>Ga0078972_1003004_pt1 | contig 52425 bp, 48 predicted proteins | sample YelNatPaOPGAMG01_FD_67568 | JGI IMG/M metagenome (GOLD analysis project Ga0078972, IMG submission 67568) | Hot spring thermophilic microbial communities from Obsidian Pool, Yellowstone National Park, USA - OP-RAMG-01 (SPADES assembly) (version 2) | ecosystem: Environmental > Aquatic > Thermal...
GCCCAATTTATCGCTGAGCCAGCCCGAATACGTCTTAACGAAGCTTGAGGAGAAGTCTGCCAAGCCCTCTATTAAGCCCAATACTTCAGCTGAACCATGCAATTCTGTTGTTAAGAACTGTGCTAGAATAGAGGTGGCCATCTCATGGCTTGCATCGCTGAACAGGCTTGTGAAACCCATTGCCGCCACGTTTCTGTTCAGCCACCTTCCACTTTTTTGGTTACCCGATTCACTTTCAATTTTAACAACCCTCTTAGCGCGCACTAAGAAACCGTGGGAAGCTTATATAGTTATCTCCACGTTCCCTTCTCTGCTTCAGCCTTTCCAGTTAGCGCGTGCTACAGCCTCCAAAATCTTTAGCAACGTTTATATATTGTAGATTCCTAATTCTTACAATCATTATTGTAAGATTTGTGGATCGAAGAGAAGAGCTTTCAACTTTAGACAAGCTCTTTAAAAGTGGGGAAGCCCAGCGCGTGCTAGCGTTCAACACAAACATGCCTAGAATACCAGTAACCAGAGGTCAAATCAAATACGAGTTCAACCATCTCTTAAGCGCGCGTACTGTCAATGGAAGGAAAACCGTGGTTCAAAGGGATGCTCAACTGTTACGAAGCGCGCGCTAGGGTTGGAACAAGCCTAACCATAGCTGGAAAATATGGGTGAAGGCTGAAAATAAGGTTTTTCCATGCTTGTTGGACAACCTCCATCTAAATATGATTCTAATCAAGCATTTTTAAGCACCCATGTCAAATGGTGGAAATGTAGAAAATCTTTTATTCAGAAATATTGCGAGAGTTGTATCACACAGCAGCGCACGTATATTCCAATCTATATCGGCAAAGTAGTTCTCGATGAGAGACACTAGAGATTCTTTCGCTTGAGTGCGTACCGCGAACGCAGTTGAATGTCTTAAGCCGCAGTTTCCAGTAATCCGTAAATTTAATAAGCCGCATTCCAACCGGAATTAACTGGTAGTATAATGGCTAGGACTACAGCCGACTTCAAGCGTAAGATGCTCACATTGCTGAAGGAGGATGAGGAGTTCCGCTATGCCGTGGTGGGTTTACTCGGCATTGAGGATCTTAGGAGCGGACAGGCTAGACTTGAAGAGGGGCAGGCTAGACTTACTGAGGCCGTACAGAAGCTTGCTGAGAGACATGGTAGCCTGGAGCGCGCTGTTCAGAAGCTCGCTGAGAGGCATGATAGTTTAGAGCATGTTGTTCAGAAGCTCGTTGAGGGGCAGGATAGTTTAGATCGTGCTGTTCAGAAGCTTGCTGAGAGGCATGATAGTTTAGAGCACGCTGTTGAGAAGCTTGCTGAGGCCCAAGCGAGGACTGAAGGAGCCCTACAGGAACTCTCCAGGCATGTCGGCAGGCTATCGGACACAATCGGATTCGGGCTCGAAGACATAGCTAGGGTTGTTGTACCTGGATGGCTCTACAGGCATGAGGGCATAGAATTGGAGAATTTAACTAGAAAGTTCATTAAGGTCAACAATGAGGAATTGGAGATTAACCTGTACGGAGAGGGCAACAGAGGAGGCGCGAAGATAATCATTCTGGGAGAAGCTAGATCCAGAATATATTCGAGCGATGTGGAAGGCTTCGATGAATTAGCCGAAAAGGTGAAGAGAACTGTTCCCAATAACGTGTATAAGCTGATGTTTGGTTACTACGTACACCCTTCGGCAGAGCAGGAAGCAAAGAAGAGGGGGATAACGCTCATAGCTTCCTACATGAGATAAATCAGATACTCCAGGATCTAAGAGCATGTAAGTAATTGCTTCAAATCTCCAGTCGATTCATGATTTGTGAGAATCCAGCGCGCTATGGCCGAAATTCTCTAAATTGAAACCGTTATGAAAGTCTGAGGACGCTCATAGCCGAAGTCGTTATCTTCCGCGCGCGTAAGCGCGCAATGGTTTTTATCCTTTATCTTGGCTTTAGTCAAGGTTAATTCGAAAGCAGGCTTTGAAAGCGCGCGTTATAAGAGTTATATACGAGTTGGCTGCACTTAATGGAGTGGAGTCTTGGTCATTAATAAAGCCTACTTAAGAAGTAGAATTGATGAAGCGCGAGAATGCATTAAAGAGATAGAGAGGATAGTTTCAAAGCCCTATGAAAATTTAACGAATGATGAGAAATATTCTTTAAGGTATCAGATAATAGTTCTGATTGAAGCTATTGGTAGTGCCTGTTTACATATTACCATGGAAGGCCTCAATTATGAGCCGGAATCCTATAGAGACTGCGTCAGATATTTAGAGAAATCCGGGATTACAACTCAGGCTGAGGGTATCATCAAAATCATAGGATTAAGAAACCTGCTTATTCATAGATATTGGGTGATAGATGATCGTAGAATCTACGAGTCTGCTAAGAAGGATTTTCAACGGATTAAGGATTTTCTGAGGGCCGTGGAGAGCGAGTATGAATTACGATAAAGTTAAGTATTACAGGTTGAGCGAGGAAGGTAAAGCAGAAGCATTACAGAAGCTTGAAGAAATCCTCGAAAAGAAGGGTGAAATTAAGCTAGCATATGTTTTTGGAAGTTTTATAAGGAGAAATGCTTTCAGGGACATAGATATAGCTGTTTACTCTGTGCCTTCATTGACGCTTGAGGAATTCTTAGAGTTAGGGGCTGAAATAGAATTAGAACTGGGTTTTCAGGTGGATCTGGCACAACTGCAGGATCTAAATCCTAAGCTGAGACTAAAAATACTAATGGAGGGCAAACCCGTGATTATGAGAAGTAAAGAGTTACATAGTAGACTAATATCGCAATCAGCATCAGAAATCCAAGACTATGAGATATCAAAGCGCGTGCTACGGCTTCGAGATAAACCAGAAGAAAGTCGTTAAGACAATCCAGGATCCTGCACGCGTAGACCAAAAGGGCACTTTATGAATTAAGCTTCTGAATATTCTTTTAAAATTCATCCCAAGTCTAGTAACCCGTCGTATATTGTTTCCCTATGGGTTCTAAACTTTCAGCAGCGCTATTTTTCTAACAATTCTTTAATCTTGCTTTCAGCGCGCGCCTCATTTCCCGGATGAGTATTTCAGAAGGTGGTCCTCGAAGCCTAGGCCTGTTTCGCTTTATCTTCTCAGAAGTAACTGAAACATCACTATTGATCCCAATTTTCTTAAAAGACCCGAGTAACAGCTCTTCGCAGACAAGCGAGTGTCGAAGCGATTCCTCGACCTCGCTGCTCAACTTTCTCAGGGTCCCGTGCTTCCTTAAAACGTTCTCCTTGAAATTCATCCACAATTCCTCATCTATATAAAGACTGACCTTCTTCAAGTATACCACTAGAGAAGTAAACAGGTAAAGAGGATTTAAGCCTTATCTTCCTTTCCCAGTCTACGCCTTCCAGTGTGCTAAAAACCTTAACATTAGGGCGGCTACAATTATAAAAAGTACAGACTATGCCCCTACGATCCTCCTGCTGATACATGCCACATCGCGCGCGTTCTCTCAAAATCTAACGTTCCTAGTGCGCGCGCTTTAAGTGTAAAATTGATTCAATAGCTACGTAACCTTTAGAATCTAAACAAAATGTCCATCGTCCCGTTCCATATCCAACGTCTAGAATTATTCTCCCTTGCAATTTCGAGCGCGCGCTAATGTTAAGTCGAGGTGGTAGATGTTTCCGGGGCTGCTCCAGTCGCAGAAGTAGTAGGATAGTCATTAAAAGCGCGCGCATGCTCCATCTGAACTTTTAAGTCCAATATAAAAAAAGGGTGGCTTAGTCTTAAGCCTGAAGCCTACTTCGAAGACATGTCGCGTATCGCTTGCAATAAGCTAAGTTCGTACTCTACGGTTGGCGGATACATCTGTAAAACTGGCACAAACTCAGTGTATTTCAACAGTGTAGGCAAGTATTTTTCGAACAGCTTAACCAGAGCTTCTTTGCTCGGCGCCTCCCAGCAGCAGAAGACTCCATAGGGATCATCTAACCTTGACCAAGTGTAGTGCAGTACTATGTCTTTAGGAGTCTCTCCCTTAAGCATGGCTGTAAAGCCTATTATTAGCTCTTTGATGCATGCGATATGTGTTTCTCTTGTCCACTTATGGACTGCTATAAATTTTGGCATAACTTATCGCTACGTGTCAGTATTTAAACTTTTAAAGTGCGCGCTATAAATTTGGGCTTCATGGTCTGTGTTTAAAGGCTAGTGGACAAGCTTTATCACGCGATTTGCCTTAAGCGCTTTGATAACCTTCTCGATCAACTCCTTTGGAACACACTGGTATTCTTCATGAATCCGTTCAACAGAATACTTAAATGCGGGTATCGTTTCACAAAGATTCATGAGGCTTCAAGCCATAATTTGGAAAGAAGAGGACATGTTCGTAATTAAGGAGGCTTTTACTGGCGTTACTACCCAGGGCAAGACAATAGAAGAAGCTATAGAAAATCTAAAGGAGGCAGTTGAGCTTTACCTGGAGGAAATGCCAGAAATAGCTGCTGAAATTGAAAACATAGAGACTGTGGGTGCATTAAATGTCGAAGTTACCAAAGCTGTCGGGTGAAGAAATAGTCAAGATCTTGGTTGAAAAGTTCGGATTTGAAGTCGTTAGGCAAAGAGGTTCGCATGCTGTTTTGAGGAAGTTTAAAGATGGTGAAAAGATAGTTACTATAGTACCAATGCATAGAGAAGTAAAAACTGGTACGCTATTAGGAATTTTAAAACTCGCAAGAATAACTAAGGAAGAATTCATGAAAGACTTGACGTGGAATTGTCAAGGTCGATCTGAAAGAAACAGAAATACTTTCTAATGATCTTATTATTTGCTTCATCGATGTACGTTATGAGCTACATAGCACGCTACTACTATTGCAACGGCAGGATTCTTAACGCTAAACGCATTACAATAGATGAATGAATCAGAAAAAGTTGAGAATAATCGGGACTATATGATAGAGTCATTAGGTTCAAATGAATGTTCGCATAAAAAGAAATTTTATTGTTAAATTAGAACCCTTCTGGAATAGCGCGCTACATAACTAATAAACAATAACCTAATCAAGCTTGAATTTTCGGCTCGATTCAAGTTAGTCCTAACTTTTCATAAATTTCTTCCTCAGAGCAGATCTCGTATCCTCTTTGTAAAGCTCTGTTTCTAAAGAGTTTATCGTCTGTTGCTATCAAGTCCGGCTTAACCTCATCAGCAACTACTAAGGTTAAAGCATCAAATGCGGATATGCAGACATCCTTTACTTTCTCTAAAGTCTTGTCCATCTCTTCTTTGCCTATTGTTACAACATCCACGCTTAGAGCCCCGACCGCTATCTCTAAATTTTCAAATACTCTCTGTCTTGTTCTTTCGTCGAGTAGGATTCTTTCTCTATCAATTCTTCCAAATAGCTTGTTCTCCTCAGATTTTAATAAAACAGAGAGTGCTTCAGCGAGTATGGCGTCGTGAATTACAACCTTAACCTTGCCCTGAGCTATCAAGTCAATGAGCCTATGGTAGTACTTTGACTTAGAAACTAATCTTACAAAGAGGTTTGTATCCAATATTAGAAGCTTCATTCATGCTTGCTCTCTTCTATTGCCTTCTCTATGTATGGGCTTAGCTCCTCCAGCTCCCTCATAGCCTCCTCTACCCTTTCCTTCGAATACTTGGGGAACTTCCTAACCCTTACCAAGTTTTTGTTTATCAGCTTCTCCTCTATTTCGTACTCCAATCCAACCGCTAAGAATTTATTTAGACTAGGGGTATTTAAATCTACCATTCTAGCGCGCGCTTCTTGGAAAATTATCTTAAGCTAGGGAAATCGTTACTAAGAGAATAAAAACTAAGCTAAAGAAAGAAGCTTTAAGTATTAACGAATTACTTTCCTAGCTCAGCCTGCTTTTCTAATCTTTCTAATCTACTCTCTATTTGTGCTAACCTTTCAATCAGTGGAAGTCTCTTCTCAATTGAATCAAACCTTGCATTCATTTCATTCTTCAACGATAGCATTTCATTCCTTAAAGAAGAGATTTCACTTTCCAAAGTTTTTGTTCTTTCTTCCAACTTTGAATCCAAAGCTGCTATCTTTGAGTCTAAAGTCTTAAACCTCTCTTCCATCTTTGAGTCTAAAGTCTTAAACCTCTCTTCCATCTTTGAGTCTAAAGTCTTAAACCTCTCTTCCATCTTTGAGTCCAATGATTTTGTTCTCTCCTCCAACTTCGAGTCAAGAGCACTTATTTTCGCATCCAGCACTTTTACTTCGTTTGAAATCTCTTCCCTTACTATGCTTCTTATCTCTGGAAGTAAAATCTTTGAAATCCAGCTCGGAACTTTGGCAGCAACCTTTGCCATTTCAATTGTCTATTTTCTAGAAGAATTATTTAAACCTTTCTGAAACTTTATTCTAGCGCGCGCTAAGCGTAAGAGTCTATTACGTACCTCATAGGCGCTCCCTATGGTCCCTCAGGTCACTCATGTCGGCACGCCTCATAGTTCCGAACATACTTTCTTTTTTCGCGAAATACTCGATGAGAATCTCGTTTATCAGGCTTGAAATCTTCCTAGCCCCCGCTTTCTCCTTAAGGATCTGGTAAACGTCTTCCCTTAGAAGCACCGTGGTCTTCTTAACCATATACATCACTGTAAACATCTCCATAGCCACATACCTATAAATCTTCGCGCTCCGGATTAAGTTAGCGTGCGCGCTTAAAAGGATCCTTGATGTAATCTAACCTTTACATAACTGATTGAAGTTAAAAGCGTGGGTTTATGCTGGTAGCTCATCCAAGCTCGTTGCCCGTATCATCGTGCTTGCTACATTTCTCAGCTTAACATCTTCCGTAACCAGAGTAAGCTTCTCCCTATGTGCTAAGGCAAGATACGATGCATCGTACACAGTTAAACCAGTTTCAACAGCTATCTTAAACACCTCACTTTCTAAACCCCTTGGGTCAAGTATCTTTAGGTAACTTAATAGTCGAATGAACACGTCCAATAGGCTCTCAGCCTCTTTTCTACTCATTTTTCTTAAAACATAAGTCTCTCTCCACAGGGCGTTTAACACCTCATATACCGTTAACCCCTGGATGTAGTTCCCGGCTAAGACACCTATCCTCTTAAGCCTCACAGCGTAGACTAGGGAGGAGGAGTCGAACAAGTATGGCAAGAATATTCACCTGCTCTCCCTGTCCTCCCTTATCAGCCTCACAATTTCCTTCACATCGATTTTTTCAAGGACGCTGTCCAGCTCGTTCAGCCTATTCCCCAAATGCTCCAGCTCCCTCCTCCTCACCTCCTCCTCAAGGGTCCTTCTTAAAACCTCGGAGATGTTCACTCCTAGTCTCCGAGCTTTCTCCACGACTTCTTTCTTAACTTTCGTAGAAACCGTTATATAGCTACCCATGATGACCACCATTGAATTACTACCTATTTGGTAGTAATAAACTTTTCTTCTAACGCGCGCTAGGAAGAGGGAAAAAGTATGAGGAACACCCCCAGGAAAAATCATGGGCAGCATATACTACTAGGATGCTGTGAAGAACAGGCAGGGAAGAATGGAGCCCCTCTACCCGTACTACAAACCCTACGGATACGCGGTAATCCATGTTTAAACTGGGTGAAGAAGCGTTTCTCATAGACCGAAAAATTAAAATTATACCGTCAAGTGTAACGTATTGATACAATTGATAAGGAGGTGGAGAGTATAATGTCTGGGTTCGAAGCCGAGTTTGAGCGGTTGCGGCGTGAGGTTGAGGACTCTATCAAAAGGTTTCTAGATCTTGTTGAAACGCATTCTTCAAGGGTTTCCGAGATTCAGCGTAAAGCTGGTTTGGAGGAGGCTACTCCAGGGCTCTGGGAGTTTTTGAAGGAGGTTAAGGGTTTGAGGAGTGAGGCTAGGCGGGAGCTTGCTGAAACTAGGGGTAGGCTGGTTAGGGAGTTGAGGGTTTTCAGAGACAGGTTGAGGGATGCTTCTTTGGCTGAGCCTGGTCGCCGGGATGAGTTGAGGGAGGCTTTCAACGATCTCCGCGGGTTTTTCGAGGATAGGTTTGACGAGGCTGAGGATAAATTGGAGGAGTTTCTAGATATGGTTGAGGATGTTGAGGATGAGATTAGGGATAGGATTAGGGAGTTGAAGAAGACCGCTAAGAAGGAGGTTTATGCCCTTGGCTTAGGTGTTTCAGAGGCTCCTAAGCTTGCTGTCGCCAAGCTTACTGACGTTAAGCTTCCCGATATTGGTAAGCTTATTGAAGAGTCTCTTTCGAAGGCTTTCAGCGGCGCGTCGATGATTGTTTCTTCCGTCAGGCTTCCCCGTGTAGACTTGGATCTGATTGATGCGCTTGTTGAAGCAGGTATTTTCAAGAGTAGGAATGAGGGTATTGCTTTCTTCGCCCATAAGGGTATTGAGGCAAGTAAGGACTGGCTGATGAAGGTTAAGGAGAAGCTTGAGGATATTAAGAGGCTGCAGGAGGAGACTAAGAGGGAGCTTGAGAAGATGCTTGGCGAGTCCTCGGGTAAGGGTGGGGAGGAGAAGGATTAGCCTGGTTTCGGCTTTTAAGCTAGCGCGCTAAAGCATTGTCTTTTTTCGAATTTTTGTCTTTTTTAGACACGCCGGATTCTCCATAACGCACAGACTATCCCTGGAAAAAAATGGGTTTAGGTCTTTAAGTTTAGCCTGCTGCGGTGCTGAAAAATTGACTAGACGCTTCATTTTTCTTAAAGCAATGTTTTAAGCTTTTGACGAAGCCTGCTTTAAAGTATGAGACTGATCGAGATCCTCTGGCTTATCCTGGGTTTTGCGCTGCTCATGGTTCTCCCCGGTCTGCTTAGTGGGAGCGATGTTTACTCGACACTCGTCTACCTATGCTTTTTCACTGTTTTCCTAGTTATTTCTGAGAAGAAGGTTAAGCGTTCTCAAGATTTTTCGAAAAGAAATGTTCGAAGCAGTTCGTGAAAGAACTGTTGAAACAGGCTTGTTCAGCATGTGCCTCCCTGTAACCCGGGCTCTTAATCCCACGTGTCCGATCAGAATCCTTCCTCTCTCCCCCATGTCCTCATAGTGGACGAGCGTCTAGTTTATAACTGGTTATTGTTATTTTTGTCAATTATATGCTGTGTTTACTGAAAAATTGTACATAAGATTTATATAGTGCTCTTTACAGTTGAAGCTATGCCGCCTGAGGGTGAGCGCATCCAAAGCCTTGTGAAGAGGATTGCTGATGAAGGAGTACGTTTCATCGACTTCCAGTTTACTGATCTTCCTGGACGCTTGCACCATATTACTATTCCCGCCGTGAGATTTAGCTTAAACATGTTTTCTCAAGGGGTTCCTAAGCTCGACGGCTCATCAATAAGGGGTTTCACAGAAATATTCGACTCAGACCTTGTTTTGAAGCCCGACCCCTCTACGTTCGCCATAATCCCGTGGATGAGCCCTGAGAATAAGACTGCTAGGTTTCTCTGCGATGTTTACGCGGGCTATGGTGGCGGCCGGTTGTCAAGCGACCCCAGGTTTGTGGCTCAGAGGGCTGAAGAGTATGCTTTGGAACAGGGTTTCTCATCCTACTGGGGGCCTGAGGTTGAGTTCTTCGTCTTCAAAAAGGTTACGTGGGATGTTTTAAACCCATACAGGGGTCAATCATACTTTATAGAGTCTCCGGAGGCAGCCTGGTCCTCAGGCGAGGGCTATCCGATCAGGTTTAAAGAAGGATATTTCCCCACTCCCCCGCACGACACTCTCATGGAGTACCGCTCCACTGTCGTTAGGCTGATGGAGGATTATTTCGTGGTTGTCTGCGAGGCTCATCACCATGAGGTTGCTACAGCTGGGCAGTGCGAGATAGACATGGTTAGGGATAGGCTTGTTAAAATGGCTGACAGCGTGATGACTCTGAAGTACGTTGTGAAAAACGTTGCTGTCCAGCAGGGCATGGTTGCGACAATGATGCCTAAACCAGTTTTTGGAGACAACGCTAGCGGCATGCATGTTCACGTGAGCCTATGGGGAGGAAACCCGGCTTTGACGAAGCTTGAGGAAGAGAAGCTCGTTAACCTTTTCTACGATGCTGACGACGAGTATGCTGAGCTGAGCCAGCTTGGAAGATACTTCGTAGGAGGGCTTCTCGAGCACAGCAGGGCTTTAACAGCCATAACTAACCCTACGACCAACTCCTACAGGAGGCTTGTCCCAGGCTATGAGGCGCCAGTCTTCATAGCGTGGAGCAGGGGCAACAGGTCTGCAAACATAAGGATACCCGTGTACGAGAAGGGTGTTGCCAACGCAGCCAGGAAGAGAGTTGAATACAGAACCCCAGACCCCTCCTGCAACCCATACCTGTGTTTCGCTGCAATAATGAGCGCGGGATTAGACGGCGTAAGGAGAAAGATTGACCCCGGCGACCCTGTTGACGAGAACATTTACCACCTGACTCCCGAGAGGAGGAGGCAGCTTGGAGTAAAGGAGCTCCCGGGAAGCCTTAAGGAGGCTGTTGAATGCTTAAAGAGCGACAGGGGTTTTCTGAAGCCGGTTTTCCCGGATGAGCTTGTCGAGAAGATTATTGAGAACGGTTTAAGCGAGCATGTTCAAGTCTCTGCGAGGACACACCCCTACGAGTTCTACCTCTACTTCGACATCTAGCAGTTGTGCGCATGCCTGTAGGAAACAGAAAGAACTGTTAGAACATGTTCAGTTTTAGCATGCTGAACCCGTTTTCAGGCGCGCTGAATAAGCCCTGCAAGAATAAAGGATAAATACTTTTTCAACAATCATGTGCTGTGAGCCTGCCGCAGCCGGAATACTCTTCAGAGTTTCCTTCACCACCCTACCCGTTGCCAATTAAACAGGCTTCTCTAGAAAGCCTGTTCAACGTGTCCTACTGGCTTTGGAGGCTTAATCCTTCCTCAACGCTCCCCGTGATGCTGGCTAGTGCTGTTGAAGTCTTGAAGCAGTCTATAATCGTCGCCGCATTAATGGTTAGCCTTATGCAGCTGGCTTCCGCAGGCATCCTGATGGCTGTAGCCGAGTCTATAAGGACAGGAGAGTTCTCCAGGCTGGTTTACGTTATCTCCCCTGTTTTCCCGACGCTCTTAACGATCATAGTTGTTTCGACGTTTGTTTTCCTCTCTGCTTCAATAATTTCCGGCGGCTTTCTGAACTCAGCTGAATACGGGTCTTACCTTCGTCTTCTGCGCGAAGGCAGGCTTTCGACAGGAGATGTTTTCGAAGAAATGAGGCTTAAATGGTTTAAAATGGCTTGGACAGTGCTGGTGGTTGAAACCTTGAAGCTTCTCCCCCTGCTGGCTGCTCTTGTTCCAATACTTCTGGATGCTTTCAGCCTTGTTTCCGCAAACCCGGATCCCTTAGCTCTGCTCAACAGGCTCTCCCTCTGGCTTGGCCTAGGAGTGTTCGCGTTGATTTTAACCATGGTTCTCACGGTTTTAACGGTTTACGCTTACCCTGCAGCCGCATCCGGCGCGTATGGTTTCAGCTCAGTTAGGAGAAGCGTGAGAACATGCTTAAGCCTTCCAGCTAACACCTTGGCGTACTGTATTCTAAGAGCCTTGTCGACACTGCTTGTCTCAACCGTCGCATTCCTGGCTGGCCTGCTTGGAGTCCAGTTTTCCTCCATCGCCACTTTGACTCTAAGCTTCATCATGACTCCGGTTTTCCACATATTTAAAACAATGCTTTTCTTGAAAGGAGTGTCTGAACCATCGTTCACACCGCTTCCACTCGGCCCTCCTGTTTTAAACGATGTTTTCAAACATGTTTTGAAAACAGGCTTCGAAAAGGTTGGGAAGGGTTTAAGCGAGCTCGCTGGCTTCCTCTCCCAGCCTAGGAACATGGTTTTCCACCTTTCTTCAACACTAGTCTTCATGCTAGGTGTGATTCTCGGTAAACAATTGTCATCCTCAGGCATCAGGCAGATAGTCTACGCCTTGGGGTATGTCCCAGGAAGAGGGGGCTTGCTGGTTGAAGCAGCCTACAGCCTGCCCTTTCTAGCTGTTGACATATCTTTCCACAACTGGCAGGTTTCCCTTGCTACAGCCGTCTCTGGAATCATGTTTATAGCTCCGGTTTTTGTGACACTGGTTTTCAACGGGTTCATCCTTGGGGTTGTTCAGGATATTGTTCAGAACCTGACCATGTTTCTAGCAGCTATCCTTCCACACGGCGTGGTGGAGCTCCCTGCCTTCCTAATCGCAGGCTCCGCCGGGTTAAGGCTCGGGATGGAGTTTCTCAAGGCTTTGAAGACAGGGAGCCTGTGTTCAGACCCTGGTTTCCAGAATGCTTTAAGAAGAACAATCTATATTATTCTGGGCCTAGTGCCCTTCTTCATTGTCGCAGGCGTGATAGAGGCTTTCGTCACCCCGTTCATAATGCGTCTCTACGGCTGGTTTTGAGCATTATGGGCTATTCTTACTTGCGCTTCCTGAAGAACATTAACCCGTTTTTCTCGCAAACGTATTGAAAGCCAACCTTGAGAGGCTTTTAATCTCCTCAGGGTGTTAACCGTGTGCTAGCGTTGCTCTAAAGCCTGAAGGTGTGGAAAGTATTGCTTACTTGTATTTTTATTTATTATTGACAAAATTTTATAGCGCGCGCGTTAACTCCGCTATCTGCGAGCTTTTTCCAAGAATGATTATTATTCCGATCATGGTTACAGCCATTATTACTGCCCTAACCCCTGCAGCCACAGTGGGGTCAACAGTCTTTAAGCCTATTTTACCGAATATCGTGACTAATGCCGCGAAGAAAGCGGAGAGGAATGCAGGATTAGCCATAATCCAGCGCTATCCGGATTCATGGGTCTTCCACTTTAAAGAAATATATTAGTTTAGGCCTCTTCAAGCCTGCGTTGAATAGTAAGGCTTAAATTTTGCAGGATGCTTTTACACGTATGCCGTCTAGGAGGCTACTGGTGTTAACGCATTCAGCAGGCTTTAAACACGACTATATTCCTGTTGCTGTTAAAACCCTCAGGGAGCTTGGGGATTCAAACGGGTTTAACGTTTTCTCAACTGATGATTGCTCGATCATCAAAGAGAATTTTCTAAACGTTTTCTCTGCAGTACTCTTCATCACAACAGGCGAGCTGCCTATGGATGAGGAGCAGAAGAGGATGCTGATAGAATTCGTGAAAAACGGGAAGGGTTTTATAGGTGTTCACAACGCGGCTGACACTTTCTACCAGTTTCCAGCCTACGGGGAGATGGTTGGAGGATATTTCAACGGTCATCCTTGGACCCAAGAGGTTACTGTGAGAGTCGAGGATAGGAATCATCCTTCCACAAGGCATCTGCCGGAAAAGTTTAGCGTTAAGGAGGAAGTATATACTTTCAAGGATTGGAGCCGCAGCAGGACGCATGTGTTGATAAGCTTGGATAATTCCTCAGTGGACCTTAGCAAGGGTAATAGGGAGGATAATGATTATGCTTTAGCCTGGTGCCACGAGTATGGCGGGGGCAGAGTTTTCTACACGGCGTTCGGCCATTTTCAAGAAATATGGGGCGAGGAATGGTTTAGGAAACACCTTTTAGGCGGGATACTGTGGGCTATGAAGGTACTCTGACGGTTTCCGCCTTAATTTAACTTCGAATTGTTTAACTGTTTTTCACGCGCTCTTTAAACATTTCTTGAAGAATAGGTATTTCCCTAATCTTCTCCGGCTGAATAAGATCCCAATATAAGCCTCTAGGCTTCTCCCTTACTCTTTCAACTTTAAGCACCATGGTCGGTGTTATAACGCAGTCTAAAGGCAAGTCGTAGGGCGCTATGTCGAAGAACTCTTTAACAAGCTGAACATCATGAATAGTGGTGAGTATTGGAGTGTTTTCCTCAACCTTGCCGAACTCTCTGGCAACAGCCCACTCTATCTCAGAATATCCTTCACCCTTACCTATCCTCTCACCCTGCTCGTTAACAGCCACGCTTCCCACAATCACAAGATCCACATTCGGCAGGTCAGCCGGCTTGATCTTCCTACCCAAGGTAAAGGCGCCTTTAATCGTTGAGGCGAAGCCGTAGTCGCGTCTATCTATTTTTTCAGGCTCTAGAAGCAGGAAGCCCTCCCTTAGCCTTGGAGTAGGCATTATCACCACCATGTTATTCAGAAGCGCTAAACGCCTGACAGGCGCCTGAGGCGAGTCGGGGTTAACCTTAACCACGCTGCTTCTCCTCCATTCTTCCAGCCTAGTAAGCTTTAAGGCTGCTTTCTCAGCACCCGTAAAGTTTGGGATTCTCCCGAAGGCTCCTGGGAAACGGGCTACGTGAAGCTCCTCCATCTTCCTCCATACTTCTTCACGCAGCTCATTCTTCGTCTTAACCATATGGATACAGCCTTATTCCACTGGAAGAAATATTTTTTATCACGCCCTGCATGCTGCCAGCCTGATTCTAAGGGAAGCCTCTCCTCTTAAATGGTTTTACTACTGTTTTTCAAAATGCTCAAGCAGCATTTTCCTCGTCTTATAGACTCCGGAGGCAGCGTCCTCTTTTCCTTCAAACTCTATTGAGAGATAACCCTTGTACCCGGCCTCCCGAAGTATGTTGAACACTTTGGAGTAATCTATGTTCAGCTCATACCATACGCCGCCACCGTAGTAGGTTTTCACGTGAACCAGAATCGTGTAGGGCGCTATTTTCCTAAGACTATCATACGTGTCCTCGATGAAGTTCCCAGTATCCATAAGGGCCTTCAGCCACTTCGAGTTGACGGCTTCAATTATTCTAACAACTCCCTCAGGCGTAGCCGTCAAGCCCCAATGGTTCTCCAGCGCCATTACTACTCCAAGGTTCTCCGCAACAGGCAGACATTCCTCTATGGATTCAACCACCCATTTGAACGCATCCTCATCAGTATAGCCTGGGATCGACGGCTCCCTCCCCCTGTTCGCCATCAACTCGTCGAAGCTCTTTATTGTTCCCCAACGCCCGGAGTTCAGCCTTATGGCTGGGGCGCCAAGCTTATACGCTATTTCCAAGCAGCGCTTCGTATGCTCAACCTCTTTCTCCCGCTGCTCCCGGCTTGGCTTGACGAAATTCTGATGCGTAGCGAGACAATAAATATCTAAGCCGAGGCTTAAAGCCAGGCTTTTCAAACTGTTTATGTAGTTGCTGTTCTCGCTTTCCATTTGAACATGGAGTATTTCAACCCCGTCTAGCTCGAGTTCCCGGGATTTCTCCATAACGAACTCTATCGGAACCTTTTCGGGAAGGAAATGCCAGAAACTGTAGGTGGAGGTGCCGATTCTCCATTTAAGCATGACGGTATGTTTACAGCAAGGGCTAAAAATTTTTCCAAAGGCCTGGCGGCAAATGTTTTGAAACAAGCCTTATAAGCTGCTGTCACACTGTTTTATTCGAGGAAAAATGTTCATAGGATTCTTAACCAGTGGGCAGCTGGGTGGTCTGAGGGAGACTCTTCAATGGGCTGAGGCTAAGGGTTTCAAATCCATCTCCATAGCTACTGGACCTGGAAACAGCTTCTTCAACGTTAAAGAAGTTGTTTCAAACCCTAGGATGGTTAAGGATGTTCTCAACTCTTTTAAAACAATAATCTCCGCAGTAGGCTTCTACGGGAACCCGATAGATCCTGTTGAGGAGAAGAGGAAAACAGCGAAAGAGTTTTTCAAAGAGCTTATTGAAGCAGCCTACAGGATTGAGGTTCCTGTTGTAACCGGCTGGATAGGTCTCCACCCGGGGAGCGTGGAGGACAATATTAGGGAGATTGGGAAAAACTGGCCTGAAATAATAAACCTTGCTGAGGACAGGGGAATAAGAATAGCTATTGAAAACTGTCCGGGTAACATTGCCTACAGGCCAGACATATGGAGAAGAATGTTTGAAGCAGTGCCTTCTAGAAACCTGGGGCTGGAGTTCGACCCGAGCCACCTGATTTGTCAAATGATAGACGCGGTCAGGGCTGCTGACGAGTTTGGAGACAGAATATACCATACTCACATGAAGGATGCTCAAATACTTTGGGAGAAGGTTGCGGAGAACGGGATAAGGAGTGAGGGATGGTGTCCCCATAGGCTTCCAGGCTTCGGCGAGCTCGACTGGGCTGACTTCATAACCGTTCTTAAAAAACACAAGTATGATTATGCTTTAAGCATTGAGCATGAGGACCCGTTCTACGAGTATAAGGAGGGCCTACTGCTGGCTAAAAAGTTCCTGGAGCAGTTCATACCTTAACAGTGTGAGCATAGAATCTGAAGAGTGCGTGATGAAAACCCTCATCATATACGTTTCTATACATCATGGTAATACTGAGAAGATTGCTAAAGCTATCGCAAGCGTGCTTGAAGCAGACATGTCTAAGCCTGCGGAGGTGGATGCTAGCTATGTCTGCAACTATGATTTAATCGGGTTCGGCTCCGGCATCTACTTTGGAAAGCATCACCCGAGTCTTTTCAGCCTTGTCCACAGGCTTCCAAGCCAAAACGGTAAGGGAGCGTTCATCTTCTCCACAAGCGGGTTAAGGAGGATAAGGCTTATACATGATTTCAACAAGCCTCTGAGACACAGTCTCCTGGCCAAGGGTTTCAGAATCCTGGGTGAGTTCAACTGCAGAGGCTGGGACACTTACCCCATATGGGTTAAACCGTTCGGCGGGATCAACAAGGGTAAACCAGGTGAGAAGGAGGTTAAAGAGGCAGAGTTGTTCGCGTTAAGCTTGAAAAAAAGCTTCCACCCCTCCAGTACTCATTAGAGTTCAGGCAAAATCGTCCCCAATACTGCTGCACGAAATCATAGAGCGCGCTGGAGTTTCGTTCTAAGATTGCGCTTCAAATTGCAACACAGACAATCATGGAAACAGTTAGGATAGTGCTGCTTTAACGCTCTCTCGGTATGAAAATGCTTTAGAAAAAGGATTAAGCTAACTACTGATACTCCTTGCAGGTTGGGCAGTACCATCTCTGATATTGCTGCACGTACATTAAGGGAGTTCCACACTTTGGGCATGCGGGTCCGCTGGTTGGCGTCGGGGCGGCTGCAGTGGCAGCAGGAAATGTCTTCTTAACCTCTTCCACTATGAGCTCAGTGAAAACCTTGAATATTGAGGCCCAGGTTCCCACTACAATTATTAAAGTCCCAATTATTACTAATATGGCACCTATCCCAAGGGCTGTCCAGTTGACAGTGAAGAAAGGAGGTTCGGTTGAGATGTTGAACATTTGTCCAAACACGCCTGTGAAGACGCCGGAAAACAATATTATTGTTCCAAGTAGACCCCAGACTATCATGAACACCATGAGGACTAATGCTGCTTTAAATGCTCTACCCCAGGAAACCATTTTCCACCTAAATGATTTTATCGTTTATAGATTTAAGTTTTAAAAGCTTTAAAATGATGCTTTCAAGCCTTTCCCGCCTTTTTTCAAGCAGATCTTGGTGAGAGCTATGTTTAAAAGGAAGCGTCTACAGGCGTGTTGTGGATTGCTTGTTTTCTAACGGGAACGAGCATCCGAAGTTAGAGGAGGTGAAGAAGTTGAGTTCAGGATACGGGGACAGGCCGAGGAAAATGTACAAGATAACTTGCTCGGACTGCGGGAAGGAAGCGGAAGTTCCCTTCAAGCCCACAGAGGGCAGGCCTGTCTATTGTAAGGAGTGCTTCCAGAAGCATAGGAAGTATTAGAAGATTGTGAAACCAGCTTAGAAACCCGTTTTAAATATTTTTTATTTTTTATTGCAGACAATGCTAGCAGTAATGCTCATCTTAAAAAGCCTCGTAAAAACAGCATTTAACCTATTGAGAAAAAATGCTGGGAAAACACGGATTTTTACTTTGAAGCTAGGCTTTTTAAAAATCTTTCTCCAACAGTTTTCCAGTCTATTGTCTTGAAGAACGCCTCTATATAGTCTGCACGTTTCAAGCCGTAGTCAGTCATGTACGCGTGTTCGAAAACATCCATTATTAGAAGGGGTGTAGCACCGGATAAGTGTCCCACGTCATGCTCGTTAACCCAAGTGTTGAAAAGTCTTCCACCGTAAGGATCATAGTAGAGTATAACCCATCCTATTCCACGCGTAGCGCCAGTCCCCTTGAAATCCTTCTCCCATGCTTCGTACGAGCCGAAGTCTTGACTAATGCTTTTGTAAAGCTGAGAATCCTTGTCTAATTCCACACCGTTCTTAACCATGTTTCCGAAATAATATTCGTGTAGCCTCATCCCGTTGAACTCCCATCCGAACCTGCGTTTCAACTCAGCATACTCCGGTGTACCCGTCTTTCCTTCTTTCAAAAGTAGGGATAGGGCTTCGGCAAGCCTATTAGTATTGTTAACATAGCCCTGGTAGAGTGTGAAATGGTTTTTCAGAAGCTGGTCGCTGAACCCTTTCAACCCAAGTAGGTGTTCAAAATTCTTAGGCTGGTACATTTTTCGTCAAAGACTTCTACGTAGCCCTGTATTTATGCTTATTCCGAACACCGCTCCTGCTCGGGTTTTTCGAGTAAAACTTTTATTTTGAAAAAGGCTTCTCATCAACATGGACACTAAGTTTTTCAAGAAGCTTGGGCGAAGCGTTTCAAGCCTTGGGCTTGGAACATGGAGAATGGGGGAAGACCGGTCTATGGATGATGCTTCAATAGCGGCGCTTAAACGAGGGATTGAGCTCGGCGCAACTATGATTGACACTGCTGAAATGTATGCTAACGGCAGGGCTGAGGAGCTTGTCGGCAGGGCGATAAAAGGCTTCGACAGGGACGAGTTGTTCATAGTGACTAAGGTTTGGCCGACTAACGCGAGCTATGAGGGTGTTTTGAAGGCTGCTAGGAGAAGCATGGATAGGCTTGGAACATTCATAGATCTTTACCTTCTCCACTGGCCCTCAAGCTTCCCGATATGCGAGACGATGCGGGCGATGGAGGAGCTTGTCAACAAGGGTATGGTTAGGCATATTGGATTAAGCAATTTCAACGTTAAAAGCATTGAGGAGGCTAGAGCATGCTTAAGGAGAACGGATATTGCTGCTGTTCAAAACAGGTTCAGCCCAGTCTACAGGAAGGACTATGTCGACGTGATCCCGTATGCCCAGAGGGAGGGAATGCTTTACATGGCTTATACTCCTATAGAGAAGGGAGCTGTTTCCGGAAACACTCTGCTGAGGAGAATCGGGGAGAAATACGGTAAGACTCCTATTCAGGTTGCTTTAAACTGGCTGATCTGCATCGAGCCTGTTGTGCCTATTCCGAAGGCTTCGAGAATAGAGCATGTGGAGGAGAATGTTGGAAGCATGGGGTGGAGGCTGAGCGGTGAGGACTTCACCGAGATTCTGAACCGCCTGTGATTAAGCCTGTTGAAGAACTATGTGTTAAACAGGTAGGGTTTCCGCTGGCTTGTGTTGAAAGCCTAGGACGAAGTTTTTTCAACCGGAAAGCTTTATTCCCATCCTTACGTCTACTGTCCTATGGGTGAATGGTGGAGGAAACGCTTCATATGGCTTACCTGGGGGGATTACGGAGACTTCAGCCGGGAGAATATTGAGAGGGTTGTGAACGAGGCTTCTCGGAGAAACTGCAACCTTCTTGAAGTAGTCTCCTACAAGGGGGATATTAACAGGGAGTTCGCGCTCTATGATAGTGAAGTACTGCCTAAATGGGAGGGAGCTGGTGGTAGGGACCTGCTTCGGGAACAGGTTGAGGCTGCGCACCGGAAAGGTCTTCGAACAAGAACATATCTTAACGTTCACTATTATGGTGACGAGTTTTACTCTGAGCATAAGGATTGGGCTCAGGTGAAATCAGACGGGAAGCCGATCGACACGTTGTATGGACACGGTTTCTCAATGTGCGTTAACACGCCGTACAGGGATAGAATGTTTAAACTGATTCTGGAGATTGCTGAGAGAGGTGTAGACGTGATCTTTCTAGACGGGCCTGCTTACTATCCTGGCGCATGCTATTGTAAGCATTGCAGGAGCATGTTTGAGCAGGAGCATGGTTTTCCGATTCCGACTAGAGAGGACTGGAGAGACCCAGCGTGGAGGAGGTTCGTAATCTTCAGGTATAATTCTATCGCAAGGTTTCTGAAAGACGGGCAGAGGAAGCTTAGGGAGAAAGGGTTTGAAACCCTTCTTTACAGTAATAACAGTGGCCAAGTATGGCCCTCCTGGAGCTTCGCTTTAAGCGCTGAGGACTCGTTTGAGGGTCAGAGCATAATAGGGATGGAGAGCTACCAGTACTATACTTTGCCGAACAGTGTTCCAATCTGGTTCCAGGGCTGGACGACAAAGCTTGCCAACTCGATCAAGAGGGAGAAGCCTTTCTGCCTTTTCCTAGCGGCGTCGCATCAACCATGGTTCAGGCAGAGGATACCTGATGTTGAATACTTGTTGGGCAAGGTTCAAGGGTTGGCGAACGGTGCTGACATGTTTGAAGACCATGGTTTCGCTAGGGAGGCGACTGAAGAGGGTAAAAGATTCTTCGAAACGGCGAGGAAGTATGAGAATTACTACCAGGAGGCGGAGTCTGACGCTAGGGTAGCGGTAGTCTGGTCGAGAAGGACAGGCGACTTCTTCTTCGAGGTTCCTCCTCAAGCAGCGTCTGAAGAGGCTCAGGCAAGGGTTGAGATGGAGAAGCCTGTTACAATAGGGGTTCAGGCAGGCGATTTTCTCGAGGCTCAGAGAATAGCTGCATGGAAGTTTGAAAGCGAGAAGAAAACTGTTGAGGAGGCGAGGGGCTTCTACGAGGCGCTGCTCCGCCTCCATGTTCCTTTCGACCTGATAAGTGATTTAAACGTTAACAGTGAGGATTTGAAAAAGTATAGTCTGGTTATTCTGCCTAACGTGGCCTGCATGAGTAGTGGACAGGCTGATGCAGTAAGGTTTTTCGTCGAATCAGGAGGCGGGCTGGTTGCAACATACAAGACTTCCATGTTTGACGAGACGGGTTGCCGCAGGGATTCCCCGGCGCTCTCCGAGGTCTTCGGAGTCTCGAAGGGTGACAGGGTTATGGGGCCTTTAAGATGGGACTACATGGTTATTAAGAAGGATCATGAGCTGGTTTCGGGAGTACCCCAGTTTAAAACCACTCCTGAAGGCCTAAGAATACTTCCAAGCCCTGAATTCGTGCTTCAAACCACTGTTTCTCAAGGATTGCCTGTCTGCCTACAGTTGGAGCCTGCTCCAGCCAGGTATGGGGATCTTACTCGTGAAACGGGTTTTCCAACAATCGTAGCTTCAGAGTTTGGAAGAGGCAGGGCTGTTTACTTCCCATGTACTTTTGCAGGGCAATACTGGAACAACGGTTTCCTAGACTATCTTAAGATAATTGAAAACTCTGTCAAATGGGCCGGTGGGAATGTGTGCGACTTTGAGACAGATGCTCCTGAGACTGTTGAAATAACTGTTTTCAGGGGGAGGAACTACCGTATGCTTCACCTGGTTAACTTCACGTATGCTCTTAGAAGACCTTTCAAAAGGGTCTTTCCAGTGGAGAATATTTCTTTCAAGATAAGGTTTGAAGAGGAGCCTCGAACAGTTAAGGCTCTTACTCTCGAAAAAAATCTAGAATGGTCCTTTGAAAAAGGGTTTTTACGGTTCGTGTTGCCGAGGCTCATGCTCTACGAGGCGTTGCTGATCGAATACTGAGCGGCTCACGCTGTTTACGGCTGTTGAAAAGAGCCTCCTGGTCCCTGTAGGGAACGTCAAAGCTTATTAGAAGGGATGCTTACTGTTTGAAAAACAGTGGTTTGAGAGCCTGGCTCTGCATGGTTAAGACTGATCCTCATGATCACCACCTATACAGGATTAGGCTTGGCGAGCTTAGGGAGCTGAGTATTGCAGCCGGATACAGTGTCTCCGGTTCAACCATACAGGTGAACCCTAAGGAGAATGTTGCTTTCATGCTTGGTAGAGGCAAGCTAGAGGAGGTGAAGCAACAGGTTGCTGAAAACAGTGTTGAAACCGTTATCTTCTACAACGTGTTGACAAGTAAGCAAAAGTATAATCTTGAAAGAATCCTGGGCGTAGAGGTGTTGGACAGATATGACTTGACGCTTAAGATTTTCGAAATTTCGTCTTCAGACAGGCTTTCTAAGCTTCAGATAAGGCTTGCCAGGCTCTTGAAAGAAATACCCTACCAGAAGCTGCTGGCGTCTATAAGGTTTAAGACTGGTAGGGAGCATCCTGGTCCAAGGAGCCTCGGAGAATATGCTTATCACGAGACTGTTGCAAGCCTTTTGAAGAGAAAGTCGCTGATTCAAGCGGAGATTGAGAAGAGGAGGCTTGAAAGACTTTTACAGCTTAAAAGAAGGAGGGAAACAGGCATACCTACGGTTTGCATAACTGGGTATTATAATGCGGGTAAAACAACGCTTTTCAACGCTCTCACGAACCTGGATAAACCAGTTAGTCCAAGGCCTTTCACCACGCTGACCAGTAAGTACTACCTGCTTCCCCATAGGGGGCGCGAGGTTTTTCTGGTTGACACTATAGGGTTCGTAATGGATCTTGACCCACGGCTGATCGCTTCCTTCAGCATAACGCTTGACGACATAAGGCTTTCAGACCTTGTAATGCTTACTGTGGATGTGAGCGATCCTTCAGACTTGCTGCTTTTAAGGATTAAGACTTGCCTGGATATTCTTAGAAGCCTCAAGGTTAAGGATGAGAGGATACTGATGGTTTTCAATAAGTGTGACCTTGCATCAGGCAGTCAAGAGGTGGAGTTGAAGATTAACAGGGCTTATCCTCTTATTCACGACCTGCCTTACTGCGTGGTGTCGGCGAAGCTGCGTAAAGGCTTAGATGAGCTTATGGGTCTAGTAGTATCCCGTCTAGACAACCTTGCGGAGCCTGTTTTTCAGAAAAGCGTGTTGAACTAGTCTTTCAAAAATTCTTTCAGTCTTTCATTCACCTTCATTAAATCCTCTTCCAACTCGCTGCTGAGCGTTAGGTATGCTTCCTCAGAAATCCCGCCGGACTCCCTTAACCGTTGCAGCTTCCTGAGCCTCCTCATTATCGCCCCCCTTCTCCCCCTGAGCTTCTTAACTTCGGAGAGCACTTCTGGCGGGGGTCCTCCAAACCTGTGTCTCCTGAAGAAAGGCTTCTTAACCAGCTCCAGCAGTATGAAGTAGGAGACTAGAATTATCGCGATTATGGCTAGGAGGTAGGCTGAGGGTGCTGCGAATCGGAAGGCTTCGCCGACAGGAGAGTAGATTATGAAGATAACTGTTAGGAAGACTATTTCAGTCGTTCCAACCAGCCATCCGCTCGGCTTAGAGCGGTAGAAGGGCATGTGGGTCCTTATTGAGAAAGTCACGAACATTTCCGAAAGCACTGATTCGAGAAACCATCCTGTTCTGAAAAGCGTCTGGAAGATTTCGGAGCTCGGGTCATAGTGGAACTGCAGCAGTATGTGGAGAGCCTGCATTGTTAGAAGGTCGAACATAGTGCTTATCAGTCCGAAGAACATCATTGCTTCTGAAAGGAACCTTATGCTCCATCTTCTCGGCGACCTTAAATACTCTTTGTCAACATTATCCGTTGATATCATTAGAAGAGGGGCGTCTGAAAGAAGGTTTAGTAGAAGAACCTGTGTGGGCAGGAGCGGTATGAAAGGGAGGAGAACGGATGCGAACGCTACAGTAAGCATGTTTCCGAAGTTAGCGCTTAAAGTGTTCAAAACATACTTTATAGTGTTGCCGAATATTCTCCTCCCCTCTATTACGCCGTTCGCTATCACGCCTAGTCTTTTCTGAAGCAGGATGATGTCGGCAGCATCCTTAGCCACGTCTACAGCAGTGTCCACAGATATACCTACGTCCGAAATCCTTAGCGCTGGCGCATCGTTCACCCCGTCCCCTAGAAAACCAACTACATGACCGTTTTCTCTAAGCGCCTTGATTATCTCAACCTTCTGCTCAGGCGTGACGCGTGCGAAAACATTATGTTTTTCAACAACCTTCTTCAACTCTTCCCCATCCATTCCTTCAAGCTCGCTTCCAGTAATCACTCTTCCCCCCTCTACTTGAAGGCCGACTGACCTGCAGACTTCAGCCGTAACATTCGGGTCGTCGCCACTTACAATCTTAAGGTTAATCCCTAGTCTTCTGAACGCGGTCATCGCTTTAATAGCGTCTTTCTTCGGCGGGTCGAGAAAAGTTACGAAACCCATGAAGGTTAAATCCTTTTCATCCTCCGGGGAGAACTTCCTACTTGATTTAACTTCTTCTTCAGACAGCTCTTTTACCCCTACTCCTATAACCCTGTAGCCGGACCTGCTCCAGCTCGAATATGTTTCTTTCAGATTCTCCTCTAGGTTTGAAATCGGCTCAACGGAGTCTGAAACATGCACATCTTTACATACTGAGATCACCGACTCCGGTGCGCCCTTGCAAACTAAAAGGTATTTCCCGTTCTTCTCAACCACTACGCTCATCCTTCTTCTTGAAAAGTCGAACGGGATCAGCTGTATACGCTTATATGCTGCAACCTTAGCTTGTCCAAACTTTTTAAGAACATAGTTGTAGATTGCTGAATCTATCGGGTTGCCCACCACCTTCCCTCTTTGAACAGTGACGTCGCACGCTGCTGCCGCAAGCTCGATAACTGTTTCAGAAGGCCTGTTGTCAGCGGTGAAAAAGCTTTCAACAGTAATCACGTTCTCAGTTAGAGTACCTGTTTTATCAGTGCATAGAACATCCATATTGCCAATATCCTCAATAGAGTCCAGCCTCTTGACTATGACCTTCCTCCTAGCCATTTTTAGAGAACCCATTGAAAGGCTTACTGTTATTACGAAGGGAAGCGCTTCAGGAGTTATTCCCACTGCGAGAGCCAGTGCGAAAAGCAGAGAGTCTATCAACGGCCTTTGGAGAAGCGCGTTAGCTATGAAGACGAAGGCCGTCATCACAGCGACTATCTCCACCAGAAACCTGCTGAATCTTGAAATGCTTTTGGAGAACTCTGTTTCACCCTCTTCTTCAACAATGTATTTCACAGCTCTTCCGAAGAACGTCTGTTTTCCTGTTGAGACAACCACCCCGGTTGCCATGCCGGAGATAATGCTGGTACCCATGAAGACGAAGTTGGAAAGCTCCTGGGGGATTGGTTTAGCCTTAATCGGGTTGAAGGTTTTTTCAACAGGCAGCGACTCGCCTGTTAACGTCGACTCGTTTGTAGTAAGGTTTTCACACGATACTAGCCTTATGTCTGCAGGAACTATGTCGCCCACTGTAAGCTCAACGAGGTCTCCAGGTACGAGCTGAGTTGAATCTATCACTATTTTCTTACCGTCCCTCACAACCTTCACGCTGTATCTGACGTATTTCCTTAGTTTTTCAAGGGCTTTCCCTGATCTTCTCTCCAATATGAAGCCGATTAGAGAGTTTACGATTATGATGACGAGGATTATAATGGCGTCCGTCAGCTCTCCCGCCAGCGCTGCTACGAGTGTCGCGAAAACCAGTATGTAGACGAGAGGGCTTCTAAACTGGGAGAGGAATAGAAGCAGGGAGGATAGTCTCCTACCGGTTAAAGCCTCGTTTAAACCATACTCCCTGAGCCTGCGTTCAGCCTCCTCGCTGCTGAGCCCCTGGGGAGTAGTCTTTAACTCTTCGAAGACTTTCTCCGGAGCAAGCTCCCAAACGTTCCTCATCTTTCTACCTTCAACCCTAGAAAACTTATATAGGTTTTGCATCCCTTTTCTCGTGAATGTTGTTCAGCATCTGGTTAAATCGCCTGTTTAGAACGCGCTATGGCTTCGAGATGAACCTGAGGCTTTAAGCGTTTTTAGAGCTTTTCAAAAGTTTCCGTTTTCCGCAACAACTTTATAAAGCGTCAGCCTGTTTTTCACTACGTACCGTACTGGGTTGAGGTTTGAAAAATGCTTGGAAAGGGGACGGGTGGTGGTTTTTGAGAGTTAAGATTGCCGCTTCAATACTGTCCGCGGATTTCGCTAGGCTTGCTGAAGATATTAAGCGGGTGGAGTCGGCTGGAGTCGACCTTCTTCACATCGACGTTATGGATGCGCATTTCGTGCCGAACATGACCATAGGGCCGCCTGTGGTTAAATGCATAAGGAAGGAGACGAAGCTGCCTTTGGAAGCCCACCTTATGGTTGATAAGCCGGAATGGTTTGTCGAGGAGATGGCTAAGGCTGGGGTTGATATCGTCACTATTCACGTAGAGTCTACCAGCCGTCCTTTAAGCCTTGTAAACAGGATAAGGAAGCTAGGGGTTAAGCCGGGGGTTTCGATAAACCCTGCTACGAAGGTTAATAGAGTCACTAGGCTGCTTGGCGACGTGGACATCGTGCTAGTCATGACTGTTAACCCGGGTTTCGGTGCTCAGAGATTCATGCTTGAAACTCTTCCAAAGATCACGGCTGTGAGGAGAAGCCTTTTCTCAAGGGGCCTGGATAATGTGGATGTTGCTGTCGACGGCGGGGTGAACGTTAAGACTGCTCCACTGGCCGTTAAAGCAGGGGCGACGATGCTTGTAGCCGGCTCCGCGATATACGGGTCTAATAATGTTGCGAAAGCAGTTAAGGATTTGAGGAGGAGTGTTGAAGGAGTCTACTGGAAGCCTTGAAGCCCGCAATATTTTATGACGCTGTGACGTGTGACGAAATAGGTATAAAACTGGCTGCTGAGGAAAAAGGAGTGCTGCTTGAAACGGTAAATTTCCCGGTGACTGTAAACATGCTTGGAGGCGTTGAAGAATATTCTCCGGTTATAAACAGGTGTCAGTCTAAATCCAGAAGGGAAAGAGCCTCGTTCCTGCTGGAGGAGAACGGTGGAAGAGTGATTAATGCATTCGAGGTTGAAAACGTGTGTAACAATAAAACGTTCACAATAGCCAGGTTCATTAGAAACAGGGTTAAAACCGTTAAGACCGCGTACGTTCCTTTCGCTGTTGAAAAAGAGGGTGAGAAACCGGTTTACAGGGTTGAGGACATCAGGAGGGTGGTTGACGAGATAGAGTTTTTGTTCAACTACCCGTTCGTCGTGAAGCCTGAGAGAGGCAGCCGGGGAAGGAACGTTACGCTGGTTGAGGAAAGGAAGCAGCTTGAAAACATACTTAGAAAATGGGTTAGGAGCCTAGACAGTCCGTCGGGCCTGCTGGTTCAGAGTGCCGTGAATAAGGCTTTCGACCTTAGGATAGTCGTGGCTTCCTACAACGGGGTGAGCCATGTTTGCCTAGCTTCTCTCGCGAGAGTCCCATCTTCAAAGGAGGTTTTTGCAACTAACACTGCCTTAGGGGCTGTGCCCGTGGGCGTGACTATTCCCAGGAGGGTTGAGAATGAGGCTGCTAGGGCTGCTGCAGCCGTTTCGAAAACAATAGGTGTACTCGGGGTCGACGCGATACCTGAGGTGGATCGTGAAGCGGTTGAAAAAGTCGTCGGATACAGTAGGAGTCTTGCGCCTGTTCACGAGCGGGTTAAAAGGTTTAAGGAGTGTTTTTCAAGAAGCGTTAAGCTTTCTCGGGACAAGTTTCTAGAGGCCCGGGGGAAAATGGATGAAGCGTTTAAAGAAATGTTTAGAACCCCGGAATATTCTAAGCTTGCAAGTTTTTTGGAAGAAATCTTGGATCATGCAGAAGTCTTCTTCATAGAGGTTAATTCCCGTCCAGACTTCTATATTAACACGAGGAACTGTACTGGGGTTGATGTTTCAGAAGCATATGTAAAATGCGTAGAGATGATGCTTTGAAACTTTTTAAGAGTCATATTGTGAAGCCGAGAAGCAAATACTTAGCTGCAGCATAAGCCCCTACGAAAAGTATAACTTTAACCCATTGGAATTCGTGAATAATCCTGAGCGCTACGGCTAAAAGGAGAAACTGCCATATTGATACAGCTATGATGAGAACCTGAACTATCGGGCTTATCTTCTCGTTTATAAGGTTGACTAAAGGCTTTGGATCTGGACATTGCGCCACTTCAGTGTAGAAGCTTGAGGAAACTTCGTAGGTTCCGGTTTTCACACCCGCCTCGTAAACGTTAAAAACCAGGATGTACGGTATGCTCATGTTTTCTTGAACCGGCGAGACATACGTATTGTTCAGAAACAGGGTTAGGTCGACGGTGAAACTCTTGACACAGTTCTTCACGCAATATTCTCCGCTGTCGAAAATTTTTCTGATTGTTAACGGAGTGTTATAGTTTAGGCTTGTTCCGTTCAACCAGATTTTTTTCACAGTCTTATTAATCCCTGTCGAGGTAGTTACAGCGTAAGTAATATTGATTTCTCCTTCAACTATGCTAGTGGCGCCAATTATAGCTCCGCCGCTGCTTATCGTAGCGTTCAACGGAACGCTGTAGTAACTCATCATTCTCATAGTCAAATTGGAATCTTCCCCTATGTAGTCTCTTAAGCCTATAACTATGTTATCCTTCGGCTGCCCCTTTATGGGGTAGCCGACAAGCGTAAGGACGCTTGTCTGAACCGCTGGAATAAACAGGAATAGCAGGATGATTATCACGAGGCCAAGGAAATTCGGAAGATGCGCGTAGCCTGTTATGGAAACACCCTGCTTAAAGTCTCCGTATCCTCCTAAAAACCTCCCGCTCCAGAAAATAAGCAGCATCAGAAGTATGCTGAACAACACTATAACTATGTATTGCATCAGCCTTAACTGAATAAGGCTGTTTATGAAGGAGTCGATCTGTTCCGTGTAGAATGCTGCCGGAATATTCATTTTCATCCTGTAGAAAACATAGTATTGAGTGAAAGTTAATGCCACTAGGATCGGTGGGATAATCAGCATGGGGAGAAAGCTGGGTGAATCCTTAACTTGGATAAACGCTTCCCTCGGGTTTATGATTATCAGCAGCATTTGTCTTAAGAAACGGGTTGAAGCCGGCGCCTCCTTCTTTTCCAAACCTTCTTGCTCAACAGACAATTTTTCAACGGTTTTTCAGCGCAGTTATTATTAAACTTTTTATAAACACCGGTTGCTCCAGTAGGCTGGAAAAGTTTATTTTTAAATCAGCGGGGAAAACGTAGCATGGCGAAGCCAAGTCGCCAGAGAGACCTGGATTGGGTTTTCGAGTATTACTCTCACCCAAGGGTTGCAGGAGAGCTCTTCAACTATGGGAGAGACAGGTGGATAGCTGTTGAAGGCGGCTTAGAGAGAAGGGTTTTCATAAGGTATGGTAGAGACGGGTCGCCGCTTAGATTCAAGGATTCGAGTGATGTAAATAGGCTGCTGAGAGGATTCTGGTTTGCTAAACCTAGGTCTTTCTACGGTTCAGCCAATAAATACGTTAGGCTCTCGGTGAGCGGGGACCTGGAGGATGTTTCCAACATTTACCGTTCCACCCCGACTTGGGACGTGGATAATGATGTTGAAAGGTGGCGTGAAACACTGGCTGTTTGCAGGCTGATAGTTGAGGAGCTTGAGAGGGAGAGGGTTGTGAAGTCAGTATATCTTAAATGGAGCGGCCGGGGGTGTCACGTGCATGTTTCTGAAGAAGCTTTTTCCAGAGAGCTTTTTAAAAAGCATCATCCTCTGGACGCTGCCTTCGCAATAGTCGAGTATGTCGCTAGGATGGTTAAGCCGAAGCTTACGGGTTTAGCTGAAGGCGCAAAGATCGAGAATAAGATGGATCTTAAGAGGGTTTTCACTCTTCCGCTATCTCTCCACAGGGAACTGGACTATTCGTGTGTCTGCTTCAAACCGGATGATATTGACGTCTTCGATCTTTCATGGGTCAACCCGGAGAGCTTCAAGCATAGGACGGTTTACATGGATTTTGAAGAAGGAGAGGCGGATGAGCTTGCGGAAAAAGCTTTATCTACAGTCGGAGGATACTTTAAAAGAGTGGCACCCATGCCTTCGGGCAGCATGAGCCGTGGAGAGGAAACGCCCAGGCTTGGAAGGTTCCAAGTTATGGCGCTGCTGCAGGCTGCGCGATGCTTCCTTTTAACGAGAGACATCGAGAAATCCAAGTCATTCGGCTTGAACAGGGCAATCTTCTACGCTTGGGCTAAGCAAAGAGGGGTTGAAGCCAAGAAGCCTTCCGGCCGGAGGGGTGTTGTTAAGCCTTCTAAGCAGGCTGAGGAGAGAAACGTTTTCCAACTGGGGAATGAGACTGCCTACTTGTCGGAAGACGGGTGGTTAATGATAGGTAATGCTGAACAGACTCCAAGGGATTATGATGAGCAAATAGTTAGAAGGATAAACGAGGTGGTTCCGTATGAGGAAGCCTGGAGAAGGGCTTTACAGTATCTTGAGGAGTTTCCGCAGGATGTTCTGCTCGACCAGCAGAAGTTTTTCAACAAGGTTTACAAGCCTGTGAGGGACTCGTTCGTCGAGAGAGTCTACAAGAGGGAAACTGGGCTCTGAAAGTGGCTTAAGGATTTTAAACAGGATTATTCTCGAAGCTGTTTATAGCGCGTGCTGACACAGGACTTTGCAGCCTGCTGCCAGTAGTGTCTAGACGTGTTTTTTAAAGGTTCGCGGCGAATCGAATAGCTTTTCTAGGACAAGCCTCAGCGCACTTCCCGCAGCGAATACAATCGGTAGAGGAGCCGATTGCCTTTACATCGTCAATCCCCATGGGACAGTTTTTCAAACAGTTTCTACAACCTGTGCACAGCGTCGAATCCACCTTCATCGTTAAACCCGAGATCCTGTTGAATGCTCCAAAAACTGCTCCAAGCGGGCAGAAGTATCTACACCAGACTCTTCCTATGGTTAACACGCCTATTAAAACGGTTGTCAGGGTTATTAGATGAATCCAAACCCCAAGGGGTATTGGGTTCAGATTCAGAAGGAAGATGTTGGGGAATGCGGCGAACAAGCTTCCAGACGGGCAATACCTGCAGAACACTGTTTCCCCAGTAGCGTAAGCCGCTGCAAGCGCGACGGCTAGAACCGTGAATTTGGCCCAGGGAAAGGTTTTAAGCCTAAGCTTCTTTTTCCTAAAACCTCCTAAAATGTCCTGCACTGCTCCGAATGGACAGAACCAGCCGCAGTATGTTCTTCCCAGCGATACCGAGTATAGTCCGAGGCTTCCTCCAGCATAGAGGGGAAGCTCCGCAAACCCGATGAAATGCTGAAGAGTCCCGAATGGGCATGCGAAAGATGCTAAAGGGCATGAGTAACAATAGAGCGCGGGACATACAATACCGGTCTTTAAAGCGGATGTTAACCCTAGATTCAAAACTAGGAATCCCAGGAGCTGGGTTGCTCTTCTGAGACGAGTAAGGTTCAAAGACACTTCTCACCAGATGCCTATGCAGGATAAGCAGAGGAAATTCACGAATGCCTGGACAGTTCCATATTGCTCGGGGGCTCCAATCACTATTGATATTATGGAGACGGCTGAGATGGCGGGCAGCAGGAGTCTTTTAACTTTAAACCTCCAGTGTCTTTCAAGCCTAGGCTCGTATGTTCCTGTTTCAGCCTGAATGTTTTCAGGCGGTGGAGGAGGGGGAGGTGGGGGAAGTGTCTCTCTCCTGGGTTTTCTTCTTAAAAGCATCGCCAGTAGGACTATTATGATTAAAGCCATGGCGGCAATAATGATTAGCCAGGGAGTTTCCCGGACTGCTTCAACTGTTTCCTCCCTGCTTACCGTAAGGCTGCCTGTTAAACCGTTAACATCTATGCTGCGCGTCCCCTCGCTCGCCGGCGTGTACGTGAAGCTTACCGTGGTAGACTGGCCTGGTCCTAAAGAACCCTTTTTAGTGTCTACAACCTGGTTGTCAACCTTAAGCGTAACCTCGTAGTTGCCAGACTCCCCACCAGTATTCCTGACGGTTACCGAGATGGTTGAAGACTGGCCGACTTTAACAGAACTCGGGCTTATACTTAAGCCACTAACCTCGAAGCTAGCTGGTTGAACAACCGTTAACACAGCGTCGGTGCTTTCCGAAGAGGAATAGGTTAGGTCCCCGGTGAAGAATGCTTTAAGGCTCCACGTGCCCTCCTTATCTAACCGGAGGCTCGTGCTGAAAGCGCCTTCTGAAGTCGTTAAAACTGTCTTGCTGAGAACAGTGTTATTCGGGCAAGTTATCCTTATCAGGATTTGCCTTCCGCTTAAAGGCGGGTCGATGGATCCGGAGACGGTGGCTTCCCCGTTGACCATGACTGTTTCCGGGTTGACGGATAGTGTAAGCCTAGTCTGGGTTTTTGCTGTTGCAATCAGGCTCTGAACCTCGGAGGCTAAGACGGAGCTGCCTGTTAGCCCGATATGCTTGAAGCGGATGATTCCATCCTGGTCGATGATGAACAGGGTTGGAAGAGTTGAAACACCGTATAGGGTGGTTGACACGTGTTTCGCATCCGTGTCTCTAAGCATGGGCCAGTCTATCCCATAATCGGCTCTAAACTGTTTCAACCTATCTACAGTATCGTAGTTCGGGTCTCCCGTTATCGAGGCGATTATCAGGCTTGTTGGAAACAGCTTTTTAAGCTCTTTAAGATTTGCAACCTCGTTTTTACACGGGCCGCACCATGTTGCAAAGAAGTCTAGGAGCACTATTTTCCCCCTGCACGCGGAGAGTGTAAAACTGTTCCCGTCAATATCTGTCAACGTGAAGTCGGGAGCAGATTCTCCTTCAGTCGACTGAGCCTCTATCACTACTTCGCCTAGAACATCGTTCTTCCCCGTCACCAGCCTTACGGTTATTCTCTCCCTAAAGCTTCCAGTTTTTGGCGTGGACAAGGTGAAGAGTATTGTTTGAACATCAGTATTGTTAAACCAGATGGTTCTGCATGAGGATGATGCTTTCCACCCTTGAGACGGTGAAGTCCAGTTTAACAGTAGATATTGGTTTCCACCTGATTCCACCACAAGCGGCAGGCATAGGAATTCACTGTTTACTGCTTCAACCCTGACTGATTGAGCTTTCTGAGGGACAGATAGTATGCTCCAAGTAGCCTCGTGAAGCTCGTGAAAACTGCTTGCACGTGCTACACCGAGCTGCTGCGTGCGCTCTCTCGCTACTGGTCCCAAAATAGTTATGTGTTGAGGCATTAGAAAAGTCTCTGGCACCAAGTCTCCGGTCGGCATCCAGTATGAGCTCTCATACTCGACCCACTGGTTCTCAGGGTAAAGAACCGCTATCCAAGCGTGGCCTGCCGCTGACTCAGGCCTGTCGGCGACGAAACCGCTGCATGGGCTCGACGGTATTCCTGCTGCTCTAAGCAGGGCCACAGCCAAGTTGGCAAAGTTTACGCAGTTACCGACTCTATTCTTGAGAGTGCTCACAGCGTCAGGTCCAAAAGCTCCGCCAGCCGGACAGCCGTAACGTATGTTCATCTGCACCCAGTTTAAGATTCTTACGGCAGCATCCATCTCGCACAGTGAGCCTGCTGTTAGTTCTTGCGCTAAGCTTCTGATGGCGGGGTCATCAGCCTGGATTAACGCTTCCGGCTTAAGAAACGGCGATATGTCTACTGAAAAAAGCATGGGGTTTACTGGAAACGGTGCAGTCGTATGATAGGGGCCGTATTTAACTCTGTTCGCCACCTGCGCGGTTCTTCTAGCAACTACTGTGGAGGGTGCGTTAATCCAGGAAAGCTCTACGTAAGAAGAATCCGGCTCCCTATACTGTTTTCTACTGGATTCAGGGTGGCTAGTGGTTATTTGCTCGGACAGTATTTGCTGGTAATACCCGTACTCGTTTATCTCTGGAAGGTTCCGCATGTATATTGTTACTGTCCCATTGTTTTCTCTGGTTGCGTTGACAGAATAACTGTATTCAATAATCTGGATAAAATCTCCCTCTAAAAAATATATGGCGGGTTTACTTCCTGGTTCAGCAAGCACGGGCGTGTTTACAGACAGTAGGTTAATGCAGGTAAGGAGTATTAAGATGATGATCAGAACATGGGCTTTTCGTCTAATCATCTTTCAATTATTGTCGGATGCGGTATTTAAGTATTGCTTGTGACTGACTCTTCCTCTAGGCAGCTTTCCCCTAGTCGCGTTTAACACCTTGGGTAAAATAGCATGCTAACTATTCCATTTTTGAATATGAAGCTATTTCTTAATTTCCACTCGTTATAGAAGGTGGAAACGTTATTTCGCGAATTTTCTTAACGGGTCTGTTTCCACGTACTTTATCAGGATTAGCAGGCAGGGTATTAACGTTACTGAGGACACGGGGCCCCATAGCAACAGCCCCATGGAGTAAGCCTGTCCAGGGGCTGGCGGCAGGTCTGCAAGAAGGCCGGATACGTAGCGTGCTAAGGCTTGCAGTATGTTCAGCGGCACGCTGACTAGGCCGACGTAGCTGCCTGCGCGAGCCTCTCTCTTAGACAACTCGTCTTCCTGCGCCATGTCTGCTGTAACAGGGTTCGGCAAGAGGTACCAGCCTGAAATCCCTGCTCCGACGAATGTGACGAATAGGACTGCTTGAACCAGCCTGGGAACAGGGCTTAGAACCGGCTGGCCGAAGACTAGCGTTAAAGGTAGGAAAACAACTAGAATCATGAGGGACGTTACTAGTGGCTTCTTCTTCCCGGTTTTCCTAGCTATCCTTGCCCAGACGAAGAATAGCACTATGGTTAACAGGAGCATGAGGCCTCCTGCCAACATATACTCGGCGTCGCCTAGGCCCAGAACTCTTTGCAAATAGCTTATAACTAGGCTTGCGAGAACAGCTGTTGGAATAGACATCGCTCCCTGGAGGGCAAGCCACGCCCGGTAGTTCCTGTTGCTCCAAAGTATGGAGAGCTCTCTCCGAACACTGGGTTTAGGAATCGGTTTCTCCTCCTCCCTTATCTTTAAGACGGCCGGCATGTACAATACTATTTCAAAGACGGCTAGAGCCAGCAGTATCCCTAGGAAGGCTGGAGAACCTGTTTTCAGGAGTGTTGGAAGCAGGAAGCCGACGGGTATTCCGACGACTTGCGCCATCATGCTGAAAATGTTCTGGTATGCTGAGACTGTAACTCGATCCTCGGGGCCGACTATTTCCGCGAGCCACGCCATGTAGGGCGTGCTTAGAAGCCCGTAGCTCATGTTCGCAAGGCTGATGAAAAAAGTCGCGTACGTGAACAACAGTGTTTCATCCGTAACCGGTATGAAGTAGCTCGGCATGAATATCATGATGGTTGAAAACGCTAGAAGCAGGCTTCCTGCTAGAACATACTGTCTGCGTCTACCCCATTTTTTTGACACAGTTATGTCGCTCAGGTAGCCGAAGTACCAGCCGAAAAAGGCTATGACGAGTTTTCCGATGGCGAATGCTACGCCGGTTAGAAAACCACTAAGCTTCAGAAAATCCCAGTAGAACCAGAATGTTGCAAGATCTATAAGGGACAAGAGGGTTGAGGAGCCGAGTCTCCCCATGGCGTATATTAGCATTCCCCTCCTGGTTAGCAACGATGCTTCACCTGAAATATGCTGCGCGCGCGCTATAACGTTTTCAAAAACTGGCTTCTCAAAACCTGTTGCGAGCTGGATGGACATAATTTTTAACCAGCTTCCTCGGCAAGCCTGATTTGGCAATGTCATGATTGTTGAAGGCAGGGGTAACGTATCCTTTAGAAAGGACTTTTCGAAATCACGTTTTGCGAGCCACTTTTAAATACTGTCGACACTCCTTCAACCCGGTGGGTGGAAAAATGAGGATTGAGCCGAGGAAAACCGTGGAAATAGATGTTTTAGAGGAAGACCTTTTCGTCGGGGCTTATTCAACCATTAAGGCTAAGACTGGTGAAGCAATCATCGTGAAGGGAAACGTGGAGTTTGAAAGGGATTGCAATATTCTTTCCAGCCTACGTGCTTACAGTATTAGCCTTGAAAACGGTGGGAAGATTAATGTTCAGGGTGATCTTATCGTGGAGAAATCAGTCAGGCTTGAGGATGGTGAGCTGCTGGTGAGTGGAAGGCTTGAAGCCGAAGACGTGGATGTGGGGAAACTGGTTAAGGCGGGTAATGGTTTGAAATGCAGGAGTATAAGTGTCGGGGGAGGTTTAGAATCAGGGGGCGACGTGGATGCTGAAAACATAAGCGTTGGCGGAACAATGTCTGTTCAGGGGAATGTGAAGGGGAGTAGGCTTGGTGTAGGGGGCACGCTGACTGTTAAGGGTTTAACGGAGCTTGAGAAGCTTGAAGTTGGAGGCGTAGCGAGGATCAACGGGGGGATAATAATGGATATAAATGTTGGGGGAGTTTTTGAATCGGCTGGAAAACTGGTTTTCGAGAGGCTGAACGTGGGAGGGGTTGCGAGGCTGAAGGTGGTGGATTAGGATGGGTATAAAGGGGACGCATGTTTCAGTCGGCGGTGTTCTGAATGTTGACGGAAGCATGGAGGTTGACGAAGTAAGGGTTGGAGGAACAGTCGAGGTTAAAGGCTTCTTTAAGGCAAAGAAAGTATCGGTTGGCGGAAGGCTGAAAGTGGATGAGAATGCTTCAGTGGAGGACAGGCTGGAAGTAGGTGGGGTTGTGAAGATAGGTGGAGAGTTGAAAGCCGGCATGGTTGAAGCAGGAGGAGCTTTAGAGGCTGATGCCTGTTTCGCCGACGGCGTTAAGGTTGGTGGAAAAGTGGAGACTAGGAGGGGTTGCAGGTCTAAAACTTTTGAAATAGGGAGGAAGGGCAGAGTCATAGGCCCTGTTGTCGCCGAGTACGTGAAAATAGGTCGTGACGCTAGTGTTGAGGATGTTTACGCCGGCCGGCTCGAGCTCTTGGAAAACTCTTCAGCCCGCAACGTTTACGCTAGGGAAGCTTATTTGAAACATGGTTGCAGGGTTTCCGGTGAACTCCTGTATGTTGAGAAGCTGGAGCTTGAACGCTTGACGCAGATTAACTCTAGGAAAGTGGAGAAGCTTCCTGAGCCTCCCGTCTAAGGGTCTACTCTAAATCTTTATAGTTGAGCCTGGAGGTAGGGAGAGACACATGGGTAAGGCGAAGAGGCATAGGCTTCAGCTGTACGCGGATATTCTCAGGACGTTGAAGGTTCATGGGGAAGGGTGTGGAATAACAAGGTTATCATACGGGGCCAACATGCCTCTCGACAGGGTTAAGAAACTTGTTGGAGAACTGGCTTCACACGGGTTGATAGCTAAAAGCACTGATGACCCGAGAATATTCGTCTTAACAGCAAGGGGAATGGAGTTTCTAGATGCTTTCGACAAGCTTGCAATCTTTCTTGAAGAGTCTTCACAGTCTTCTTTTTAAACATGGTGTCACTCCGTTTTTGATTACGCTCCTCCAGCAAAACGTATTTAAGCATCATTATTAGTCAATTCAAGGAGCAGGGTGGAATGGCCGCGTTTACAGACGAGATGGGGACTGCAGAGAAGCTTATACGCGAATGGAAGGGGAAGCAATACTTCTTCGGAGAAAACGTGCTGGATAAAGTTGGAAGCCTTGCAGAGGAATATGGTGATAATGCTCTAATAGTGGCTTCAAGCTCTAATCTTTGGATCCGAAAACCGCTGGCAAGGGTTTCCGATTCCCTTGGTCAACACGGGGTTAAGCATGACGTGGTCCTGGGTTCCAGGCCTAACTCCCCCCTAGCAGACCTTTACAGGATTGCCTACCATGCTGCACTATACAGGCCTAAGAGCATTATTGCGCTGGGAGGAGGCAGCACCATAGACGCTGTTAAGGCTGCAAGCATCTTAGCCTCCTACTCTCCTTCTGAAGTGAGCCGCATACTGGGCGTCAGCTGGGATAAGGCTTGCACGATAGAGCCCTATTTCGGCACAGGCGTTGTCACCCGGATGATGAGGGCAACAGGCAGGGATATCATACCGATTATTGCAGTGCAAACCGCTTCAGGCTCCGCTTCACACTTAACCAAGTACTCGAACATAACTGATCCTGCAGCCGGGCAGAAGAAGCTGATCGTCGACGATGCTATAGTTCCGAAAAAAGCTGTTTTCGACTATCTTCTGACACTCGGTGCGCCAAGAGATCTCACTGTTGACGGTGCTCTCGACGGCATTTCCCACATCTGGGAAGTATTCATGGGGGCAACCGGTAAAGAATACTACAGCAGGGTGAAAGAGATCGCTCAGGTTGGGATAAGGCTCATAGTTAACAGCCTTAGGCCAGCAGTAGAGAGTAACGATTTGAAGGCTAGAATTGCGCTCGGGCTTGGGACTGACCTCGGAGGATACGCTATAATGATAGGTGGAACCAGCGGTCCTCATCTCGGCAGTTTCTCGCTGGTCGACATCCTGACGCACGGCAGGGCCTGTGCAATTCTCAATCCTTATTACACGGTGTTCTTTGCCGACCAGATACAGGATCAACTTGCAACCATTGCTCCAATACTTAGGGATGCAGGCCTCATAACTGAGGATCCGAGTGTTCTCAGCGGCAGGAAGCTGGCTGAAACTGTGGCTAAGGGTTTCCTTTCTCTCTACAGGTCCCTTGGGGTTCCGGCAACGCTGGAGGAGGCGGGTGCTTCAAGGCTTCATTTGGAACGGATGATGCTTGCAGCAAAAGACCCGCAGCTCAGGATGAAGCTTCTTAACATGCCGGTGCCGTTAGACCCTGAAAAAGGAGACATAGAGAGATATATGAAGGGAATACTGGAGGCAGCTTTTACTGGAGACCTCAGCCTAATCAACAGCATGAGGTCCCGCTAGTGTTAAGCAGATAAACCGTCGGGTACTGACTTTTCCACGGGGGTGAAACATGCGTACAGTAACGCTTAATAATGTTTCAAACATGCTTTTCACTGTGGAGACAGAGTTTGCAAAAATACCGGTGATCGACTGTCACATGCATGTAACGAGCATCCGGGACGTCGACAACGTTCTTGAAATAGTTTCTGAAGCGGGTTTCCACAGAGCATCCCTCTTAAGCATCATAGATGATAAGAGGGTTAATTTTAATCCTGAAGTTTTGCTTCTAAAGGCTTTGCACCCAGAAATGTTCTACGCTTTCGGAAGCCTTGACTACTCTTTTATTTTCACAGGAAGCCAGCTTCAACAGCTTCGCGAACAGGTGGACAGGCTTCTAAGCATCGGGTTTGACGGGGTTAAGATGGTTGAGGGGAAACCTGTTTACAGGAAACTGTTGAAAATCAGGTTTGACGATCCTTTCTACGAGGATTATTTTGCACGCCTCGAGGAGACCGGGTTTCCATTGCTTTTTCACGTCGCCGACCCTGAGGAATTCTGGGATCCGGAGAAAGTCCCTGTTTGGGCTAAGGCTCAAGGCTGGTTTTACGATCAGACTTATCCTTCGAAAGAACAGTTCTACAAGGAGGTTGAAACCGTCTTGGATAAGCATCCCCGTTTAAAAGTGGTATTCGCGCATTTTTATTTCCTCTCCGCAAACATGGAGGCGGCTTCAAGCTTCCTGGAGAAACATAGGAATGCGCATCTCGACCTAACTCCAGGAATAGAGATGTATCGTAATTTCTCGATGGAGAAAGAGGCTTGGCGAGAATTCTTCGTAAAATACGGGGATAGGATTCTTTTCGGCACCGATATTTTCGGCGGCGAGAGGATTGAAAGTGCTTTAGCCAAGGTTCAGCTAGTCAGGGGTTTTCTGGAAACAGATGAAGGGTTAAATCTACCGAGACACACGTTGGAGAAAATATATTGTTCGAATTTCCAGAGAATCGTGGGCCCTAAGCCGAGAAGACTCAGTTTCAACCTTGCTGTAGAAGAGTGTGAAAGACTAGCTTTGGAGGAGGCGCGTCTAAGCTCGCAGCCTTTGGAAGAAACAGTTGCCAGGCTTGTTGCTGGAAAAATAAGGAGCCTAAGCTAACCCTGTGTTTCTTTCAGAAGGTTCAACTGGGAAGCATTATCCGTCTTCAAACTGTTACGTGGACAGGGCGGTAGAGTAGTGTGCACTAAGCTTGCACAGTGCTTTCTAAAGCCAAGGTTAATATTTCGGCGTAACGTCTACTTCAAGAGTTGGAGAAGCCTCGCGTAAGGCAGGTTTCGGCGTTCGTCCCGAGTTTCCTAGTGTGCAAAATCGCAGAGTCCCTAAGCGTTACACCTGGTTTCGAGCAGACCAAGGTAACCAGCAGGCATGAGGCGGTAAGAGGAAGATTAAGGGGTAAGACGGTCATAATATACCGTTCCGGCAGTGTTGTCTACGATGAGACTCTTAAAGAGGTCAAGAGTATTCTGGAGGAGATTCTGTATGAGCATTACAAGAGGGAGGGCACGGTTGTTGGATCCGACGAGGCGGGGAAGGGCGAGGCCCTCGGCCCTCTTGTCGTAGCTGCTACCGCCTTGACTCCTAGGCAGGCTGCACATCTTAAGTCGATAGGCATCGCGGACAGTAAGCTTATTCCGGAGACTAGGATCCGTATACTCGCCAGGGAGATTAAACGGGCTTCACTCGGATACAGCGTCTTAATAATTGCTCCTTTCAGGCTTAACCAGATGTTTATGAGGAAACGGGAATATGGAAACCTGAACGACATACTGGCAAGGGCTCATCGTCAAGTTTTAGAAAGGGTTGTTTCAAAGATTGCTGAGAAACCCTCGCAAATAGTTGTCGACAAGTTTGACTCAAGCAGAAGTGGGGAGAGAATAAGGCTTATCCAAGACGCTTTTCCCGGCTTGAAAGTTCAAGCTGTTGAAAAAGGAGAGGTTTTCCCAGCGGTAGCGGCAGCCAGCATACTGGCTAGGAACAGCTATTTAAAATGGATACGTAAAAACGTCGATAAGGAAATACTTAGAAGGGTTAGGAACGGTGATTTCAGCTTTTTGAGTGAAAAAAATGCGAAGCCTTTCTACTATTTTAAGACATGCTACCTTACCAGGCTTCTGAATCCGCGTGGAGGAAAGTAACATTCGTGGATATAAGCGTTAAAGCATATATTACTTTTGTTTAAACCATGGGTTTATATGCCAAATTTAAGATACTATATCAACATAGTTTATGTGTTAAAAACTTTAAATACTGCTGTAACAACATTACTAAACGGTGAGAAAATGGGGGAGTCCGCAGCTAAAGTTGTTTTAGAGAAAGGACTTACTGTGAAAAGTCTAGCGCTCATCCTCATATATACCTTTCTATTCGTACCGGTAAACGCCTACGCTAACCAGATAGCCGGAGGCTCTGCAATGATAGGGTCTCCACTGGGAGTCTTATTCTTAGTTTCACTAGCTGGTCTTTTCGCAAAGGTCCTGAGGCTTACGCCTCAGGAGGCTGCAACATTCTGGGCGGCTGTAGCGATAGGAGCCGGAGGCTCCTTCTGGATAATGTATTGGGGACGTTTTGAGGCGATGATCGGCTTTGTCTACAGGTTTCCAGAATCAGCCTATCTGAGGACAGTTATTCCAAGCTTCGTTGTCCCAACAAACACAGCCGTATTGGACGCCATGTGGTCGGGCGGCGCTGCTATGAATCTCGGAGTATGGCTTGGCCCAATAATATTCTTCATGCTGGGCGCGATCGCCTGGGCGTTCACAGGCCTGTTTCTAGCAGGAATCATCGGAAAACAAATGCTGGAAGTCGAGAAGCTTCCATTCCCAGTCGGTATGATCGTGGGTTATGATGTAAACTTCATCACTAAGTATGAGGATTCGCAGCGTCCGAAGCTGTTCAGCTGGGCTAGGGGTAAATACATCTGGATCGGGTTTATAATCGGTGTAATCGTATTTGTACCAACAGTTATAGTTGCAGACTGGTTCCCAGACTTCTGGCCGTCTCTCGGAATCTCGCTTCCCTACCCAACCCAGTTCAGCCTTGGAGGATGGTTGAACACTGTTCTCGCAGGCTTAAGGGCGTGGGCGCCTGTTGACACGGGCCTATTCTTCCTTCCAACCACAGTTGTCTACGCTTACCTTGCTCCTCTCGACCTTACGTTAACCGTGTGGGTGCTGTTCTTCATCTTCAAGTGGATATGGCCCATAATTGGATATGGCACAGGCATCATACCTGCTGGAAAAGATTACATGAACATGCAGGCATGGGGAGGTCCAAACCTATACTGGATTATGGGTGACGGCAGCGGAATATGGTATGGAATAGCGTTATACTGGATTGTTGCAAACCGCAAGGTTATTGTAAATAGCCTTAAGTCTGCCTTGAAGGCTTCCTCAGGCTCTGAAACAGGCTATCCCTCCGACAGGCTGCTCTGGGCTGGCCTAGGCGTTTCATTCCTACTCATAGTGTTAACAAACCTTGCAATCTGCGTGCCCGTAGCGATGGCGGTGATCGTCGCGATAATATTCGTCTTAGCTCAAATAGCTTGGGCAAGGGCGATGGGTGAAGGCTATATTGCTCAAGTCTCCGGTCCAAGACCATGGTATTCGACGATACATCAGGTTGCTGACTTTGGTTTAGCAACCGGGATGTTTCCCTCACCGTCTGGGACAACTGATAGGTTTGACGTTGGAGCATACATGACGGGGTATGTGAGCAACCTGTATTTCGGTGTGATCTACCAGTCGTCTAACAGGGCAGCAGACGTTTTAAACTATTTCCGTGTGGCTCAGATGACGAATACCTCATACTGGGACATAATTAAAGCAGTCGCCATAACAGTCATAGTAGGGTATTTCCTGGGAGTCCTGTTTACAACGGCTTCGCTTCACGCGAAGGGCGGTGCGAACATAGCGGGTTACGCGTTCAGCCCAAGCTTCTTCACAAACATGAGGGGGTACGCGCTAGTCGGCTCCGTGAACCCGACGGAGAGTTCGAGAGCATTAGGAGGGCCGGCTGGATACTATGCGCATTTCATAGTGGGCATCATCATAGCTTTCATACTGTACTATCTTAGGGCTAGATACACATGGTTCTTCATCAATCCTGTTGGAGTCGTACTAGCTCCAATAGCTTTCTTCGCCCTCAACGCATTCCTAGGATGGTTACTCAAATACTTAACTTTGAAGATAGGTGGAACAAAGGTTTACGAAGAGGTGGCGATACCGTTCTGCGTCGGCTGGATGCTTTCAATAGCACTCCTGCTAGGATTCCTAGACCCCATCGGAATATTCGTAATGCGAGGAAGCCAGTTTAAGCTTGGGGGCTTCTAAACCCCTACCACACCGCTTTTTTTCAAAAATCGTGGTGAGTCAGGATGAGTGTAACGATGACGAGAGTATCCGGTAAAGGGAGTCGGCTTTACTTAGCCCTATTACTCGTCTTTTCCATAAGTCTGTTTTCCCACTATAGTTTAACCAAACACGTCTATGGTCAGCGGGAAATGAATACTGCCACGCTTTACGAGTACATGAAGCTGATGGATTTTGAAAACATTAGGCGGCACGTGTATTTTTTCTCTTCTCTAAACACGAGGGTCGTCGGGACGGAAGGGTTTTATAAGGCTGCTGAATACGTGGCGAACGAATTTTCAAAATACGGTTTAGAACCTGGGCCGGACGGCTACTATCATTTTTACAATCATTCAGCGACTGTTGAGAATACGGCTGAGCTTTCAGTAATCGACAATCCTACGATTAGCATAAGGCTACTCACCGTCTGGCCTAATCTTGTCCTCACCAGTAAAACACCGCCTGGTGGGATCGAGGGTGAACTCTTATACGTAGGTGGCAACGGGGATCTTGAAGATTTCGATGGAAAGGATGTGGCTGGTAAAATCGTCGTCATGAGTTATGGCACAGGGTCAAACTGGCTGAACGCGGCAAAACTGGGTGCAAAAGCAGTAATATTCCTGCCTTCATCCGCTCCCGTTGCGGAGAGCTCCCTGAGCAAGTTTACAACCACACCCCTCTATTTCCCGAGATACTATGCGCCTGATAACGCGTCCCTACTGGGGGAGCTTGCGAGAAAGGGTTCTGCTGTTCGAATCATGAGCAACATGCATTGGGAGATTATTCGTGGAATCAATATCCTTGGGATCGTGGAGGGACGTAGGAAGGATGAGATAATAATTGTTTCATCGCATTTCGACTCTTGGACGGCTGTGCCTGGACTTGCGCCAGGTGCAGACGAATCCTGCGGTATTTCCACGCTTTTGGAAATGGCAAGGGTCATGGCTGAGCTTGCTAAAGAAGGTCATTCTCCTGAGAGAACCGTCTGGTTCGTCGCCCTCTCCGGACATTGGCAGCAACTAGACGGTGCTAGGAACTTTGTGATGGATTATCTTTTCGACGGAAGGTCGGGTCGAGACTGGCCGTACACAACTCCAAGCCAATACAGGGTTTACGCGTGGATTGGACTCGACTTGTCTACTGGCTCCAATACGCTGGGCATACTGTTCTTCAGCTACATGTATAGGCCTCTCAACCTTATGGGTATATACAGTGGAAGAGGATCCGCGTTAGTGCAGTTGCTGAGGGCGGAGCAGCAGAAGAATTTAAAGAGCATTTTGAACGCTATGGCCAGCGTTTCACCAGAGTATTCGAACTATAGAGTCCTGTTTGGAGACGATGATATAGGGAAGAGCACACCAACCACCGGGTTCTACTACTCTTCAGGAGGAGAAGTTCAAGGAGGAATCAGTTACGTTCCCTACAGGGATTATTTGGAGTCTGAGCCAGCAATGATTGCCGGTACGCCTGCGTTAACCCTAAGAACCGTGTGCGACTACAGGTCTACATGGTGGACTTTACGAGACACTTTTGAAAAAGTTGATTTCAACAACCTGAGGCCCCAAGCTCTGTTTGCTTTCGGAATGATCTGGATAATTCTGAACGTTGATTCATTAGGGATAGACTACGAGACATATGCTACGCCAAGAGAACACTATACTGTTGCTGGAACATATACTGGGCCAGGTATGTCAGCCCTTAGAGGAAGCCTCCAAGTATATAATGAGTTTACAGACCGCTTTACAGACTATCAGCCTAATGGGACAGGCTTCGTGGTCGTGGTAAACCAGCCGTTCGACCCAAGAAGTTATATAATAACTGTGGTTGACAGGGGTGGAAAGTTCCTGATAAAGGGGTTGGGCTCACCCTCACTGTACTACGGGTATGCAGGCATGGCTGGACCGAGTTACCAGTTTAACGCGTTCGTCATCGATAATGCTACTGGGAAAATCAACCTTGTATCAATGAGCGGTGTTCACACCGCGGGTTTATTCGTCATGGGCGGATTATCGTTTGTAGGCGTTCCCGCGGTTTACAGGGCTGGGGAACCGTTTAAGATACCTGTCTATAAGCCGGCGATAATCACTATTTTCGATGCTTTCAGCCCGTATCTTCTTTCACCCTCATATGTTGACCCGGTCACAGGAGACCCTAAGGACCCTGTGATAGATGCGACAAGCGTAGTCATATCCTCGCCCACACGGTTCTATCCTGGTCTTGCTTCCATAAGTCCCCCGATCAACCCGCTCACCGGGGCTGAGCACGAATCCTACTGGAGCTGGGAGAATCCTTACTCGAGCGTTTGGGTTGAATACGTCACGCCTAACGTGAAGGTTGGGCTTAGGCTGCAGAGCACTCAATGGGGGGTTCGACTCGGACTACTGACTAACAGCAGTGAACTCAATCTGGAAGGGGTCGGATTCACACTTAAGGAGGGCGAGGAGCTAAGGCTTTCTGCACTGAATATTGCCTCCGACCTCTTCGCTATGAATGAGGCGAGGATAAAGAGGCTGGAGCCATATGGAATTTTAGATCCAAACATTCTTAATCTGCATCAGCTCAGCAACCAGTTGCTGGAGGAGGCAAGGATTAGTTTACAGAATAAGCAATACAGCAAATATCAAACCCTTATCTACAGGGTCTGGATGATGGAGGTAAATGTTTACAACAATTTGCTATCTATAATTTATGACGTTGGGTTTGTAACCGTCTTCTTCGCTGCCCTCCTCCTGCCTTTTGCCTATTTCTTAGGAAGAATGCTTTACAGCGGCACTGGAATAAAGGCTGTTGCAGTAACAATTTTAATCTTCTGCCTAGCATATATTGCCTTCAGTATTCTTCATCCCGGGATGAGTATTACTTCGAGCCCCACCACTATAGTGCTTGGCTTCGCGGTAGTCATACTCTTACTTCCAATATTTGCGATTTTCTCCGGTGAACTGTCTGTAGCTCTCGGGGAGTTAAGGAAAAAACTAGTTGGTGCACACGAGGAGGAAGTGTCCAGAGTGTCTCAAGCGTTTTTATCCATATCGATGGGTATTGGAAACCTTAAGAAAAGATCTTTCAGAACCATACTTACTTCAATTACCCTAATAATATTCACCGCTTCCTTAACGTCGCTCGCATCCATGACCACCTTGAGAATCATACAGTACACCCCCCTGCCGGGGCCTGTTGTTGAAGGTAGGAACATTCCGCCTGTTGCATTATACGATGGAATACAGATTAAACAGATAGGGTTTAACGCGTTGTCGAAAGAACTTTTGAATGTTGTGAAAGAAGCGATGGGCCCCGGAGCACTTGTCGACTATCAAGTCTGGTACTATCCCAATTTCTTCACAAGCATTTCCGATGAAAGAACTTTTATAGTGTTGAGCAGTAACGGTACCGCCTCATACGTGTTCAACGCGTTTCTAGGCTTGTCTTCGGAAAGACTGTTGAAACTCTACGGTATTGATGCATTCATCCGAGGAGGATTATTAACTGCTGGTTCAGGTCAAACCGGAAGCGGGATTCCAGAGGTTATTCCAGTATTGATTCCTAAAACAGCCGCTAGAAAGCTTAATTACGACTTGGGAGATAGTTTCACAGCTTTCGGTCTCCGCTTCATCGTGACCGGTGTGTTTGATGATGAAAGCCTGAATAATGCACGCACGCTAGTTGACCTTGATCAAGATATTCCAACACCCATAGACTTATTGATGCCTATGGTTGGATTAGAGCAATTGGCTGCGTTAGGGTCTCCCTCCCGCTTGAAGAAGACGGATTGGGATAAAATCATGATTCTGCCGGCCGACGTGGCTGCGAATCTAGGTGGAGAAATAAGGGTGATGACTGTGACGTTTGAAAACGAATCGGATTTTGAAAAAGCAGTTTCTACGGAAAACGAGAACACTTTAGGGAGGCTTGTCGACGTGTATAATCTAGAGGTTGTAATAGGGAGAAAAGGGGAGGGAGTTAGCCTCATGAGTAGGCGCAACCAGATTACAATATCTGGCCTAAATCTGTTTATAGTGCCCCTAATAATGATGATGCTTGCAGTGTTTAACACATTGCTGACGAACATTTACGAGAGGACTAGAGAGGTCAAGATACTTAGTGCTGTCGGCGTGTCTCCGAGCAGCGTTACGTTCATGTTCATAGCGGAGGCCATGACTTTCGCCTTCGTATCCTCGTTTACAGGATACATCATAGGAATAGGGTTGATAAAGCTGTTCTCCTCGATACCTGGGTTTTTGCAAGCAGGTTTCACTCCAAACTACTCCGCAGGCATCGTCGTAGTGGCGATAGCGCTCCTAATGATGGCGACTCTAATAGCCTCCGTCTATCCTGCTCTTAAAGCAGGAACATTAGTCACACCTTCACTGGAGAGGAAATGGAAGATCCCGACTAAGCCGTTGGGTGGAACATGGGAAATACCCTTACCCTTCTCAGCCAGCGGGCCGGAGGAGGCTCTCGCCGTCCTAAGGTTCGTGAAAGAGTATTTGGATGCAAACGCCCTTGAAAGAGCAGGAACGATGTTTGCAACAAAATCCAGCGAGTTACAGAAGATTTCCGATAAAGAATGGGTTTTGAAAAGCTTTGTCAGCCTTGCCCCGTTTGAAACAGGTATGGCTCAGACAGCTGAGCTTAGGGTTTCTCCAGATGAGCAGGGAAGAATCATGTTCACCCTTAGGCTTGAACATAAGGGTGGACCGCTTGAAAGATGGTTCACGTCTGCAAGAGAATACGCTGGCCTAATAAGGAAACAGCTCCTACTCTGGCGAGGTCTTGTACCCGGTGAGAGGGCGAAATACTTTGTGAAGCCCCAGGAGGTGTAAGTCTCGTGATGACAGAATTAAAGAAAGAGGAAGTGATGACGAGCCGAGCCTTATTACTTATCATTTTCAGCTTATTAGTTATCACGCCGATCAACATTTTTACTTCCTACAGTATAGGTAACACTCTTAGCGGAAGCCTTTTAACACTACTATTGCTGTATGAGATTGGAAGGTTAACAGGAAAACCTATTTCAAAATCTGAGGCATTCTTGGTTTACTTCCTGGTTGCATACTTAACTAGCTCGCTGACCCCGGGGCTACTATTGTTCTGGAATTGGCCTATTCAGACATCGTTCAACGTTAATTTCCCCTTATGGAAATCGCTCGGCATCAGCAGCTATGCTAGTCGATTCTGGTGGTATGCTCCACCCATAGCTTATGATCCTAACGCTCCTAGAATAATAGGGCTCGAATGGCTTCCGAACATAATGCTACAACTCTTTAATTACGCGTTAACGCTAATGATCTGGATATCCACATCCTTCATAATAGCAGCGCTCTATGCGAGAAAGGAGGAGAGAATGCCTTTCCCCGTTGCTCGAGTTCAGATAGAGACCATTATCGGCCTCGCTGAGCCTGAGCCGCTTAGAAAAAGAATACTTTCGATTTTCACCGTCGCCGGATTGCTATGGGGACTCATCATCTACGGTTTCCCAATAATTTCATACGCGTTCCTCGGAATCAGCATAGAGCCGGGCGCGATGCTTTTCCGCGACCTTACTAAGGTTGTGCAACAACGTCTCCCAGGCGCCGCTTTTGCAATCGCAATAGACTTGTCAACTATAATGGCGGGCTGGGTGATGCCCTCTAAAGTCGTCATCAGCGCTTTCGCCTCATCCTTTCTTTTCTTCGTCCTTGGGAACACGCTTGCACTGAGACTGCCCTGGGACTACTTTAAACTATGGCAAAACGACTATCATTATGGCCTTGATATCTTGAAGACCTATCAGTATTCGTATGCCGACGTCTGGTTCAGCCCGTTCATAGGAATAACCATCGCGGCAGGAACAATCCCGTTCGCATTGTATGCGAAAAAGTATTATCGTGGCTTGAAAAGCCTTGTGAAAAGTGCTTCAGAAGCCAGGGCGGCAGGGGAAATCCCGTTAAGCTGGATACTTCTAATGTATGTCAGTGCCACAGCATTATCTATTCTTGTGAATAAGCTCCTCATACTGCCTAATTTCCCACTCTGGCCCTATTTGGCTTACGCAGCATTCGGGTTTCTGATGGCTATGCTGTTCGGCTGGGGTGTTGCAGAAACTGGTTTCGGAGGACCCGGGATAACTGACGTGGATAAGGTTCTCATATGGGTTTCTGGATACAAGGATCTTGATGTTTTTCTCGGAGGATTCCCACCTCTAACGCCGGGCGGAGCACCGTCTGTTCTAGTCAACAATTGGATTGTCGGCGAAGCATGTGGCGTTAAGCCCATAACCTACATTAAGTGGATACTCCTGCTAACCCCCATAGGTCTTCTCATGACCTATGTTTACACGAATACTATCTGGTCTATCGCCCCTATTCCATCCAACCTGTTCTACTCTCCAAGCATCAGCTGGCCGGTTGACGCTTTAAAGTGGACGTTTTGGCCTAGCCTAATTACTGGAAAGCTTCCGTATTCGGGCACAATAAACCTCGACCTTAATGTTGTACTTGTCTCATTCATCGTTTCCGGAGCCTTCTACGTTGTAGCAGAATTCTTCAAGCTGCCGTTCTCTTTCATAGGCTTCGTAATAGGTGCTTCACCCACTTTTTACATTTCTTCATCATTTTCATGGCTGCTGGGAATGTTAATCGGCAAGATTGCCGAAAGAAGGCTTGGAAAGGAGTTTTGGGAGAGATACAAGGTGACGATGGCCGCTGGATTCGGCATAGGGACTGGTCTAATGGCCGGTTTCTCAATCGCACTCCTAATGATAAAAACATCTATCTTCGCAAGCCCGTATTAGGAGGGAGATGCTGAGTGTTTGTGAAATCGATCTGGATGCATCCGGCAGATTTAGACGAGTCAAGAGACCGTTTGAAACAAGTATTCTCAAAACTAGCGAAACACGGGTTCTCTAAGGTTTTCCTGTTTGTAAAGAACAGCGATGGCACTGTCATCTTCAGAACTAGGAACCCAGAGATCCGTTCTACTATGTTCAGCACGGGTGAAGACATTCTTAAGAATGCGATTATGGTTGCGCATGATTTAAACGTGGAAGTTCACCCTACTTTCGTAGTTTTCTGCGAAGGCAATTGGAAAGGATGGGGAATGCCTTCTGAGCCAGGGGTATGGCTTTCGAAAAACCCGAGTCTAGTGCAATATGACAGGAAGGGAATACCGATAATGAGATGGGCGGATCCTGCTAAGACGGAAGTTAGGAGACACGAGGCAGAGTTAATGCTTGAAGTTGTGAAAAACTATGATGTGGATGGGATCCAGCTGGATTATATAAGGTATCCTGAGGAAGCCGAGGGTTGCTTCTGCGATCATTGCAGGAAAACTTTTAGAGAACTGCATGGAATTGACCCTAAAGACATAACTCAGCCTGATCAAAACATGAGCAAATGGGTTCAATGGAGGGCTCTGAACATCACTAGTTTCGTCGAGGAGCTTAGACTTGAATTGAGACGGGAGGAAGCGAGTGTCAAGCTTTCAGCCGCAGTCTTTAAAGACTATCCCAGATGCCTAGTCACGGTTGCTCAAGACTGGCCCTTGTGGGTTAAGAAAGGGTTTTTAGATTTCATCTGTCCAATGACTTACGAGTATGACTCTAAAGTAGCCAGGTATCTTGCTAGGAATCACAGAGCTGCTGTCGGTGGCGGAGCAATCATATATGAAGGTGTTGGGAAGAAATCCAGCCAATCCATCCTGTCCTCTGTTGAAGTTCTTGAACAGGCAGAGATTTTTAAGGAGGAAGGGGCTAATGGAATTACAATATTTGCCTACTCCTCCCTAACTGACGATGATCTTAATACTCTTGATAAATTAGGAGACTGATTCATTCTTACTCTATAGGCATATTCCACTTAAGAATCCTACTGCTGGCAAAAAGCTCGTCAGCGCGCGAGAATCAGTCCTATTAAAAGTCGAAAACAGGAGCCTCATATCATTGCTAAGAACACTCTAAAGCTCCTTATTAGGAGGAGAATGTTTCAAAGCAAGGATTAAATACTCTTCTTTCACTCGCGAAAGCGATGGAAGACAAGCTCGTGCTTTGCATACTAGTCTTCTTCTTCACGCTGCCCGTCATTCTAAATGCTTTTATAAAGCTTGAGGATGTTCCAAGCCGATTAACAGTTACTCTGAAAGAAATAACCGTGAAGGTTCCGGGCTTAGAATCTGCCTACCACTGGGTGAAAAAACTCACGGCTGAAGGATACCTTGTTGAGCTCCTCCCCATAAATGAGCCAGGATATCTATATGAAATACATGGAATAAAGTATATTTTTCAGCAATAATAACAGGGTGGATTCACATATGTTCAAACACAGTCTTCAAAAAGCTAGCGCACGCATAGTTGGCTGAATACATGTTAGACAAGTATGTTGAACCCCCAAGGTTAAGAATTGGTCAAAGATTCCTCAGCATAAATACTCCGGGTATTCATCAAGCTCTTCAAAGGCGAGAGGCTTTTGAAGGAGGACGAAGAGGCTGAGAAGAAATTGAGGAATATGGACTGGAATCTCATTAAGCGCGCTAGCAGCATGAGAGATAATGTCTCCTTTTTAGAAGAATTAGATTTTTGAAATCGCATAATCGTCCTTTTTGCACCTTAATCTTTAGAGGAGCCTAAAACTTTGAAGCCGGATGCGGTAGAAAAGTTAAAATTCCTCTACTATGTCATTACATTGGCTTGACTGAGCTACTCTATATGGATGATTCGTATTTGAAGGAGTTCGAAGCCAGGGTTGTTGAAGTCTCGGGAGACAGTGTAGTGCTTGACAAGACAGCATTTCACCCTAGGGGAGGAGGTCTTCCAGAAGACACCGGGGCTCTTATTAAAGAAGGGAGGGAAGTAAAAGTCGTTCAGGTATCAAGCGAAGGGGGAAGGGTCCTGCATTCCGCGCCAGGTCACGGGTTTAGCGTGGGCGATACTGTCAAAGGTGTCCTGGATTGGGAGAGAAGATACCTAATCATGAGGATGCACACAGGTATTCACGCTTTAGCATCGGTTTTCAATAAGAGGGCTGGGGCCCTGATAACTGGGAACCAGGTTAACGTGGATAAGTCTAGGCTCGACCTGAACCTTGAGAAGATGGATAGGGCCCTGATAGATGATGTTTTCCGTGAAACTAACAGGGAGCTCGCATCAGGAAGGACGGTTAAGATATACTATCTTCCAAGAGAAGAGGCCCTTAAGATACCTGGGATAGTTAAGCTCGCTGACGCAGCGCCGCCCAGTGTTGAAAGACTGAGAATAGTTGAGATAGAGGGGTTGGATATTCAGGCTGACGGCGGGCCTCACGTAGCTAACACAAAGGAAGTTGGGGAGCTAGTCCTCTTAAAAGTCGAAAACAAGGGGAGGAACAATAGGAGAGTTTACTTCACGCTTAAATAACTGTATAGCGTGCACTGGAAAAACAAAAATCTTTTGAATGCCCAACAGTTAAGGCTAGTTTAACTTGGTTTCAACTTACTTCCAGATACTAGTCAAAAATGAGGAAAGAGAAGATGGAGGTTTTATTTTACATGCAAGGAAGCCCATAGCTATAGTAAAAGTTTACATTACCCCAGTGATTCTCTCCACCCCAGCAATCGTGACCCACTTGGG
>Ga0078972_1003005_pt1 | contig 52415 bp, 51 predicted proteins | sample YelNatPaOPGAMG01_FD_67568 | JGI IMG/M metagenome (GOLD analysis project Ga0078972, IMG submission 67568) | Hot spring thermophilic microbial communities from Obsidian Pool, Yellowstone National Park, USA - OP-RAMG-01 (SPADES assembly) (version 2) | ecosystem: Environmental > Aquatic > Thermal...
TATTTTTCCACCAGTTAACACTTCTTGGATCTTTTGTTGAAGGAGTGGTTTTATTATAATCTTCCAGTGTCTGCCATTGTTCTCTTGGCGTAGGCAAATAACCTGGTAATATGTGATATAACAATGCCTGGTCTGTGGAACCCTGAACATTGGATTCGCCTCTTAGTGCATTTATACCGCCACCTGCTATACCCATATTTCCAAGAAGACACTGAATAATAGACATTGCACGGATATTTTGAACACCAACAGTATGTTGTGTCCAGCCCATGGCATAAAGCTCTGTTCCTGCTTTGTCAGGCTTTCCTGTAGAACCATAAACTTTATAGACTTTTTCAAGATCTTCTTGTGGGGTCCCTGTTATTGCTGTTACCTTTTCAAGAGTATATCTTGAATAATGTTTTTTCAAAAGCTGGAATACACAGCGTTCATGCTGTAAAGTCATATCTCTTTTTGGAATTCCATTTTCATCTTTTTCGAGAGCCCATGTGGATTGATCATATGAACGTTTATTCGGGTCATATCCAGAAAAAAGTCCATCGTCAAAATTGTATTTAGGATTTACGATAAAAGATGCATTTGTATAGTTTTTAACATAAAACTCATCATAGAGATTATTATCAAGGATATATTTAATCATACCCCCTAAAAATGCAATGTCAGTTCCTGAACGTAAACGAACAAATATATCAGCTTTTGTTGATGTACGAGTATATCGGGGGTCAACATGAATGAAGATAGCACCTTTTTCGCGTGCTGCCTGTATCCATTTAAATGAAACAGGATGGTTTTCTGCGACATTGCCACCCATATTTAAAATAACGTCAGCATTCCTGAAATCAATATAATGATTTGTCATTGCACCGCGTCCAAACGACTCTGCCAGAGCCGCAACGGTGGCGCTATGTCATATACGTGCCTGATGTTCAATATAAACAAGACCAAGTGATCTGAGGAATTTTTGGTAGAGCCAGCATTCTTCATTGTCCATTGCTGCACTTCCAACAGAAGCAATCCCATTGCAACGATTGACTACTTTACCGTCAGCATTCTTTTCCGTGAAACTTTTATCACGGCTTTTCTTAATGTTTTCAGCTATTTTGTTTAAAGCCCATTCCCATGAAACTTCTTTCCATTTATCGCTGTAAGGTGCGCGATAACGCACTTTTTTCAAACGATTCTCATTTACAGCAATCTGATAACTTGAAGCTCCTTTTGCGCAAAGCGCACCCTCGCTGATAGGATGATCAGGATCACCTTCAGCATTAATTACCTTTCCTTTTGAGTCAGTTGCTACCAGAATACCACAGCCAACTGAGCAAAAACAGCAAATAGAAGGCGTTTCTTTAGCGCCTTTTATTCGCGACTCAGTTCTAAGTTCTGCGGCATAACTCTGAACAGGACTCAAATCAAATCCAAGCTGACTCAGAGCAATGCCGGCTGCAGTATAACTGGAGAGCTTGATAAAATCTCTCCTTGTTAAAACCTTCATAAACTCCTCCTTTCTTATTGATGATAAATAAAGTAAAATGCAGCTAATTTTACGGATTATCTTAATATTTACCTATACTGCTTATGATATAATTCATTTATATCAAATAAAACTATGTCTGTCAACTTAATTTTGTAAAGTATTTATAAATCCATGAGCTTGACAGTGTTTTATTGTAATCTTTATAATTAAATACTTTACCTATGAAAAATTGGATTTTAATAAATGAAGCTAATAATATCAGAAATACCCATAGAAGGATTAAATTTAGACACAAGCATTGTCTGTGAGTCTGAATCTATTATCTCTCCTGTTAATATTCATCTTAGAATAGATAAAGCTGATACAGAAATCTCTATTAAAGGAGATTTTTCAGCCCGTTTAAGATTGCAATGTAGCAGATGCCTTAATGAATTCGAAAAAGAAGATTATATTCATGTTGATGTTGTATATCATCCGCTTACAGAAATTGCAACAGTTGAAAAACATGAAATAAAGATTGATGAATTAAATACCGACTTTTATTCAGGAGATGAACTTGATATTTCTGCTTTGATAAAAGAGCAAATTGAGCTTAATATTCCAATGAAACCTTTATGTGATGAATTATGCAAAGGAATATGTCCCGGCTGTGGCGCTGATTTAAACTTTCAGGTATGCAGTTGCCCTAAACAAAAGATTGATCCACGCTTTGCTGAATTGAGCAAGCTTTTGAAATAAAAATTTAATTCTAAAAGAAAGGAGTATTAAATTGGCAAACCCGACACACAGACATACACGATCAAGAAGAGACAAAAGAAGAGCAAACTGGAAAGGACAACTACCAAATCTGAGTTTATGTCCTGATTGCAATGAACTTAAATTGCCTTTTAAAGCCTGCCCGCACTGTGGTTCTTACAGTGGCAGGAAAATTCTTACCATAATAGAAAAAGAAGTATGAGAATTGCTCTTGATGCTATGGGGGGCGACTATGCCCCCTATGTTAATATCGAGGGTGCTATCGAGTCTGTTACCGATACCGCTGACATATCTGTCATACTTGTTGGCGATGAAAGCATCCTATCTAAAGAATTAGCTGACAAAAAATATCCATCCGGCAGATTGACAATCAAACATGCTTCACAATCTGTTGGCATGGATGAATCCACTGCCTATGCAATAAGAAAGAAAAAAGATTCTTCAATCAGAAGAGGGATTGAACTTGTTAAAAACGGTGAAGCAGACGCTTTTGTAAGTGCAGGGCATTCAGGTGTTGTAATGGCTACTGCATTGCTTGTTATCGGCACTTCAGATATTGTTGACCGTCCTGCAATTGCCACTATCATGCCAACCATTAAATCACCTTTTGTTCTTATTGACGCAGGCGCAAATATACATTGCAAACCAAATAATCTTCTTCAGTTTGCTCTTATGGGAAGCACATATTGTGAAACAATGCTTGGTAGAAAAAATCCTAAGGTTGCTCTTGTGAGCACCGGTGAAGAAGATACAAAGGGAAATGAACTTACTAAAGAAACATTTAAACTTCTTAAAGAATCTGAAATTAATTTTATAGGCAATATTGATGGCAAAGATATTTTTACAGGAGAATATGATGTTATAGTGTGTGATGGATTCACTGGTAATGTTATATTAAAAACCAGCGAAGGTCTTGCAGATGCTTTAATTAAAATGCTTAAAAGAGAAGTGGCTAATTTAACCACAGGCAGACTGGGTTACCTTCTGATAAAACCTGCTTTAAGAAATTTCAAGAAAAAAACCGATTATGACGAGTACGGTGGAGCGCCGCTTCTTGGTATTAAAGGCACATGTATTATAAGTCATGGCAGGTCAACATCGAAAGCAATAAGAAATGCCATCAGAGTTGCTTCAGATTTCTCTAAAAAAAGAGTCTATGAAATTATTTCTTCGGCAATAGAGAAGGATATTTTACATCATGAAAGGAAAAATGTTTTAGATGAAAAGAAGTAGGATTGTCTCAACTGGTGCTTATGTTCCTGAAACAATTATGTCGAATTCTGATCTTGAAAAAATGGTTGATACATCAGATGAATGGATAACTGAAAGAACTGGAATAAAAGAAAGAAGAATTGCATCAAAAGAACAGGCAACTTCGGATCTCGCTTATGAAGCATCAAAAATTGCGATTGAAAGAGCAGGCATTACACCGGAAGATATTGATCTCATTATTGTTGCGACAATTTCCGGAGATATGCCTTTTCCTTCAACTGCATGTTTTTTGCAGGAAAAACTTGGAGCTGTAAATGCAGCAGGTTTTGATGTGAATGCAACATGTTCAGGTTTTCTTTATGCACTGCATATTTCAGACGGCATGATTAAATCAGGATTGCACAAACGAATACTTGTTGTTGGTGCAGAAACTCTCTCTAAAATTACTGACTGGGAAGACCGCACCACATGTGTCATATTCGGCGATGGAGCTGGCGCTGTCATTTTAGAACCTTCCGAAAATGATAGGGGGGTTATCTCTACTCATATAAATTCAGATGGCCGTCTCTGGGAGCTTATAAATCTGCCTGGCGGAGGTTCGAGAAATCCTGCTTCAGATGAAACTATTAAAAATCGCTTGCATTATATTAAGATGAAGGGTAATGAAACCTTCAAGGTAGCTGTAAGAACCCTTGAAGACCTTGCTGTCAGAACTCTTGAAGTAAACAATCTTAACCCATCGCAATTGTCCTTACTTATTCCGCATCAGGCGAATATGAGAATAATACAGGCAACTGCTGACAGACTCAAACTGCCAATGGAAAAAGTTCTGGTAAACTTACAACTATATGGCAATACATCTGCTGCATCAATTCCAATAGCTCTTCATGAGGCAGTAATCTCGGATAAAATCAAAGAAGGCGATTATATTCTTCTTGAAGCCTTTGGTGGCGGACTTACGTGGGCATCAGCTTTAATAAAATGGTAAGCTTTTTTTGTTTGAATCAAGAAGATTTTTTATTGTAAAAAGCATATCGTTTTTCTCGAAAGGTTTTTTCAGATAAGCATCTATAATTAAATGGAGATTTTGCAGAGGTTTGTCTAAATAACCTGACATTGCCAATATTTTAATATCTTTTCTTATTTCTCTGAGATGCATAATAACTTCTTCGCCCCCCATCAGGGGCATCATAATATCTGTTATGACAAGATGTATATTTTTATTCTGTTCCTTGAATAAATTTATGGCGTTCAGAGGATTATTTTCTGCAATAACAATATAGCCGTGACTTTCGAGTAAATCTTTAATAAACTGAAGAACATCTTTATCATCATCAATTAAAAGTATGTTCCCAAATCCCTGCAAAACAGGTTGAACGGGTTTTTTTAAATTATAAGCTATTTTTTCCGAAGCAGGAATATAAATATAAAAACATGTTCCTTTGCCAACCTCACTGTCAACAGACACATAACCGTTATGGTCTTTGACAATTCCATAAACTGTTGCCAGTCCCAGCCCTGTGCCTTTACCTTTTTCTTTGGTTGTAAAAAATGGATCAAATATCTTTTGTTTGATTTCATCAGGTATTCCGGTGCCGGTGTCAGAAACACTCATAACTACATAATTCCCGGGTGTAACATATACAGGGAAATGGGATGATTTATCTTCAATTTTTACAAAATTTGTCTTAATTTCAATCAACCCTCCATCAGGCATTGCGTCCTTTGCATTAACAATAAGGTTCATAATCACCTGTTCTATTTGATTGGGTTCTCCTTCTATGAAAGGAATATTTTCATCCAGAGTTATTTTTACACCAATTTTTTTATCCAGCACGCCATCAAAAAGTTTTGCGGAATCATTAATGACATCATTGAGATTAAAGGGAACTTTTTCGGTTGAATCCTTCCTTGCAAAACTCAGAAGTTTTGATACCATTATACCAGCCTTGCGGGATGCTCCTTCAATATTTCTGACTCTTTTCTTTGAAACTTCATCAAGCTGGCTGTACTCAAGCAATAATTCGGAATTCCCGAGTATAGCAGTCAAAATATTGTTAAAATTATGAGCTATACCTCCTGCAAGAGCTCCAATAGATTCCATTTTCTGAGAATGTATGAGCTGCTCCTGTATTCTTTTCTTTTCAGTTATATCCCTGCAGAAGTAAAGAATATGTATTTTGTCACCAATATCCAGAGCCCTTGAACTTATTTCAACATATATTTTCTCTCCATTTTTTTTAAAATGAGTTGTTTCATAAAGAATTGTTTCTCCATTAAGAATTCTCTGATTGCGTTTTTCAATCTTTTCTTTATTTTCTGATGGTTCAAGCAATTCAATAGAGGCATTCTGCAATGATTTAGAATCAAAGCCATACATCTGATAAAACTTATTATTTACAGAGGTTATCTTCCCAGTTGTGTCAGTAATAATAATTGCATCAGTAGCATTATCAAAAATTGACCTGTACCATGCCTCAGAAATTTTATAAGCTTTTGTCCTTTCCTGAACAAGATCTTCAAGTTCTGTATTCTTTATTGATAGTTCATATTCAAGAGAAAGTTTTTTGTTAAGTAACTTTTGGTTTACATATCTCCAACCGATACTTCCTAATAATGTTGCCATTAAAAATACATTATTATTGATAAAAATTTTCATATTGGTAATAGAATCAATTAAAATAATGGGAATTATGTAAATAGCATAAATAAACAAATTCACAAAAGCTATAAATTTTGCGGATATAGGTAGAAAACCTAAAATAAAAACGCTAAGAATTATCATACCTGCATAATATGTTGATTGATGCCCGCCAAAAGAAAGAATCATTAGTTCAATCATTATTGCTGTTATTAATGGGGCAACAAATATAAAAAATTTTTGTAAAATTTCACTTTTATTTTTTCTATAAAGAAAATATATAATCATTGTTAAAGATGCAGCTATTAGTCTATAAATTAAGAATTTTGTAAAATTTTCTGGGGTTACTAAATAATCAAGAATACAGAGAAATATATCAATAAATGAACCAATAAGGAGAAGAGTTGCCCCAAGTGATCTTGTAAGTTCATAAACTTCTTTATTTATATATTCCTGTTTGCTCATAAAATAAGTTTAGCGTAATTAATAAACAAAAACAATAGAAATTAAAAAATTATCTTTTAAAATTATTTATAATTCTTCGTGCTGTTTCGTACCCGATATATGTTACACCAGGAATACCAAATCCATGTGTTGTCCAGTGTCCTGTCATAAAAAGACCATTTATAAATCTGTTTTTTATAAAACCTGGTAAGACAAGTTGAGATGGTATTCCAGCCCATCCAAATGAAGCGCCTTTATAATTAGATGTATATCTAAATAATGTATATGGTGTTGCTGCTTCTTTAAATTCAATATTGTCAATAATATTATCAATGGGTATATTTTGTATTTTATTTATAAACAAATTAAGTACTTCTTTTTTATTATCATTCCAATACATTTTATTTTTATATGGAGCATTAATAAAAAAAGTTACACTTTTTCTGTCAGGTGAAATATGCATCATTAAATTATTTATATCATTGAAAAAACCATTTTTAGAATTAAAATAACTGTTATCTAAATTATAATCTAATAAATACCAGATATTAGAACCTGGTTTAAAATAATTATTATAAATAGGTTCTTTTAATCCAATATAAACAATAAAAACTGAAAGAGAAGGTATCATTTTGCTAATAGTATTTAGAAAAGCTTTGTCAATAAATTCTTTGCCTAAAAGTTTTAAATATGTTTGCCTCATATCACAATTGGATATAACATATTTTGAAAAATATTGTTCATTGTCTGATAATTTAATACCTAATACATTTTTGCCATCACTAATAATTTTTTTAACCTTAGAGGATAAGAAAAGTTTACCACCATTTTCTTTAAATATTTCTGCAAGAATATTAGCTAAAGTTTGCATTCCTCCATCAGGATAATATCCACCGTCTAATAAAAATTCTTTGAATAATTTTAGTCCAAAAAAAGCAGATAATTTTGAAGGTGGCAGCCCGCTATTGCCAAATACTGGGAAAGATAATGCGCTTTTGATTTTATATGAAGAAAAAAATGAATCCAATATTTTAGTAAAATTATTTTTTCTAAAACTAATAGAGATATTTTGCTCCAAATTTATTAAAAAATTAAAAAAACGTTCTATGTTGTAATTTTCATTAGGGAAAGCTTCTTGAAAATTTTTAATTGTATTATTGATATCAGAGTTGAAAGAAACCTGCAAATCAGGTGTGATGATAATATCTGAAGGGTCACATTGGTAAATATTTATTCTTTCATTTATCTTTAAATCATTAAATATTTTCCCTAAAGGTCCAAACCGCATCCCGCCAAATGAATGAGCTGCCGCATCAAATGTAAAATTACCTCTTTTAAAAGAAGTACAGTAACCTCCGGGTTTATTATGCTGTTCAGCGATTAGTACCTTCATGCCTGCCTTTGCAAGATAACAGCCGCAAACGAGCCCGCCAATGCCTGCTCCAATAATTACAGCATCATATTCATTTGAACTCATTTTCATATTTAATTTCCTTTTTGATTTAACATACCATAGACTAATTCTACAGCATCGGTTAAGGTTACGATTTTAGGAACATCTTCATCTCTAACGGATATTTTATATTTTTTTTCTATTGCTACAGTAATTTCTATTGCTTTTATTGAGTCAATCTCCAGCTCATTAGTTAGATTTGTCTCTGGTTTTATTTCTTCCAAATCAAAGCCTGAAACATCTGATATTATTTCTTTTATTTCATTTTCAAGAACTTTTTTGTCAATCATTTTTCCCCCTGATTATTCATTATATTTTTTTAAAACCAAGCAGGCATTATTTCCGCCAAAGGCGTATGAATTATTTAATGCAATATTTACTACTTGTTTTCTTGGTTTATTTGGAACACAATCAATATCACATTCAGGATCAGGTGTTTCAAAATTAATCGTAGGCGGTATCTCATCATGACTTATTACTAATGCACAGGTGACAGCTTCAAGAGCAGAAGCAGCTCCCATTGTATGTCCAAGCATGGATTTAATTGAGCTTACTGGAATATTTTTATATCCGTCTCCGAATACTTTTTTAATGGCGAAACATTCTGTCTTATCATTGGCAGTCGTACCAGTTCCATGAGCGCTTATATAATCTACATCTTCTTTTGCTATTCCTGAATTATTTATTGCTTTTAGCATACAGTTTTCCACTCCATCAACAGAAGGAAGAGTCATATGTCCAGCGTCACAGCTAAGTCCATAACCCAATATTTCTGCATATATTTTTGCTTTTCTTTTTAGTGCAGATTCAAGAGTTTCAAGAACAAGGATTCCAGAACCTTCGGCAACCATCATACCCTTTCTATTTTTATCAAAGGGCTGACATTTTTCTGGCGCAACCGCTGAAAGTTGGTTAAAACCTGTAAAAGCCACTCTTGAAAATGGGTCAGAACCTCCAACTATCATCACATCTGCTTTACCAAGTTTTATCAAATCAAAACCATAACCTACTGCATAATTTCCAGCAGAACAAGCTGTACTGAAAAAAATATTAGGACCATTTAAATAAAATTGTCTTGAAATAATTGTAGCGGTAGAATGTGTTGGTATTTGCCAAATAATTTCTGAATTAATTTCTTCCTGTTTCTTAACTATAATAAGCTCATCCATAATTTCAACATTTTGAATTGATCCTAAAGTTGTACCAATACATAATCCCATTTTAATATTTAAATAATGATTTACTAAAAGGTTTGCATCTTCTAAGGCAAGTTTAGTTGATACCATTGCAAGCTGGGTAGCACGGCTGTATTTTTCTGAAATGTCTTCTGGAAAATATTTTTCAAAAATAAAATCCTTTATCTGCCCTCCATTATGTGTAAAGTGCTTTGATGTGTCAAAGGCAGTTACAGGACTTATTCCAGATTTTCCAGAAAGAAGATTTCTCCAGAATTCCTGCCATCCGATTCCAATTGATGAAACAACTCCCAGCCCTGTTATTACAACTCTTGTTTTATTCATTTTGCACACTGAATACTAATTCAGCCTCCGATACTTTTTTTTCATCTACAAAAGCTTCTCCTGAAACATATGCTCCATTTGGGAGGGACTTTACGTTCTCAACTTTAATTATAAGTTGATCACCGGGAAAAACAGGATGGTGAAAACGGGCTTTTACCGAACCAAAGAGATATATTTGAGGTTTACCGTTTCCATCACCTTTTGCTGTTGCAAAAAGCACTATAGATGCCTGTGCCATTGCTTCAATAATTGCAGCCCCGGGCATAACTGCTTTATCAGGGAAATGACCCAAAAAAAAGATATCATTTCCTGAAATATTTTTTATTGCTGTTGCAGATTTGCCTGGTTCAATATCAATAATTTTATCAATCATGATGAATGGAAAACGCTGGGGTATAATCTTTTTAATATCTTCAAAACTCAGTTTCATAAAGTATCTCCAATTTTTATTTAATAAAAGCAAAAGACCTTTTACTTTAATACATGCGTTAACCATACCTGCTTATGATTAATACTGAATTGTTGCCATAGAAGTCTGTTGATAGTATCAAAATATTTGTAAGGTCTTTTTTTCTTACGCCTTCTGTAACATAATCAAGATCACATTCAGGGTCTTTTTCCTCAAAATTAACAGTCTGTGGAATTGTCTTATGAATTAAAGCTTCCACAGCAGAAGCACACGCAAGCGCTCCGCCGGCAGAATATGTTTCGCCAAGCATTGATTTTACCGCAGTAATAGGAATGTCATACGCCTTTTTACCAAAAACGTTTTTTATTACTCCTGTCTCAAGTACATCCAGTTCTTTTGTTGAATTTGCTGAAGAAAAAATACAATCTATATCTTCAGTAGTTAATTTTGCATCCTTCAATGCAAGTCTTATTGCATTTTCGAGCCCTTTGCCACTGCATTTAAAATAACCATCAGATGTATAGTCAAAGGCATTAGCATATCCTGAAATATAACCAAGTATATTTGCATTCCTTTGTATCGCATGATTTTCTTCTTCAAGGGTAAGCACTGCTGAACCTTCTGAAAAAATTATACCATTCCTCCGGGCATCAAAAGGACAGCATTGAGCTTTGCCTCCATTTGTTCCTGAAACACATCCCATAGTTTGCAATATAAAAAAGGTATCCTCGCAAAGCTCTTCAACTGCTCCTGCAAAAACAATATCAGCTCTCGCCATGCTTATAAAATCTGAAGCATATGAAATAGCGTCTATTCCTGCACAACAACCTGTTGATATGGTTGTGTTGAACCCTTTTATTTTAAATCTTATTGAAATCCTGCTGGCAGGAGAGTTTATTACAGTGTTCGGGAAAAAGGAAGGGTTTACATATCTCGGTCCTTCGATAAGACTTGTCCTGTCAAATTCCGCAATGCTTTTTAGACTGCCAAATGTTGTACCAATTGAAACGCCGATAGAATGGGTATTTGATTCAGTTATAATTATTTTACTGTCATCAATAGCGAGTTTTGCAGCAGAGCAAACTAACCGCGTGCTTCTGTCTAATTCCCTCAATCCCTTTTTTTCTAAGAAAGCTAAAGGATCAAAATCAGTTATCTCACCTCCTGTTTTTACAGAATATTTTGAAGTATCAAAAAGTGTTATTGGCTTAAAACCAATTCTGCCTTGAAACAGGGCTTCACGAAAAGCCTGTCTCCCAATGCCAATAGACGATAGTATTCCAACTCCTGTAATTACCACTTTTTTCTTCATATTATTTTCTTACCGTATAGAAAACTATAACGCCAGTTTCTTCACGCTGTTCAGAAATATAATGCATTGGAATATTTGCTTTTGAAAAAATATCCATAAAATCTTCTTCTGTCCTCTGAAGAAATCCGTCCCAATCAACAATCCAGTGATATTCCTGTGAGCGATAACGCATGGCATCTTTAAAAGAAATTATTAATACGCCTCCTTGATTCAGCAATTCATAAAGAGCTCTAAATAATTTTATCAAAAATTCTGTATCCAGATAATCAAATAACCCGATGCTATAAATTATATCCTGTTTCCCGAACTCTGTCATATTTAACTCATCGTCGAACATTCTTAAGGCATTATATTTTCTCAGAACTACTTGATTTGAAATTGCAGGACTAATATTTGTAAATGATAATCTGTTTGCAGCAAATGCAAGAGCATCATCATCAAGATCTATACAAGTTATTTTTGCGCCTGATTTTTCAATAACACCTGCAAGCTCAAAAACTTCACGACATGATCCGCAGGCTATGTTTAAAATTTTTGGGTTCTGTCTGTATGATATTTCTTCTTTTAAAATATCCTTAAGTTTTTGCAATCTATTCCTTACTCCTCTTCCTAATGGCCAGCCAAGACAATATAAGTCAAGGTAATATCCAAACCCACTGGATAAAGGTGTATTACGGTATATGCTTTCAAGAGTTTTGTAATCTCCCTGATAACCCTGCGGCCATGTTCTTGCACGATTAATGCAATAGCTTTTTGAAAATATTTTGTTAGTCTTCTGACGAAATCTTATTCTTGCATCTTTGATTATTTCTTCATCATTAACTGCTATTTCAAACAATCTGCAGGAATTAAGCATGTCATCAAATGCATTTTTAATAGATGACATTATAGCTTCTGGTTTTTCGTCAGAATTATCACAGCGTTTTTCAATTTCTTCAAGTCTTTTTATAAATATCTCTGTAGCTTCATCAAGTTGCTTTATATTATTGCCATCAAGTTCGATGCCTGCTCTGAATTTGTCATCATATCGAGCTGACCATCTTACAAATCCTGCTTTATTGTCAAGGCCATTGTTAAACCACAGCATATGTCCAGGTGTTAGTGGATACTCTGTTTCAATACATATGCCTGCTTCGCTGATGTTAATTGCCCTGCCAGTTAAATCAATCCACTTACGTTTTTTGTCCTCTTTTACGCCTAATGAATAAGCTATAACTTCTGAATAAGGTTTTCTTTCAAATCTTCTTGTTCTTTCATATTGCATTGTTTTTGCGTTCTGCATTCTCTCTACCCCCTTCTGGAATAGTTCCTGATAATTCAGGAATTTTATTTAGTAGTTATTACGTTATAACCAAAATACAAAACTGCAGTTTCACCTCCTTTCCCTTATCTGAAATACGTATATAACAATCCCTTGCTCTCACTTTAATAAAGGAAATTTTGTTAAACAAAAAGCGTCAAACTGTAATGAATCCCATATCGGTAACGCCAAGCGGTAATGTGATATAGACGAACGACTTAGCTGCTAAACGAAACGGGCATCATAACCGTAATTGTTTATTGTTTTTTATCCTTCAGCCTCCAATAGTTTATTTTTTTCATAAATTTAGTCATTGTTAGGTGCCCTATTTTTATTTTAGTTTAGTGATATTATTTTTTATTTATGTATAGAATATTTTTTGAATAATTTTTCTATTTTGTCTTTATATGCTAACGAAAAAAGAATAAAAATAATAGCGATACCAAGCAATATTGAAAATCGATAATACTGATGATGACGTATATAATCGCCCCCTAATGTAAGGAGAACAGTTCCCAGAAATCTTCCAACAGTACTTATAATAAGAAATTCTCTGGTGCTTAGATGACCAAGCCCCAGAATATAGCAAAGATAATCTTTCGGAAACCCGGGAATTAAAAAAAGCAGGAAAACAAGAAAAGCTCCTTTATGATGTAAAAGATAATCATAACGATCAAGTGTTTCTTTTTTTACAAACCTCTCAACAAAAGGTCTTCCTAAATATCTTGAAAGTGTAAAAGCTATCCAAGAACCAATAGTAAGCCCTATTGTAGAGAGAATTATTCCAGGTGTTGTGCCGAAAAAAAACCCGCCCATAAAACCTGTGACTTCCCCAGGTATTGGTGAAATTATTACTTGAGAGGCTTGAAGAAGTACAAAACCAATAGATGACAGCGGTCCTAACGATTCAAGAAATAGTTTAATTTTATCCCTGCTCAGGAAAAATGAAATTAAACCTGTCTGATATAAAACAAGAGATGAACCTGCTATAATTGTAATCAGGATAACTAATTTAAGCCATATCCTGTTTTTCAATTATTTTTGCACACCTCCAGATTTTAGTCTTTTTTCCCCATTTCCATGAAGGGTTTTATCAGATCAATCGGGACAGGGAAAATTATGGTTGAATTTTTCTCGGTTGCTATTTCTGTCAATGTCTGCAAAAATCTTAATTGCAGAGCTGAAGGCGCGGTAGCAATAATATTAGCAGCTTCTGTAAGTTTTTGCGCTGCCTGAAATTCACCTTCTGCATGAATGATTTTAGCTCTTCTTTCACGCTCTGCTTCTGCTTGTTTTGCTATTGCTCTTAACATCTCAGCTGGCAAATCAACATTTTTAATTTCAACTGCTGTAACTTTTACTCCCCACGGCTCAGTCTGAAAATCAATTACCTTCTGAAGTTCTGCATTAATTTCTTCCCTTTTTGCAAGTAAATCATCAAGCTGGCTCTGTCCAAGAATGCTTCTGAGTGTTGTTTGAGCGATCTGAGAGGTTGCAAAGTAATAATCTTCAACCTCGGTTATTGCTTTTATTGGGTCCATAACTCTGAAATATACAACAGCATTGACTTTAACCGAAATATTGTCCTTTGTAATAATATCTTGAGCCGGCACATCCATAGTTACAGTTCGAAGGCTGACTTTTACCAATTTATCAACAACAGGAAGAATTATCACAAGACCCGGACCTTTGACAGGTATGATTCTTCCGAGCCTGAAAACAACTCCTCTTTCATATTCCCTTAATATTCTTATTGCGCTTGAAAGGAAATAGACAATCAGGAAAATAATAAAAATAAAACCCATAAAAGATGGTGCAAATATTGACATCTCAGCCTCCTTGTTTGCGGACTTTTAATTTCAGTCCCGAGACAAATTCTACTATAACCCGTTCACCTTTAGCTATTGGTTCATCTGAATATGCTGACCATATTTCTCCATGAACCAACACCATTCCGCTATTTTTCGTAATATCAGTTTCTGCTATACCAACGGAACCCTTAAGTCCTTCTGCTCCAGTAACCGGTTTTCGTTTTTGAGCTTTATATGATAATCCTACAATAACTGTAAAAAAAATTGTAGTAACAATGACTGAAGGTAGAATAATTGCTAAGGATAGCTTCATAAATGGCGCTGGAGATTCAAACAGCATTATTGAACCAATAAGCATGGAAATTATACCACCAATAGTCAATACGCCATGTGATACTATTTTTATTTCAAGCAAGAAAAAAATAATCGCAAGTACAATTAACAAAAGACCTGCATAATTCACAGGTAAAGTTTGAAAAGAATAAAAAGCAAGAATCAGACATATTCCGCCTAAAACCCCCGGGAAAATTGCCCCGGGATTAGTGAGTTCAAAAAACAGACCGTAAAACCCAAGCAACATTAAAATATAAGCCACATTCGGATCAGATATTAAATTTAAAATCTTATGCCGTAAACCAGCTTCCTGTCTAAAAATAACGCCATCTTTTGTGCGAAGAATTTTTTCCCCGGAAATTGTTTTGACTTTTTTACCATTAATATCATTTAAAAGTGTATTTAAATCTTTTGAAATAATATCTATTACATTTTGATTAAGAGCTTCTATTTCTGTTGAAGAGATGCTTTTTCTTACAGCGGCCTCTGCCCATTTTGCATTCCTGCCTCTTTGTTCAGCAATAGATTTAATATATGCAACTGCATCATTAGTTGCTTTTTCAGCCATTGTTTTATCCATTTTATCACCAATGCCTACTGGATGCGCAGCACCTATATTCGTTCCAGGAGACATTGCAGCTATATGAGCAGCAAGAGTTATAAAAACCCCTGCAGAAGCAGCTCTGCTTCCACTTGGTGAAACATAAACAATCACGGGAACTCTGCTATTAATTATCTCCTTCACAATTGTTCTCATACTTGCATCAAGTCCACCAGGTGTGTCAAGTTCGATTACAAGAGCTTCAAAATTTTTGTCATTTGCCCTTGCAATGCTTTTTTGTATAAACTCAGCTGATATAGGATTGATTACACTATTGATTGTAATAACCATAATTTGTCTATTTTCATTGGATGTTTCTGCCACTAAAATATTCTGGAAAGAAAAAATACAGAACATCAGTAATAAAATAATTAATATAAAACTATATCTGTTTTTGTTATTCATGATTTTTCTTTTATTTCAAATTATAGTGGTGATTAAAAATTATTGCAACGGATATTAAAGATAAAAATTATTTGCTAATCTTCTAAAAGTTCCTTTATTGTTATATAAACTGACTTGCTGAGTGAGTCAAGGTCATATCCGCCTTCAAGTACAAAAACATAAGGCATTGAAGGCAGATATGTTGTTGTGGAACGTAAAAGTATTCCACGTATTATATTTCTCATGCCTTCACCGGTTATATAAATATTAGATAAAGGATCAGATGCATTTATATCATAGCCTGCTGATACAAGTATTATATCAGGTCTAAATTTTTTCACAAGTCCTGGTAAAATGTCGCGATATACATAATAATAATCTTTGTCACCCGAACCTGCATGCATTGCAACATTGTATGTTGTTCCTTCGCCTTTTCCTTTGCCTCTTTCTATATCTCTTCCAGTTCCAGGATAATGAGGATATTGATGTGTGCTGAAATAAAAAACAGTTTCATCTTCTTCAAAAATATGTTGGGTACCGTTACCATGATGTACATCAAAATCTATAATGAATACCTTTTGGTATCCAATTTTTTGTGCGTAGCGGGCTCCAATTGCAACGTTATTAAAAATGCAGAAACCCATTGCTTTGTTTGCTTCAGCGTGATGTCCGGGTGGTCTGACTGCACAAAAAGCATTGTTCAGTTCGCCTTTTTTACATAAATTAATTGCTTTAATAACTGCGCCCGCGGCATAATGGGCTACCTCGAAAGAATTTTCTGATATGTAAGTATCAGAATCAAAGTATCCTCTAAAATTTTTCAATGTATCGTAATAAGATTTTGTATGTACTGCAAGAATGTCTTCTTCGGTTGCTTTTTCTGGTTTTATATGAATAAGCTTTTCCCATATATCAGAATTCCTGAGAGTTTCAACAATCCGGACAAGTCTCTTTGATGATTCAGGATGTCCTGAAGGCATTTCATGCTTTAAAAAAATATCATCATATATGAATCCAACTTTTTTCATTGGCTTAAATATAAAACGCCTGTCTTTAATATTAATGTAATAAATATAGCATAGCTATATTTAAAATAGTAAGACAGGCGTTTTAATTTGATAAAACTAAAAAAGTCCTTTTACCTTTCCTGTTTCCACATCTACATCGATTCTCCTGAATGCCGGGTCTGAAGCTGTTCCGGGCATAAGTTTAATAGCGCCTGCAACAGGAACTACAAAACCTGCACCTTTATAAATAAGTATATCTCTGATAAAAAGTTTCCAGTTTTTAGGAACGCCTTTTATATTTGGGTTATCAGAAAGACTTAGATGTGTTTTAACCATGCATGTCCCAAGTTTAGACATTTCAGGGTCTTCTTCTAATTTCTGCATTTTTACAAGTGCCTCGGGAGAATATTCAACTCCATCAGCTCCATAGACTTCTTTTGCTATTTTTTCTATACGTTCTTTTAAAGGTGTGGAAAGCTCATATAAATATTTAAAATCATTTGGTTCATTACATGCATCAATAACTGCATCAGCAAGTTCCAGAGCACCTTCACCTCCATACTGCCAGTGCTTTGAAAGAGCAACCCTTGCTCCTGCAGATTCTGCAATCTTTCTAACTGTTTTTATTTCATTCTCTGTATCGGTATGAAAAGCATTTATACAAACAACTGGATTTATTCCTGCTTTTTTAATTGTATTGATATGATGGACAAGATTTGCACAGCCTTTTTCAACCCATTCAACATTTTCATGTTTATATTCTTCAGGCATGGGTCTTCCTGGAATCGGAATAGGTCCTCCGCCATGACATTTTAATGCTCTAATAGTTGCAACTATAACAGCGGCATTAGGCTTTAATCCAGAAAATCTGCATTTAAGATTCCAGAATTTTTCAAAACCTATGTCAGCTCCAAAGCCTGATTCAGTTATATGGTATTCAGAAAGTTTAAGCCCGACTCTATCTGCGATAATTGAGGATTGTCCGATTGCAATATTCGCAAATGGTCCTGCATGAACAAGAACTGGTTGACCTTCTATTGTCTGCATAAGATTTGGATTTATTGCTTCTACCATCCATGCAGTCATTGCTCCTGCGACTTCAAGGTCTTCAGTTGTAATAGGATTTCCTGTTCTATCGTATGCAACAACTATTCTTCCCATTCTTTCACGCATATCTTTAAGATCTTTTGAAACTGCAAGTATTGCCATAATTTCTGAAGATACAGCAATTGCAAATCCTGATTTCATCATGAATCCATCGTTTTTAGTGCCAATACCGATTATTATCTCCCTTAGTGCCTGTGCGCAAAAATCCATTATCCATTTCATTTCCACATTGCGTGGATCAATGCTCAATCTTCTGAGTTTACGTTTTGAAAGTTGTTCGTCAGAATAATTGAATTCATGCTGCATTCGTGAAGTAAGCGCAACCATTGCAAGATTGTGTGCGTTCATAATTGCATTAATATCACCCGTAAGTCCGAGAGAAAAAGGGGTAAGCGGAATACACTGTGAAAGTCCTCCACCTGCTGCTGAACCTTTAATGTTCATGGTTGGACCGCCTGACGGCTGACGTATTGCTGCTATGACTTTTTTCCCCCTTTTACCAAGTCCCTGTGTCAGTCCCATAGTTGTTGTTGATTTTCCTTCTCCTAAAGGCGTGGGCGTTATTGCTGTTACATCAATGTATTTAGCGTCAGGCCTGTTTTTCATGCGGTTCAGAATATTTTTGAAATCAAGTTTTGCCACATAATGTCCGTGCGGAAGTAATTCTTTCTTTTCAAGTCCAAGTTCATCTGCTAACTGATAGACTGTTTTCATATTTGCTTCTGCAGCTTCAGCAATTTCCCAATCAGCATGTTTTGTTGGATCCAAAGGCATTTTTGTTCCCTCCTGTTGTATAAAATTATCCGCTATCAGTTATTCAAATAAAACAGATGCACTTAATAAAATGAATAACAGATAACAGAATCTAATAGCTTATTAATGCACTAAGGAATTTATCATTCATTCTTCTGAGATTCTTGCTCATAACTATTGCCATCTGTTTGATAATATTCAGAGCAAGACCGCAGTCTTCGCTAATCAGCTTTTCAAAATCTTCTTTTGGTATAAGAAATAATTCAGTATCTTCAAGAGCTACTGCAGAAGCAACATGTTTTCTGTTTTCGAGAATTGAAAGTTCTCCAAAAAAATGTCCTGCAGGCAAAACTACAAGTGTCTGTCTCCAGCCATCTGCCGTAACACGGGAAATTTCAATTTTCCCTGAATGAATGAGCCACAATCCTTTAGTATCTTCTTTTTCTTTAAAAAGAGGCTCTCCTTTTTTAATTGAAACCTGTTTTGCTATTGCTGCAATTTTCTTAAGCCCGGCATCATCAATTTCCTTCAAAAGCACCTGTTGTTTTAAATCTTCTGGTTTAATCATAACCATCCCCTCCTTTTTAAACTTTGATAGTTCATATATAACTCCACCCTTTCTTTATAACTTTTTTTGGATTTTTACAGCACAAATTTTATATTCCGGAATCTTTGCAATGGGGTCAAGAGCACTATTTGTTAAAACATTTGCAGCAGCCTCACTAAAATGAAATGGTATAAAAACAACACCCTGCAAAGGTCTCTCGGAAATTTTTACATTAATATCAATTGCTCCTCTTCTTGATATAACTGTTATTAACTCATTATCTCTGATACCGAGCATTTTAGCATCTTCAGGATTTATTTCTGCGAATGCTTTTGGAGAAATATTATCTATAGCTTTTACTCTACGAGTCATTGTCCCTGTATGATACTGAAAAAGCTGTCTACCTGTTGTTAGAATAAATGGAAATTCATCATCAGGTGTTTCGCTTGATTCTCTATAATTTACTACAGTAAAAGTAGCTTTTCCGCGCGGGAACCCACCTTTGAATAGATATTGCGTCCCCGGATGATCAATGGTTGGACATGGCCACTGCAACCCCTTCTTAGCTATTCTTTTATATGTAATGCCTGCCAGAGCAGGCCAGAGTTTTCCTGCTTCATAAAATATTTCTTCAATTAGATTATATTGCATTTTATATCCCATTTTCTCAGATAACCCTATTATAATTGAAGAGTCTTCTCTTGCTCCTTCAGGAGGTTCGACAGCTTTTCTTATGCGTTGAACCATTCTTGCAGTGTTTGTAAATGTCCCATCTTTTTCAGCAAAACATGCAGCAGGTAAAATAACATCAGCAAGTTCTGCTGTGTCAGTAAAAAATATATCCTGTACAACCAAAAATTCAAGTTTTTTTAAAGCAGCAATGGTGTGACGCATATCAGGGTCGCTCATAACCGGATTCTCGCCCATTATATACAGCGCCTTGAGATTTCCTTCAAATGCTGCCTGTATCATTTCAGTTGCTGTCAATCCTTTTTTCTCAGGGAGTTTTGTGCCCCATATTTTTTCAAATTTTTTTCTTATACCTGATATTTCAACATTTTGATAGCCGGTTAAAAAGTTAGGTATGCAGCCCATATCTGTAGCGCCCTGAACATTATTCTGGCCTCTTAACGGATTTACACCTGTGCATTCTCTGCCAAGATTTCCTGTCATTAAGGCAAGATTTGCAATAGAAAGCACATTGTCTGTTCCATGTGAATGCTGGGTAATTCCCATGGTAAAGTATATCCCTGGACGAACTGCATTACCATACATTTGAGCTGCTTTTATAATTTTTTCCTCTGGAACACCTGTTATTTTTTCACCTTTCTCAGGAGTAAATTCTTTTAAGGAATCTTTGAATAACTCAAAACCTTCGGTGCGTTCATTTATAAATTTCTGATCTATTAAACCTTCTTTGATAATTACGTGCATAATCGAATTTAAGAGCGCCACATCTGTTCCTGGTTTGTGTTGTAACCATATGCTCGAAAATCTTACAAGATCAATTTTCCTCGGGTCAGCAACAATAAGTTCAGCGCCTTTTCTTACAGCTTTCTTCATCTTGAGCCCGATTATTGGATGAGACTCTGTTGTATTTGAACCTATTACAAAAATAAGGTCATGATTTTCTATCTCCTGCAGGGAATTTGTCATAGCGCCCGAACCGAATACTTTAGCCAGACCGGCTACTGATGCGCTGTGTCAATATCTTGCGCAGTGATCAATATTATTAGTGCCAATCACTGCTCTTATAAATTTCTGAAAAAGATAATTCTCTTCATTCGTACATCTTGCTGATGAAAGACCTCCGATAGAGTCAGCTCCGTATTTTTCTTTAATTTCTTTAAGCTTTGCCGCAATATAATCCAGAGCTTCATCCCATTCTACTTCTTTGAATTTTTTCAGGTAAGCCTGTTTTTGTAATTTTGAATCGTTAGAATCTTCTGTATCATTATCTTTAGAAGCAGTTCTTATTAAAGGTTTTTTCAATCTGTCAGGATGGTCAATAAAACTAAAGCCAAATCTTCCTTTTGCGCATAACCATCCACTATTTATAGAATCTTCTCTGGAAGAAACTCTAACGACTTTGTTTCGTCTTATATGTAAAATAATATTACAACCACACCCGCAATAAGGGCATATTGTTTCGACTTCTTTGAATTTTTGTCTTCCTTTATTAGCCCACATCTTACCGGTTAAAGCGCCTGTGGGACATACTGCCACGCATTGACCGCAAAATTCACAATTGAGATCTTTTTCAAATGGAGGACTTACAAGAGTCTTGAGCCCTCTATATGCAAAATCTATTGCACCAACTCCTTGAATCTCTTCGCACACCCGAACGCATTGACCGCAGAGAATGCATTTTTCCATGTCTCTATTAATAAATGGATTATTATCTATTTTTTTATAAGACCTTTTTTCTCCCGCAAATCTGTTTTCTCTTATGCCATAAAAATATGCAAGTTCCTGCAATTTACAATCTCCAGCCCGTTCGCAAACCATGCAATCGTTCGGATGATCTGAAAGCAATAGTTCAAGAGTTGTTCTCCTTAATTTTTCAAGATGCGGACTTGTTGTTATAACTTCCATGCCATCTTTTGCAAAAGTTGTACATGAGGCGACCGGTTTGGGAGAACCTTTGATTTCCACGAGGCAAAGTCTGCATCCGCCATATGGTGAAAGCTCAGGATGATGACACAAAGTTGGTATAGGAATATCGAGTTTACGAGCAGCATCGAGAATTGTTGAGAGTTTTCTGACTGTCACTTTCTTTCCGTCTATTTTAAGAGTAACCATAATATTAAACCTTCAGAATTGCTTTGAACTTACAGGCATCAAAACAGCTTCCGCATTTTATGCATAATTCTTTATCTATTCTATGAGGCGATTTTCTTGTGCCTCTTATTGCGTCAGCAGGACAAACTCTTTTACATGAACCACAGCCTTTGCAAAGCTCTTCAATTATCGTAAAAGTAATCAAATCCCTGCATACTGCAGCAGGACATCTTTTTTCCTTTATATGAGCGATATATTCATCTCTGAAATATTTTAATGTGCTTAAAACAGGATTTGCTGCTGTCATTCCCAACCCGCATAAAGAAGTTGCTCGGATATGATTCCCCAATTCTTCAAGGAGTTCGATGTCTCCGTCTTTGCCTTTCCCGGAGGTTATTCTGTCGAGAATTTCAAGCATTCTTTTTGTTCCTATTCTGCACGGAGTACATTTGCCGCATGATTCCGCTTGAGTAAATTCAAGGAAAAATTTTGCCGTATTAACCATGCAGGTATTTTCATCAAGAACTACCATACCGCCTGAACCCATTATTGAGCCTGCGCGTGCAAGTGATTCATAATCTACTTCTGTATCAAGAAGTTCTGCGGGAATACAACCGCCTGAAGGTCCTCCGGTCTGAACAGCTTTAAAATTTTTACCGCTTTCGATCCCGCCTCCAATATCATAGATTATTTCTCTTAGAGATATTCCGAGTGGCACTTCTACAAGTCCGGTATTTCTGACTTTGCCTGACAATGAAAAAACCTTTGTTCCGCCGCTTCTTTCAGTTCCGAGTTTTCTATACCAATTCGCACCATTAAGAATAATTTTTGGCACATTAGCAAAAGTTTCTACATTGTTCAACACTGTAGGTTTATCCCATAATCCTCTTTCGGCAGAACGCCAGAGTTTTGGACTCGGCATTCCGCGTTTTCCTTCTATTGAGCGCATCAGGGCAGTTGCTTCTCCGCAGACAAAAGCTCCTGCTCCCTGAAAAATTTTAAGATCAAAAGAGAAATCAGAACCAAATATATTGTTACCGAGAAAGTTTTTCATAAGGCATTGCTCAATTGCCATCTGTAAGCGTTTTACAGCCAAAGGATACTCTGCACGCACATAAATATAACCAGAGTTTGATTGAGTTGCTTTTGCACATATAATCATTCCTTCAATTACAGAATGAGGGTCTCCTTCCATCACAGATCTGTCCATAAATGCGCCAGGATCCCCTTCATCACCATTACATATTACGTATTTAACATCTGATTTTATTCTTAACCCGAGTTCCCATTTTAATCCTGTTGGAAAACCTGCTCCTCCGCGTCCGCGTAAATTAGAATTTTTAATAATATTAACTATTTCTTCAGGAGTCATTTCAAGAACAGCTTTTTTAGCAGCATTGTATCCACCAACAGCTATATAAGAATCAATATCTTCAGGGTCTATATCTCCGCAATGGGATAAAACTACTTTTGTTTGTTTATCATGAAAATTATTATATTCAGGACCTGCAAGCCATTCATTTACAGGGACTCCGTTAATAACATGTTCGTTGAATATTCTTTCAACCATATCGGGTTTAATGTGTTTATAAGTTGTCTTAACATCATCAACAATCACGTCAACCAGTACGTCTTTTGAACAAAATCCCCTGCAGCCGACTTTCTGAGCATGACAATTTGAGGATATTTTTGCGTTTAAATTTGATTCGGTAATCATTTCTCTAAATTTTGCGAGAACTTCTTCTCCTCCTGAAGCAACTCCACCTGTTCCCATACATACTTTTATGATGATATTCTTTTCCATTTATTCAGATTTAATTTTTTTTATTTCTTTAATTAGCTTGTCAATAGTCATTCTGCCATGAACTGTGTTGTTTATAAGAGTAACAGGCGCAATACCGCAAGCGCCAATACAATTAACTTTCTCAACAGTGAACTTAAGATCGGATGTAGTTTCTTCGCCTTCAGGAATATCAAGTTCAAGACATAATCTGTTTATTAATCTTTCCGAGCCTTTTACATGACATGCGGTTCCTCTGCATACAGTAATGATGTTTTTACCTCTTGGCTTAAGATGGAATTGGGAATAGAAAGTCGCGACACCATAAAAACGACTTGCGGGAATATCAAGTTTTTTTGCGAACCAGTTTACAGCTTCTTCTGGAATGTGGCCGAAGTTTTTTTCAATATCCTGAAGGATAGTTATAATATTGCCACTATTTTCATGATAGGTTTTTAAGATCTTCTTAAGGGTTTCTTCCATATCGCCCTGTTCTTATATATGCACTTATAGTGCTTTTAAAGGTCTTTTGATAAGTTAATCTGTTCTCAAAGGGTGACAGCTATATTAACATAATAAAAAAATAGTTTCAAATTAATTATAAGCATGAGCTAAATAATTATTTTTTATAGTATTCTTGAGTTTATTTTACTTTATGTGGTTAAATAATCGTTGAACAAATTATTTAAAAATTAAAGGAATAAATTATGAAGAGATACATGATCTGTTTAATATTTTTTTTCTTGATTTTGACTTATCCATTTTATGCTTGCCCGGCGGTGATGCTTGATAGAGTAATTGCAGTGGTTAACGATGATGTTATAACATGGAGTGAATTATATAAAATGATGGAAAATGAAGCTTCAGAGCAACTTAAGTCAATGTCTGAAGAAGATCGTTTGAAAATATTCAGGTCAAATGAACCTGTTTTTCTCGAAAAACTCATTGATTTCAGATTACAATTACAGGAAGCCAAAAGAATCGGCATGAGTGTTTCTCGGGAAGAATTAAAGGAAGCTATTGAAAATATAAAATCAAAATATTCTATGACAGATAAGATGCTCGAGGAAAATCTTAAAAAAGAGGGAATTTCGATGGATGAGTATAAAAAAATTCTTTCCGAACAAATACTCGTAAATCAGTTTTTAAACAGAAAAATAAGGAGTAAAATAGTTGTGACGGATGAAGAGATTAAAAAATATATTGATGAAAACAAAGAAACATTAACCCAAAACGAAACTTACAAAATAAAACAAATATTTTTTAAAAAACCTGCCGATGATTCTGAACGTAAAACTATTGAAGAGAAAGCTATGCAAATTATAGAACGCATCAAGAATGGCGAGGATTTTAGTAAGCTTGCAAAAGAATATTCAGAAGATGCTTCAGGTCAACAGGGCGGTGAGCTTGGTGTAGTAAATAAAGATATTCTTGCAAAAGAATTTATTGATGCAATTTCAAAAATAAAAATAGGTGAAATAACCCAGCCTTTCTGGACAGAAAAAGGACTCCATATTATAAAACTTGATGCCAAATTATCGCCAGCTAATCCCGATGAAATGAAAGAACTCGTAAGCAAACAACTTAATGAACAGAAATTTCTTGAAAAATACAGAAGTCTTATCAAAGATTTGCGAGAAAAAGCCCGCATAGAAGTAAGATTGTAATATGAAATGTATAAGACAACTAAGGTTAGGTGTTTTAGCATCAGGCAGGGGAAGCAATTTTCAGTCAATTCTGGATGAAATACAGAAAGGAAATCTTTCGGCATCTGTGAGAATTCTTATAACTGATAATCCGGAGGCATATGCTATCGAAAGAGCAAAAAAGAATAACATAGAATTCCTTATTCTTAGACCGAATAATTTTCAGTCAAAAGATAAATACTATAAAAAAATTGCGGACGAACTCAAAATTAGAGAAGTTGAACTTGTTATTCTCGCTGGTTTTATGAGAATTGTCGGGAAACCATTAATTGATGCTTTCCCGTTCAGAATTATGAATATACACCCTGCGCTTCTTCCGGCATTCCCCGGTCTTCATGCTCAGAAACAGGCTGTGAATTACGGAGTAAAAATATCAGGCTGCACTGTTCATTTTGTTGATGAAGGTATGGATACAGGGCCAATAATAATTCAGGCGGCTGTGCCAGTTTATCATGATGATACTGAGGAGACTTTATCCCAAAGAATATTGGAACAAGAACACAAAATCTATCCTGAAGCTATAAGATTATACTCGGAAGGGAGACTCGAAGTAAAAGGAAGAATTGTTAACATAAAGTAACTTCTTTATTGTTCATTCTTTGTATCCTTAATAATTTGTAATACATATTCCTTTATCTTTTCTTTTGAATCATATGGGAGTTCCTGAAAAGGTGTTATGTCTATTTTTTTCCTGGAATGTTTTATGATCCTGTACCCATCATTAAGCCAGATTACACCTATTCCACCCACAGGTACAAGACTGACTTTTTCTCTGATATTTTCTGGAAGCGTATCATAATTTGTTGTTTCATATTCAATCATATCGGGATAAAGATTCCTTATCTCTTCGAATAACATATTGCCTTTTGCCAGCGTTTGCAATTCTGAAGCAAGCACTATTTTTGTATATTTATTTTCTTCATCATATCTGACAATAAGCTGTTCGATAATGTTTTCGTAAGGTGTATCAGTAATTTTCGATTTAAATAACTCAAAAATAGTCATATATTTATAAAGGTAATCCGCCTGTTGTTTATTGAATTTATATTTTTCTATTGACTTTGTGTATTCATTCATATCGGGTTTTAATTTTTGTTTTTCGGCTTCGTTAAATAAGACCTTTTCTACATATATATCTTGTTTTATATTGCCGCTTCTCCATGGAACATTTTTTATACCGATTTTATTCAATACATGTAAAGAATCGGTTACATAATTTTCTCTTTCCTGTATTTCCTTTAATTTTTCGGATAGAATTTGAGATTTTTTTCTTTCATCCTCAAGTTCCTTGAGTTTAAGATAATATTCCTCTGATTTTTTCTTTTCATCTTCAAGTTTTTTTATATTCGTGGAAAGTTCGGCAACCCTGTTTTTTTCATTTTCGAGTTCTTTTGCCTTTGCTTCAAGTTCTTTTAATTTTTGTTCCTCCTGTTGTAGTTTCTTTAATTTGATTTCAAGTTCATCAGCTTTCTTTTTTTCTTCTTCAAGATGCGCGATTCTTTTTTGCAATTCTTCTGTTTTTACTCTTGCTTTTTCGAGTTCTTCTATTTTAGCCTGAAGCAGCATAGACTTTTTCTTTGTTTCTTCAAGTTCTTTAAGTTTTAAATTTATCTCTTCTGATTTCTTTTTTATGTCTTCGAGTTCTTTTATTTTTTCCATAAGTTTATCGGCTTTTTTCTTCTCGGATTCGAGTTCCCGAATTTTTTCCTGTAGTTCTTCAATTTTTTCTTTATCAGCCTCAAGCTCTTTTAAACGTTTATTTAAATCAACGGATTTCTTTTTTTCTTCTTCGAGATTCTTGATTTTCTCCTGAAGCTCAGCAGCTTTTTTTCTTAATTCTTCAAGTTCATTTACTTTTTTCTGTAATTTTTCGGCTTTTTCTTTTTCAGCTTCGAGTTCTTTTATATAAGATTTTAAATCTTTTGTTTTTTCTTTGATTTTCTCCATTTCTTTTATCTTAGATTGAAGTTCTTCGGCCTTTTTCCTTTCATTCTCAAGTTCAGCGGATTTTTTCTGTAATTCTTCGGCCTGTATTTTTAGATCCTCCATCTCTTTTATTTTTGAATTAAGTTTTTCAGCATTTTTCTTTTCTGCATCAAGATTCTTAATTTTCTCGCGGAGTTTCTCAATATTATCTTTTAAATATTCCATTTCCTTCAATTTTAATTGAAGTTCATCAGCTTTCTTTTTTTCCTCCTGAAGAATTTTTACCCTGGTTTGCAATTCTTCGGACTGTGCTTTGTATTTTTCTAATTCCTTTATTTTCTCTTTTAGTTTCTCCGCATTCTTTATTTCATCCTCAAGAATTTTTGCTTTTTCCTTCATTTCTTCTGCTTTTTTCTTCTCAAGTTCTAATTCATTTAATTTCTTCTGGGTTTCAGAATAAAGCCTTTTTTCTTCCTCAAGTTTCCTGATTTTTTCCTGGAGTTCATTAGATAGTTTTACTGTCTGCTCAAGCTCTTTTTGTTTATCAGGCAGATTTTTATAAATATTTCTTTCTGCTTCAAGTTGACTTAATTTTTCCTTTAAATCGGATAACTTTTTCTTTTCCTTCTCCAGAATTTCTGTTTTTTTGTCTTCTAAAACTTTAACCTGAATAGAATCCTGCTGGTTTTTTTCTAACTGTATAGGGATTTGTTTTTTTATTCCGGAAATTTCTTCTATTTCCTGCTTTGCATAATAAGTAAACGGGCTATGAGGATATTTTTTAATAATATCATTAAAAACATCTTCAGCTTCCTTATATTGTTTTAACTGAATTAAAGATTTCCCGAGCCAGAACATGACAGCATCATTTGTTGAATTCTCCGGAAATTTATTAAGAAATGTTTTAAAGTCTTCTGCGGCTTTTTCAGGCTGATAAGAAAGATAATAATTGTAGCCTCTGTCGAAAAGTTCGAGATCCTTTGTTTCTGATAGTATTTTTACAGGAGTTGAAAAGCAAAGAATTAGTAAAACAAACAGAATCAGTTTAAGTTTATTTTCACAGCGTGTTTTTCCCATAATTTCTTTATCCATTCATTATATAATTTATCTTTCTTTTCGGCATAAATTAGATTATTGATATCGTCCTTTACCCATTCATATGGTTTATAAACTTCCCTTGATTTTGAGACTATATACAATATATATGCACCATCCTGTACCCATATCGGATCGCTTACCTCTCCTTTTTTCATAGAAAAAGCTACAGCATCAAGTTGTGGAATCATTTTACCTTTTTCAAAAACGCCAAGAAAACCATTCTGACTTTTTAGAGGTTCATCAGAATATTTTTCGAGAACTACTTCAAATGGCTCTCCGTCTCTCAGAAGTTTCGTTACTTTAAGAGCTTTTCTTTTTAAATCAGTTAATTCGGTAAGGGTAGAGCTTTCTTTAAGTTTAAGAAAAACTGCTTTTGCTTCAACCTTTTCAGGAATATAAATATAATTGTTTCTGTTTTTATTATAATAGCTGATTTTTTCATCTTCGGTAATAAATATTTTTGAATCAATCTGCATATTAATTAATTTCGACACCATTATCTTTTCTTTCATTATTTTCAAAAAACCTATGTTATCGAGTCCTTCCTGTTTTATTTGCAGCTTTAAAGTATCAGGTGAGAGTTTATGCTGAATCATAAAGTCCTGAACAGCTTCTTCTATTTCTTTTTCATTAACTTCTATCATAGATTTTTCGGCTTCTTCGAGCATTATCTTTTCTTCAATAAGGTTTTTCAATATTTTTTCATCTATTTTCATCTCTGAATTTTTATCCTGAGTTTCTCCAGTAAATTTGAGGTAATCTGAATATGTAATCAGATTATTGTCAATACTTGCAAGCACTCTATTAATTGTATCGGCAAAAGATTGACTGACAGAAGAAGTACAGTCAATTAAGAAAAAAATGGATAAAGAAAGCAAAAAAAACCTGATCATTTCTCAGCCAGTTTATTAAGAACCTTCTGCGCGTCATTCCATGTCAGCCATTTATCTTTTGGATTTCTCATAAGATATGCGGGATGAAATGTTGGCATCACAGGTATATCTTTAAAGTAAAAAAATTTACCCCTGATCGCTGTTATTTTTAACTTATTAATGCCTGAAAGTGTCATCGTAGATATTCTGCCAAGCGACATTATTACCCTTGGATTTATTATTTCAATCTGCTTTTCGACAAAAACTTTGCATGCTTCAATTTCATCAGGTTCGGGATCTCTGTTCATAGGAGGTCTGCATTTTACGATGTTTGCTATATATACATCGGTTCGTTTAAAGCCCATTTTTTCAATTAATCTTGTCAGAACCATTCCTGCTTCGCCAACAAAAGGTCTTCCCTGTTCGTCCTCTTCTCTTCCCGGAGCTTCGCCAATAAACATAAGTTTTGCTTCAGGATTGCCTTCGCCAAAAACAATATTCAGTCTCTTTTTCGATAGCTTACATCTTTTACAATCGCCTATTTCTTTGCGAAGTTCAATTAATGCTTCTTCTTTCAAATAATAATTCTTAATGGGCGTATTTTCATTTGAAGTCAATACTGTCTTAATATTGATTTTGTCTGTTTTTCTAAAATCCTTTAGCTCAATAGGTAGCTTTTCAAATCCGAGCATTTGGTAGAATTCCAGCACATCTTTTATGTCAGCAAGTTCTTTCATTTATCCTGATTATCTTTCACCCCATTTTAATTTTGTTCTTATAATCTGAAAATAATCTCTTTCACATGGCACGAAAATTCTTGCTTTATGTCCAGATTTTTTTACGACCACAACATCATTCTGTCTTAGTGAAAATCCGACCTGTCCATCAATTGTAAGATAAACATCCTCTTTCCCTGACTTTAAATATATTTCAACCTGCATATCGTCAGGAAGAACAATGGGACGATTTGTGAGAGTGTGCGGGCAGATTGGAGCAATTATAATTGAATTTAAAGTCGGATAGAGTATCGGACCTCCTGCTGAAAGTGCATATGCTGTTGAGCCTGTGGGGGTTGAAATAATGAGACCATCTGCCTTGAATGTTGACAAATAAATACCATTGACATAAATTTCAAGATCGATTATACGTGCAAGAGCACCTTTGTTTACAACAACATCATTTACAGCGATATACTCGGTAATACATTCGCTATGTCTCAATACACAACTGTTTAACATAATTCGTTCTTCGATAGAGCATTCGTCTTTCAGGACTTTTTCCATTACATCATATATCTCATCTTTTTGAACCGCTGTTAGAAACCCCAGTCCTCCTATATTTACACCAAGAATCGGTATGCCTTTATCAGCCACAAGTCTTGCAACACTAATCATCGTTCCATCACCTCCGAGGACTACTATTAAATCCACGAGTGAAGGCATTTGCGCTCTCGGAGTGCCCTGCATATTTAATTGCGAGGCATTCTCTGCATCAACCAGTGCTTCATGCCCTTTTGCTTTCAGCCATGGAACAAGCTCCCTGATTATATCAAGAGGCTCCTGCTTGCCAGCTTTACCTATTATCCCAATCTTTTTCATTTATTCCTTCCAGAATTATTTCACGATTATTTTCATCGAGATAATGAATATATATTTTTATTATATCATCAGGAAGATATGCTTTTGCCTTTTCAGCCCATTCTATAACAGTAATGTTATCATTTCCTATGAAACTTTCTATGCCCAGGTCATAAAACTCGTCCTCCCTTTCTATTCTATAAAGGTCAATATGTATTAACGGAGGGTTGGTATCATATTCTGCAATAATTGTAAAGCTCGGGCTGATTATATTTTTTTCGTTTATACCAAAAGCTTCTGCTATACCTTTTGCCATTACTGTTTTGCCGGCTCCCAGATTCCCGATTAATCCAACAACATCACCGGGTTTCAGAATTCTGCCAAGTTTTGTGCCTATTTGTTTTGTTTCAGCAGGACTTTTTGATATGATTTTAAACTGATTCATTTAAAAATACCAATAAACCCGCCCTGTCTTCCTGCGTAATTACCGTGAAACCTGAAAGAGTGGTATCTGTCATGATTACAGAATGTGCATTCATTTGAAACCCAGATATTTTTCTCTGGAACACCTGTTGATAGTATTTGTATTTTATTAGCTTCAGAAAGATCAATATAATATTTTCCATTTTTTCTGCTTAAATATCTACCATCGCCTGTTGCATTGTAAATAGCTCTTTCAACATCAATATCTACCTGATAACAGCATCCTTTTATACTCGGTCCCATCGCTATTATAATATCTTCGACTCTGGAATTGAATTCACTTATCATAATTTTAATTGTTTTAATTATAATTTTTGAAGCTGTTCCCCTCCAGCCGGCATGCACAGCACCTGCAACTATTTTATTTAGGTCAGCCAGAATAATCGGGATACAGTCAGCTGTTTGAACACCAATTAATAGACCTTTATGAGAGGTTAATACTGCATCTGCAACTTCAGGTTCTCTGTTATTTTTGAGAACAATTATATTATCCGTATGTTTTTGAACAGGTAGATATATGTCTTCTTCGTTGAATCCCGAATATTTCAAGAAATCTCTTATGTCAGATGTTGTCTTTGTGGTAAAAAATGCTTTGAAGTTTGTATTTTTGAAATTTGGAGGCTCAATATATGTTTTCATAACAATAAAAATTTAACATATTAAAATAAAAAATGCAGTCGAAATAATGTAGAAGCAATTCTTAAATATAAACATCTTTTACATGAATGTCCATTTTTTGCGGTTGACAATTATTCTATCTATCATTTAAATTAAAAAACTATTAGGTAACCGATTGCCAATGAATACGGGTAAAATATCTTCGGGGATAAATGATCTTGACAGGCTCATAGACTCACTATATGTGGGAGACAATGTTGTCTGGGAGATAGAATCAGGTACAGTATTTGATATTTTCAAGTATCATTTTATAAGGCAATCAACCGAAGAAAAACAAAATGTTATCTATATAAGTTTCAACAAATCCCCACACTCAATTCTACAGCAGCTTAATGGAATTATTACAAAAGAGAATTTTACTTTGATAGACTGTTTTACTTCGGGTAAGGGAAAAAACGATAAAGCATTTATCAAATTTTATGAAAATCCTTCGGAAATCAATGTCATAAGAGTTGAGAATCCACGTGATATAAATAAATTTACAACAATTCTTAATAATATGGAAGATAATCTTCCATCCGGCACACGTTATATTTTTGATAGTCTTACAGGAATGCAGGACCTATGGGGAGAAGAAAATTCGACTTATAAATTTTTTACCTATTTATGCCCATTACTTTATGACCTTGGAACTGTAGCATATTGGGTTCTTGAGAAAGAAGCTCATAGTCAGGCTTTCAAAGCAAACCTCAGGCATGTTACACAGGTTGTTCTTGATTTATACAGAAGGAAAGATAAACTTTTTATAAAAGCTCATAAGCTTGAAGGGCGCTCGGGTAGAGAAGCTTTTAAACCACATCAGTATGAAATTGACAGCCAGAAAAGAGTTTATCTTTATTCTGCAAAGCGGGATTTTTTTGTAGATATAGGTGCAAGAATAAGGGATATTCGCACAAAAATGGGAATTAACCAGAAAGAACTTGCTGAAAAAGTTGATCTTACGCCGAGTTTTATTTCACAGCTTGAAAATAACCAGATAAGTCCTTCACTTAATTCATTTATGCAAATATGCGAGGCACTCGGTGTTAATCCTGCGACAGTTTTAGGTGACAAGAACGAAAAATCAGAGTGGTTAATAACAAGGGAACGTATTTTTTCTTTCCCTGTTTTTGAAGACGAAGGTCTCAAAATATTTTCAATCATAAATAATGCTGATATAAACGCTTATTTTGTTGTTATTGAACCCTTTATGAAACTTGAAAAGAAAATCAAACAGGAAAGGGGGAAGAGATTGTTTTATGTTATTCAGGGGAATTGTACAGTTTTACTGAACGGCAGGCATGAAAAATTAAAAAAGGGTGATATACTCTGCCTTAAAGATGAGGACTCATCTTTATGGAAAAACGAAGGAGGTGATACTACAGAATTGCTTTTAATATGTTCATAAGAAAAGTCTTATGAACAGTCATTTTTTTGTTAAAATCTTAAAAGGATTTTTTTTGCCCGGATGATTTAAAAATACTTAATTAAAGCATTTAAAATTAATTAATACTAATTAACAGGAGGAAATATCATGAATTATGGAAGACCAAATGCAAGTGCAGCAACTGGAACAAAAAACAGAGTTCAGGACCCGGCAGTATATTCAGGAATATGCTCGGTTTGCCTCGATGGGTGCCCCGGAATTTGTGAAATAGGTAAATCATCTTATAGAGGTAGAGAAGTATTATATCCTCAGCCCTTTGGTAAAGTAACAGCAGGTGCAACAAAAGAATATCCTGTTGATTATTCACACCTTAATATTATGGGAACATGTGTTGGTGCGGTTGGTACTGATGCTGATTCTGACAAAGCTCTTTTTACCAATGTATCAACAGAGACATCACTGGGAAATAAACACAAAGTGAGTCTTAAAGTTCCTATTTTTACAGGCGCTCTCGGTTCAACAAATATTGCCCGTGATAACTGGGAAGGACTCGCTATCGGCGCTGCTATTTCAGGAATTATGGTTGTAATAGGTGAAAACGTTGTTGGGATGGATCCTAAGGCTGAAATAAAAAATGGAAAAGTTGTGAATTCTCCTGAACTTGCCCGCAGGGTGAAAACTTTTAATGACTGGAAAGAATCTCATGGCGCGATTATTCTCCAACAAAACGTTGAAGATGCAAGACTTGGCTCACCTGAATACGCTGTTGAAAAACTCGGTGTGGAATGCCTTGAACTTAAATGGGGACAGGGAGCAAAAAACATAGGTGGTGAAGTAAAATTAAATACTCTTGAAAGAGCGCTTGAATTAAAAAGAAGAGGCTATGTTGTTCTTCCTGACCCTGAAGACAAAGTAATACAGAAAGCATTTAAAGAAGGTGCTTTTAAAGAGTTTGAGAGACATTCAAGGCTTGGGATGGTAGAGTATGAGGGCTTTATGAAAAGCGTTGAATATCTTCGCAAAATTGGAGCAAAGTTTGTATCTTTGAAAACAGGCGCTTATAGAATCGCGGACCTTGCAAGGGCAATCAGATTCGCATCTGATGCTCAAATTGATTTATTGACAATAGATGGAGCAGGCGGTGGAACAGGAATGAGCCCATGGAGAATGATGAACGAATGGGGTATTCCTACAATTTATCTTGAGTCCCTCGCGTATAAATTCGCCAATGAATTAAAAGCAAAAGGCAAATACGTACCTGATATAGCAATGGCTGGTGGTTTTTCACTTGAAGACCATGTATTCAAGGCGATTGCGCTTGGCGCTCCATTTGTGAAGGCAGTATGTATGGGTAGGGCTACAATGATTCCGGCAATGGTTGGTAAGAATATAAAGAGATGGATTGATGACGAAAAACTTCCACCTGAAATCAAAAAATATGGAGATTCACCCGAGACCATATTTGTATCAGCAGAAACATTGAAAGCAAAATATGGCAAAGATTTCAAAAAACTCCCGCTTGGAGCTATTGCAATGTACACATTCTGTGATAGAATTCAGTTAGGTCTTCAGCAGCTTATGGCTGGAGCAAGAAAATTCGCAATCAATTATCTTGACAGGTCTGATCTTGTGTCATTAACAAAGGAAGCTTCTGAAGTAACAGGAATTCCTTATGTCATGGAATCAGATATGCAAGAAGCAGAAAGAATTCTTTCTGAATAACATTTATTAAGGTAAAATTAGAATGTGAACAGGGATGTAGAAATACATCCCTGTTTCAAAATTTACATTTTGAAGAATTTAAAAAACAGGCATTAAAGTAATTATTAACAGGGAGGATGAAACAGGTGGATTCTGATAAAACAATGCTTTCAATACTTAAGATTCTTGATAAACAGCATGATATAGTTATTGGTTCAAGGGAGCTGTCAAGGCAATTAAAAATGCACGGGGTTAATATATCTGAAAGAACTGTTCGGTATCATCTGAGAATTCTTGATGAGCGTGGCTTGACAAAAGTATTCGGAAAAGAGGGCAGAATGATTACACCTAAAGGCAGAGAAGAACTGATAAATGCACGTGTCTCTGAAAAAGTAGGATTCATAATAAGTAAAATAGAAACCCTTTCTTATCTTACAGACCTTAACCTTGAATCAGGACAGGGCAATGTTATATTGAATATATCATGTTTTCCGGAGAAGAAGTTGAGTGAAGCATTGAGAATTATGAAACCTGTGTTTTCCTCACCATATATAATGTCTGATAAAGTTGTTCTGAAAAAAAGCGGCGAAAAAATAGGTGATTTTCCTGTACCAAAGAATATGGTTGGATTGGGCACTGTATGTAGCGTGACAATTAACGGGATTTTCCTTAAAGCAGGTATTCCGGTAACTTCAAGGTTTGGCGGAGTATTACAGATAAACTCTGAACCAATACGTTTTACAGCGCTTATCAGTTATGAGGGCTCATCTCTTGATCCGCTGGAAATATTCATAAAGAGCAGGATGACTGATATAAGAAGTGCGGTCTCGACTGACTACGGAAAAATACTTGCAAGTTTCAGGGAAATTCCGGTTGTTACACTGGAGAAGACTTTACAATTAAAGGAGAATCTTAAAAGTAAAGGCATCGGTGGAATTCTTTTGGTTGGAAATCCGAACCAACCTTTGCTCGAGATGCCAGTTGGTATTGATAAGGCTGGAATGGTGATAGTTGGAGGATTAAACCCTATCGCAGCCCTTGAAGAAGCAGGTATTCAGGCGGTTTCCAAGGCAATGTCAACTCTGTACCCCTTTTCAGAACTGGTAAGTTTTAAAGACCTTTATTAAAATACATATTTGATTTTTTATTTATTTATTTTTTATTCTAAGGTATTAAACATTTGGAGGTAATAAAGAATGACAATCTCGGACAGAGCCGCTGAAATGGCAAAAGCTATTCTTGCCAATGAAGGCAAAGAAACATGGGGTATCAGAGTTTTCATAGCAGGACAAAGTTGTTGTGGACCTTCCTACGGGATGAATCTACAGGAAACACAAATGCCTGATGACGAAGTTGTAGAAAAAAACGGGTTCAAGGTTTTTATGGATAAAGAGACCATGTTGTCCCTTGCAGACCGTGAACTTGATTATTATGTTGGTGAAGAGGGAGAAGGATTTCTTTTTACAGGCGGAGTCTCTTCATGTGCAAGCGGTTCATGTGGTTCATCAGATGGCTGCGGTGCCGGATGCGGTAGTTAATATACCACTAATTAAAAATGTTCCCTTTAAAAAGGCTTAGAAGACTTCGTAAGAATGAGACAATCAGGAGAATGGTAAGGGAAACCCGGCTTTCTCCTGATAACTTTATCTATCCACTTTTTGTTACATATGGTAAAGGTATAAGGAAAGAAATACCTTCCATGCCGGGTTGTTATCAGGAGTCGGTTGATAAAATAGTAAAACATTCAAAAGAAATATATAGTCTTGGAATCCCGTCAGTTATTCTTTTTGGAATTCCCGAGCATAAAGATGAAAAAGGTTCGAGCGCATATGATGAACATGGTGTTGTGCAGAAAGCAATAAAAGCGATTAAGAACGCAGTACCTGAACTTTATGTAATTACAGATGTTTGCATGTGCGAATATACCAGTCACGGACATTGCGGTATTATTAAAAACGGAGATGTGGATAATGATTTAACTCTCGAAATTCTTGCAAAAGAAGCCTTATCCCATGTAAATGCAGGAGCTGACATGGTAGCGCCATCTGATATGATGGATGGAAGGGTAAAGGCTATAAGAAGTTTGCTTGATAGTGAAGGATTCGGGGCTATTCCAATAATGGCGTATTCAGCAAAATATGCTTCTTCTTTTTATGGTCCTTTCAGAGAAGCTGCTGAATCTACTCCTCAATTTGGTGATAGACGTTCATACCAGATGGACCCGGCTAATAGAATTGAAGCTCTAAGAGAAGTAGAACTGGATATTGAAGAAGGAGCTGATATAATAATGGTTAAACCCGCTCTTTCATATCTTGACGTAATCTCTGATGTTAAGCAGACTTTTAATCTGCCGGTAGCTGCTTATAATGTTAGCGGAGAATATTCAATTATAAAAGCAGCAGCGAAACTTGGATGGATTGATGAAAAGCGAATGATGATGGAGGTATTAACTTCAATTAAACGCGCAGGAGCTGATATTATACTCACATATTTTGCAAAAGACGCTGCAAAAATACTAAATGATTAATGGTGATTGAATGATTACAGGGAAACCTTTATTTACAGCAGAACAGATACAGCAGAGGGTTAAAGAACTTGCAAAAGATATTTCTGATTATTATAAGGGGAAAGATTTATTGGCTGTGGGTATTCTTAAGGGCGCGTTTATGTTTTTTTCGGATATCGTAAGACAGATAGAAATTCCATTAACTATTGATTTTATTATTGCATCAAGTTATGTAAAAACCAGTACAACAGGAGAAGTTAAGGTTTTTTATGATATAAGGGGTGATGTATCGGATAAACATATAATTTTGATAGAAGATATAGTGGACACAGGAATTACCCTGAATTATGTAAGAGAAAGGGTTCTTACAAAGAACCCGAAAAGTCTTAGAATATGCGCTTTTCTTGATAAAAAGGAAAGAAGAATTGTGGATATTCCCCTTGATTATGTAGGTTATACTATACCAAATGAGTTTGTTGTTGGCTATGGACTTGATTATGATAATAAATATAGAAATTTACCATACATTTCCATTTTTAAGAAAAAAATATAAAAAATAAATTTTATACTTAAAAAGCAATTATCTAAAATTTTTTTAAAATACTCTTAAAATAGAAAAATCTTAAAATAATGAAAACTGACTAAAAAAACATATGTTTGAATTAATGATAGAAACTCATTTTTCTTCAGCCCATCAATTGAGGGGATATAAAGGTGAATGCGAAAATTTGCACGGACATAATTGGAAAGTGCAGGTTTATGTCTTAGCCGAGCGTCTTAATGATATTGATATTGCAATTGATTTCAGGGAACTTAAAAGAATGACTAATGAAGTTGTATCATCTCTTGATCATGCATATTTAAATGATATTTTCCCTTTTACAGAAAAAAATCCTTCTTCTGAAAATATAGCAAAATGGATTTATGATTCATTAAAGAAAAAGATTAACAATGAAAACGTAACCTTGACTGGCGTAACAGTCTGGGAATCAGAAACAGCGTCAGCAACTTATTTTGAAGAATAGTTATGAAAATAGTCATCGGCTGTCATAGTTATCTTTTAAGCGAAGGCATAAAAAATCTTCTTAAGAAAGAAGATGATTTTGAGATAATAGGTATTTTTGATGAAGGCTCTGATATTGAAGAAATTCTAAAACTTCAACCTGATTTAATTCTTGTTGACAACAAAATATTCCGTACGCTTCCTGAATCTGTATTGAATAACAGAACCAGGTTTCTTCTTATATGCGATAGTTCATGGACCCCCGAATCTGATAGAAAAATACCCGAACTTGTCTTAAAGGGTGTTTATGGATTACTTGCACCCGATTCAAATTCACAAATGCTTATTGAAGCAATGAGAATTGTACATTCTGGAGAACTATGGCTTGATAGAAATGTTGTGAAAAATATAATTACCAGTATCTCAAGAATTGAGAATCGGGTTATTCTTACAAAGAAAGAAAAAGAAATTGTTAACCTGATATGTCATGGTTACAGGAATAAAGAAATTGCGCAGAAACTCGATATTTCAGAACAAACTGTGAAATCTCATTGTAACCGTATTTATAAGAAAATGGGAGTAACTGACAGGCTTCAGCTTGCATTATATACTCACCGCATCTGGTCAGATCAATATTAACCAGCCGATATTAAAACTAAGGTATTAATTTTTATTAAAACCATTATTTTTGGTTTTCAATCTTTAGATTAATTGAAAAACTATTTATATTTTAGTATTTATATGTTTAAAAAGAATAATGGACATATTTGTTCGAATAATTTGTGACGTATTAAATTATAAACTGTCAGCCTGCCGATCTCTAAAAGGAAGGATGGATGATTCTAAGACTAACGTGCCCCGAGTGTAATAAAGACTCCTTTAGCTCATCAGTAGAGGCATTCAAGCCATGTCCTTATTGCGGCATTGTGTTCAGCGGCAAATTCGGAACCGACAGACGTAAAGAAAAACGCATAGAAAAAGAGGACGATGTTTTCTTTTTATATAAAGGTAAAAACCTTGATGCAAAAACTTTGAATATATCAAAAAGTGGATTTACTATCAAAATAAATCAATCTGATATACTTCCGATTGGAGATATTGTTGAAGTAAAATATGGGAATGACGATTTGAGGGCACGAATTATGTGGGTAATGCGTAAAGATGATTTTGCATTAACTGGACTTAAAATTTTAAATTATGATTTTAAAGCACAGAATCAAACAACTTAATTTCATCATTTCCAATTAAGACTGTTTTCTGCTAAAATTTTAGATACCCTTTAAAAAATCATCGCTTTTATATTGAATCTAATAAAATGGAGGAAGCAATGGATTATTTTCTGAATGAAGAACAGATTATGATTAGAGATCTTGCGAGGCAGATTGCTGAAGAAAAGGTGGTACCTGTTAGGGCAGAACTCGACGAAAAAGAAGAATTTCCATGGGAAATTATGAATGTTCTGGCACAATCAGATCTTTTTGGGTTGTTTATACCCGAAGAATATGGGGGACTTGGAAAGGGTTGTTTAGAACTGTGTCTGGCGGTAGAAGAACTTTCAAGAGCTTGTCTTGCTGTTGCTACAAGCTATGCTGCTAATGCGCTTGGGACTTATCCATTGTTGCTATACGGTTCTGAAGAGCAGAAAAAGAAATATCTTCCAGATATAGCAGCAGGGAAAAGACTTGTTGCATTTGGGCTTACTGAAGCCAATGCAGGTAGTGATGCTGCTGGAATTCAGACTACAGCAAAGCTTGATGGAAATGAATATATTTTAAATGGTACAAAACAATGGATTACCAATGGAGGAGAAGCAGAAATATATACTATTATTGCTTTAACAGACCGTTCAAAAGGAGCAAGAGGTGCTTCAGCTTTCGTTGTAGAAAAGGGGACTCCGGGATTTTCTTTTGGCAAGAAAGAAAAGAAGATGGGGATAAGAGCATCTTCAACAAGAGAGCTTATTTTTGATAATTGCAGAATTCCACGTGAGAATTTGATAGGAAGAGAAGGTCTCGGGTTTATTATTGCAATGAAAACTCTTGATAACGCAAGGGCTGGTGTTGGTGCGCAGGGTGTAGGACTTGCTCAGGGTGCTTTTGAGGAAGCACTTAAATTTGCAAGGCAGAGAGTTCAGTTCGGACATCCAATAATAAGTTTCCAGGCTGTTCAACATATGCTTGCTGATATGGCTATTGAGATTGAAGCAGCAAGAGCTCTGGTATATGCTGTTGCCCGTTATGTTGACAGCGGTGCTAAGGATTTTACAAAGGAATCTGCTATTTCAAAGGTATTTGCTACAGACCTTGCTATGAGAGTGACTACGAATGCGGTTCAGGTGATGGGCGGGTCAGGTTATATGAGGGAATATCCGGTTGAGAAAATGATGAGAGATGCAAAAATATTGCAGATTTATGAAGGTACAAATCAGATACAAAGGAATGTTATAGGGCAGGAATTGATAAAAGAAGCTGCAAAGAATAAAATGTAAAAAGCTTATAATAAATTTTCAGAATTAAACATGATTTCTTAACATCAATTCCAGCGGGTGCGGATTAAGATAAGCCTGGTCTTTAAGATAAGAAATATTGAACTTTCTTGTATAATGATTCAAGAGTGTTACAGGAACAATCAATGGTATAAAACCTTTGTGGTAATTATTTATAATTTCTGACAACTCTTGTTTATCATCATGCGAGAGATTATTCTTAAAATAGCCTGCAATATGTTGTAAAACATTTGTATTTTTCTTTACTGTTGCAATAAGTTTCATGGCTTCTGTCAGTAAATTTATATACTCTGAAAATAGATTGTCTTTGCTTTTTGTTTTTGCATCAGCAACAAGTTTGCCAAGCAAACTTAAATGTTTTTGACTGTGGGACATAATTATCAGTTTGTGGTTTGTATGGAAATTTATCAAACCTTTCAAGTTATAAGAATCTTCTAATAGTTTTTGCCATTTATAAAAAATAAATACTCTTTCTATGAAATTTTCTCTTAAAACAGGATCATGTAGCCTTCCCTCATCAATAACAGGTATATTTGGAAAAGTTCTAATAAATGCGCCTCCAAACAAACCTTCGCCTTTTCCTGAAGGCATACCAGATGAACTGTAAATTTTGACATCTTTAATTCCAGAACTCGGAGATCTGCTTTTGAATATAAAACCACATAGGTTTTCTTCCCCGAGCCGTATTAATTTTTTTTCTATCCATTTGAGCATTTTTTCTGTATGGTCAATCCCTGTTCTGATTGTTATGAGACGTGGCGATTTATGATCGCCAACTAAATGCATTGCTTCTCTTGGCACTGGTAGTCCGCATTCAACTTCAGGACATACGGGAATATATTCAAAAAAATTCCCGAGCGTATCTGTAATATATCGGTCATGTTTATGACCACCATCATATCGTACTTTCTCACCGAGAAGACATGAACTTACGCCTATTTTAATTTTTTCCATATTGTTATCTTATCAAAAATAAATATTATTTGTACCTGAAAAAATGCAAATGAAATAATGCAGATGTTGCGAAAAAAATATTGTCATACTAACTTTTAATATAATGTCTAAATGTTTTTTGGGGTTAATCGATTCAAAATATGCTAAACTCATTTTATAGGAGTTACAAACATGATTATCGAAGAATCTATAATCATAAAAGCAAGCATTGAAAAGGTATGGAATACCTTTATAGACATTGCCTGCTGGGATAGGTGGAATTCTGTTATTAATAATGTAAAATGCAATGAAAAATGTATGATTAACGGTCGAAATATGAGGTGTACTTTCCGTCCTTTTTACTTTCCTATTAATGTTAATATTTTTATAAATGAAGTTAAAGAGAAAGAAAAAATTGTGTGGACTGCTAATAAGAAAGGTCTGAAGGCTTACCATGAATTCTTATTTACAAAAAATGATGGTGGGGTAAAAGTTATTAGCAGGGAAGAATTTTCAGGAGTTCTTTCTGCTGGCTCAGGGTTATTTCTTCCCGTAAGAAAAATGAAGGAATTGACAAGAAAATTTTTAAATGACCTTAAGGAAGCTGTGGAAGGAGGATTAAAATAATGAATATCAAAATTACAATAAAAGACATAAGTCTAAGAGCAGTTTTAAATAATACAAAAACTGCAAAGGCAATTTATAATTCATTACCTATAGAAGCAATACCCGAAAAATGGGGAGATGAGTTTTATTTTGAGATACCTGTTGAGATGCCTCTGGATGAAACAGCCACAACAAAAGTAAAGGCTGGAGATATTGGATACTGGCCTCCAGGGAATGCTTTAGCGATATTTTTTGGTCCAACACCCATTAGCAGTGGAGAAGACCCGGTGCCTGCAAGTGATGTGAATATGGTTGGAAAGATTCTGGATGATGCAAGGGTCTTAAAAACTTTAAAAGGCACATATAAAATAAAAATAAATAAAGTTTAAATGCTGGTTTGTGATGAATTGTAAATGTTTAAGACTCTGTTTATAATGGCATTATAAGATATTTCCTCGTAATCGAGTAATTCCCGGGATTTTCCGCTTTTTGGTAATTTTCTTACAGCGAGAATATGAACAGGCATATTCATATCGTTTAACATACAACAAACTGTTTCACCAATTCCACCTTCCGGATAATGGTCCTCGACAGTTATAACTGCTTTTGTCCCTTTTACAGCTTCAAGGAGTGCTTTCTTTTCAATTGGTTTTATACAATAAAGGTCTATAACCCTTATTGAAATTCCTTTTGAAATCAGGTTGTCATATGCTTTTAAAGCTTCATGAACAGTGATTCCAGCACCAATAACTGAGATAAAATCATTTTCGTTTTTCCGAAGTATTTTACAAGAACCAGCAGGAAATGATTCATCATTATTGTAAATAATTGGAGTTTCATTTCTTGTTGTTCTAATGTAAACAATACCTTTATGAGAGGCAGCTTCTCTCACAATTTTCATGGTTGAAATGGCATCAGATGGATAATATACTACACTATCCGGGATAGTTCTAAACATAGAAATATCTTCAAGTCCCATTTGTGAAGAACCGTCCTCGCCAATTGAAACACCAGCATGAGAACCACAGAATTTAATGTTAGCGTCAGAATGACGGCTCATTCTTATCTGGTCAAAAGCCCGTGTTAAAAAGGCTGCGAAAGTTGAGACAAAAGGTATTTTACCGCGTCTGCTGAGACCAATGGCAACGCCAGCCATGTTTTGCTCTGTAATAAACATTTCAAAAAAACGGTCAGGATATTTTTCCTTGAAAATATCGGAGAATGTAGAATTGCTTACTTCAGCATCAAGTACAACCATGTCAGGATAATCTTTAAATATATCTACAAGAGCAAAACCGTATGCTTTTCTGGTTGCAACAGGCTTGTCAGAAATATTAAAGGAGTTTTCTTTTATTGAATTAAAATTATATGGGGAAGGACTTAGATTTTCAGGCATGGAAATTTTGCCTTTTATATTTTTATCAACATCTCCAAGCTGGGATAAAATATTTTGAAGTTCATGTTTGCCTGGTGGTTTACCGTGCCAGCCATTTTTATCCTCGAGCATTGAGATTCCTTTTCCTTTTATTGTACGGGCGATTATCATAACAGGTTTTTCAGTAGATTTAAGAGCTTTTTTATATGCACGCAAAATGTCAATGAAATTATGTCCATCAATTAGAATTGTTTCCCATCCAAAAGAAGAAATTCTCTTCTTATATGCTTGAAGGTTATGCCCGTACATTGTCTCTCCGCGTTGTCCAAGACGATTAACATCAATAATACCAATTAAATTATTTAATTTATAATAAGCAGCAATCTGAATTGCTTCCCATTGAGAGCCCTCGGACATCTCGCTGTCTCCGAGCAAAACATAAGTTCTGTAAGGGAGTTTGTCAATGTATTTAGCATTTAAAGCCATGCCAAGACCTATCGAGAGTCCCTGCCCGAGCGAACCTGTCGCTGCCTCGGTATATTTAAAAGACATTGTGGGATGACCTTCGAGCGGACTTCCAAATTTCCTTAGGGTCATTAATTCCTCTTCAGTCACTTTTCCAGCAGCAGCCCATAGAGAATAGAGTAAAGGTGAAGCATGCCCCTTTGAAAAAATTAACCTGTCATTGTTTGGGTTGTCAGGATTTTCAGGATCAAATTTAAAAATCCCTCCGAACAATAATCCTGTCATTAAATCGGTTGCAGAAAGTGAGGAAGTTGGATGACCCGAACCAGCTTCAATGGTGGATGTAATTATGTAATAACGGATAAGTCTGGCAAGTTTTTCTAAAAATTTATGATTATTCATATTTAATTTATTATGATAAAACATTTTATTATTTTATTCATGGATTTTTAGTTATAATTTTATTGATACAGTGAAATATTGATTTACAAATAAGTATATTTCTTTTATAATGATGTTTAATCTTTGAAGTTGTGGCTTCCCCGGAGTCTTTAAAAGTCTCATGGGGTTTTATTATTAATGAAAGGACAGAAGAGGCAAACATGGAGAAAAAAATTTATGTAGGAAATTTGCCGTTTCAGGCAAAAGAAGAGGACATCCGGGAACTATTTTCAAAAAGCGGTGAAGTTGAATCTGTAAAAATCATTACAGATATCAACACAGGTGCCCCGCGAGGATTCGGTTTTGTAGAAATGGCCACAAAAGAAGATGCCCAGAAAGCAATTCAGGCACTTAATGGTTCTATGTTTATGGATAGAAAACTAACCGTAAATGAAGCCAAACCAAGACCTCCGAGAGAAAAACGTAGTGCTACAGGTGGAGGAGGCAATAGACGCGGGGGTGGTTTTGGCAGAAAAAAAGATACAGGTAAAAGCTGGAGATAATATATTTTGGAGATAAAGGTACACGGAAATGATCTTGAGAAAGCCCTTAAATTACTGAAAAACAAACTTCAAAAGGAAGGACTTTTCAAAGAAATAAAACAGAGAAGTTATTTTGAGAAACCTTCAATAAAGGAAAAAAGGAAACAAAGAGAAGCAAGGAAAAAAAGGTCAAAAAATTATAATCAAAGGCAGGCTTAAATTTTTTAAATATAATTTGTTCAATATACAGTGTAAAGTATAGTGTTCTATTGAACTAAATTAGCTGCCATTCATCAAAGCCTTTTTTTCTATTTTGAAGTTGTTTATTTTCCAGTTTAACCCGTGTTAAGTTAGGGTGGGTTTTCACTGTAATAAATGCCCTAACAAGATTTGCTATTGTTGCCTCCTGAAAGGTAATTTCAGTCCCATCTTTAAGAATAAAAGTTGTTCTTATATGCATGTGACCTTCAGGTATTTCTACTATTAATTTGTCTATCTCTTCATTACGTATATTCATTAAATTTCTCCTTAAATAAATAATACAGACATAGCTAATGGCTCATAGCCAATAATATTCTTTCCTCTTTTTTCATGAAACCTTTGACATTACCAATAAGAAATCATGGAAAATTTAATTATGATATTATATAGATAATACACTTAATAATTTCTGATTACTATCAGTCTTTTAGAATTATACGACTATTAATTGGAAAATTTAGAAACAGAGCAAAAACATTTTATAAAGCCAGACATTAAAATATATTAAACAATATAATGGATGAATTTTACAGGGAAATTTCTGAAGCAGATATGGATATTAAAATAACTCTCATCCAGGATATTTAGTCATGTATAAAGATTTTTTTGAATTAAAAGAAATGCCTTTTTCAATTGCTCCTGACCCGCGCTTTCTTTATCTCAGCGAAAATCATAGAGAAGCACTTGCTCATTTGCATTATGGAATTAATAGTGAAGGTGGTTTTGTATTACTTACAGGTGAGGTTGGAACAGGTAAAACAACAGTATGCAGATGTCTGCTCGAACAGCTTCCTGAAAATACGAATATTGCTTTTATTTATAATCCAAAGCTTACTGTTGATGAACTGCTTGCATCAATCTGTGATGAATTAGGCATTAAATATCCTGTTGGTAACAAAAGTATAAAAGTTTTTATTGATTGTATAAATGCTTATTTGCTTGATAATTTTGCAAAGGGCAGAAAGACTGTTATAATCCTTGAGGAAGCACAAAATCTCAGTCCAGATGTACTCGAAGAAATAAGACTGCTTACTAATCTTGAGACAAATCGCCAGAAACTTCTTCAGATTATTATGATAGGACAGCCTGAACTTAAAGATATGCTTTCAAAACCAGAACTTCGTCAGCTATCCCAGAGAATAACAGCCCGTTATCATTTAGATGCTCTATCAGAAAAGGATGTGGGTCATTATATTGCTTATCGTCTCGAATCTGCAGGAGCAAAATCAATTATCTTCCCTGATAATCTTATTAAACAAATATATAAACTCAGTAAAGGAATCCCCAGATTAATTAATCTTATCTGTGATAGAGCAATGCTCGGAGCATATACAGAAGGTAAAAAAGTAGTTGACAGAAAAATATTAATGAAAGCAGCCCGTGAAATAGCTGGATGTAGTAATCAAAATAGTTCCAAAGTAAAAATGCCATGGGTTTTTGCAGGTATTTTTTTGGTGATGATTTTTACTGTATCAGCAATCGCATATTTTTATAATGACTATAAAATGAAAAATAACTCGAAAAAAATTACAGCTACAGCTCCTTTGAAGAATCAATCTCAAGAGCCTGAAAAAATTGAAACAATCGGTGTAATTCCCGAGAGTTTGCTTGAAAAATCAAAAGAAAAAGCTTTTAATGCAATGTTAAGAGAATGGAGCATTCCTGTAAATTCAAATTATTACAGTAATGTTTGTGATTATATATACAAATCAGGAATTGGATGTCTTAATGGTTTTGGCAATTTGAAAAAATTATTAAAACTCAATAAACCTGCTGTATTAAAAATGTATCTTGAAAATGGCAAAACATATTATTTATTTCTTAAATCAGTTCAGGATAACACTGCTTTGGTAATAATTGGAGATGAATTGAAACGGATTGAAATAAAAGAACTAACCAGGCGATTTAGCGGTGAATATACAGTTTTTTGGCGAATGCCTCCTGAGTACAGAGATATTATTTATCCTAATGTTAAAACACCTGTTATTCACTGGGTTGATTCAAAATTAGCTATAATAAATAAAAGAAATCCATTGAATAAAAAGGATGAGATATATGATGGTAAGCTTGTTGAGGAAGTGAAAAGATTCCAGAGTTCAAGAGGTATTCCTGCTGTTGGTATTATTGGTCCCAGAACTATAATCCAGATAAATAATGAGACAAATAGCAATGAACCAAAAATCATAAAATAAAAAGGAATTTAATAATGTCATATATACTTGATGCCCTGAAGAAATCCGAAAAAGAGAGAATGCGTAAAAGTGCTCCTGATATTTTAAGTGTTCAGGAAACAATACTGCATGAAAAGAAGAAAAACAATATCTGGAGATATTTGATAATTGTTGCTCTTTTCGCAAATATATTTATTTTCGGATACTGGTTGTTTTATTCGGGATACAATGGAATTTCTTTGAGAAAAAATTATTTGGATAACACTAAAACAAATAATATTTACAGTCAAAAGGTTGAACCACCTTCCGCGAGTAATAATAATAAAGCTGACACAACTAAACAAATTGCCCCTGATAATCTGTCATTTTCGATTGCAAACAAAAAATCGAATATTATCGATAAAAGTATAACGACGCAAAGTAATGAATCAAAACATAAACTGGAAAATACCAGAATTCAATCCATAAAAAATGAAAAGAAAGAAACACAAAAGATTCCTGATAAGGAAAATTTATCAAATCATGAAAAATCTATTGTTCGTCATTCTTTGCCGGTAAACAAAGAACCTATCATGGATACAAATAAATTATATTCTATAAATGAGCTACCTTCACCTTTAAAAGAGTCACTACCACCAATTAACATGACAATTTTTATGTACTCAGACGACCCTGCTTCAAGAATGGTGAGAATAAACGGGCAGACTTTAAGAGAAGGGCAAAATATCTCAGAGGATGTAAAACTTGAAGAAATAAGAGCAGACGGGATTATTATCAGTTATAAAAATTACAAAATGCATATAGGTCAAAAACAATGAAATTTATTTTTTTTCCAAACTATACCTTTCTGCTTATAATTATGTGTCTTTACTTATGTAAAATTATAATCGTATAATATCACTTCAATGTACTGATTTAGTATTCTGTTTAATCTAAATTTATCTAATAAAATTAAGAAGAGGGAAAATTTATTATGAGAATAATTGTCTGCATTAAGCAGGTTCCGGATACTGCTGAAGTTAGGATAAATCCGGAGACAGGCACATTAATAAGAGAAGGAGTGCCTGGAATTATTAACCCATTGGATCTGCACGCTATTGAAGCAGGGTTGTATATCAAGGAAAAAACAGGCGGAAAAGTAACTGTTATTTCTATGGGACCTCCGCAGGCAGAATCAGCATTAAGAGATGCTATAGCAATGGGAGCTGATGAAGCTGTTCTTATTTCTGATAAGGCTTTTGCAGGTTCAGACACATGGGCTACTGCATATGCTCTATCCATGGCAATTAAAAAAATTGGCGCTGATATTATAATCTGCGGCAAACAAGCAATAGATGGAGATACAGCTCAAGTTGGACCAGAAACCGCAGAGTTTTTAAATATACCCCACATTTCTTATGTAAGAAAAATCGAGCATATTGATAAAGATACAATAAGAGTTCAAAGACTTATGGATGAAGGTTACGATGTTATTGAATCTCCTTTCCCGGTGCTTTTTACTGTAATAAAAGAATTAAATGAGCCGAGACTACCGTCTTTAAAAGGCAAGATGGCGGCTAAAAAGGCTGTAATTCAAAAATGGAATGCCGCAGATATTGGAGCATCTGAGGATAATATAGGAATTAAGGGTTCTCCCACTCGCGTAAAAAATGTTTTTACTCCTCAAGCACGTACAGATAGAAAAATGCTTGAAGGTACGCCTGAACAGCAGGTTGAGGCTTTAATTCAGGAACTCAGGGGGTTGAAATGTCTGTAAAAGTTAATATTGAAAAATGCAATGGTTGCGAAGAATGCATTAAGTCATGCCCTTTTGATGCTATTGAACTCAAAGAAGGTAAAGCTTTTATAAATGAATATTGTCAAATGTGCATGACGTGTTTAAGCGTTTGTCCTGAAGGAGCCATATATGAAGAAACAGAAGGAAAACAGACTAAAAATCAGCAAACCTCAGAATATAAAGGCGTATGGATATTCGCTGAACAGAGAGATGGTAAAGTAGCTCAGGTTGCTTATGAATTGCTTGGAATTGGAAGAACACTTGCAAATGACTTGAATACTGAACTTTCTGCTGTACTTTTAGGTGCTTCAGAAAATGAGGCTCAGGAATTAATAAAATGGGGCGCTGATAAGATATACCATGTGAAAAGTGATATTTTTAATACTTTTAATGATGAGCCTTATTCAAAGATTCTTATAAGGCTAATATTAATGCATAAACCAGAAATTTTTCTTTCAGGGGCAACGCCTATAGGTCGTTCATTTATTCCGCGTGTAGCAGCCCGAATCAAAACAGGATTAACCGCAGACTGCACTTCTTTAAAAATAGATAAAGAAACCGGGAATTTATTGCAAATCAGGCCGGCTTTTGGTGGAAATATAATGGCTACTATTATCTGTCCTGATAAGAGGCCTCAAATGGCTACTGTCAGACCAAGAGTTATGAAACCCGGAAATTATGATTCTAACCGAAAAGGAGAAATTATTAATGTGCCCTGTGATAATTTATCTTCTCGCACAAAAGTAATTGAAACAGTGAAAGAAAGCTCAGGATGTTTTGTAAATCTTCAAGAAGCTGATATTATTGTTTCAGGAGGAAGAGGGCTTGGAGATCCAAAGGGATTTAAATTAATACAGGAATTAGCTGAACTTCTTGGTGGAGCTGTTGGCTCATCAAGGGCTGCAGTTGATGAAGGCTGGATACCTTACAGACATCAAGTTGGACAAACAGGAAAAACAGTCTGCCCAAAAATCTATATAGCATGTGGAATTTCAGGCGCTGTTCAGCATCTTGTAGGAATGCAGTCATCGGATATAATTATTGCCATTAATAAAAATCCCGATGCACCGATTTTTAATGTTGCATCATATGGTATTGTTGGCGATTTATATGAAATATTACCTTTACTCATTAAAAAGATAAAAGAGGAAAAAGGAATATAGAAAGAAAGTTAAAATGAAAATTGCTTTTGTTTTTCCGGGACAGGGGTCACAGTATGTTGGTATGGGTAAAGAAATTTTTGAAGAATACCCAGTTGTTAGAGAAACATTTATTCAGGCATCAGATATACTTGGATATGATATTGCAGATTTATGTTTCAACGGACCAGCAGAAGAACTTAATAAAACTTTTAAAACCCAACCTTGCATACTTACAACAAGTATAGCCATTTTAAGGGTAATTGAAGAAAAGGGGATAAAACCATCTGTTGTTGCCGGTCATAGTCTTGGCGAATATTCTGCTTTAGTTGCTGCTAAAGCTATTTCATTTGATGATGCTGTCAGACTGACTGAAAAAAGAGGTCACTTAATGCAGGAAGCAGTGCCAGAAGGAAAAGGATTAATGGCTGCAATATTAGGATTGGATAGAGAAAAAGTTGACAGCATATGCAATTCAGTTAGCAGCGGATATGTAGCGCCTGCAAACTATAATTGTCCAGGCCAAATAGTTATAGCAGGTGAAAAGCCTGCTGTTGAAGAGGCTATTGAATTGTGTAAGAAAGCAGGAGCAAAGCGTGCTGTTGCGCTTTCTGTAAGCGCTCCTTCACATTGTAAATTAATGGAGCAGGCTTCAAAAAAACTTGGTGAATTAATTGATGCAATAGAATTAAAAAACCCTTCTATCCCAATTGTAAATAATGCAGAAGCAAAATTCCTTTATCAGTCAGATGAAATTAAACCTTCTTTGATACGACAACTTAACAGTCCACTTTTATGGGAAGATTCAATAAAAACTATAACCAATAATGGAATAAATACCTTTATTGAAATAGGACCGGGAAAAGTGTTGTCAGGTTTGATAAAGCGTATATCTCCAGAATCAAAAATTCTTAATGTAGAAGATAAAAAAACATTGGAAATTGCATTTTCATTTTCAGTTACAACGTAAACTAAAGATAGAACTTCAACCCAACTCTTTTATTCTTAAGGAAAAGCCCAAACTCCTAAATTCCAGCCTTTTTAGGCACTATGATATTTAGTTTTACGACAATCTCTTTTTGTTGCCTCATTAGTTCCTGAACAATTATCTTATCCTGGTATACTTTACACTTTAGATTCTTCATAGTGTTATTTTTCACATAAAAATACCTAAAACATGTTTTAATTTCTCATATACAAAAAGTAAAAATCGGTCCATTAATTGCCCCTTCCTCCTTGCCTTTTCTTTATTTTATATTGGTCAATTTAATTTGAGTTTTTTGGTCAGTTTAATGTGAGAGATAACATGGCTCCGCCGGAGTGAACGTCGAAAGTTAAAAGTGATACTACTTTCCTTGCAAATGTTTCTTCCCCTTTCACTTTCATCTTTCACTTTCATCTCCGCCTCAGGCGGACTGTCGCAATCCCTTTTTAATCAGGTCTAGTTTCCTACCCAGGAAGTCTATAGAAGTCGTGACCCGCCTTGGCGGTCGCAATCCCTTTTTAATCAGGTCTAGTTTCCTACGTAACTAAAGGTTCAGAAGTATATGAGGTACTCATAGTCGCAATCCCTTTTTAATCAGGTCTAATTTCCTACTGTCGCCAATCCTTTCAATTCCAGTTGAGCTGGAGAAGTCGCAATCCCTTTTTAATCAGGTCTAGTTTCCTACGAGCCCCCTTGATTGAGTTTGAAAAAGAGGAGTGGGTCGCAATCCCTT
>Ga0078972_1003007_pt1 | contig 52385 bp, 47 predicted proteins | sample YelNatPaOPGAMG01_FD_67568 | JGI IMG/M metagenome (GOLD analysis project Ga0078972, IMG submission 67568) | Hot spring thermophilic microbial communities from Obsidian Pool, Yellowstone National Park, USA - OP-RAMG-01 (SPADES assembly) (version 2) | ecosystem: Environmental > Aquatic > Thermal...
CGGCCGAGGACAAGGGTGATCACTGGCTGATCAACGGAACAAAAACCTGGATCTCCAACGCGACGATCGGGGATATCAATGTCTTCTATGCGTACACCGATCGCTCCAGAGGCGCGGCGGGCCTTTCCGCCTTTATCGTCGAACTCAAGAATTTCAACGGCATCACGGTAACGGACCTGGATAAAATGTGATCCCGCTCTTCCCCCACAGGGGAGATCATCCTGGAAAACACAAAGGTTCCCAAGGGCAACATCCTCGGCAAACCCGGCGACGGTGCCAAGATTGTTCTTGGTTCTTTAAGTCAGAGCAGGCTGTCCGCTGCTGCAGGTGGTGTTGGGCTCGCCCAGGCCTGTCTGGACGTGGTGACGAAATACGCCATGGAACGGGAGCAGTTCGGAAAACCCATCGGACATTTTTAGATGAATCAGGACATGATCGGACAGATGGTGGCCGAGATCGAAGCGGCATGTCTCATGGTTTCGCCCGGCAGAAGGACGAGGGCGATCTGGGCAACAATCTGGAGGTGGCCGCCGCCAAGTATCTGGCCGGAGAGCTGGCATACAAACGCTCGCAGTATGCCGTGAGGATTCTGGGCGCCTACGGCTATTCGACCGAGTATCCCGTGGCCCGCTATTTCCGGGATGCTACGACTTACGCCATGGTGGAGTGCTCCGCCAATGTCTGCAAGGTTATCATGGCGCAGGACGGAGTTGCCCCCGTCAAAAGCGAACCCTCTCCCTAAGGTGGCAGATTTGAAAAATATCCGTGTTTCTTGGAAAACCCTGAGTCATTTTGGCGGTGTTGATGCCTATTACGTCTTCCGGTTGGCCGAAGCATCCACCTCTAGGGAGTTCGATGCCCACAATCTCGCCTGGTTTGATAATATCTATCTCCAGAGACTAAGAACAGGAGACGTCTTGGCGGGGTTTAATCGAGGGGAAGTGGTAGTTGAAACGGAGCTTAAACCCGCCACAAGTTATGGATATTTTGTGGAAATTACAGATGCCAACGTGGCCGGAGAAGCCAATATTTGTTTTTTCCAACCACATCAGTTCTTTATAACACCCTAAAAGTGCCGAGAGCTATTGCAATTTTTGCGCGGAGGTAGTAACTAATCGCCTGCCCAAAGGGGCAATACAAAAGAGGGGGTTCACATGCAGAATTTTGTCTTTCATAACCCAACACGCATCATCTTCGGCTCCGGTCAGATTGCCCGCGTGGGGGGGGAGGTAAAAAAATGGGGGAAAAAGGTCCTGCTTGTTTATGGTCAGGGCAGTATAAAGAAAAACGGCATTTATGATAAGGTTACTTCGTCCCTAAGAGAGGCTGGCATTACCGTTATTGAATATCCGGGGGTAAAATCCAATCCTGTCTTGTCTCACGTGCAGGGGGGAATTGAGCTGGCCAAGAAAGAAGGAGTGGAGGTGATCCTCGCCGTGGGAGGAGGAAGTGTGATTGATTCGGCTAAGGCCATCGCGGCGGGAGCTAGGGTAGAACATGATGTCTGGGATTTTTTCACCTTTGCAAAGCCCATTCATGATGCCCTACCCATTATTACGGTTGTGACTGTTTCAGCCAGTGCATCAGAAATGAACGGTGGGGCCGTGCTAACGAGGGAAGATGGTGCCTTTAAATTCGGCATCTCTTCCCCCTTTCTCTATCCCCGCGTTTCTATCTTAGACCCCACGGCGCTCTTCAGTCTCGATGCCAAGTATACGGCTTACAGTACCGTGGATATTTTGGTGCACATGTGGGAGGGGTACTTCAACGGTGCAGAGAGAGCACCTGTTTTACAGGATCGCCTCGTGGAGGCCTTGACAAAAACGATCATGGAAAGTACGGAAACAGCCCTCAAAGAACCGGAGAACTACGACGCACGGGCTAACATCATGTGGGGTTCGGTTCTTGCGTTCAACGGCCTTACCACCTCCGGCGTGGGAAGGGCTCCCTATCCTGCCCATATGATTGAACATTCTTTGAGTGCCCTTTACGATATAGCTCATGGGGCTGGATTGGCCATAGTTTTGCCTGCCTGGATGGAATTTGCCCGGGAAGAAAAGGCAGAAAGATTTGCTCGGTTAGGGCGAGAGATATTCGGTTTGACGGGGGATGACCGTACAATAGCGGGAAAAACGATCCAGAAGGTGAAAAAGTGGTTTTCATCTATCGGTTGCCCCGTAACTTTAAGTGAGGCTGGCATTCCCCCTCACGATATTCGCCGCATTGCGGAAAATGCCGTGCATCTGGCAGAACTTTGGCGGATGAAGGATTATACGAAGGAGGTAATCACCCAAATCCTCGAATTTGCCCTTTAGAGGCCTAATTTCTCTATTATTTCTGAGGCAACCTCCTCAACCCTGCGGTGCTGTGTAATTTCGATAAGAAAACGGTACTGAGAAGGCTCGAACTGTTTTGTGGGGCAGGCACGTTCGCAGCCGCATATAATGAGCATGCCTACCGGGTGCGGACAATTTTGGTATACAAAGGAGCACTGCCCCGAGAGCTTTTCCTTTAATGAAGAAAAAAACGCCCCCCGATCGTAATAGGGGTTGCAGCCTCCGCAGAACTTCACGCCTATCGTGGGTTTTTCTACCCCCATCCTACAGGTAATCTTCCCAACCCTTCTCTTCTATGGCTTCTACGGCCTTCTTAACTTCCTGGGATCTTCCCCGCCGGCAGACGAGGAGAGCATCTTCCGTTTCCACCACGATAAGGTCGGATACCTCGACTAGGGCCACCAGTTTCCCACGGGCATGGATGAGGCAGTTTTTTGCCCCAATACGGATAGGTGTCCGGGTGCCTATTTCCACATTGCCCCATTCGTCCTTAGGCATTATTTCCCAGAGGGCATCCCAGCTTCCTACATCGGACCATCCGAAATTGCCCGGTAAAAGAAGGGTGTTCTTTGCCTTTTCCATGACCCCATAATCTATGGAAATGGATTTCATGTTCCTGTAAGCCTGTGCCGTGGCCTCTTCCCCTTTTTCCGTATCGAGCAGGGGAACAATTTCTTCTATTTTTCCTGCTATCTCGGGTAGGAAGGCCTTAAGGGCATCCCAGATGGCTTCCTGGCGCCAGATAAACATACCGCTATTCCAGTAAAAGCCCCCTTCCGCAATCATTCGCTCCGCTTCTTCGCGGGGTGGCTTTTCCCTCATGTGATGCACCTCGTAGACCGCGCGGCCCTGAATCAGCATTTTTACTCCCCCTCGCTTGAGATACCCATAACCCGTTTCAGGACCCGTCGGTTCGATGCCAATGGTGACGAGGTAATCCCCAGACCGTGCCGCTTCAACAGCCACTTTTATGCTCCGCCTAAATTCTTCTTCGTCTTCAATGATATGGTCGGCAGGGAGACAAACCATTACTGCATCTTTGGCCCTCTTTCCAATAAAGGCGGCGGCCAAGGCAATGCAGGGGGCTGTGTTGAGTCCCATGGGTTCAGAAATAACGTTTTTATGTGGGATTTCGGGCAGTTCTTCCCTCACCATCGAGGCCTGCGAGGAAGCGGTAACAATGAGGATCTTCTCCGGTGAAAAAAGGGGTAAAATGCGGTCTACCGTCTGACGGATGACGGTCTTTTCTCCCGTGATTTTTATGAGGTGTTTTGGTTTCTGGGCCCGGCTCAAGGGCCAGAATCTCGTTCCCTTTCCCCCTGCCATGATTACGGCGTACATAGGCAGATCCTTTTCTTTTTTTGCCCCCTTTACCAGAAATGGAAAGGACATGCAATGACTACCTTGGCCTTTCCACGAGACGGTCCAGGCGGAAGTAGGCAAGAAGGTCAAGAAAGGAGCGGTCTTGGAGGGGGTGATGTTTCATATAAAAGACGGGAGGGGCACAAACAGTCAGACGCCCCAAAATGGGGAATGGAAAATGGTAGCCCGCCTTCACCTGCTTCTGGCCGAGGGACCCGATATTAATTTCAACAGGCTTTGGAACTTCAAGAAGTAGTATGTAGCACCCACGGTCCTTTGCCTCATGTTCGATTGTTCTCCACGGAATAGTTAAATCCGAAATGGTTTCCATGAGAGTTAATTCTTTTCTCCAGGAGATACCAAGGGGCTCTAACAAACAGGCGGTCTTTTACGCTGCACAGCGTCTGGGCGAAAGATAAATCTGTATGATAGTCGGGGGAAAAGTATTCCAGGTGGTTTCCATGAACGATAAAAATGACAGCACCTTTAAGGCCTTTTTCTCCCAAATCAACAGGAACTTTATGTGTTTCTCCCCCCGGACAGTTTTCCTCTTTTTCCACGGAGCAAAAGTTCCCACAGGCGTCCCGGATTGGGCAGGTGGGCATAAGCGGTTGTACCTTTGAGAGAACATCTCACCGTAAAACGGCTCAAGCGCTTTATAAATTTCGCCGTAAAGAGTGGTGAAAAAAGGGGGAATCGAAATAGGTCCATCATCTCTTCCTTGACTTGAGTGTTTCTTTCTCACATTGTATAGAAAATGCCAACATGTGACCAGGGGAGAATTTCCGTGCAGAAAAGATACCCCTCTGTTGTCCTTAGGAAAGGCAGGGAAAGAGCGCTTCTACAGGGTCATCCGTGGATCTTCTCCGGGGCAATTGAGCGGGTGATGGGAAATCCTGAAGCGGGAGAGGTGGTGTGTGTCTATTCCTATAGGGGAGAACCTGTGGCGCTCGCTTTTTATCATCCCCATGCTGACATTGCCCTCCGGGTCCTCTCCCGTCATACGGAAATAGAAATCAACAGAGAATTCTTGCAACACAGGATAAGGAAAGCCAATGAGCTGAGAAAGAAAGTGATAAAAGGGGATACCTCGGCCTTTCGGGTGATCAATTCAGAAGGGGATGGGGTGCCTGGCTTAATAGTTGATAAATACGGGGAATACCTGGTTGTTTCCTTTGAGACTTTAGGGGCACAGAGGAGACGTGGCGAGATAGTGGATGCTTTAATAGATATTCTCTCACCCCGGGGCATCTATGAACGCAGTCAAAGCGGGGCAAGGAAAAAGGAAGGGCTTTCTATAGAGCAGGGGCGACTCTGGGGAGAAGAACCGCCGGAAATGGTGGAGATAAGAGAAAATGGCCTCAAGTTTTTTGTGGATGTGAAAGGGGGGCAGAAAACCGGCTTTTTCCTTGACCAGCGGGATAATCGTAAGCTTTTCCATGCCTTAAGTTGGGGAGCGAGGGTTTTGAATTGCTTTTCCTACACGGGTGGCTTCAGTATCTATGCCCTGAAGGGCGGGGCAAGAGAGGTCGTTTCCGTGGAAACATCGGAAGCTGCCCTCCGCCTGATTAACTCTCATATCAGCGCAAATGGCCTGGATGGGGGACGCCATAGGATGGAATGTGCTGATGTTTTTGATTATTTACGAGCCGACGATTCCTCTTACGATCTTATCTGCCTCGATCCCCCATCCTTTGCCCGTACACAGAAAGAAGTGGGAAGGGCCCTTAAAGGTTACCGGGAAATCAATCGTCAGGCGATAAGGAGGCTCAAGCCGGGCGGGATTCTCATTACGTTTTCCTGTTCTGGAGCCGTAAGGGAGGAGGCTTTTTATCGTGCTGTCCAGGAAGGGGCAATAGAAGCGGGTAGTGCTTTGCAATTGCTCCGGTTTTTAGGACCTGCCGCAGACCACCCTACCCAGTTTGCCCATCGGGAAGGGAGATATTTGAAAGGGCTCATGCTTTCCATCCTGGAAAGGGAAGGGTCATGAGGGGGAAATTTCCCTGCTCCATTCTTCTTCTAATAGCCGCGATTGCCCTTCTCGGGGGTTGTAGGGGGGCATACTTGCCTGCCCGGGAACCCCCTTTGCCCCGGGTAAAGATGGTAAAGAAGGTCCTCCCCCGGCTGGGTTTTACCATTCAGACGGGAGCCTTTTCCCAGGTGGATAATGCGGTAAAACTTGTGGAAGATTTGCGGGCCCAGGGGATAGAGGCGACCTATTTCAAGGATCGGGATGGCTTTTTTAAAGTAAGATTCGGCAATTATCGAAATCGGGAAGATGCGGTCACCGTGGCGGTAGTTCTTAAGTCGATGAGGGTTATCGATGAATATTATGTGGTCATGCCGGAAGAATATGCTATTAGTAAAGGGGATGAGAAGGGGCTGCTTTATGTGCAGGAAGAATTGGTCAAGACGGCCTATTCTTTTCTGGGAGTGCCTTACCTCTGGGGGGGTGCATCTTTGGAAGAAGGGTTCGATTGTAGCGGCCTTACCATGACGGTCTATCAATTAAATGGTATCGACCTACCCCGTACCGCAGCTAAACAGTATCAGCTGGGAGAACCCGTTGAAAAAGAAGAACTGGAGAAAGGAGACCTGGTATTCTTTTCTACGGCGGGACGTGGTAAGGTAACCCATGTTGGCATTTATGTGGGGGAGAACAAGTTTATCCACGCCCCCCGGAGAGGGAAACGCATCAACGTGGAGAGATTGGATAACACGTACTTTGCCCGTCATTATATAGGGGCGAGACGATATTTATTCTAAGGTGGAGGTGTAAGAGATGGCAAACATTCACAAGTTGCAGGTAGAAACGATTCTGGGTGATGGCATGCAGGCGGACAGTCGCGTGCGGCATTTTAACGTGCGGATAGATGAGCCGAAGGAATTAGGGGGAACAGATACGGGACCTAATCCGGTAGAGATGCTTCTCGTTGCCCTGGGTTCCTGTCAGTGTCTTACGGCCAGGTTTATTTCCCGATTAAAACGAATAGATTTACAGGAGTTCCGCGTGAAACTGGAGGGGGAGCTCGATATAGAGGGGTTCTTGAAGGCCGATGGCAGCATACGGCCTGGCCTTCAGGTTATACGGCTGACGGCGTTTATCCGATCATCTGCTTCCCAGGAGGAGATAGAATCCCTCATGAAAGAAGTGGAAAAGAGATGCCCGGTGGGAGATAGTATCCTTCGTGGGGTTCCCATCGAGATGAATTATGAAAAGATTTGAAGGATAAAGGGAGGAGGGCCCATGTCCCAGGAAAGGCGTAGAAGAACCCGGGTGGCCGTGAATTTTACCGCGACCTTCAGGACTGAGCGGGGAAAGGAAATAGCAGTGGAAACCCACAACATAAGTATGAACGGCATGTTAGTCAAAAGTGATAGGGCGTTGGAACCAGGCACGAAAGGGGATGTAATTCTGCGGTTGAGCCCCGCGGTGGAGATAAAGATTAAGGGTAAAGTGGTGAGGACTACGGGGGATGAGCTGGCCATTGGTTTTTTAGCCATAGATGAAGACGGTTTCCCTCATCTGAAAAGAATGGTGGCGTTAAATAAAGGGGATGCGGATTTAATCGATGAGGAACTAAAAAAGGCAGGTTTCAACATGGAGGGCACAAAATAAAAATGGATACCCTTCTTATCTCGCTAGGCGTTATCTTATACCTCTTTGTCGCTTTGGGTGTCTTTTTCTTTGTGGGGCGGCAGTTACAGAGGGAGACGACACGGGCGGCCCGGGAACTGAGGGAAGAGGTTAGCGGCGCTATGCGCAATTTAGGTGAACTGGTGGCGAGGCAGGTTTCCGTTTCGGCCGACGGGCAGATGAGGCTCCTTGAGACATTTGCGGACGAGATGAGGCGGCAGATGGAGGCAACGAGAGGACAGGTAGAAGCAAAGCTCCTTCTCATCCAGGCAGACAACGCCCGCCAGCTCGAAGAAATGCGAAAGACAGTGGACGAGAAGCTTCACGTTACCTTGGAGAACAGGTTAGGCGAATCTTTCCGCCAGGTAAGCGAGCGGTTGGAAAGGGTGCACCAGGGTTTGGGGGAAATGCAGTCCCTCGCTCAGGGGGTGGGGGATTTAAAGAAGGTGCTTTCGAATGTAAAAACACGCGGCACCTGGGGGGAAGTGCAACTGGGCACCATTCTCGAAGAGGTGCTGGCGCCGGGCCAATACGAGAAGAATTTTTCGCCCCGAGAAGGGAAGGAAAAAGTAGAGTACGCCATTCGTCTCCCCGGCCAAGGTGGGGAAGGGGACAAACCCATTTATATGCCCATTGATGCCAAATTCCCCTTGGAGGATTATGAGCGCCTGCTTAAGGCCGAGGAGCGAGGTGATACGGTTTTAATGGAACAGGCGGGGAAGAACCTGGAGAAGAGGGTGGTGGATTGTGCCAAGGAAATTTCGGAGAAATATTTAGTGCCGCCCCATACCACTGATTTTGGCATCCTATACCTGCCCGTAGAGGGGCTTTTTGCTGAGGTGGTAAGGAGATGGGGGCTAACGGAGAAAATCCAGCGAGATTACCGTGTGGTAGTGGCAGGTCCCACAACCCTTTGGGCTCTTCTGACGAGCCTGCAGATGGGATTTAGAACCCTCGCCATCGAGAAAAAGTCCAGTGAAGTATGGCGTATCCTTGCGGAAGTGAAGAAGGAGTGGGAGAATTACGGAAACCTTCTCGACGAAGTACAGAGGAAGTTGACGGCGGCTTCCGACTCCATCGACAAGGCCCGCCGCAAGACCCAGGTGATAGAGCAGAAGTTAAACCGCCTGGAAGAGCTGCCTTCTACAGATGCGGCTCGAGTAATTGAGCTTTCTCCGAAGGGGGTTAAAGAGGCCTCGCCACCATGATTCCCGAGATTGTCTTGGCCTTCTCGAGATAATCTAAAAGTGGGGAGGGAGACTTTATGACCCGCCCCGCCTCACGGGAAGCATGAAGGAGGTAAAGCTGGTCTTCTTTATCCCTTACGGCAATTCCCACGTGGCATACGTCAAGACCTTCCGTATCCGTGGTGAAAGCTATAATGTCCCCGTGCTTAATGCCTAAGGTAGTTTCTTCCTTCAACGGGAGGGGAAGGTAATACCCCAGCTTTCTTTCGAGGGCGTTCTCCACGGAGCGAATCTTCTCTTTAATTTCCTTATCTTTTAGCTTGGGGTATAGGTCCTCGTGGGAGGTCATGTAGTGAATATGTTTTCGATATGGTACGCCACCCAGGGCGGCGGTCACATCTTTGATGATGCCCCCTTGGGCGTGGTAATCGAGCCAATCGCAGAAATAATGTAGACGACTCGCGTAATCGACGATACCCTCACGGTAACGTAACTGTCTCACGATGCCGATGTAGTTATCCCACGTGCGGCGGTATTCGGTAAAGACAAGGGCCATTGCAAGGCACTGTTCCACGAAGGTATAGCAGTCAAAGGCGCGGAGATTAATGGTAAGGGTTTCTTCTGGTTCTTCCTCGAGAATACCCGGACGGTAGTCGGCCTCGCGAAAAAATTCAGCTACTTCCACCAGAAGGGATGGTCGGTCTTTACCCTCCGGGGAGATGGAATCCAGAACAGATTGATAAACGACGATGTCTTCCAAACGGTGCATAGAACCTCCTCTTTTTAAGCCTTACATGAGGCCGTATTTTTTTAGCTTCAGATGCAAGGTACGACGCGTGATGCCAAGTCTGCGCGCTGCCTCGCTTTTATTCCCCCCTGCTTTTGCCAAGGTTCTCATAATGGTTTTTTTCTCCATTTCCTCCAGTGGCAAGGCATCTGGGACGTTATTTTCTCTTTCCGTATTTAGGGAAGGAAGAGACAGGTCCTCCGGCGTAATAAAGTCACTCCGGGTAAGGACCACCGCTCTTTCCACGGCGTTCATAAGTTCTCTTACATTACCCGGCCATGGATATTTCATTAAAAGGTCCATGGCCTGAGGGGTAAACCCCCTGATGGACTTTCTGTTTCGGGCAGCGAATTCTTCCAGAAAATGATGGGCCAAAAGAGGAATATCTTCCTGTCTTTCCCGTAAGGGCGGGACCTTGAGGGTTACCACGTTAAGCCGGTAGTAGAGGTCTTCCCGGAATTTCCCCTCTGTCACCAATCGGTAAAGGTCGCGGTTAGTGGCAGCGATAATCCGGACATTCACGGGGATGGCTTCCATGCCCCCTACCCGGGTGATCTCCCTTTCCTGCAGGACCCTGAGAAGCTTTACCTGCATGGCAAAGGAAGTCTCGGTTATTTCGTCCAGGAAGATAGTACCTCCCGAAGCCTGGACGAATTTTCCCTCCCTGCGTCGGTCTGCGCCAGTGAAGGCCCCTTTTTCATAACCGAATAGTTCAGATTCGAGGAGGGTTTCCGTAATGGCGCCGCAATTAATCCTTATGAAGGGACCCTGCCTCCGGGGGCTGTTGTAATGAATAGCCGCCGCGATGAGTTCCTTCCCCGTTCCCGATTCCCCTAGGATTAAAACGGTGGCCTCTGAGGGCGCTACCTGAGAAACGGTGGTAAGAAGCTGATTAATGGCTGGGGAATGGCCTATAATTCGGTTTCGGTCGAAGGAAGACCCCAACTTCTCCCGCAGACTTATGTTTTCCTCCACGAGACGCCGGTGCTCCATGGCTCTTTCCATCTTCAGTTTTAATTCTTCAAAATCCAGGGGTTTCTGGAGGTAATCGTAAGCCCCGTTTCTCATGGCATCCACCGCTGATTGTACAGAGGCGTATGCCGTCATGATGATAATGGGGATGGCAGGGTTTATGGCCTTAATGATAGGCAGGGCCTCTAAGCCGGATATGCGCACCATTCTAATGTCCATTAGGATTAGGTCGAAGGGTCTCTCCCGGACAAGCTCGATGGCCGCATCGCCATCCTCCGCCTCCATCACTTGATAACCCCAGTTTCCCAAAAGGGTCTTAAGCATGGTGCGATGTGCCCTATCATCATCAACCACGAGAATTGAGATTTTTTCACTTCCGTTCATATGGGACCTCTATCCTCTTTTAGCAAGATCAGAATCACGCAAGTCCCTTTACCGGGGGTGCTTGTAACCCTTACTTCACCCTCGTGGGCTTCCATGATTTTGTGTACTACAGCCAGTCCTAAGCCGGTACCCGAAGGCTTGGTGGTGAAAAAGGGGTCAAAAATACGGGTAAGATCTTCATCTTTGATCCCGTGACCCGTATCAATTACCTTTATCTCTATCCGATTTTCCGCTATTTCTTCTCCTGTTACTGAGACAAATCCCCCTCCCTCGGTGGCCTCCAGGGCGTTTAGAAGCACGTTGAGGAAGACCTGCTTCATCTGATTAGGGTCGCAAAAAGAGGTTAAATGAGGTACTTCATTTGTTACCCTGACCCCTTTCTTCGCAAAATCCTCTGCCAGAACCTTGATGGAATCTTCAACAAGATGATGCAAATCAACCATCTCCCGCCGTAAGTCCGGAGGGCGGGCCAGGTTGAGGAGCTGGGTTATAAACCCATTTAAGCGCTCGATTTCGGAAATCATGATGCCGGCGGATTCTCGAGCCGATGGGTCGACGCCGTATTTTTCCAGAAAATAAGTGGCAAAACCCTTTATGGAGCTTAATGGGTTTCTAATTTCATGAGCCACCCCGGCCGCCAGGCTTCCTATGGCGGCGAGGCGTCGACTTCTTTCAAGCTCCTGTCTCAAATATTTTACCTCGGTGAGGTCCCTGAGGATTACAACCAAGCTTTTGTCTTCCAGGGTCTGGGCTATGGTTTCTATTGAAACCGTTTTTCCTTCCGAGCTTATCCATTCTATTTCTGCTCCATCAATGGCAGGTCTTTGCCTCATTTGGGTGAGAATGTTCTTTAAAGCGGGTGGAAGGACGCCATCCATAGATAGATCGAGGACGTGAGCTTCCGATAACCCTAAAAGGTTTGAGGCATAGGCGTTCACCAGGGTGATTTTACCTCTTTCGTTGATGGAAACCACCCCGATAGGGAGGTGCTCGAGGAGGTAATGAGAAAAGAGGCGCAGGCGTTCCAGGGAGGATCGGGTGAGGCGATAGCGGTCAATAAAGAAAAGGGCAATGAGGCCCACCATACCCGCCAGAAGAAGAACGGCGGAGAGGGCAACTGTGCGCCTGATTTCTTCATTTTCGGCTTCTATCACCGGTCCCATGTCAAGACCTACGAAAATCACGTAATTTCCTTCTCCCTCCCCCAGTACTTTCACTCTCCTGAAAACCTCAAAAGTATCGGCCCCTTTTATATTCTTTACCCGCCTGAAGATCGGTTTCGGTTGTTCAGACAGGTTCTTCAGGTTTAAATCAATGCCGTAATAGCCACCGATGCGGAAAGGCTCACTGTCTGCCACGACGAGCCCCTTATCGTTGGTGAGGATGATATAGTCCACACCCGGCTGCATGGCGAGTTCCGTCACCAGCTTTTGTATCTCGAAGGGGCGAAGCCGATGGGCCGCCAGGGCCCGCGTCCCTGCCTCGTAAGATCTGATCAAGGCTTCCCCTTTTTCCTTAAGAAGCTCGGTGGTGAAACGCGTCTGCTGGTCCACAGAATTTTTTGCCATAATAAAAAGCAGGGGTAAAAGGAGTACGCATGACCCGAGGACTATCCAGAAAAAGAGGCGATAAGATCCTTGCTTCCCTCTTGCCCTTGGCAAATCCCCCACCGTCTTTTTCTCCTTTTGATTTTTCTGCAGTGTACCATTTGACTAATTTTGATGCAATGGGTAACACATAGGCGGATAAAAATTATCCAATGACAACGTGGCTGCCGGTTTTGCAAGCTAAATAATGACGTAATATTAGGTTCTTAACAACTGGCATGTTAAATGCTTAATAACCATTCCAGAAATTTCGTGAAAGGAGTTGAGAGGATGAAAAAGTTATGGAACGTGTTGGTGATTGGGGTTTTCTTGCTGGGGCTTGCCACATACGGATATACCTGGGGTGGCCCGATGGGGCATGGCTTCCAGGGTCGGGGGCCGGGATACGGCATGCTTCTTATGGACCTGCGGTTGATTCCGGATTTAAAGCTTACACCGGAGCAGGAAACAAAGATAGATGCCCTGCGAATGGAACATTTGAAGGAAATAAAACCGCTGCAGGACAAGATGTTTTCTCTTAACGGCGATTTACGTCTCCTCTGGTTAGAGAGGGTACCAGATGAAGCGAAGATTAAATCCGTACAGAAGGAACTGAGGTCGGTACAGGATGAGTTATGGGACAAGCAAACATCATTTCTAATCAAGTTGAAAGGGCTTCTCACACCGGAGCAGCAAAAGAAGCTGGATGCCTATCGCTGGCTGCCAAGGCGTATAGGCATAGGTAAGAGGGGAGCGGACAGATGGCCAGGGCCCCCATATGGTGATCCATCCATGGGACCGGGTCCTTGGTGGCGATAACCCCCCTCACCCGGAGCGGGTTTACCCTCCTGCCCGCTCCGGGTTTTATAGCCTTATCAGATCCTCATGGGGTTCCTCGGCGGGATTGATGTGGATCATCACATCTCCCACGTTATCAAAACGATCAAAAATGCGGCGCTTTACCTCTCTTGCAATATCGTGAGATTCTTTTACCGTCATCTGGGGATTCATTTCGAGCTTAAGGTCGATGATGATATACTGGCCGGATTTTCTCGCCCTTATCTCATGTACCTTATGGACACCGGGTACAGAGCTAGAAATTTGCGTGACTTCGTCGAGAAATAAGTGCGGTGGTTGTCCGTCCATGAGGTCGTGCATGGAATGGCGGGCTGTAGTCCACGCGATGCGGAAGATAAAAAGGGAAGTAAAGGCACCGGCAATGGGGTCTAAAATAGGCCACCCCAAGTAAGCCCCTCCTGCGCCGATCAGGGTGGCGATGGAGGTTAAGGCATCTTTTTGATGGTCCTGGGCCAAGGCGGATAAGGCGGGACTACCCGTGGCCCGTTCCGCTTTCCTGGTGAAGAAATAAAGTCCTTCTTTGACGAGGATGGTGAGGGCGGCCGTTAGAACGGCGAGGAAATGCGGGATCTTCAGATGACTGCCCTTGATGGATACGCATATATAGGCGAGAAGCCCTATTCCTGAAGCGGTAATCACGAGGGCCGAAAAGAGGGCCGCAATCCCTTCCGCTTTGCCGTGACCATATGGGTGTACACGGTCAAAAGGTTGCCGACCGATGCGAATGGCTAAGGCGTTGGCGAGGATTACGACGAAGTCTGCGGCACTTTCCACGCCATCCGCCAAGACAGCCTTGGAATTCCCCCAGTATCCGGCGGAAAATTTGACGACCATGAGGATGGCATTTACCCAAAAGCTCATGGCTATTGCGCGGCCTGCTAAATTAAATCTCGTTCCTCGATCCATAAATAAACCGCCGTTGTGTCTGAAAAATTTCTATGATATTCACCTCCTTACTTTGTCAATACGTTTCTATAGGGGAAGTCATAATGCCTAAGGAGATTACCCACTGGCAGGTGGCGAGAGAAACGGCTAAAGCCATGGCGGGTAGTATAGGGGGAGAATCAGCCCTTCTTTTCCCCCATAGCCGGTGTCTGGGAGCTATTTACCCCGATATTCTCTACTATCTGCCTGAAAACGAAGCTTCCCCATCCCTTGCCCACTACTATCACGGCCTGGATGGTGCGGATACCTACTATCTCATCAGGCAGGCGGCCTCTTTGATAGATGATGTAAATCGTCCAGGACCTGCCTGGGGTTTTCTTTTAGGGCTTGCCTCCCATATTGCCACGGATACCGTCTTCCACCCTTTGGTTTACTATTTAACCGGTAACTACGAAGCTCGGGTCAAGGAGGAACGCATAAGGGCAGTTATCTCTCATCGAAAACTTGAGTGTTTGATAGACCTCTTTTTTGTGGGGCGTCGAAACCTTAGGGAAATAACCCTCAAAGGGATACTATCGAATCTAGAACTACCCTTTTCTACCCTTTTGCAGGTGGATCTCCGGGCACATAAAGAGCTTCCCCGCGCGGTTAGAACATTCGCCTTTTTACAGGATTGCTTCAGCCGGCCTGCCTTCTTGAGGGTCCTTGCCTTTGTTCACCCTGTTTTTCCGTCATCTTTGCGACAGATTTCTTCACTCTTCTATCATTTTAGCCTTGACGCTTATCTACCCCTTGTATCGGGGACAACATCATATCGCCATCCCGTAACGGGGGAAGCCGAGGAAATCTCCCTACCAGGACTATTTAATAGGGCGGTAGAAAAAGGCAAGGAGCTCACCGAATCGGTTGAGAGGTCGCTCAGGAGCGGCCTTCCCGTTCTTCCCGAAAAGGGTCCTTCTCTGAGCTTTGGGGTGGAGGGAGAACCGCGCTTTTTTTCTCCTATCCCTTTTTCCCTTTAAAATAATGGAGGCGAGGTATGAGAAAAACAAAGATTATCTGCACGTTGGGACCTGTGAGTGCGTCACGGGAAGTGATAGAAGCACTGATGAAGGCAGGCATGGATGTAGTGCGTCTTAACTTTTCACATGGCACCCATGAAGACCATCGGAAAAAAATACAAATGGTGAGGGAATTATCAAACCGTTTGGGAAAACCGATTGCTATTTTGCAGGACCTGGCAGGGCCCAAACTGCGCATCGGTAATGTACCGGAACCTGGCATTTATTTACAACCGGGCGAACATTTTATCCTTACATCCGAGAAAGTGGAAGGCTCTAAGGAACGGGTATCTGTTTCTTATGGGCATCTGGTCGAGGATGTGAAAGAGGGTGACCGGATTCTTCTGGCGGATGGCCTGATGGAGCTCGTCGTCATGGAAAAAAAACGGAAGGACCTTATCTGCCGGGTAATTACTGGAGGGCTCCTTACCTCTCATAAAGGTATCAACCTGCCCACCGGTACGGTTAAAATGCCAGTGCTCACGGAAAAAGACCGTGAAGACCTCAGCTTTGGTTTAAAAGAGGAAGTGGATTATGTGGCCATTTCTTTCGTTCGTTCCCCGAAAGATGTTGAAGAAGTGAGGGCTTTTATCCGTCAGCAGGGCAAGGATGTGCCCCTCATTGCAAAAATTGAAAAACACGAAGCCTTAGAAAATCTGGAGGAGATAATCGCCATAGCGGATGGGGTGATGGTGGCCCGCGGGGATCTGGGGGTTGAGATACCTCTCGAAGATGTGCCTCTGGTGCAGAAAAGGATTATTGGTGCCGCCAATCAGAAGGGGAGGCTCGTAATAACGGCGACCCAGATGCTACGTTCCATGGTTTCTTCTCCTAGACCGACGCGGGCAGAGGCAACCGATGTGGCCAATGCCGTCATAGACGGGACTGATGCGGTGATGCTTTCAGAGGAAACGGCAACGGGAGATTATCCAGTGGAAGCGGTGCAATTCATGGACCGTATCTGCCGGGCGGCGGAATTGGGGTTGGACCATAATTGCTACGAGAAGCTGGCACCTCCCCGGGAGGTACCCCCCTCGGTTGCCCATGCCGCCTGTGTTCTGGCTGACCACCTCGATGCCAGGGTAATCGTGACCTATACTTACTCCGGTGCCACGGCCCGCTATATATCCAGATTCAGGCCACGGCAACCCATTATCGCCCTTTCCCCTGAAAAAAGAACGGTATCCGCCCTCTCTCTGTGCTGGGGCTGCTATCCGCAACTGGCCACAAGTCCCAAAAATACAGATGACCTAATTGAAAAAGCTGCCCAGCTTGTTTTGGCTTCTCGGGAGTTTTCTCCCGGAGATCTTATCGTTCTCACCCTGGGCCATCCCATCTGGAAGGCAGGTACTACAAATACCCTGCAGGTGAAAGTAGTGGGCGATTCTCCCTCACGCCTTATCAGTACGCCATCTTCCGATTGAATAAATTTTGATGTACAGAGGGGAGAAAATGTTATAAGAAAAACTGTATCAAGTTTTGTCACCGAAATTAACGATGCTGTGGAAGCAAAATTTTGCTTAAGAAGCAATTATCGAGACAAGAACTTGGGTATCTACGCGTTAACTCGCTCAAAAAACGGCCTTCCTGAGAAGGGGGCCGTTTTTTTTGTTTAATATTTTTTCAGATTTGCCGAAATATTTCTAAGGAGGGGCTTTATATGAAAAAGCAATCGCTATACCGGAAACTGATCGGTGTTTTCGCCATAATTTCGTTATTTATCTTCCTGGGAGGGGCAGTGGGGATTATGGGCACAAACCTGCTCTCAGAACGCTTTGAAACCCTGGTGAAAAAAAATGAAGCGGCGGCCGTGACTGTCTTTTCCCTTCGGCAAGACACGATTAAGATGAAAAGGTTGGTTTCAGAGCTTCTTCTTCCGGAGGTTTTTTCGGATGGGGTAAAGAGGGGGGAGTATGTGAAGGAGTTTAAGGAGGTGGTGGTTCGATTGGGGGAGGGTGTGCGCAGGTATGAGGGATATGTGGGGGGGGAGGAGAAGCGTTTATGGGGAGAGGTGAGGGCTTTGGGGGAAGAGTTAGAGAGGGGGGGTACAGCTTGGGTTACGGTGGTGGAGGGAGGAAATCGGGAGGAGGCGTTGAGGTTATGGAGGGATACATTGGGGGTGACGGTGGGGCGTTTTGGGGAAGTTTTAGGGGTATTGGGGAAGGAGAATGATAAGAAGTGGGATCTGTACGCGGTATCTGGTTTGGGTCAGGCGCGGTGGTTTAGGGTAGCGGCATTAGTGGGGACGGTTTTTGGGGTGTTGTTTGCTTTGGTTTTAGGTTTTTATTTTTCTCGGGCGATTACCGTTCCTTTGGTTCGGGTTACAGGGGAGTTGAAGGAGACGGCAGGACAGTTCCTGGAGGCAGCAGAATCTATAGCATCTTTCAGTAATCGCCTATCGGGTAGCACATCGCAGCAAATGGAGAAATTGGAAGGGATTACGAACCTTGCCCGAAACCTCTTCCGGGAAAACAGAAAACACAGCGAAAGGGTAAAAAATATAGTTAAAACCACCCACGAAGCCGATCAGCTAAGAGTATTGGTCGTGGAGAAAGTCTCGGATACCTCGGCTAAGCTACCGGCAATAAAAAAATCAAGCGAGGAAACCTCAGGAATTTTAAAGAATATAGAAAATATCGCATTTCAAACAAATCTCCTCGCTTTGAATGCATCCGTGGAAGCGGCCAGGGCAGGCAATGCAGGAGCGGGATTTGCCGTGGTTGCAGATGAAGTGAGAAATCTGGCCGTCCGGGCAGCAACTGCGGCCAAAGAAACGAAGCCCTTGATTGAAGAGACGGTGAATAACGTTTATCAGGTGGAAGAGCTCACAAAAAATGCCATCATGCGATTTGAGGAGTTTTCCGGTTGTGCCGAGAAATTTGTGAGTATAATAGGTGGGGTGGAGGGCATTTCTTTAAAGCAGACCGAGGGGATAGAAAAAATCCACGCCGCTACAGAGAACATATGCAAATTAGTGGAATCCAATGCCGCCAGTGCCCAAGAGGCAGCCGCAGCGGCAGAAGAGATGGCCTCCCAGTGTCAGATGTTGGATGGCCTTATAGAAGAGCTCATGCGGCTAACAGGGAAGGCAAAAGAGGTGGAAATCCCAACTGCCGTAGAAAATAAAAGTGCTCAACCCCTTGCCATTCCAGAGGAGGTGTAGAGATGAATCTGAAGAGCATCAATTCAAAACTAATGACGGGATTTTTGATCACCATTCTCATGCTCTTTTTTGGTGGAGTCCTGGGGAACTGGGGAATAAACATGATTTCTCACCACGTGCAAAACATCGCGTATAAGGCCTCCCCTGCAAAGAAAGCCTTTCGAGACGCTATACTTAATCAGGAAAAGTTAATGACTTTGGTTTCAGAGCTTCTTCTTCCGGAGGTTTTTTCGGATGGGGTAAAGAGGGGGGAGTATGTGAAGGAGTTTAAGGAGGTGGTGGTTCGATTGGGGGAGGGTGTGCGCAGGTATGAGGGATATGTGGGGGGGGAGGAGAAGCGTTTATGGGGAGAGGTGAGGGCTTTGGGGGAAGAGTTAGAGAGGGGGGGTACAGCTTGGGTTACGGTGGTGGAGGGAGGAAATCGGGAGGAGGCGTTGAGGTTATGGAGGGATACATTGGGGGTGACGGTGGGGCGTTTTGGGGAAGTTTTAGGGGTATTGGGGAAGGAGAATGATAAGAAGTGGGATCTGTACGCGGTATCTGGTTTGGGTCAGGCGCGGTGGTTTAGGGTAGCGGCATTAGTGGGGACGGTTTTTGGGGTGTTGTTTGCTTTGGTTTTAGGTTTTTATTTTTCTCGGGCGATTACCGTTCCTTTGGTTCGGGTTACAGGGGAGTTGAAGGAGACGGCAGGACAGTTCCTGGAGGCAGCTTCTCAGATTGAGATAGCGGGTAAGGTACTATCCCAAAGTAGCAGGGAGCAGTTAGAAGGCCTGGATAAGGTAAAAGGGATGTTAGAGGAATTGAAGGAAGTAAATGCCCAGTACGTAGAGGGGATTAGGGAACTAAAAGAAACGGCCGATGCGACGGGCGTATCGGGGATGGACGCCTTTAACCAGATGAGGCAGGCCCGTAAAATAATGAAGGACATAAAAACAAGTAGTGAAAATACGGCTAAATATGTGAGAAACATCGAAGACATTGCCTTTCAGACAAGACTGCTTGCCCTCAATGCCTCAGTGGAAGCGGCCCGTTCCAGAGGGGTAGGCAGTGGTTTTGCCGTTGTTTCCGCCGATATCCGAAACCTGGGTCGGAAATCATCTCAGGCAGCTAAGAATTCTCTTGATCAAATAAAACATACAATCGAGGCGGTGGGAGGAGGGGCGGATTCCATGCAGGTGGCCTTGAAGAAATTTTCCGATTATGGGGTGGTGAGCTTCCAGATAGCGGATTTTACCAAGGAGGCCTCAAATGTAGCCGTCCATCTGAAAGAAGCGGTAGGAGAAATAGCATCATCCATGGGAAGGGTTGGCCAGATCACGGAAAAAGTCGCCGCGGAAGTAAAGGAAAGTGCCTCTGTGGCAAGTCAAACAAGGGAAAGGGCCCTTCTCGTAAAAGCGCAGGTGGAGCGGCTCGCCGAGTTAGTGGGGGTCTGATATTGCTTCCTTAGCGAAATTAGAGAAAAGAATGTTCATCATCGGGGAAGATCCCTTCTCTTACCTCTGAGCTATAGCTTTTGATAGCCTTGCGCATTTCTTCGATGAGTTGGGCGTAAACCTTCACATGCCTGGGTACAAACCGCTCAAAGAGACCCAACATGTCGTGTATTACAAGCACCTGCCCATCACAGTGAACACCTGCTCCGATGCCGATGGTGGGAATGTTTAGAGATTCTGTTATCTCCTTTGCCAGCCCTTTAGGGATGCATTCGAGAACGATGGAAAAGGCCCCTGCCTCTTCCAGTATTAGGGCGTCTTCTTTCAGCCTGGCCGCAACCCGGCTGTCCCTCCCCTGTACCTTGAAGCCTCCCAGCTGGTGGATGGACTGGGGGGTGAGGCCAATGTGTGCCATTACGGGAATGCCAGCCGATACTATTCTCCTTACCGTCTCCGCTACCTCCCGACCGCCCTCCAATTTTACGGCCTGTGCCTCTGCCTCTTGCAGGAAGCGCCCGGCATTGCGCACCGCTTCTTCGACGGAAGTTTGATAGGACATAAAAGGCATATCTCCTACCACCAGCGCCCTTTTAGTACCGCGGACAACAGCCCTTGTATGGTGGAGCATGACTTCCATGGTAACAGGCAGAGTGCTTTCATACCCCAAAACAACCATCCCGAGGGAATCGCCAACCAGAATACAGTCTACTTCTTCGTCTGCCACGAGGGCAGTCGGATAATCGTAGGCGGTGAGCATCACAATTTTTTCGCCCCTTTTCTTCTTCTCTGCCATATCTTTGGTCGTCAAGCGTTTAACGTTAACCTGTGTGCTCATATTCCTCTCCCTTCATCAGTTCTTCCAAGGTTTTCAGATTTTCCTCCTTCACCGTACCCCTTTCTTCCGCCAGCTTCACCGTGGCAAGCCCCAGGAGGCGGTAATAAGGAAGCATTTCCGGCATGAATTCCCGTAAAGCGGCAAGATGGCGTCGAATGGTACCCACATCCCCCCGGGCGATGGGTCCCGTGAGGGAAAGGGTGGTCCCCTGGGCCTCTATGTTCTTCAAGGTTCCCTTTACGAGGGGGAGGATGGATTTGATTGCTATTTCTTCTTCCATTCCTAAATTCTGGTAGATGATTTTCACGAAATGGAGGAGGGTGACGAGATAATTGGAAGCTATGCAGGCTGCTACGTGATAGAGGGTCTTTTTGTCCCCATCGTTGATAAAAAAAGGTATGCCTCCTAAGTTGCGGACAAATTCCTGGGACCAGGATTCCATCTCCTGGTTAGAAGCGGTAACGCCAAAAACGCTGCCCGGAATGTTATCGATGGCCCCCGCAACGTTAGAGAATGATTGCAGGGGATGAATACAGGCTGTCTTGGCACCTTTTTCTCTGGCCGGCTCAAGGAGGGCAAGGGAACCGGATCCGCTCATATGGATGAACCGCTGGTCATTTCTAATAACCCCTGCCTGGGCTATATCTTTGCAGGTTTGAAATATGGCGTCGTCGGTGGTTGTTATGATAACATTATCCGCCATAGAGGCGGCGTGGGCTGCGTTTCTTGTCATGTAACCACCCGTGTAAGGATGGCCTCTTCTTAAGGCCTCCTCGGAAAGGTCGGCGACGGCTGCTATCTCATAGCCAACCTTGCGTATGAGGAAACCAATGGCCGTCCCCACCTTACCCAAGCCGACAATGGCGAAACGCTCTTTCTTTTCCATAATCAACCGTTGTAATTGAACTCTGACTTTTATATATCATTCAAGGGAAAAGATGAAAAGAAAAATAGACCTCATGGTTTTTGACCTCGATGGAACGCTGGCCGAGACGGGGCGGGATCTGGCCCGATCCATAAATTTTATGCGCCGTAAGTTGGGTTTACCCAACCTCTCGGAGGAAGAAATCAAAAGCTTCGTTGGCGACGGAGTAAAGGAGCTTGTTGTCCGCTCTCTGGGAGAGAAGGGGGAACTATATGATAAAGCAATAGAAATTTTCCTCGATCACTACCGGAGTCATCTCCTCGACTCCACTTACCTTCATCCGGGGGTAGAGGAGTGCCTAGAACACTTTCGAGAAAAAAGGAAAGTGGTGCTGAGTAACAAAAGACAGGAATTTGTGGAGAAAATTATCTCTGCTTTTAACCTTCAATCCTATTTTGTAGAAATCATCGGCGGTGATAAGTGTCCCTTCATGAAGCCTAATCCACGTCTGGTAGTTCCCCTCCTTGAGAAGTATAGCGTACATCCTGAACGGGCTGTAATAATAGGCGATGGGATAAACGACATTCTCCTCGCAAAAAGGGCAGGGATGATTAGCTGTGCCTACCTAAATGGTCTAACAAAAAGGGAAAAGCTCCTCGATTTAAAGGCGGATTACTACTGCGATTCCCTGCGGGAGATCAAGGATTTTTTCCTTTGAGGGGAGGATATGCAAAAGAAGGTAAAGGAAACGCTCATTAAATATAGTATGGTTCAGAGTGGAGAGCATGTCCTAGTGGCTGTTTCCGGGGGCGCGGATTCCGTTGCCCTTCTTTGCGTTCTCCACTATCTCTCTGGGGAATTTGACCTTAAGCTTACCGTGGCCCATTTCAATCATGGGTTGAGGAAAGAGGCAGAGGAAGAGGAGCTTTTTGTGAAAACGATCGCCCAAAACTTGGGTTTGCCCTGCCTCGTGGGGAGGGAGGAGGTGAGGAATTTAAAGCACCTCTGGAAATGCTCTCTGGAAGAGGCCGCCCGCATAGCCCGATACCACTTCCTTGAGGAAGCGGCAGGGGCATGCGGGGCAAAAAAGATCGCTCTGGGGCACAACGAGCGAGATCAGGCGGAAACGGTTCTCATTAATATCCTTCGGGGAACTGGCCTTAAAGGGCTAAAAGGGATGGAGCCTGTCCGGGACGGTTTGTTTATCCGTCCCCTTTTGTACGTTAGCCCCCGGGAGATTACCTCCTTTCTTGCCCGGGAGGGGTTGAAATTCTGTACCGACCGGTCAAACTTCGACCAGAGGTACCTTAGGAACCGCATTCGCCATTTCCTGCTGCCCGTGCTGGAAAAGGAATTTAACCCCCGCATCGTAAGCGTCCTCTCCAGAATGGCGGACATTTTGAGGGAAGAGAATGAATACCTCGAATCGGCGGCAAGGGGGATAGCCGGGAGGAAAGAAGACCTGGGGACACTGCAGGAGCTCCCCCCTGCCTTGCGGAGGCGTGTAATAAAGGTCATTCTGGAAGAGATGAGACCGGAGGGCAAAGCCGTTACGGCACGCCACATCAACGCTGTGGAGGGCGTTATATTATCCCCCCGCTCTAACCCAAGTGTTCATGTGCCAGGTGGGGTGGTAGTGAAAGAAAATGGGATCCTCCGATTTCACACGGGAAAAGATAGTAAAGCAAACAGGGAAGGGTTTTCATATCTGCTCTCCATCCCTGGAGAGGTAAGAATCACCTTGACCGGCCAGGTGTTGAAGGCCAATTTATGCCTACCCCAGGACATACCGAATAAGATTGACAATCCTAACGTCCTGTATTTAAATTTAGACAAAATAAAATTTCCCCTCCGGGTAAGAAGCTGGCGTTTTGGTGATAGAATGCAACCCCTCGGCATGAGGGGAACTAAAAAGGTTAAAGAGATATTTCAGGAAATGAGAGTGCCGCCAAACCGGCGGCATGAAATTCCCCTTCTTGAAGATGAGCTCGGTATTCTCTGGGTCAGCTCTTTGAAGGTGGGGGAAAGGTGCCGCCTGGAGGCCGATGCCAAGAGGTTGGCAAGAATAGAAATCATTTGAAATCAGCTTCTCCTTATTGTAAGGGAGCGGCAACTATTTAGAGGTGTATAAAGACTTGAACCCTTTACAGAAAAACATTGCTTTATGGCTCGTAATCAGCCTCGTTTTCGTGTTCCTGTACCATCTGTTCAGTCAGCCCCGGGTGATGCAGGAGAACATTATCTATAGTGACTTCCTCGCCTTTGTAGAGAAAGACCAGGTAAAGGAGGTCCAGATTCAGGGCGAACTCATTACAGGAAAATTAGTAAACGGCAAAGGGTTTAGGACCTATATGCCTAAGGATGCAGATCTCATTAAGACCCTGGTCGGAAAGAGCGTGAAAATTGCCGTAAAGCCAGTAGAAGAATCGCCCTGGTACATGACAGTTCTTATTTCCTGGTTCCCCATGCTTCTCCTAATCGGCATCTGGATTTTCTTCATGCGTCAGATGCAAAGCGGAGGAGGAAAGGCAATGGCCTTCGGTAAAAGCCGGGCCCGTCTGCTCACGGCGGAAAAAGGCCGAAAAGTTACCTTTGACGATGTAGCAGGAATAGACGAGGCGAAGGCGGAGTTAGAGGAAATCATTCAGTTCCTCCGGGACCCCAAAAAATTTACCCGCCTGGGTGGAAGAATTCCCAAAGGAGTGCTCCTCGTCGGTCCGCCGGGGACAGGGAAGACACTTCTGGCCCGGGCTATCGCAGGAGAGGCAAATGTGCCGTTCCTCTCCATAAGCGGCTCTGACTTTGTAGAGATGTTCGTAGGGGTAGGGGCATCCCGGGTGAGGGACCTGTTCAACCAGGGAAAGAGGCACGCCCCCTGTATTATTTTCATCGATGAGATAGATGCGGTAGGAAGGCACCGCGGGGCTGGCCTGGGAGGTGGGCACGATGAAAGAGAGCAGACTCTGAACCAGCTCCTCGTGGAAATGGACGGTTTTGAGTCTAATGAAGGGGTGATACTCGTAGCTGCCACGAACCGCCCCGATGTCCTGGATCCAGCTTTGCTTAGGCCCGGGCGCTTCGACCGCCAGGTGGTAGTGCCTTTGCCTGATGTTAAAGGGCGGGAGAAAATTTTGGAAGTCCACGCGAAGCGTTTGCCCCTAGCACCCGACGTGGATTTTCAGGTCATTGCACGGGGAACTCCGGGATTTTCGGGGGCAGATATTGAAAATTTGGTGAACGAGGCGGCCCTGTACGCGGCACGGCAGGGAAAGGATAGGGTGGATTTGAACGACTTCGAATACGCCAAGGACAAGGTCCTTATGGGAACCGAGCGCCGGAGTATGGTCATAAGTGATGAAGAAAGAAGAAATACGGCTTACCATGAAGCGGGTCATACGCTTGTTGCAAGGCTCCTGCCCGGTACGGACCCTATCCACAAAGTAACCATTATTCCTCGCGGCCGGGCTCTCGGCATAACCCAGCAGTTACCCATTGACGAAAAGCACACCTATACAAAGGAGTATCTCCTGAAGAATATCTCAGTGCTCCTCGGCGGGAGAGCGGCGGAGGAGCTCGTTTTGAAGGATTTTACCACGGGGGCGGGAAATGACATTGAACGGGCGACAAGCATCGCAAGGAAGATGGTCTGTGAATGGGGAATGAGCGACGTCATGGGCCCCTTAAGCTTCGGCAAGAGGGAGGAGCAGATCTTCTTAGGGAGGGATTTTGCTGTCCATAAGGACTACAGTGAAGAGACAGCGGAAAAGATAGATGCCGAAATCACCCGCATCGTGCAGAGAAGTTATGAGGAGGCAAAAAAACTGCTATCTGGTAATATTGAGCTTCTTCACAAGTTGGCCTCTTCCCTTTTGGAAAAAGAGGTTCTCACGGGCGAGGAGATAGACAGAATAATTTTCGGGGAAAAGGGAGTAAGTGATGTCCCTGAGAGGGCTTAGGATCTGCCCGTGTTTTAACGATGAAGAGGCACGGGCCCTTCTTTTTTCCATCGGTGTAGACCCCTATGGGGTTGAGGCCATGACCCCCAAAATGCGCCATCTTAATGTCTTCGTAAAGCAGGTAGCCTGCCGGGATGGGAACATTATCAAACAGGAGATGCTCTCCCTGGGCGGAGATGCGGCGGTCTCGAGGGGGACGGTGGGGTGCACGGACCGGGAGACGGATGTACTCATTATGGGTACCAAAAAGCAGGTTTTGCGCCTGGCGGAAAAACTGGAGCATCAGCCAGGCCGCATAAGGGAACTGGCGGTGGCCTTGAAGGAGCTCATCTCCCGTCTGGAGCCCAGGGATTTAAAGTGGAAGACCTCCCGCCGAGAAATGGTCCTGGGGAGTAAGACCTTGCTTATGGGGATTCTCAATTGCACGCCTGATTCTTTTTCCGATGGGGGAAGATACGTGAACCGTGAGGCAGCTGTTACCCGAGGGCTGGCCATGGTGGAAGAGGGAGCAGATATCATTGACGTAGGGGGGGAATCCTCGCGCCCCGGGGCAGACCCCGTGGCGGAAGACGAAGAACTTAGAAGGGTAATACCTGTCATTGAAGAACTGGCCAAGAAGTGCGACGTACCCATCTCCATTGATACAATGAAGGCCTCTGTGGCCCGCCGGGCCTTGGAAGTGGGGGCAGAGATTGTGAACGATATAAGCGCCCTTACCTTTGATGCTGGTATGAGGGAGGTCGTTGCGCGTTTCGGGGCGGGGGTGATTCTTATGCACATGCGCGGCCTTCCCAAGACAATGCAGGTGGGAGAAATCACGTATAACGATGTGGTAGGTGATATCATTTCTTATCTTGAGCAGCGTATGGAGGTTGCGAAAGAAGGGGGTATCCCATTAGATAGGATTGTCTGTGATCCTGGTATAGGTTTTGGAAAAACAGCGGAACAGAATTATGCCATTCTACGGCGGCTTTCGGAATTTGGGAGCCTAGGCCGTCCTATTCTCATAGGAGTTTCCCGGAAGTCTTTGATCGGAGCCGTAACGGGAGAGGGGCCGGAAGGGCGGCTGGAGGGGACAGCGGCTGCGGTCACGGCCGCTATACTGGGTGGTGCAAAAGTGGTCCGGGTGCATGACGTAAAGGAGATGCGTAAGGTTATCTCCGTCGCCGATGCTGTCCGCTACGGGATGGGGGCATGATAGGGGGCGTGGGGATAGACCTCGTTGATGTCGCTCGGGTAAGGTCTATTCTAGAAAGACGTAAAGAACGCTTCCTAAGCAGAGTTTATACCGATGGGGAATGTGCTTACTGTGACAGACAGAAGGAACCTGCCATCCATTATGCTGCAAGGTTTGCCGCTAAGGAGTCCTGTCTTAAAGCTCTGGGATTAGGCGTCGGCCGGGTTTCTTGGAAAGAGATAGAAGTTGTATCCACCCCCTCCGGGGAGCCGATACTGCGTCTTGCGGGAAAGGCGGAGGAAGTTTTTCGGGAAAAGAGAATAAAAAACCTTTCCTTGAGCCTTTCCCACACAAGGGCGCAGGCTATGGCCGTTGTCATTGCCGAGGTGGCACAGTCATGAGGGGAACGGTGTTTACGGAAAGCCCGGAAGATACGTTTGCCCTGGGAGAGCAGGTGGGAAGGTGCCTTCGGGAAGGTGATGTGGTAGCCCTCCGTGGGGAGTTAGGGGTAGGAAAGACTTGTTTCACTAAAGGGCTGGCCCGGGGTTTAGGTGTACCAGACAAATACGTTGTAACCAGTCCTTCTTTCACCTTGATTAACGAGTATCCGGGACGGATAAGCCTTTATCATGTCGATGTCTACCGCTTTTCCGGGCCAGAAGAACTTGCCAGGATTGGATACGAAGAGTACTTTTCCGGTGAAGGTGTAACGGTAATCGAATGGGCGGACAAAGTGATGGACCTAATACCTGCCGGGGCATTAGTGGTTGATTTTTTTTACTTGGATGATAAAAGGCGTGAGATACAAATTGCCGGGCCAGAGGATTTAATGAAAAGACTGCGCGAGGCGATTACTCATGGAGGTCTTGTATGGCATTAGTGGTGCAGAAGTTCGGGGGCACTTCCTGTGCAGGGATTGCTAAAATTAGAAATGTGGCAGAAAAGGTAATAAGGGAGAAGAAGGCGGGGAACGACGTCGTCGTCATACTGTCTGCTATGGCGGGTGAGACAGATAGGTTGATTGACCTGGCTTATGAGGCCGCCTGTGACCCCGATCCAAGGGAATACGATTGCCTTATTTCCACAGGCGAACAGGTGACGGTGTCTCTCCTTTCCATCATCCTCAACTCCCTGGGGTATTCAGCACGCTCTCTTTTGGGATTTCAGGTACCCATTATCACGGATGGGGTGGCGACAAAGGCCCGGATTATGAAAGTAAATACCGAGAGAATAAGAAGAGAACTCCTGAAAGGCCGGGTGGTGGTTATTGCGGGATTTCAAGGGGTTGATGAGGAGGGTAACATAAATACCTTAGGACGAGGGGGGTCGGATACGAGTGCCGTGGCCGTAGCCGCTGCCTTGCAGGCCGACGTGTGTGATATATATACCGATGTCGATGGGGTGTACACGACGGACCCCAACATATGTCCCGCCGCGAGGAGATTGCAGAAAATTTCCTACGACGAAATGCTGGAAATGGCAAGGGCCGGGGCAAAGGTGCTGCATCCGCGGTCCGTGGAGCTGGCAAAAAAGTACAACGTGCCCGTTTATGTAAAGTCATCTTTCACTGATGAGGAAGGAACGCTGGTAACGAAGGAGGATAAGGAAATGGAAGGAGAAGTGGTGTCAGGGGTCACATACGACCGAGATCAGGCCAAAATAACAGTGGTGCATGTACCAGACAGGCCTGGAATTGCCGCACGTTTGTTTACCGCTCTGGCAGAGCGGAACATCGTGGTGGATATGATCATTCAGAATGCCAGTATAGAGAACTATACGGATTTGAGCTTTACCATTTCGAGAAAAGACGTCCGGGAGGCGGCAAGCGTTATAAAGGCTGTTTCTGCGGATATTGGAGCTTCTTCCGTGGAGATAGACGAAAATGTGGCCAAGGTTTCTATCATCGGGGTGGGTATGATAAGCCATGCTGGGGTGGCGGCCAAGATGTTCAGTGCCCTCGCCAAAGAGGGGATCAATATCATGATGATCAGCACATCGGAGATAAAAATTTCCTGCGTCATTCAGTCTAAATACACGGAGCTGGCGGTGATGGTACTCCATGAGGCCTTCGGACTGGATAAAAAAGGTTAAACTCCCCACGCTATTAGCCACTCAGCGGATAGGATTGACCGCCATCTCCGTTCTGGGGCTGGCGGTTTTTCTTTTCTCATACTTTACTTACCTTAAGATACCCGATTTTCCCGCATGGAGGGCTATGAAAGACATAAAGCCAGGTCCGGTTGCCGTGGAAGTGGAAGGGGACACGAAGGTGAAGGGCATTTACTATCTCCCTTCGGGGGTCAGGGTCCGAGAATTCCTCGCCCCCCTCGGGATAAAGACTCCGCAGGAAGAAGTAATTTTGAAAAACGGTATGAAGATTGAGGTGAGGTCAGGAGAAGTGGTAAAAATGGGTAAGATGGATGCGTCCAAGCGCCTTTCCCTCGATATACCAGTTAATGTCAATCTTATCCGGGAAGATGAGTTCTGTCTCATTCCAGGGGTGGGAGAGAAGACGGCCAAGGCCATAGTAACCTTCCGCCGTATGAAAGGTGGAAGAATAAAAAATCTGGAAGAGCTTCTGGCTGTTCCCGGCATCAAGGAAAAGAAGCTTAGGGAGCTAAGGAAATATCTCACCACAGAAGATGATTAGCCTCCTAAATAGCGGGCAAGGCCGGAGGTGCGCTCTGTCTTGCGACTTATGGCGTATTTCATGATTTCTTTCGAGGCGGCGATGGTTATTTTCTTCCTCGCGCGGGTTATGGCGGTATACAAAAGTTCGCGGGTAAGAACGGGAGTGGGCCGGTCTGGAAGAATGAGGAGCACTGCATCGAATTCAGAGCCCTGGCTTTTATGAACTGTCATAGCGTATACCTTCTCAAATGGGGGAAGCCGCTCCGGGGGGAAAGAGCGGAATTTACCCTCCTCGGCCGGGAAAAAGGCGGCGAGGTGTCCTCTTTTATTGCCGTCCCTTAAGATAAATCCACAGTCCCCATTAAACAGGGAAAGGGCATAATCATTTTTTGTAATCATGATAGGCATTCTCTCGTACCAGGGGGTATTGAAAGTAAGGAGCCTTTCTTTTCGGAAAAGATGCTCCGTCAGGCGGTTCAGGTTTTCCGTCCCGTAAGGGCCTTCCCTCACGGCACAAAGGATGCGGAAATCCTGGAACTTTTCAAAGGCCTCTTTAGCATCCGCCGCTTTCAGGTAGGTGGCATATCCGGCGTGAATTTCTTCTGCCAGGAGGTCAAAAAGGGCCGCAGGTGAGGGGATAGGTTTCCATATTATCTCTCCAGGGTAATTCTCGCAGAGGGTGAAAAAAGAGTCAACATCCCCTTCTCTTACGGCATTACTGATCCGGTTCAGAGCGCTTTCTCGGGGAAAGCGGAAGTTTTCCCTGAGGACCACGATGTTATCGGAGAGGAGGTGCGTCTTTTCCGCAATGGGGACCTTCTGCCCTGTTGCCCGAAAGCAATGACCGGCGAAATTATCACTGTAGAAGCCTGCCCCTGCTACGTCGCATAACTCTCCGAATACGGCCCCCGGTTCCACGGATGCGAGCTGGTCCTTGTCTCCTAAGAGGATAAGATGCGCTTCTGGCTTCATGGCCTCTACGAGCTTGGTAAAGAGGGGAAGGTCTACCATGGAGGCTTCATCTACAATAATCACCTCGTAGGGGAGGGGATTATCCAGGGAGAAGGGAGTCCTGTCCGAGTGGGGAAGGAGCTTCAGGAGGCGGTGAATCGTAAAGGCTTCCCGTGGAAGGTCTAAATTCAATTCGTCACGACAGGCGCGGAAGGATTCCTGTAGACGGGCCGCTGCTTTTCCCGTTGGAGCGCTCAAGGCGATATGAAGGGGGTTTACTTTAGCTTGTTCCATGAGCACCGCGACGATTCGAGCCGCCAGGTAAGTCTTACCCGTACCCGGTCCCCCGGAGATGAGGCAGAGCTTTTTGAAGGTCGAGGCAAATGTAGCCACTTTGCGCCAGTCTGGATCTCTTCGGGCCGTTTCGGGAAAGAGCCGTTTTATGCTTTTTAAAAAGAGGTCACAGTCTATCCTTTCGTTTTGCACAGAAGCCCGCTTCCGGATAAGGTCGGCCAGAGTGTTTTCATACCGCCAGTAACGGTAAAGGTACAAAAATGGCCCATCCAGAATTAGGGGGCGATAGGAAGGGGGTTCCCCAACCACTTTAGTCCGGATGAGGTTATCCTGCCACTTTTCGAAGGATGGGGCGGTTATACATTCCTGTGTATTGGGGAGTTCAAAGGAATATCCTGCATAGTCTTTCAGATTTACGCAGATATGGCCATCGGCCAAAAGACGGCTGGCAAGAGAGGCGGCAAGAAAAAGCTCCGGGCATGTTTTTCCCTCTAACCTTTCCATAAAACGGCCCAGGGATACGTCAAAGGACGTGAGAAAACCGGTAAGCAATTTACTTTCCATTGCCCTCCAGGAGGCAGACCTCCATCTTTTCTATTATTTCCCTTGAAGGGAGAGCGCTGTAAATGCCTGTTCGTCCCTCTTGGGTGGGATTTATCCCCCGGACGAAGAGGTAAAACACCCCGCCCACGTGTCTTTCGTAGTTGTAGCCCCGGAGGGTTCTTTTTAAATGTCGATGCAGGGCGAGGAGGTAGAGATGGAACTGTAGATGGTATAGGTGCTCCTGCATAACTCCTTCCAGCCTTTCCGCTGCATAGTCTGCGTAAGTGTATCCCAGGTGATTGGTTTTCCAGTCCACCAGGTAGTATTTATCCTCATGGCGGAAAACGAGATCTATGAAGCCCCGGAGGAACCCGTGCGTTATTTGTAATTGAAGCTTGTTTAAGCGATTTCCAATGGGGGATTCGTTAAATAAAGATGATAGAAGCTCTCCCGTAGTTTCACCCATAGGTAGGGTAAAGGCCATCTCGGCGAGGCGCTCCGTTGGGGCAATGGAAGAGAGCGTTATTTTGCCGCCCCCATCGAGGGGGGTATTAAAGACGCGCTTCACCATTTCCCACAGGGGCAGACGCCATCCGGCGGGATGGCCGAAAAATCTCAAGTTTCTATCAATGATGGCTAACACCTCTGCCTCGTCGAGGTGGGTTGCCGAAATCTGTTCCATTATGCGATGGATGAAGATGCCCATCTCAACCCCCGAGGGGAGGGTAAAGATTGCGTCTACCTCTCCCACGGGGGGAGGCGTGTTGGGTGTTAAATCTGCCTCTATGTCTTCCACATGCTCCAAAGACCTCTGGGAGATGAAGTAGGTGAAACTGGCCATAGTTTCTATCCGGCGGGAAATGTCCGGTGGTTCCCGCACCTGAAGGGAGAAGGGGTAGTGGGGTGCCGCCGCGGGCAGAAGGCTTTCATCTGGTTCATGGGTTATGTACCGAAAGGCTATGTTTCCCCCAGATTTCTGGGATAATTCTTGAATGAATCCTCGAAAATTTTCTTCTGTCACATCATCTGGCAAACCCAGGATAAAATTTAAGGCCCGTTCTTCCTTTCCTTTACCCACAAATACAACATAAAGGCGGAAGCAAGCGCGGGTGAGGGCGACATAGATGCGGCGGCAATCCTCCGCCTGGGCTTCTTTCCTTGCCCTTTCTTTTCCCTCCCCATGGCCCCTGAGGGAGAAGATGGGTTTCCATGAGGCATCTTCCCTCTTGTGATAACGTATTAAATCTGGCTCTTTTCCTTTCTTTTTCGTCTTCCATAGGAAAGGACAGAAGACGATGGGAAACTCAAGTCCTTTAGCACCGTGAATGGTGGAGATTCTCACGGCACCCGTATCCCTCTCCAGCCTGAGTTCGTACTCATTTTGGCTGGAAGAGTCCCTCTCCATATTTCTTATTATCCACTTCGGAAGGCCATTTGGGGTGAGCCTTTCCTTTTCCTCTGCCCGGGCGATGACTTCTCCTAAGTGCAGGACATTCGTCAATCTACGTTCCCCTTCCGGGAGAGATAGGAGCCTTTTGCGCACTTCCTTCTCCCGGAGTAGTTCTCGGAACATGGTTAAAAACCCATCTTTCTCCCAGAGTGTTCGGTACCTAATGAAGTCCTGATAGTAGGTTTCCTCCTCACGGCCCAAGAGATCGGGGCCGGTAAACCCCAGGATGCTCGTGGCCAGGGCGGCTCGCACGAGTTCACTCCGGTGCGGTTCCAGGACGGCCCTTATTATGCGGAGTATTTCCTTTGCCTCCCTCGTTTCAAACAGGTAGCCCATACGCTGGAAGACACAGTTTATTCCCTGCTGCTTCAACTTTGCCCGTACGTCTCGTGCCTCATAGCGGTCTGCTACCAGGATGGCTATATCGTCAGGAGAAAGAGGTTTTTCACCGATGAGGATTTTCCCCTGCGACCCGGCCGAAAGGAGGCGTTGAATTTCACTCGCCAGGGCTGAGGTAATGAGGTCCGTATCCGCTTCTTCCAGATACCAGAATTCAAGGGGGGCTTTGCTTTCTCCCGGCCAGGATATGGGGGGGGTGTTGCCGCTTGAGGAAGAACGGAGGAATTTGACCTCCGGGAAGACAAAGGTTTCATCATGCCTCGAAAAGATGGTGTTTATAGCCTCTACAAGGCCTGAGGTTGACCGATGGTTCTGGCTTAGGGTGTGGATTTGTGAGAGGCCTTCCCGGGCCGTTAGATAAGTGAAAAGGTCGGCACCCCGAAAACTGTAGATGGCCTGCCTGGGATCACCGATAAAGACGAGGAAGCTATCTTCTCCGTCAAAAAAGTTCCTGATTATCTCATATTGAATGGGGTCGGTATCCTGGAACTCGTCAACCAGAGCGGCGCGGTATTTTTTTCTTACCGCATCTTTCACGCGCTGCGAAGAGCGGTAGAGCTCTACCAGCAGGTCTTCAAAGGCATAAATTCCCTCCTTTAGTTTTCTTCGGGGAAGTTCATTCTTAAGGGTGAGATAGAGATTATAAAGGAGGCTTGGGTAGTACTCTTCTACCTCTCTTTGGAATCTTTTTGCCTCTTCTTTGAAATCGAGTAAAAGGAGGAAAAATCTATGCGTTAGAATAGTGGCGTCTTTCTTCAATTTTTTTTCAGGATCGAATTTCATTATCTCTTCCCACAGGGGAAAGGCGAAATTGCTGGAGAAAAAAGATTCGAGGGAAGGGAGGAGATTTCCAAAGGATTTAACATCAACCTCTTTTGCCTTTTCGATTTCCCCAGCGATTTCTTCTCTTTCCTTCTGCCAGAGGTCCTTGAGCTCTTCGAAGCGCTTTCGCAGGGAAAAAGCAGTAGGTGGGGTTTTTACCTCTATCTCATCTTCCAATTGGGTTATAGGATCCTTGGGGATCTTGATTGCGAGTTTTTGGATGTCACTTAAGAAGGTTTTTTTCTTATTAAACAGGATCGCAAAAGCTTCCATCGGAAGAGGGTAGAGGTGGCGGCGCCAAAAGTCCGCCAAAAGTTCGCCTATCCAGGGGCTTTGATCAGATACAATCTCCTCTGGCCGTCGACGGTTGCTTTCGAAGGAATGGTCATCAAGTACTTTTCGGCAGAAGCTGTGAATCGTGTGAATCGCCGCTTCATCAAAATCCCTAAGGGCATCGGAAAAGAACCTTGAGGCTTTTTCGTCTCCCTTATATTTATCCCGCAGGGCTTCAAAAGGTTTTTCGACCTCATTTTCCGACGTGATGCTCTCGATTGCTTTTTTCAAAAAGGTTCTGATCCGCCTGCGGAGTTCGTCTGTGGCGTTATTGGTGTAGGTGAGCACGAGAATTTCGCCGATTTTCATTTCCCTTTCCACGAGGAGCCGGAGGACTAAAAAGGCAATTGTAAAAGTCTTCCCCGTTCCTGCACTGGCCTCGATCAAGTGTGTGCCAAAGAGAGGTGAGTTTATGAGGTCAAATTCCTTCGTCATTTCTCAAACTCCATATGGGCGAAGATAGGGCTACAGATGAGATGGGCCAAAGAGATGAACTCTTCATCAAAAGGGTCTTTCTCACGGAAGCACAGATTAAAGTATGGGTCATCATTCTTTGGTGAATACCCGAAGGTGGTTTCCCATTGCCCCCTTACCTTTTTTAGGGCCTCTTGTTTGTCTTTCCCTTTTTGCCGTGTCTCTATGTATGTCATGGATAAATCGGGGAAAAATTTGAGGGGGCGCTTTTGACCTTCCTCGAATATGTGAACCAGAGTTTCAAGGAGAGAAAGGCAATTATTCGGTATCCCGAATTTCGAGATGCCATCGAGAAAAAATACCCAGGTGGGTCTTTTATCATCGGGATAAGCGGCATGAAAGATGATGTGCATTATCCAGGCGGCAATAATATCCTTTCCCTTCTTTTTTACCGGCCGGAAGTAGAGGAGTCCCGAGGGATAGAGGTTCTTCAGTCGGCCCGTAATTAACCAGTCATTAACGGTGAGATCAATGGCCTTGATTTCTTCAGGTCCTTCCCGGTATAGAGAAAGCCTTTTCTTAAAAGACAGTATCTCGGCTTTGAGCAATTCGTAGTAGAATTTACCCAGTGCCTCGTACGGTAATATGCCCCGGGCGAGGTGGCTTTCATAGATGTCTAAGCCTTTTTTTAGAAGCTCATCTTTTATTGTGTATTCATGCAAAGGTTCCAGGGCGAAAGGTTCCTCATCCTCGAGAATTACCTGTGGCGATTCAAGGTCCATATTCAATCTCTCCTTCACCAGGAAGCGGCAAGGATGGGTGTAAAATTTTACCAGCTCATCAACGGTGAGGATATTTGTTGAGGGCTCGAACTCGCCAAGACTCTCGGGGATAAAACTAAAATCCTTTTCCTCGGATTGGATAAGGGCCTTGGTTGCCTCAAAATTTTCTCTGGAATAGCTAAAGAGACCTGAACCGGGGGTAAAGTAGGCGGGATGGAAGGCCTGCAGGTGGTGAACCGTTACTATTTCCCGGGAAAGTGAAAAGTTTTGTTTTATGTAGTCAATAAGCTCGCTTACCACGACGGAAGGTAAAAGAGGCTTATTGTCTTCCGGTGACTGGCCCGAGTAGCTTATGAATAGCACATCCCTGGCCGATAAGAGGGCCTCGAGGAAGATATAGCGATCTTCATGCCTCGGGGAGGGGTCTTGGGGCCTGGGCTTCATAGACATGAGATCAAAGCCCGGGCGGCGGTGGAGGCGCGGAAAAGCCTGAAAATTCATGCCGATGAGACAAATGACCCGGAAGGGAATGCTCCTCATGGGTACTAAATGGCTGAACGTTATACCACCTGAAAGGAAGCCCGTCGTTCCGCGGACTGTATTCAGGTGGCGGGCTAAGAAATCAAAGGCAAGATCGGCAGAAATGGGTTTTTCATAACCCGTGGCCCTGATAGTCTCTTCCAGGACATGAATTGACCTTTGTAACTCCTGTGCGGCGAGAAACTCTTCGTCCGTTTCTATAAGAAAAAGGTCGTTTAGAAGGGATCGGAAACGGGTGCTCCATTCTAAAGGGGAGCTTTTCTCCTTGAAGAGCTTTACAATTCCGTCGAGGAGTTGAAAGAAGTCTAAGAATTTTGCCAGGATATCTCGGTTGCCACCCTCTATCCCTCCGAAAGGAACGATGCCCAAAAAGGCTGAGTCTCTATCATCGGGGGGTAGAACATAGCCGAGGAGCATCCGCTCTATGCCTGCTTTCCATGTACCCGTCTCCACGGCAGGAAGCCCAAGTTCTGCCTTCATATTTGCGTCTGCCCCCCAGCGGATGCCCACCCTATTTATCCAGGACAGGATGACTTCCAATTCCTCTTCCGTTATGCCAAATTTTTTCCTGACGGGGGGGCATTCGAGTATCTCGCAGAGCTCAGAAGCCTTGTATCGACTGTCCTTCAGTTTCCCTATCTTAAAGAAAGTGCGAAGTAAGCGGCTATTGGAGAATACCCGGGAATCCGCCACGCTGAAAGGTATTGAGCGGGGATCTGATTCGGGGAGGGAGAAAACGGCTTTGATATAAGGGGAATAAAAATCAATATCTGGAGCCATGACGAGGATGTCGGCAGGTTTAAGGGTTTCATCCCGCCGGAGGAATTCGAGGAGATAGTCCTGGAGAACCTCGATTTCCCTCAAGGGACCGTGGCAGGAGTGAATCTGAATGGAATCATCGGAAAATTCCCCAGCCGGATTTTCCTCGAGGTGTAGAATCTGGGATTGTAGGGCGTGAAGAAGGGTGTCTTTCCCAGGCTCCCGGAAATCTTCCCTGGTAATTACCTCAAAGTGAGAAGCCCTGCCTTCCCAGAAGTCAAAGAACTCTCTCCCTTTTCTACCGAGGGAGGCCAGGAGGGAATTCCCGCGGGACAAATGGAAGTCTCCTTTTTCCGCGGTATGTATGCTATTTAGATAGGTAGATTCCTCCCGGGGGCTTAAGATATCCCCCCAGTATTCCTGGCAGGGATTGAGGAGGAAAAAGTGCACGTCGAAATAGTGGGAAAAGAGAAAAAAGAATTCCAGGAAAATAGGTGGCAAAGCGGAGACCCCAAAGAGGGAAACCCTCCGGGGCAGGGATTTCTCTCCTGGTTTCCCCACATCCCGTAAAAGGTGAGGGAATTCAAGGGTAAGGGGTCTTGACGGTTTTTCTTTTCTTAACTCTCTCCATAGTTGTGCCTGCCAGTGATTGTCCCTTCCTCTTTCCCAGGCGGCTAACAGGTCAGGGCGGTATATTAAGTAGCGGTCAAAGGCATTGGCAATATCGCCTGCCAGGTCGAATCCTATCTCATCAAACTTTTCCTCCGAAAAGAAGGGTTTTAGTGATTCGAAGGCTGGCCGCTCAAGCAAAGAAGGCAGTGTCTTCAGTATGTCCCAGAGGAGATATTCGGGTTCCCATATGTCAAGTGATGTGGGAGAAAGGTTAAATAGGCATTTTAAGGCTTGAGCTATGAAACGGCGTGGAAAGGGAAAATGGAGATTGGCACAGGAGCCCATTTTACGCGCCAGGGTCAGGGTAAGCCACCGGTCCATTCCGTGACTCTGAACCACGATGATTTCTCTTTCCATGGGATCGAGAGGATCCCCCATCAGGATCTCTACTAGATTGTCGACGAGAACCTCCATGCGGTTACTTACGTATGCGAAAAGGGCCATAAATTAATCCTTTAACCTATTAAGAAGCTCTTTTTTCCAGATCTCCAGGTCTTGCAGGGACCGGGTAGCATAGTATAACCCCTTATCACGGGCCGGAATCTTTTCTTTTAAGGGGGGTAAGAGCCCGAAATTTACGTTCATGGGTTGAAAATCTTTTTTCCCAGGGGAGGTGATGTATTTAAGCAAGGCGCCCATAGCCGTAGTGGGGGGCGGGGGAAGGAATTCCTGTCCGGCTAGGTAACACGTAACACTTAATCCGGCGAGCAGGCCCATCGCGGTAGATTCAATGTACCCCTCTACTCCCGTAATTTGACCCGCGAGAAAAACACCCTCGCAGTTCTTCAATTCGAGGGAAGGTTTGACCAGGGTGGGGCTGTTTACGAAAGTGTTGCGGTGGATGCTTCCGTAACGGATGAATTCGGCCCTTTCAAGGCCAGGAATCAAGCGGAAAACGCGTCTTTGGTCCGTCCATTTGAGTTTTGTCTGAAACCCTACCATGTTAAAAAGCGTGCCTTCCAGGTTTTCCCGCCGCAATTGGAGGACCGCATATGGTCTACATCCAGTTTTAGGGTCCTTAAGACCCACTGGTTTCATGGGGCCGAAGCGCAGGGTGTCAGGACCACGCCTGGCAATTACCTCGATGGGTAGGCAGCCCTCAAAGAAGCGGGGGTCTTCAAAGGGATGAGGTGGTACGACATCAGCTTCCAGCAAGGCCTGCCAGAAGGTAAGATAAGAGCTTTTGTCTAAGGCAATATTTAGATAGTCGTCACCTTCTCCGTAACGGGATCCCCAGAAAGCCTTTGAAAAATCGATTGTTTCCCCATCGATGATGGGGGAAATGGCATCGTAGAAATAAAGATAATCTTGGCCTATGAGATGCTGTAGGTTAGAGGCCAGGGCATCCGAGGTCAAGGGGCCCGTCGCAATCACAACTGGTCGAGATGATGGGAGAATGGTGACCTCCTCCCGAACAAGGTTAAAGGATGACCCGGACTGTACCAGCATATCTTCCACGGTTTGGGAAAATTTGATTCTATCCACGGCGAGGGCACGCCCTGCAGGGATGGCTGTTCTATCTGCGGCGTTCATAATAATGGAATCCAGACGCCGCATCTCTTCTTTCAGAAGGCCGGCGGCATTTCTTGTAGAAGAGGCACGCAGTGAGTTGCTGCATACGAGCTCTGCAAGAGTCGGTGATTTATGTGCCGATGAGAACTTCACCGGTTTCATCTCATAAATGGTAACGGAGATCCCATACTTTATAAGCTGCCAAGCCGCTTCGCAACCCGCCAGCCCTCCACCGATGATGATGGCTGATTTTTCTTTCTTCATTCTGAAAGAGAAACCTTGTACTTGCAATCCTTATTGGGACAGGACTTAACTCGTCCCTTCTTGGTGGACTTTTCTACAAGAAAGGGATAGCCGCACACGGGGCAAGGCTCGGCAATAGGCCTTGCCCAGATGGCAAAAGTGCAATCTGGGTAGCGGGAACAGCTGTAAAACATTCTACCGGACCGGGCCCTTTTTTCCGTGATGAACCCGCTGCAACCCGGTTCAGGACAAGGGATACCTAAGTTTAGAGGTTTTATGTTCTTGCACTCCGGGTAGCCCGAGCAGCCGAGGAAGCGGCCGAATTTTCCTTCCCGTATGACCATTTTCCTTCCGCAGAGTTCGCAAATTTCATCCGTTTCCTGTACTTTTTCCCCCTGGCGCATAGAATTTACCTCAATCTTTCGGGTGTTTTTGCATTCCGGATATCCAGTGCAGGCGAGAAATCGACCGAATCTTCCCTGTTTGATAACCATAGGGCGGCCACATTTTTCACATATTTCATTAGCAGTCTGATGAGGTTTTACTTCTGTTTCTTCCAGATTGGATGTATTTTTGCACTTTGGATAAGCAGAACATGCGTAAAACCGGCCATTTTTCCCCAGTTTAATAACCATAGGATTACCGCATTTGTCGCAAATCCTATCCGTTGGAATGCCTTCTCCCTTAATGTCCTCCATTTCCCTTTCAGCTTTTTTCAACTCCTGGGAGAATTGCTCATAGAAGGCATTTAGAGTTTCCAGACGGGTCGCGAGTCCCTGCTCGATGTGGTCCAGCTTTGTTTCCATGGAGGCGGTAAATTGAACATCGATAATCTTGGGGAAACTTTTTACGAGTAAATCATTTACGATGGTGCCGAGTTCCGTGGGCTGGAACTTTCTTTCCTCCAGGCGTACGTATTTTCTCTCCTGCAGGGTACTTATGATGGTGGCATAAGTGCTGGGACGACCAATACCCCTTTCTTCCAGCTCTTTCACTAGACTGGCCTCGGTAAAACGGGGAGGGGGCTGGGTGAATTTTTGCTCCGATTGGGTTTGGATGAGTTTTAAAACTTCCCCTTTTTCTACGGCGGGCAAAAGGATGCCTGTTTCACCCTCTTCTCCGTTGGCCTCTTCTTCCCCTTCTCTATAAACCACCGTAAATCCGGGGAATTTCATTACTGACCCTGTGGCCCTAAAGGTGTAAGGTCCACATAGGACATCAATGGTAGTGAGATCAAACACGGCCGCTGCCATCTGTGAGGCGACGAAACGATTCCAGATAAGCTGATAGAGGCGGAATTCATCGCCGGAGAGATATTTTTTGACGACCTGGGGGGTGTATTTCATAGAGGTCGGGCGAATCGCTTCATGGGCATCCTGGGCAGAGGCGGCATTTTTGAACACCCGTGGACGAGACGGAAGGTAAGCGGCCTCATAATTAGCCTTGATGTAAGCCCTTGCTTCCTCGATGGCTTCCTGGGCAATGCGCACCGAATCTGTCCTCATGTAGGTGATGAGACCCACGGGCCCTTCTGGCCCCAGTTCCACCCCTTCATAGAGGCGCTGGGCAATCATCATCGTTTTCTGCGCCGAAAAATTCAATTTCCTGGCCGCTTCTTGCTGCAATTTGCTCGTGGTAAAGGGTGGAGAAGGACTACGTCGGCTTTCTTTACGTTCCACTTCTTCGACGTAAAAGGTGTGGGTGGAGATATAGTCAACGATTTTCTGGGCAATGGCGGCGTTTTCTACCCTCAATTTTTTCCCATCTTCCTTGATGAGGCGTGCGGTGAAGGCAGGGGGTTTATTACCTTCCAGGGTAACGGTGATGACCCAGTACTCTTCAGGAAGGAAATTTTTAATCTCTGCTTCTCGCTCGCAGATTAGACGCAGGGCCACGGATTGAACGCGTCCTGCCGACAGTCCACGGCGCACCTTGTCCCAGAGAAGAGGGCTTAGTTTGTATCCTACAAGCCGATCGAGAATGCGCCTCGTCTGCTGGGCTTCGTATTTGTTAATGTCCAGCTCCCTGGGATGGGCGATGCTTTCCAGAACTGTGTTTCTGGTGAGATCGTTGAATAGAACGCGGCGGATGGGTTTCCCTTTGTCTTTGATTTCCTCGGCAATGTGCCAGGCGATGGCCTCTCCTTCCCGATCAGGGTCCGGGGCTAGGTAGATAGTCTCACATTTCTCCGCCGCCTTTCTGATTTCTTCTATGATTTTCTTCCGGTTTTCAAGGATGCGGTAAATGGGGGTGAATCCGTTTTCTATATCAATCCCCAGTTTGCTTTTGGGCAAATCTTTGATGTGTCCCTTGGTGGCCAGAATTTCGCAATGGGGGCCGAGAAATTTCCTTATTGTTTTTACCTTGGTAGGTGATTCTACAATGATAAGAGATTCGGTCATTTTTCATTCTGCCCTTCGATAGTATTTTCCCGGCAACTGCCGGATCAGGCCCTTGAGCTCAAGGGTAAGGAGAGATCCCATTACTTCTCCAGCCGGCAACCCCGAATTCTGGATCAGGACGTCTCCGTGCACTGGGTTTGTGCCTATGAGAGAGAGAATCTGCCTTTCTTTCCCCGTTAGCCCCTCATGTGGTGTAATGTCCTGTTTCTCTTTCCTTATTTTCACGGTTACCTGGGGCTTTAGTTCCTCGATGATATCCTCCGCCTTTTCTACCAGGGTTGCCCCCTCCCTCAAGAGCCAGTGGGTGCCACGGGACAGAGGAGAGTGGATTTCGCCTGGTACGGCAAAAACGGTGCGTCCCTGTTCGGCAGCAAGCCTTGCAGTAATGAGGGACCCACTCTTTTCGCTCGCCTCCACGATCACAACCCCCCAGGACATACCACTGATCAGTCGATTGCGATAGGGGAAGTTACATGCCCGCGGGGGGGTGCCGAAGGGAAATTCGGAGATCACGGCACCTGATTCTACAATGGCCTCGTACAGTTTTTGATGCTCGGGAGGGTAAATCACGTCGAGACCGGAGCCTAAAACAGCGATGGTTCGTCCTTTCATGGCCAGGGCACCCCGGTGTGCAGCCGCGTCTATACCCCTGGCAAGGCCGCTTACAACCGTAAAACCTGCCAGGGAGAGATCACGGGAAAAATTTTCTGTGGTCAGGAGGCCATAACTGCTGGCCCGCCTTGAACCAACTAGGGCAATATTTATCTCTTCCGGCTCGAGGTTTCCTCTTACGTATAGAAACGCTGGGCAGTCGTGTATATTTTTAAGAAGGCTGGGGAAAGCATCATCCCAGTATGTGACAATTTTTGCATTATAATTCCTGACCTTTTCCCCTTCCCTCTCTATGGTTTCCCAGTTTCGAAATGAGGCAATTCTCTCCGCTAATTTCCCCCTGCCTTTCAAAACTGCTGCCAAGTCTTTGCTCTCAGCTTCAAATATCTTGCCAGGTGAACCAAACGCATCCACAAGGGTAATGATATCTTTGTTGGTAAGGCCCACCCCCATCTTTAGGGCAAGGCAATATTTTTCTTCTATTTCTGCCTTTACATCCATAATTGTTATCTACCCGTGGGGGGGAAGCTCATATTCCCTTGACCTCGACCAGATGCAACTTTCGGTATTCCTGGGGGAATTTGATTGCTCATTCGCCTCGCCTTCAGCTCAACTTGGAGTTGCCCCCGTCAAACCGGGCACCTCTCTAAACTTATTTTGCATCACCCTGTATTCCCGAGGTGATCTCATCGTAAGCCCCTTATGGGGATAAGGTTCTTACAAAGGATTCCGCCATACCATTCGATTCAGGACTGTAGCATGGAGCGGTACATACCTCAAGACCCATCATGTGGGCAAATGCTATCGCACCCTTTGCGGTATAGGAAGAGCCATTATCACTTAACCACTGGATTCTTTGAGGTAGGCTATCTACTTTACCAAAACGGTTGAGAAGGGCAGTATACTGAACCCTATGAGTACTGGGTACGCCAAGGGTGTAGAGGTTAAGCTCTCTTGATAAGTAGAGATAAACCTTTAAACTGGCGGTATAGAGATGAAGCAAAGGAAATGGACAGCAGATGAGAAATTAGCCATAGTCCTTGAGGGGTTAAAGAAGAAACGGTGCTGCGGGCAATGTCACAGCTTATGGCAACCTGGCGGGCGGAGAGATTCTTCTCCCCTTTTAGCCGCAATACTTCTTTTATCTTTCGCATGGATAATCTCCTGTTGGCCATTCCAAGCCTCCTTTTTTTAATCCAGCATCCGAACATCTGATGTTATGGCTTGTCAGATCCAGGCCGCCACCGAAAATCTGTGCCACCACATTATCATCCAAAGCCTCCGATTCCTACGCGCATCCTCCACATCAACAAGCCGATTCCTACGCCGACCCCGAATACTCCTGGGATGATTATATTCAGTCATAACGCCACGACGCATTTGAAAACATGACATGACGGAAAGGTCTGCCTCAATTCCGGTTAAATTGGCCTTCTTGGTGTCTGAACAGACCGAAAGGTGAGTAGATTGTTCAATAGTACGGATGCGAGAATGTGTCGCCAGCAGTGTCATTGGTGCTGCAACCTACATTTTGTGGTAAGAATTTTATTGACACACAAGAGAACGCTTCTTATACTGCCGACAAATAAAAGGAAGTTCTTATCAATATCAATTATCAATAATCAATCAAACAGGAGGCGTTAAGAATATGAATAGAGAAGAAACCATCTGTGCCAAGTGCAATGGCCGTTCATGTTATCCCCTGATAGCGACGGAGGCGCCTCTGCCTCCCCTGGAGGATGCGCCTGATTTCTGCCCCATGCGGCGTTTCCCGGCTATCATGGAAAAAGTTGCTGAAGAATACGCTAAGCCCAAGATAAAAGAATTTGCCCGTCTCGCTTCCATCCAGGAGGCCGAGTGTTATGAACTCACCGTCTCGGGTCTGAGGACAAAAATTCCCCGGATCGAGGAGACCGTGCAGTTCGCGAAGAAGTGCGGATATACCCGGTTGGGCATCGCCTTTTGCATAGGGCTGAAGGAAGAGGCACGGATGCTGACAAACATTTTCGAGGCAAAAGGTTTCGATGTTGTTTCCGTGAACTGCAAAGTGGGGCGTGTCCCCAAGGAGAATATCGGTATTAAGGGTCAGGAGAAAATCATGGGTCCGGATCTCATGGAACCCATGTGCAATCCCATCGCCCAGGCCGAGATTCTCAACGCCGAACATGTTGATCTTGCCGTATTGCTGGGCCTTTGCGTCGGGCACGACACGCTCTTCCTGAAATATTGTCAGGTTCCCTGTACGGTGCTGGCCGTCAAGGACAGGGTGCTGGGCCACAACCCGCTAGCGGCTTTGTATCTTTCCAGGGGACCCTATTACCGCCGTCTAGCTGCGACTGAGCAGATCAGTGACCGGAAAGCGAAGATCAGCTTGGATTAACCCTGCGCAAGTGCCGCCGATAACCGGTGTAGTCCATATTTGACCGATCCGGTTTGCTGATTTATGAAATGCAGCCCGGCCACATCGAAAGGATAAAGACTATCATGAAAAGAAGGGCGTTCTTGAAATCTCTGGGTGTTTTTACGGCGCTGATTGCCGCCCGTCCGGCCTTGAGTTTGGTGCAATCTCAATCCCCGGCAAAGACGATGCCGCCTGAACCGGGAGTTAAAACCATTGTTGCCCTGGCCGGCGCGCGAAAAGGAGCATCCGAGCCGGAAGTGAAAGCGGCCGTCCGGGCCGCCGCCAATGCCGTGACGGATTTCTCGTGGCTGTCCAAAGGCGATGCCGTTTTCATCAAACCGGCCTTGAATTCCGGCCTTGCCTATCCGTCGACCACCAGTCCGGTCGCCATTGGCGCGATGATCGAGCTCCTCAAGCAAAAAGGCGCGGGGCGCGTTATTGTGGGGGATATGTCCGGCATTGAACATGTTAAACTAACGCCTGACGGTCTAACCGGCAGCACCCGGCGTTTGATGGCGTCTTCCGGCATGGCGAAAGCTGTCGCGGCGGAGGGCGGAACCATCGCCCTGGTGCAGGAGGGGGATCTGATTGCCATCGATATCCCGAAAAAGAAGCTGACCCTCAAGGTGGCCACGGAAGAACTCAAGAGACGTAAAAAAGCCCTGAAGCCCTGGACACCCCGAATTTCCACGGGCTATTTGGCCCGCTACGCCAAACTGGTCACGTCCGCCAGCACCGGGGCGGTCTTCAAGGACTGGCAGGGAGATGGGTGAAGGAAAGGCAAGGTCCATCCCCGGCAACGACCGCTGAGAAGAGGGGGGTACGGTGATGCAAAGACTCCCCTGGCTCTATCTCCTCATTGCCGGTCTGTTCGAGGTCGGCTGGCCCTTGGGGTTCAAGTTGTCCCAGGTAACCCGATTCCGGTTGCCCTTCATCCTGCTGGCGGTGATTTCCATGTCACTGAGCGGTCTGTTCCTCTGGCTCGCCCAGCGGGACATCCCCATCGGTACGGCCTATTCCGTGTGGACGGGCATCGGCGCCGCCGGTACCTTTCTCATCGGCATCATCGGTCTCAAGCTTTCCTGACCCTTCCCGGCTGAATGACGGCGGATTGCCCCCCGAACCACCGGGAGGCAACCCGCGGTTCCGTCCACACATCCTGAGGGAGGTCACTGCCGCACGGCCTGCGCCAGGGCGGCCCAGGCCCGGAGCGTCAGGGGGTGGGTGAAGCCAGCACCAGCCACGGGATGGGAAGAGAGTTTGATCACGACCATCTCCGCCGCCGGATTGATGTGGACCATCTGGCCGTGGACGCCGGACGCCTCGTAGGCACCGTCTGCGTTGTGCAGGATCCACCACTGGTTGTGGTAGCTGTATCCGGCCCGGAAGGCCATGCCCGAGGCCTTGAACTTCTCCCGGTCACCCCCTTTGCGAAGGTCGTCGATGACCGCAGGATGAAAGATCCTCTGGCCGTTCAGCTCGCCGCCCCGACGCAGCATCTCACCAAACCGGGCCAGGTCCCGGGCCGTAGCGCAGAGACCGGAACCCTGCCAGGGTGTCCCCACGGGATCGATCGCCACATAGGCGTCCTCCTCCATGCCCAGTTTCTGCCAGATCCTCTCGGACAGAAGGTCGGCAAAGTGCTTGCCCGTAATCCGCGAGACGATCCAGCCCAGCACCTCGGAGTGCACGGTCCGGTATACGAACCCTTTGCCGTGATCTCCCTCCTTCTTCAATGTTTTCAGGAAATCGTAGATGGTCCGCGGTCCGGCGTAGTTGGGCGGCGGCGGGATCATGTTGCAGGCAAACATGTACCTGAAGATATCCGAGGTCGGGTCCGTATAGTCCTCGCGAAAGCGCACGGACCTGGTCATATCCAGGACGTCTCGAACCTTCATGTCCCCCCAGGCGCTGCCAGCCAGTTCAGGGACATATTTGGGTACCAGGGCTTCGGGGTCGAGCCTGCCTTCCTGGACAAGCTGCGCAGCCAGGAGTCCGGTGAAGGATTTGGTGACGGAGAACAGCATGTGGGGGGTCTCGGCCGCCCCCTGGTTGTAGTACCGTTCATAGACCAATTTCCCTTTGTGGAGGACCACCAGGGCGTCTGTGTAGGTTTTTTTCTGCCACTGGGCGATGGTGATTTTTTGACCCTTTTCGTCCTCAAAGGTAAAGTCGTCCAGGTTGCGGGGCGCTGCGGGCAGGTTCAGGACCGGTCCGGTGCCGCGACGGATGTTCCTGGTGGGCCCCAGTTCCCGGGCATGTTGGAGCACCCAGCGCAACTGGGGATATTTGTTTTTGTTCTGGGCCGTGATGATCTTGTCGCCCGTGGGTGGGAAACCCGTCATGAAGCCCAGTCTGTCCATGTCCACCGCATCAGGCGGCGGCAATTGCTGGGCCGAAACCGGCAGGGCGAAACACCACAGACAGACAACCGCGCACAACCATCCTTTCCAATACTTCGATCTCTTCATGGTTCCCTCCTTCTCTCTCCATAATGGTCTATTCACCCTTTTTCAAGGGGACCCTCCCGGGGTTCCCTGTGGGATCCCGAATGTCCCGTTCCGGCGGACATAAGACACACTGAGGTGGACCCATTTGTCAAGGCATTTTTTCTGAAAAGTTAAGTTACACCCTGGGAGTGTAACTTAACACACTGTCCAAATTTCGGGGTCCATTATACACCTCCCAACCGACGGTCAGGTTTCAGGTGGACATGCCATGCCGGAAGTGGTGGCCCCCAAAGACCGGATATAGGCCGGGGCCTGGGGTGTAAGGTGTTCGACAGCCACAGAAGCGATGAAGGCGAGCATGAGGTCCATCCCCACCGAGACCCCTGCTGCAGTCCAAACAATGCCGTCCCGGGTAAAACGATCCTCCAGCACCGTGACGCCGCCCAGGGTCCTCAAGCGATCCAGGGAGGCCCAGTGGGTCGTTGCCTTTTTCCCTGAAAGAATACCCGCCCGCTCCAGGAGGAACGAGCCGGTATAGACCGACAGGACGGCCCGACAGGAGCGGGCCTGGCGGGAAATAAAGTCGATGAGCGTCCCGTTGTCCACCTCCCGGCGTGTCCCCTGGCCGCCCGGGACCAGCAGGACATCCAGGGGTGGGCAGTTCTCGAAGGAACCATGGGGAACCAGGCGGAGTCCTTTGGCGCAAACGACCGGGTCCTCCCTCTCGGCGACGATAAGGCGCTGTTCCGGTCCCCCCGCATACATTCCCCATATCCCGAACCGGGGCGAGTAGATGGTTCGTTACTACGGCTATTACAGCAATGTCTCGCGGGGGAAAAGACAGATGGCGGGAAAGGATGACCACGCCCAACCGCATTACAGCCTCCCGTTTTTCGATGACAAATATCCCTTGACGGGTAAAAAAAGCCACCCTATACTTCAACCCGCCAGAAACAATACCTTATCAATCCATTAGAAGATTACCAATCAATCAGCCCGAGAAGGTATGGCAGGATGCCTGGCAGGAGTTTAAAACGGGAAAACAAAAAAGATGACGGAGGAAATTAAATTTAGAAAAAGGGTATACTTTCCCCCAAATCCTGGACCACCTATTAAGTTTGGTCCACCTCTGACTCAAGATGGCACATAATAGAGCATAGGGAGGAGGAAAGTTGAGCAAGTGAGGAGAAAACTTGACGCGGCCTTGAAGGTTCAGGTTGTGCTTGAAGCCATCCGGGGGGAAAGCTTACACTTCGTCCAGTAATTGCGGGTGTCAAGACCCATATTTAATTGGGGCAAATTTTTATCGATCAAGGGGGTATGGTGAAGAAGAGCTTATTTTTCATAGTGATTTGTTTGATCTGCTTGATCAATGCTCAGGGTTACTCTGATCTGCCTTCAGCGAAAGGGGAAAACCATGAGGAGGTGGTAGGTCCCCAGCTAAGGTTAAACACGTATTTCCTTGATTTTGGGATAGTGGAGCCGGGGATGGAGGTCTCTCGGAAAGTTGAGGTGACCAATGCCGGCCAGGGAGTATTGAATTGGAAAGTCTTGCATGGGAAAAAGGGAGAGAAATTGCCTTATTACTTAAGCCTGTATAATGGGGAAATTGTAGGATCGGGGCATTATCAGGTGCCTTCCATGCATCGGGAGGTAATAGAATTAAACGGGCTTTGGATGGAAAGGAAGGGATGGCCCGTAATGCCTGCCCAAGGGGTACTTAAGTATCATTTTTACGGTACGGGTATCACGGTCCATTACTGGCGGCATCCCGAGGGAGGTGTATTTTCCTTTCTTTGCGATCAGTACTGGCTGGGGGAAGTGGACACTAGGGGGGAAAAGCAGGAACGTACCTGGGTGCACTGTGTCGAACATCTACCTTTGGGGAGGCATACCCTTACCTTAAAATGGGAAGGTGGCAGTCCCATGTTCGTGGGATTTGAAGTAACGGGGCGGGAGGTACAGTGGGGGGCGAAACAGCAGGTAAAGTTTCTGCCTGATAGCGGGGTCACAACCCGGGAGGTGGATTATGTGACGATAGTGCTAAGCCCTCAGCATTTATCTCCCGGAATTTACGGATACGTCGTTTCTTTTCAGTCAAATGGAGGGAACGAAAATGTTTACTTGACGTGGGAGGTGAAAAGTGAGGGACAAATTAAGTTTATCGATGTATTCCGTTACGTATCCCCCCGGGAAGTGTACCTATTTACAACCAATCCTCAGGAGGATGAAAGGATAATTCGAAAGGGCAATTATCGTAAAGAAGGGGTGGCCTTTCGCCTCTTTCCTCCGGGAACTCCTGGTACAGTTGAATTTTACCGCTGGTATCACCCCGGGCGGGATAGCTATTTTTATACCCACAACAAGCGGGAAGTAGAAAAAATGGAAAGCGGATATGTATTGGAGGGGGCTGTAGGTAATGTTGCCACCACCCGGTTAAAGAATACGAGGGAACTGTACCGCTGGCACAATCCCAAAACGCGTTTCTTTTTCTATACCCCTGTGATAAAGGACCCTGCCCTCCCCAGAGGATATCAGTTCGATGGAATTGCGGGATACATACCAAACTAAAAGGTTTTCCCTCTTTTCCCTTGACAAATACGAGCTAAAGGGGTATGAAATGCGCCCGTTTGTTAGGGGGATAGCTGAGTAATAACATGCGCCTGTAGCTCAGCTGGATAGAGCAACGGACTTCTAATCCGTGGGTCGAGAGTTCGAATCCCTCCAGGCGCGTACAGACATAAAAGGCGCGGTGGGTGTAGCTCAACTGGTCAGAGTGCCGGGTTGTGGCCCCGGAGGTTAAGGGTTCAAGTCCCTTCACTCACCCCATATGACGAAAACGGCGGGATGACGCGCCCGTAGCTCAGATGGATAGAGTGGCAGACTTCGAATCTGTTGGTCGTACGTTCGAGTCGTACCGGGCGCGCCATTAAAAGATATTGGGGCCCTTAGCTCAGTTGGTAGAGCAACTGACTCTTAATCAGTGGGTCGCGAGTTCGAGCCTCGCAGGGCCCACCAGTAAAACCAAGGGGTTACAAAATTCAATGTAACCCCTTTTTGCTTAATTGTGCAGTTTTTTTTGATCCGAGCACATCATCGAGGATATATACCGCCCAAACTTTATAACTTGAGGTTCTTCTGCTTCATACGGTGTCAATGGGTGGTACACTTTTATGTCGCCATATACATATGAGCGAGATGCGAACCTTTACTTATAAATATTCGAGAGGGTTATCTCAATGGAAGCAAGCGAAAAACTCCTCTAAGTTGATAAGAAATTGCTCTTTCATCCGAAGAGGCCGTTTTCACCGGGCGAGATTACTATATCCTTTTCGCCTGGCCGACCATGAATATGACCGCTCCCACCGTCTTCCATTTCTCCCATAGGGTCTATTTCACGAACGGTTTGTTTGCCGAAGGCGGGAGCGTTGCCGTTAAAGCGGAAGCAACCCTGATCGGTCCCCCGGTCAAGGGGAGCCGGTAGTGGTCCGCCAACGGCCCATCCAATTTTGACAGGTATCATCGAACCACCGCCATTGATATTCAATTTAAATCCACGATTGCCCAGCGCTTTGCCGTTGACTGGCTTCTTCTTGGCCCGGATGGCAATTTCTTTGCTGGCGAAGACAAAAGCCACAAGGCCTGGACGAATCCCGGCTCATCGCAGACACGCAGGACAAAGATGCCCCTGCTGGAACAGGTATTGAATCTGTATTGATTCGTCCAAGATATCGTACCGGGTCAGTTTCATTGAGGACGAGCTGGTGATCCGCGCCTCATTTACATGCTCCTCCATAAGCCTATTCTCTTTAAAGCTTTCACCACCTGAAGAAAACTCCAATTCCGTATGAAGCAAAACATACAAAATATAACAGGGGACGATTTCAATTTTGAGCATCGAAATCATCCCCCGTTATTTCACTTTTTGTTATCAGAAAATCCTTTTTATTGTACGAAATCTCTAAACTGTACAGATATGCGGACGTTTGATGATGCCCAATTAGGCACCTTGATTGTCTGGACCTTCCCTCCGCCGCCTCGCTGCGTCATGCTAATGGCTATGGCTCGATTCCATGGAATATTAGCCGGCATGTAGAGGTCGAGACCGGACATAAATGCGAGAGAATGGAAAAAAGCAATGGGTGTAGTCAGATCTGTTTTCTGGTCTGGGGGGTTGGAGGCGGGTGTGGAAAGAGTACTATGGTCCGGTCCCCAATCTAACAGGAACAATGCCGATAGGTGTTTCGTCCTGGGGGCTGCCACATTCGTCATCACGTTTACATCATCCACGGTGATTATGTCACTGTTGTTACCCTGATCTCCCCACATCTCCCGGTCCCGGCTGATGAGAATGCTCGTATGATTATTTGTTTTTGTCATGAAGTTCCCTATGCTGGTGGGTGAAGCCGGGTTGGAAGTGTTTAACCTGACGAAATAATTATCCGTATAGAATGGTTCTCGATAGAAATAGTGTTTATCTCCGGAAGTGTGGTGGAAGGCAAACTCGTATGTAGCTCCTTTCTTCAAACCCACGGGCCCCCAATTACCAGTAGTATCAATGTTTTTCTGGTATACAGGTGTATCACTTAACCGCGCTGCCGTCTGTGGATTTATTTCATAAATGTAAAGGGTGCCCAGCGCACCGGTATTGGCAGGGAAATAATTTGCACGACCCGCAATCTGAACCGTGTCGCTTTCGCTGGCAGGTATTTGAACTGTACGAGGGCTTACCCCTGTAAGAAATTTAAACATGTACCAAAAGGATTCAGCTGAGGTGCACGCTTCGATATGGGCTTGATCGAGAATATAGACATTCGTGGCGCCAACTATCTTTCTCGCATAGGGATCTGTGGGAGGGCCGCCGGAACTTAGCCACCCATCGGCCCAGATAGCAAGAGTAGGAACGCCACCTGGCAGGCTGGTTGCCGTCCTTCCATCCACATTTATGTAGTGGGCTACTTTGGCCGCTCTCGCCGTGTCGGAGAGATAAGTATGGCTAACGGTGGTGCCCCGGGAATGACCGATAAGGTCAACCTTCTTCGCCCCTGTCTTAGCCAGAACATCATCAATAAACGCATCAAGGGCAACAGCCTGGGCAGCGATTACCGTAGTAGTACTCGTAGACGTGTCGTGTTCGAAGGCATATAGATAGTTCAAGGGATAGCCATTTGCTATAAAGCGCTGTGCCTGAGATTCAAACTGCGAGGCAGATCCAGAGTATCCATGAACAAAAACAATAGGATACTGCGGAGTCGGAACACTTGGAACGTATCGTTCATTCGTAGCACTCATAAAATGCTCGATCGCATCGGAGACCTTTCTTAGCACACGATCCCCTTTAGCTGCTTTATCTGTGAACGTACCCGACGTACTATTCAAGGTTGTAAGAAGGGTTCTAATACCCCCATCTACGGCAAACGCCTCAGGTTCCTGATCAAAATTAATACTACCCGCATTCGCCGATACAACGGCCTTCGTGGTCTCATTTATCTTGATGCCGTTGTCTGGATTCCCATCTTCGTCCAATGTTTGAAGCATAATCAGCATGTTTACAACGCGCCGATCATTAATCGTACCCCCCGGAACTATATCCACCGGCGTCACCTGGGCAGCCCCCTTCGCACTCCCTAAAGAGAGATTACCAATGGAAAAAGTAACCGTCTCCCCAGGATAATACTCAAAACGCCCCTGGGC
>Ga0078972_1003008_pt1 | contig 52376 bp, 34 predicted proteins | sample YelNatPaOPGAMG01_FD_67568 | JGI IMG/M metagenome (GOLD analysis project Ga0078972, IMG submission 67568) | Hot spring thermophilic microbial communities from Obsidian Pool, Yellowstone National Park, USA - OP-RAMG-01 (SPADES assembly) (version 2) | ecosystem: Environmental > Aquatic > Thermal...
AGCCATACGGTCTACAACCTGGAGTACCATATCGTATGGATTACCAAATATCGGTACAAGGTGCTAACGGGGGAGGTTGCCAGGTTGTACACTTAGTGCTGTACGGGCGCACCACCCCGGTGCCGGCGGACGAGCCGGCTCCTCAGGGCCCGGCGTTTCCATGCCGGAAGGCACTGGCAAAATGCTCATTCCCCCGTCCGATCGCTCCTTTGCATTCAGATGCCCTAATCCCGAAAGAGTTGCGGGGTAACGCCAAAATATTTTTCCGGCGGCCACGGGCTTCCTGCCGGCGGCCCTATTGAACATCGAATTGTTTCTTGCTATTATTATTTCGGTTACCTATCTATACGGCAGCCTAGGAAAGGAAAAGCGGGGGAGGGGCTGTAGAGGGTGGACACTGCGGTGGCGACCAGGGACGGACGGGACAGGGTGCCGTGGGTGGCTTTGATGATCCTGATGATGGGAACCTTCATGGCCTTTCTGGACAGCAGTATCGTCAACGTGGCCATTCCCAAGCTCATGGCCCTGTTCGGGGTGGGACCCGACCAGGTGGAGTGGGTCATAACCGGCTACCTGTTGACTTCCGGCGTGGTGGTGCCCATTACCGGCTACCTGGGAAACCGCTTCGGTTACAAGAGAGTGTTCATCGTGGCCCTTGGCATCTTCACGGCCGGGTCGGCGTTGTGCAGCCTGTCCTGGAGCAACAACGTCCTGATCGGCGCCCGGGTCCTGCAGGCCATCGGGGGCGGTGCCGTCATGCCGGTTACCATGGCCATGAACTATACCATCGTGCCGCGTGACCGGATCGGCATGGCCATGGGTATCTACAGCGTCGCCATCGCCATGGCGCCGGTCATCGGGCCGACCCTGGGCGGCTACCTGATCGACAACTTCAGTTGGCAGATGATTTTTACCATCAACATTCCCATAGGTATAGTAACCATCATTCTGGCCATGTTGTCCCTGCCGGTCACGCCGGGGCGTCCGGGCCTGAAACTGGATGTGCCCGGCTTTGTCCTGAGCGCCGCCGGTTCGTTTGGCGTCTTGCTGGCCCTGAGCGAGGGGCAACAATACGGCTGGGGTTCGCTGTTTATCGTGGCGACGATGGTTACCGGGATATTTGCCCTGGCTTTGTTCGTGGTGTGGGAACTCAATACTCCCCATCCCTTGCTGGATATCCGCCTGTTGCGAAACCCCGTTTATTCCACCACCCTGGTATCCTTGAGCGTGATCTTCGTGGCTTTGTTTGCCATAGTATTCCTGATACCGATCTACGCCCAGGACCTGCTCGGGTACACCCCCATGCAAACGGGGTTGCTCTTGATGCCGCAAGGTTTGGCCACGGGGTTGATGATGCCGATCAACGGCCGTATTTTCGATCGCTACGGGGCCTTCCCCATGGCGGCCATAGGGGCGGCTATTTTGACCGTTGTGACCTTTTTCCTGCACCGGTTGGATCTGAACTCCAGTTACGGCCACCTGCAGTTGCTGCTGATCATAAGGGGGATCGGTGCCAGCCTGTGCATGATGCCGGTAAACGCCACCGGGATGAAAGCGGTGCCTCCGCGGGTGGCCAGCGAAGCGTCGGCCATAATCAACATCGTACGCAACATCGTGGCTTCCATGGGCATCGCCTTCCTGACCTACATCATGCAGTTGCGGCAGGTTTACCACGCCCAGTGGCTCTCCGACACGGTGACCGCCGGTTCCCCGGCGTTACCGGGGTTCTGGGAGCGGACTCTGACCGCTTGGCACCTGCCCGGCAAGAACGCGGCCCTGGCGGTGCTGTCCCTTTCCGTCCAGAAACAGGCCATGATGCTGGCCATCGATGATTCCTTCCTGGTGGCGACGGCAATCATAGCCGTAGCGGTGCCGCTCGTTCTCCTGTTGGGCAAGAAACGGGTGGAAGCGGCCTGCCAGGCGGAAACCCGCCGCCTGGAGGCGCTGGCGGCTCCAGGCAGCGGGCGGTGAAGGCCCGGACCCGGTCCGGGAGGAAATGCGGTGTCGGGCGACGAATTGGGGCCGGCACATTGTCCGGTATTACCATGGCCGGGGAACGTCTTTTCCCCGGGGATCAACGGGGGTGCGCTTGTGAAGATCACGTGGCTCGGTCACGCCTGTTTCCTGGTGGAGGACGCGCGGGGAACGAAGGTTGTCGCGGATCCGTTTGAGGTCGGCCCCGAACTTTTGGCCAACCATCCGGGCCTGCGGTTCGAGTACCCACCCATCAAGGGGGTGAAGGCGGACCTGGTGCTCGTATCCCACGAGCACTTCGACCACAACGCGGCGGGGGTGGTGGCCGGTTCCCCGGCGGTGGTAAGGGAACCGGGCGATTACCGCGTGGCGGGGGTCGCGGTGCGGGCCGTGCCCGGCGAGCACGACCGGGAGGGCGGCCGGTTGGCCGGGCCCAACCTCCTGCTGCGCTGGGAGATGGACGGGCTCGCCTTGTGCCATGGCGGGGATTTCGGTCAAAAGGCCTTGCGGCCGGAGCAGAAGGAAGCCCTGGAGCCGGTGGATATACTTTTCCTCCCGGTGGGTGGCGATCCGCAAACGGGACGGCCCACGGTGGATGCGGCCGGGGCCCGGGCGATGGTCGCCATGCTGGCGCCACGCCTGGTGATTCCCATGCACTACGCCACCCCGGCGGTCAACTTTCTCCACCCGGTGGAGCCTTTTCTGGATGTGATGGAGCGGGTGGAGTTGGTGGAGTCGAACGTGTTGGAGGTTTCCCCCGCCCGGGTGAGGGAGTTGCCGACCACGGTGTTTGTGCTGAAGCCGCCCGTCAAGGAAGGAGCATGGCGCTGATGGAACGACAACCAGCCGGCCCGGCCCGCCCGGACCAGGCCGCGATCGGCGCCCTCGCCGTCAACAAGTGGTGGGCCCTTACGGCGGTTCTGCTCGGCGTGATCATGGGCCCCATCGACGCCAGCGCGGTATATATCGCCATGCCCAAAATGGCCGGGGTCTTCGGGGTGACTCCCGCCGCGGTGGGCTGGGTTTCGATGACCTACCTGCTGGTGCTGGCCAGCTTCCTGCTTTCCTTCGGCCGGCTGGGGGACATGGTGGGTTTCAAGAAGGTATATCAGACCGGCCTGCTGGTCTTCATCTTCACCTCGGCCCTGTGCGGCCTGGCCCCCAGCCTGGGTGTCCTGGTGTTCCTGCGGGCGCTGCAAGCCGCCGGATCGGGCATGACCATGGCCATGTCGCCGGCCATCATCACCGCCATCTTTCCCCCCGAGGAACGGGGCAAGGCCCTCGGCATGAACGGCATGGTGGTGGCCCTGGGGCTGGCCGCCGGCCCCAGCCTGGGCGGCCTGCTGGTCGGGACCGTCGGCTGGCGGGCCATCTTCTACGTCAACGTACCCATCGGCCTCGCCGCCTTTTTCTGGTGCCGTCGTGTGCTGCCCCATCCCCGGGCCCTGGCCCGCCGGAGGTTCGACGGGCAGGGGGCCCTCCTGGCTTTCCTCGGGTTGGGCCTGTTGCTCTGGTTCCTGGACCGGGCCAGTGCGGTGGTCTGGTCGTGGTTCACCATCCTCTACGGCGTGGCGGCGGTGGCGGCGTTGCTCTGGTTTGTCGCCCTGGAGAAAAGGATCCCCGAACCGATGCTGGACCTGGGGCTTTTCAAGAGCCGCGTCTTCTCGGCCGCCAATGCGGGCGCCCTGTTGAACTTCATGGCCCAGTACGTGATCGTCTTTCTGACCCCTTTCCTGCTCCAGGACGTCCTCGGCTATTCCGCCGAACGGGCGGGGGCGGTCATGACCGCCTTCCCCCTCATGATCCTCGTCATCGCGCCCTTTGCCGGCATGCTGTCCGACCGGATCGGTCACCGGGGGCTGGCCTGCGCGGGATTGCTGATCTGCGCCGCGGCGGGCCTGTTGTTCGCCCGTCACACCGGCGGGGCCACCGCCGCCGCCGTGGGCGTGGATCTGGGCCTCTTCGGCCTGGGCACCGGCATCTTCGGCTCGCCCAACTCCAGCGCCATCATGGGGTCGGTGCCCCGGTTCCGTCTGGGCATCGCCGGGAGCGTGCTGGCCACCACGCGCAACACCGGTATGGTGCTCGGCATCATGACCGGGGGAGCGGTGTTGACCTGGGGGCAGGCCGCCCACGGGGGCTCGTTCGTGGCCGGGCTTACCGCGGCCTATCTGGCCGCGGCCGGGCTGTCCCTCCTGGGGGCGCTGATAACCCTGCTGGGGAAGGAGAAGGCCGGGTTCCGCCCGGATGAGGCACTGGCCCGGGGATGATACGCAAAAGCCGTTAGCCGTTTGTAAGGGGAAATTATTGACAGCCGCAGGTTGGCAGTGTAAAATATTCTACAGGGGTCGGGAGGAACAACTTATGCCGCCTTCAGGCAGTCCCGGAGAGGCCGATATGGCAAGAATGTTGGCTATTATCAAGCACTTGGTGGCGGAAAACAAGTTTGATGGGTGGGCAAGCTGGCAGGTGGAGCCAGCTATAGATAGATAGAAGAGGAGTACGATCTGACACAAGAACAGGTTTTGGCCGCTCTCCGCTATGCAGCACATATTGCAAGTGACGAGCAAGTTAGAGCGATATTATGAGTGTTGTCTTCTTGGTTGATGAGGATCTCCCGCTTTCCACTGCCAGGTTGATGTCAGTGATGCAGGTCTTCGCGGGGCCAGCGACAAAGAGATATTTGCTTACGCTTCCAAGATAAAGGCTACGGTGGTTACAGCCGATGTAGGTTTTGCCAGCATGATCTACTTGAGCTCTCAAACGCATGCTGGTAATATTCTTCCCAGACTTCCTTTTGATACGCCGATGAGTACACTAAATGAGATTCTTGTCAAAGCTAGAAAAACCCTTGTAGATGCAGAGATTTGTGGAAGTATTTTGGTAATTGACCAAAACAAAATAAGAATTCGCCGCAGTAAATAAGGAAAGGTGCACCGGGGGGGCCGCACCCGGACCGGCTCAGGCGGCCGTTCCCCAAGGGCAGGATCAGCGGTGCTCCATCTCCCTTGACAATACCTTGTTTCCCGTGTTATTTTTGTTGCAACTGTCAGAATGGTGTGGAGGGAAACCAAATGGCCAGCAATCCCTTCAATCCATATTTCCCGGCCCAGGATGCCCTGTTTTCCAACCGGCGCAGAGAACAGAACATGTTTCGCCGGGGCCTGGCGGCCAGTATTGCCCCTAATTCCGCCGGACCATGGAACATCGCCATTCTCGGGCAGTGGGGCATCGGGAAAACCAGCCTTTTGAGAAGATTTACCACCATGGCCCGGACCGGTGACGCGCCGGTGGGCATAGTCAACCTATCGGCAACGTCCGCCTTTCTCAATTTCAACGAGTTCGCCTTGTTGCTGCTGCATCGGATCAGGGAGGACCTGAAAGGGCAGACCGGATGGTCCCGGCGGATCAGGGACGAAATCCTCCGGTGGGAGCCTACCATTTCGGTTGGGCCGATCTCCGGTACGCGCCGGAGCGATTCACCCGTGCTCGGCGTCGAAATCCTGTACTCGGAATTGCGCCGGCTATGGGAAGGCCATCTGAGGGGCAACGTTGCCGCCGTAATCTTCTTCCTGGACGATGTCCAGAACCTGACCAGGGTGGATCCAAACATTCTCCTGACCCTGAGAGCCGTTTTCCAGGACCTGCAGGGCCTGGGCGCCGTTTTTCCCCTGGTCGTCACGGGTCCCGAAGACATGTTCGAGGCCGCCCGGGATCTGGCGGAGCCGGTAACCCGCTTCTTCGAACGTCTCCTCCTGGCTCCTTTTTCCCGCGAGGACACCCGGGAGGCCATCACCACCCCGCTCAAGGCGGTGGACCATCCCCTGCTGGTGGAAGAGGACGCGGTCGATTTTGTGTGGCAGCGATCCGGGGGACATCCCTACTTCGTCAGCTTCATCATGCGGGAAGCGGTCGACCTGACCACCGATCACGAGGAGCCGGTGCTGACCGAAAAACTTCTGACGACCTACTGGCCCTCGATTTTCGGGCAAATGGCGCTCGACAAATTCACGGTGGAATGGAACAGCGCCACCGCGGCCGAACGCCAGGTATTACGCGCCGTGGCCGAAGGTACCCCCATCCAGGTTGCGGCCGGCAAAAGCGGCGCCACCCTGGCCCTGCGCCTGACCAGGAAGGGTCTCCTCCTGCGGCACAACCGCGGCGAATATGTGTTGTACCACCCGCTGTTCGCTGCCTACGTCCGGTCGGTTGGGGACTGAAACCTCGCCACCAGTGTATGGAACGGTCATACCGCATGATCATCCACCCGGCAGGGGAACCAAAGCGGGCCGTTGTGGCGGCTGACCGGGTAGCCGCCGCCAAGGGCGGCGGCCTACTCATTGGCGGGGGAACTCGTTCCCGGGCACTTGACCGATCCCGGCAGGAAGCTACATAATAGGGCTGGGAGCAGATCCTAATTCTCCGGCGGGAGGTGCCGGATGTCCTACCCGTACGCCAGGATCACCGCCGCCAAGTACCTGTCCGAGGAAGCCGACGAATACCGCGCCATCATGCGCTTCTTTCTCATGCAGCACCGGGCCCACCAGCATTTTGTGGATTCGACCCGCGTGTGGCAACACGTGAAGTCCATATTCGGGGACTACCCGGAGGAAAAATGCCAGTACCACCTGGACCAGTTGCAGGAGTGGGGCGCCCTGCGGGTGCTGCCTCTCAGAAGCCGGCCCCGGGACATCGCCGACGTCCGCCGCCGGCCGAAAACCTACCAGATGGAACGCATGGCCCTGCGCCTGGAGGAGGCCCGCCTGGTCGAGGAGCAGGAGCGGGCCGCCAAGCTGAATCCCTCGGCGCTCGACGACATGCTGCGCCGTCTGGAAGAACTGGCGCCGGTATTGCCCCACCCCGCGGGACCCACGTCCCGGGCGGACGAGGCCAGGGTGTACAAGCTCTGGCATTCCGCCTACGCCGCCTTCGAAAGTTTCGCCAAAAGCGCCGACAGCTACATGCTGGCCCTCCACCAGAACAAGTCCCGGTCGGTGGACCTGGCGGAATACGAGGCTTACCGGGGCCGCATCGGGGACTACCTGCGGGACTACGTCCGGCGCCTTTTCGAACAGCGCGACCGGGCCCGCTACCTCCTGGGCCTCCTGGGGGAGAGAGCAGGTCACCTGGCCGCTTCCTGCGCCCGGCAGTTCCAGCGCGAACTGGCGGCCGACGCGGTGGCGGAGGACTACGATACGGTGGTCGGCCGCTTTGCGGAACAAATCGCCACCCTCGTCCGGTATTTCGCCCGGCACGGCCGCGCGGACGGACCGAGTGACGTGGACGTTCTGATCGAACAGGCCAACGACTTCATCGTCGACATTTCCAACCAGGTCAAGCGGTTGGCGGCTTCGGCGCGGGGCGGCTCCCTGCAGGAACAGCAACTGCTCCGGCTGGCCGGCGTCTTCGCCGGCCTTCCGGACGTGGCTCGGGCCGAATGGCTGGCCCAGGTGGCCTTCGGAGCCGTTTTACCCCTCCATTTCAAGGGCGAGGCGCCGCCTCCCACCGATGGGCCGGCCTGGGATAGCGCGCCCGTGGAAGTGCTCCTGCAACCGGTGAAAAGAGGACCGCGCTCCCGCGTCCGCCCAGATACCACCCAGGACCGTTCCCTACACGAGGAAATCCAATTACGGGAGCAAGCCGGCGAGCGTCGGCGCCGCGTGCGGGAGTTGGAAGCCCTCTTCGGCCCCGCCGGTGTCCTGGATCTGACCCGCCTGGAACTGGCTTCCCCGGAACTGCGCCGGCAGGTGCTGCAGTTGGTCGAGCGGGCCGAGGCCGGTGGCGGTACGGCCAGAATAGGGTACCGCGACTGGCGGGTGGTTTTGGAACCCGTCTCCATGCCCACCGGCGTGATTGCGGCGCCGGACGGTTTCCTTTACCGGCGGCCCTGCCTCCTGCGTTTGGAGAAAGGGCGGGCCCGTCCATGAGCGGTTACGGTCAGGCGGAGGAGCGGCGCATGGCCCTGCACGATCTTCTGGACCGGGTCCTGGTTACGCGTTTGGCCGATCCCGAGGCCTACCGCCGCATTTTCCTCCACCACTCCTGGCTGAAAGACTGGTTCCGGCAGCGGACGGGGTGGCGCCTGGCGCGATGGGAGGATTCCTTCCGCCTGGAGCGTGTTCCGGCGCGGTTTCTCCCGGACCGGGGGATGGAAGGTCTCAAGGAACCGCTGGATTATGCCTGCCTGTGCTGGATCCTGTGGTTTGCCGCCACCCGGGCCGGCGACGTCCAGGACTGGTTCGCCATCTCGGAACTGGCCCGGGAAGTGCAGGAGGTATCCGGTGAGAAGTTCACCCTGGCGGATCGGTCGCACCGGGAGTCTTTCGTCCGGGCCCTGCGTCTCCTGCAACGGCTTGCGGTGCTAAGCGCCTACGCCGGCAGCGAGGATTACTGGGTGAAGAGCGGCGACCAGCGTGACCCCAGCGCCGAGGTTCTCTACGACCTTGCTCCCCATGCCCCGCGCCTTTTGGTGACGGTGGACGAGGAGGTCATGGAAGCCATAAGGTCCGGCGGGGAACTCCCGCTCCTGACGAACAGTGACGTACCGCCGCTCCGGCGGGCCTGGCGGGCCCTGCTGATGGGGCCGGGCCTGTGGCGCGGCGACGACCCGGAGGCCTTTGCCGCCTTACTCGAAGCACCTTCCGTGGCCGAAGACCTCGATTTCCTCGGCTGGCACCTGGAGGTGGGGCGCGACCACGCCCGGATCTGGCGTGATACTACGGCCCGTGGAGCGGGCGCCCTGCTGGTGGATATGGGAACCGGCGCCGGGGAGGATGGCGCTTTGCACGTGCGGTACGCTTTTCACCCGATCCTGTTGCTGGTGGGACGGATCCGGGCCGAGGTGACGGCCGGGCGCCTGACGGCGCGTCCTGACGGCGCGGTCCGGATCACGGCGGGCGACCTGCGCGACCACCTGGTCGCCCTGGCCAAGGCTCACCGGACCCAATGGGGCCAGGAGATGCAAAAGACGGGCCTGGAACAGCTGATGGAACACATTTTCCGCCAGATGCGGCGCATCGGCTACCTGCTCGGTCCCGACGGCGAGGGCTGGTGCTGCGTTCTGCCGGCGGCGGCCGGTGCCGTGGGCTGGTACGGGGAAGGGGCGGCGGACCGTCTGCGCCGGTATCCGGCCGCCAGTCGCCAGTACATCCAGCTGTCGCTTTTCGACCGGATTAAGGAAGAACGGGAGGTTGAGTGATGCCGGACCTTGTGGAGTTGCACACCGGACTTTTGTACGACCTGGCCGCCGGGCTGCCCGGCGGTCCCCAGGGCTGGGCTTTGCACCGCCTGATCTTTCGCGACTGGTGGCACTGGCGGGATCACGCGTTGCAGGCGGCCCTGGGTAACATCGCCCTGACCGGCCAAAACGAGGGCGGCAAGTCTTCCCTGCTGGCCTTGGCGGCCACGCTGCTCGACGGCGACACCAGTCCGCGGCGCCTGGACCCGGCCGGGTCGGCCGACCGCAGCCTCGCCTATTTCCTGCTCGGCAAGGACGGGGATGACCCAGACGACCCGGACGTGTTCGCCTACAAGGCCCGCATCGGCTACCTGGCGGCGGAATTCCGGCACGGCGACGGCCGCTGGCTCACCATCGGCATGGGGGTCGACGCCGCCCGGACGGTGCCCGGAGGGCATATCCGCGGGTGGTGGGGTTTCCTTCTGCCCGGCAGACGGATAGGAGTGGATTGCGAAGTCCGGGGGCACGACGGCAACTGCCTGCCTTTCGCCGAATTCAGGCAGATGCTCGGCGCCGTGGCCGACGGGGAGACGGACGTGCCGCCAGGGGCCGCGGTGGTCACGACGCGTCGCCACGTCTACCGCCGGCAGGTCAACGAACACCTGTTCCAGATGGGCGATGACGACTACCGGGCCCTGATCGAGGCGTTGCTTTCGGCCCGGCGGCCCAAGATCGCCCAGGCCGCCCAGGAGGGGCCGGAGAAAGTGTGCCGGGTGCTGCAGGAATCCTTGCCCCCTTTGCCCGGCGACCAGATGGACAACCTCTCCCAGTTGATCACCAACCTGGAGTCCCACCAGCGGGACTTGAAGGAACTGGAGGACCATGTGCGCTGGGTCGAGGGGATCGACGAACGGCACCGGGCCCTGGTGCAGGTTTTGGTGCAACAGGGCGCCGCCGAGTACCGGGAACGGATGGAAGAATATCGCCGTGTGGCGGGCCAGGTCCAGAGGCACACCCGCGATCGGGACCGGGCCAGGCAGGCCGTGAACAGGCTCGAACAAGATATCGGGCAACTGGTCGCCGCGCGGGCCCGCGCCCGGGCCCAACTGGACGCGCAGCAGACGGACGCGGCGGCTCTCGCCGGGCGCCTTGAGGCGGCCAAAAGCCGCGCCGAAAACACGAAGCGTACCTACGGGACCATGACGGAAACCGTGGAGCGGATCAAGCAGGGAATCCAGGGCCTGAAACAGGAACTGGTCCGCGTGCGCAAGGATTTCAACGGGGAACGTGACCGTATGTCCCTGCACCTGGACGCCTGGGCCAGGACGGATCTCCGGTGGCCGCAAGCCGCGTCGCGCCTGGCGGTGGTCAGGGATGCCGCCGGGGGGCTCGATCCGGGCGATCCGTCCGGGAAACTGGCGGCGGCCCGGCCGGATGTCTCTTTTCTGACCGGGGAGGCCGCGGGCCGGATCACCCGGTGCACCAAGGTCCGCGACCGTCTCCGGGCCGTGAAAGACCGGGAAGGGGAGTTCCGGCGGCAGGAAAAAAGGCTGGAGGAATTGCGCGTCCTCCACGCCCAGGCCGTGGACGCCCTCACCCGGGCCGGGGAGCGCCTGGACACGGTCCGGGAGGAACTGGCCGCCGAAATCGGGGAATGGGCCGGCCGCCATCCGGAGATGGAAGTGCCCGACCACCGTCTGGCGGCGGTCCGTAGCGCCGTCCTGGACCTGGCCTCGGTACCGGAGACCGGCCCGGCGGAGATGATCGCCCCCTTGCGCGCCCAGGGGGCGGCGCGTTCCCGCGCGTTGGGGGAAGCGGCCCGGGACGCCCTGGTCCGGGCCGGCATGACCAGGGAGCGGATGGCGGCCCGGGAAGAAGAGATGGGGCGTCTGCGCGAGGAGGGTTTACGGCCACCACGGTCGCCCGTGCGCGCGGCCGCGCGCCGGGATGCGCCCCAAACCCGGTCTTTCTACGAGTGGATCCGCTTCCGCCCGGAGGTCGAGGCCGGGATAGCCGACACCGTGGAAGCCGCCCTCGCCGAGGCCGGGCTGCTCGACCTCGCCGTCGGGCCGGAGGAAGGACCGAACGCCGACGCCTGGCTGTGGACGGTCCAACCGGTGACGGGACCGTCCCTTTTGGCTTTGCTGGAAACGGAGGAGGGCGCGCCGCCCCTGGTCCGGGCGGCTCTGGCCGCCATCGGCTGGGGCGAGGGGACGGGTGAGCACTGGGTGAGCGCGCCAGGCGAGTGGCGGCACGGGTTGGCCCGGGGCCGGGTGACGCCGTGGCTTTCGGAGCCGCCGGGTCTGGTGGGCGCGGAGCGACGGCAGCGGGCCCTCGAAGGTCGCCTGCAGGTCATGCGCGAAACCCGCGAGGCCCTGGCGGAGCAAGCGGACCGGGAAGAGCGTGAGGCGGCCGGCCACCAGGCAGACCTCTTGCGGGTGGAACAGGCTCTGGTCGAGTTGGAGGGGCTCGGGTGGCAGTCGCTCTTTGCGGCCCTGGGGAAGGTAGACTCTGCCGCTGCCGCGGAAAAGCAGGCCCTCGAGGCCGTGGAGGGAGCCAAGCCGCCGGCCGAGGCCGCCCGGCAGGCCTTCGACGCCGCCCGCACCGCCTACCTGGAGGCGGTGCGCACCTTTCCGGAGACGGAAAGCCTGGATGACGGCGGCCTGGAGGCCCTGATCGACCAACTCAAGGAGTTTTCCCGCGCCATGCGTTCCCTCGACGCTTCCGGCGACCACCTGGAGCGCCTGATGAACGAGCACGTTCGCAAGCAGGAAGAACTGGCGGCGCTTACAAAACAGTACCAGGATTGGGAGAGGGGGGAGGCCGCGGCCCGTCAGGAGCTGGCGGCCGTGTTGGCCGAGGTGGCGGCCCTGGAGGAACGGATGAAACAGCCCGACATGGTGGCGGCCTCCGGTGCCGCCCGGCGCCTGGCGGCGGAACTGGAACAACTGGACCAGCAGATCGCGGCGGCCGGGGAAAGCAAGAAGAAGCAGGAGATAGACGCCCAGTCGGCGGAGAACTCCCTCGTGGAACGGGAACCGGAAGCCGAAAGGGCCCGGCAGTTGCGGGAGGAAGCGCGGGCCCGGCTCCTGGCCAGGCTTGTCCTGCACCCGGACCTGGCCGCGGCGGCGGGCCGTCTGGCGGAGCACACTGAACCCGCCCCGGCTTTCTTCCAGACCCTGCCCCGGCCGGTCGACGATCCGGAGCAGTTGGACAACGCCATCAGCAGGCGGCGCAGCGACCTGACGGAATGGATCCTGCAGGTGAGGAACGAGCTTGGGGACTACGGGCTCGCCTGCAGCGAGACCTACGACCGGATCACCTTCCGGGACGAACAGCGCGCGGCCATCTCCGCCGGGGAATTGCTGGAACGGCTGCAGGACAGCGCCGACAAGACGCGCGGCCTGATCGACGAGGAGGAACGGCGGCTTTACGAGGAGATCATCTGTAACAACCTGGTCGACGACCTGATCGACCTGATGGCCAAGGCCCATGATTTCAGGGAACGGATGAACCGGAAACTGGCTGATTTGCAGGCCTCCAGCGGCTCGTACCTATCTTTCCGGCTGGACCTCCGCGCCGACGGAGTGCCGGGCGTCCGGGTGGGCAAGGCCCTGCGGGAGCGGGACGCCGGCGCCCAGTGGCTGACCGGCGAACAGCGCCAGCATCTGGCCGGCCTGATCCGGAGCGAGGTGGAACAGGCAATGCGGGAAGCCCGGGCCCAAAACCGGACCATCGGCTACCTGGAGGCGATCCAGGAAACCCTTGATTACCGGCAATGGTACGAGTTCCAGCTTTTTCGCAGGACGGGACAAAAATCGGAACGCTTAAAGAACCGCGGTTTCGGCACCCTCTCCAGCTTCGGCCGTTCCTGGGCCCTGGCCGTACCGGTCATCGCCGCCGTGGCCGCCCGCTACGACGCCGCCCGGAACCCCGACGTGCCGCGGCTGGTCTTCCTGGACGAGATCTTCGCCGGCTTCGACCCGGCGAATCAGGCCACCTACTTGCGCTATCTGCGGGAACTGGATCTGAACTGGATCATCGCCGATCCCGACGACCTGCCCTACAGCGACGACCTGCCGGCGGTGATGAGCTACCAGATGTGCCTCACCCGCCAGGCCCATACGGCCTATCCGACTCTGTGGGACGGGAAGAAGGTCACCGATCCGGAGGAAGTGGCGGCGCAAGCCGCCCGAATGGGCGCTCGGAGGGCCCGGGCGTGACCGGGGCGGCCGGGATGGCCCGGCGCCTGCGTTCAGCCGGGCTGGGGGCGCTGTTGGACCAGGCCCGCTCCCTCCTGGAACACTCCCGCCTGCCCCTGGCGGATCTGAGCACCGACCCCGGCCTGCTGCGCGGCCGAATCCACCTGGACCTGACGCCGGACCAGGCCAAAGCCCTGGCCGATTTCTGGGGACACCGGCGCACCATGCGCAAAATGAAAAACGGGCGCATCTACCTGCGCCTGGCCGAGTTGAACGCGCGCTGTGCGGCCTTCGGGTCGGACCTGTTCGCGGTGCTGGCGGCGGACGGGGGGCCGCTTCTGACCGCGGCGGATCGTGACACGACGCGGCGGGAGGCGTTTGCCGAAAGCGTCCGGCGCCTGGAAGGCCTCTTTGACGGCCGCGTGCGGTCCTGGGTAGAGGGCCTGTCGGGCGATACCCCGTCGGGACAGTGGTTCCGCCGGGCCTGGCCCAGGGACCGGGCGGCGGCCGAAGCCGCGGTGGCCGCTGTGGGCCGGGCCCTTGGCCAACTCCCGGAAACGGATACGCATCTGGCTCTGTTTGCCGCCGCCGTAACCGGTGATCCCCACGCCTTCGATCCCAAGAACCCGGCCGGGCAGTTGCTGCTGGCGGCGGCCGGCGAGTGGTTCGGCGACGCCCCCGGCCGGGAAGACCTGCCGCCCGCCGTGTGGCGGGCCCTGCAACTGTCCCGGGCCAACCTGGCCGTGGATGCCGTCTCTTCGGACGTGGCCGTGGCCAACCTCGACCACCCGGGGCACCCGGTGCTACGGGCCATGGCCGGGTGCGGGGGCGCCTGGAAAATTCCGTTGCGGGTGGTGCGGGAACTGGGGCTGCCCCGGGTCGACGGACCGAGCGCCTGGGTGTTGGAGAACCCGTCGGTTTTTGAGACTTTGGCCGCGCAGACAAGCCGTTGGCCGCCACACCGGCGCCCCCTGCTGGTCTGTACCGCCGGATTCTTGAGTGCCGCCGGCTACCATCTCCTGGAGCGCCTGGCGGAAGCGGGCTACCGCCTTCACTACGGGGGCGATTTCGACCGGAACGGGCTGGCCATAGCCCTGGCCCTCAAGGAGCGCTTCCCCGCCCTGGTCTTTTGGCGGATGGGCGCCAACGACTACCGGAGGGCCCTGGCCCTTGAAACCGCCTCCGAAGACCTGACGCGAGAGGCCCTGGTGTGGCTTGGACGGGTGCGGGGGGAACTGGGCCCGACGGCCCGGGCCATGATGGAGACCGGGAAACCGGCCTATCAGGAACAGTTGACCGGACGTCTGCGGGCGGATCTGGAGCGGGAGCGGGACGAGGTGGAACGGGGACCCTGACCGCGACCGACGAGGTGGTTGAGAAGATTGAAGACGGCCATGCTTGGTGTCAGCGAACTAGGGAACGGTTTGAGCGAAGTATCCTCTAAGGGACTCGTCACGAGCAGGAATCATCAGGAGGTGGACTGACTTGAAGGATCTTTCCAGCTTGAGTGCGGACGCATTGCGCCAGGACTTGCTGCGACTTACCCAGCGGGAACTGGTTGAGCTGGTGGTCGAATGTTCCAGTCTTAGTAAAGAGGTGGAAAACCATCTGGCCGCGAGATTCAAGGCACGGGAAACAGCCGATCAGTTGTATCGGGACTACCGCAAGCGGATTGAGAGCGACCTTTCCTGGTCTGGCAAGATAAGAATGGTTGACGCCGAGAATGCAGTAAGGGAGTTTCAGTTACTCTCGGATGATAGAAAACTGATTATTGATTTGATGTTATTCTATGTTGAATTGGTAGTTCATTTAATTAATTATGATGACGAAATCGATGAGAGGTTCTACGACAGCATAGAGATAATGTTCGGAGAAGTTGTCAGATGGCTGAACGAGGAAGATACTCCGGAGTTATATATGGAGTTCGAAGATAGGCTGGATGACGTTGTCCAAAGCGCAAGCGACAATGAGTGGGGTCTTTATGACGATCTTTTGGAGTTGTATCATTCGATCAAATGGTAGATGATTCTTGAGAGGGTGACGAAGATCTCGCTGATGACGATGAATACGAAGACCAGGATGACTACGAGGAAGAAGAGGATTTAGAGGAATATGATGACGATGACGACGATGATTAGTGTCCGGACTTGTTGAGAGGTGGGTGGTATGGACCAGGGCGGCGAGCGGGATGACAATATCTATTTCAGGTATCAGCAACTGTTGTCCGAAAATATCCGGCTGAGGGAGCAGAACACCCTACTTAGGAAGGAAAACACCCTTCTTCGGGAGGAGAATGCTCTTCTTAAAAGTAATCCGGTGGGTAAATCCGGCGGGGAGAGCGGGACCTTCGCGCGGGGTGACCAGGTTCACCCTCCGGTGGCGGCCGGGACCGGCGGCCTTGCGGAAAAAGAGAAAATTACGCTGTTTCGGGGTTTGTTCCGGGGCCGCGAGGATGTTTACCCCGTTCGCTGGGAGAACACGAAGGGGGCGTCCGGTTATGCTCCAAAGTGTGCGAACGAGTGGAAAACAGACGTGTGCGGCAAGCCCCGGGTGAAATGCGGGACCTGCCGGAACAGGCACCTGTTGCCGCTCGACGATGACGCGGTGCGCGATCATTTGACCGGCCGGCGTACCATCGGTGTCTATCCTCTTCTACCCGACGATACGTGCTGGTTTCTGGCCGCCGACTTCGACAAGACGACTTGGCGAGAGGACTGCAAGGCCTTTCTGACCACCTGCAAAGAGGTGGGTATCCCGGCGGCCCTGGAGCGGTCCCGTTCCGGCAACGGCGGCCACATCTGGATCTTCTTCACCGAACCGGTGACGGCGTCTGCCGCCCGGCAACTCGGGTCGGCCGTCCTGACCCGCACGATGCGACGTGGGTACCAAATGGGTCTGGATTCTTACGACCGTTTCTTTCCCACCCAGGATACCATGCCCAAGGGGGGCTTCGGCAACCTTATCGCCCTGCCTCTGCAACACGGTCCGCGTCAAAAGGGAAACAGTGTCTTTCTGGACGACAACCTTGAGCCCTTGAAGGACCAATGGGGGTTCCTGTCCAGTCTGCGAAGGATGACGCCCCATGAGGTGGATGCCGTGGTCCGGGAGGCGGCCCGCACCGGAAGTATCCTGGGGGTTAAAAGGGCTCCTGATGATGACGAGGAGCAATCCCCCTGGTTGCTGCCGCCTTCGAAGCATAAGAAGGACATCCTGCCGGGCCCCCTGCCGGAGCAAGTCCGCATCATGCTGGGCAACATGGTCTATGTGGCAAAAGAAGGCCTGCCTGGCGCGCTGGTGAACCGGCTACTGCGCTTGGCCGCTTTCCAAAATCCGGAGTTTTACAAGGCCCAGGCCATGCGGCTGCCGGTGTTCCGCAACAAAAAGATCATCCCCCGGATCATAGCCTGCGCCGAAGACTTCCCCGCGCACATAGGCCTGCCGCGGGGCTGCCTGGACGAGGTCATGGATCTTCTGAGCATTCACGGGACAAGGGTCAAGGTGATGGATGAGCGGTTCCCCGGTATTCCCTTGGATGTGAGTTTCAAGGGCGCTTTGGACGATTTGCAGGCCGAGGCGGCCCGAATGCTACTGTCCGCCGACAACGGCATCCTGTTGGCGGCCACGGCTTTCGGCAAAACGGTGGTTGCCGCCTGGATTATTGCCGCCCGCAAGGTAAATACCCTGGTGATCGTGGACAGTACCAAGCTATTGGAGCAATGGCGGGAAAAGCTGGCGGAATTTCTCGACTTGCCGCCGGAGTCAGTCGGCCAGATCGGTGACAACAAGACGAGGCCCACCGGGATGATCGACGTGGCCATGGTGCAAAGCTTGTACCGCAAGGGAACGAACACCGTCGACGATCTGGTCGGTGCATACGGCCAGGTGATCTTCGACGAATGCCACCACGTGTCGGCTTTCACCTTCGAACAGGTGCTCAAACAGGCGAAGGCCAGGTACGTGGCGGGGTTGACGGCCACCCTGGTACGCAAGGACGGTCTTCACCCCCTTGTGGTAATGCAGTGCGGCCCGGTCCGCTTCCGCTTTGGGGCGAAAAAGGGTGCGGCCATGCGGCCTTTTGAGCACGTGGTGGTGCCGAGGATCACCCGGTTCGCGCCGCCGGGGAACGTGTCTGAGGCCGGGATCCAGGAGATCTGCACCGCCCTGGTCAGGGACGACCGCCGCAACCGGTTGATTTGCGACGACGTGCTCGAGGTCCTGGCCATGAAGCGCTCACCCCTGATCCTGGCCCAGCGGAAGGAGCATGTCGACCGTCTGGCGGAAAGACTGCAGGGGCTGGTCCGCAACGTCATTGTTTTGAAGGGCGGCATGGGGAAGAAGGAACGCCAGGCCGTGGCGGACCGGATGGCGGCTATCCCCGACGGGGAGGAGCGGGTCATTGTGGCCACGGGGCGGTATGTCGGAGAGGGCTTCGACGATGGCCGCCTGGATTCTCTCTTCCTGGTGGGTCCGGTATCCTGGAAGGGTACCCTGCAACAGTACGCGGGACGGCTGCACCGGCCGCACCAAGACAAGAAGGTGGTTCGGATCTACGACTACGTCGACGCGGGGGTACCGATGCTTTACCGGATGTACCGGAAGAGGGTCGGGGTATACAAAGGGATGGGATACCGGGTGGAGGAGAGCGGGCCGGTCTGGCAGGGTGGCTTGTAGTGCCCGGGGGAACCTGCCGGCGGCCGCATCATCGATTTTGACCCGTTGTGGACCGTACACCGATGGAAAGGTCCGTTGGATGCGCTGCGGGTATTTCGTGAGGCATCTAATGTCTGAAGATGGTTTGACCGTTGCCTTGGAGGGACGATAATGAGGACTGTGACAGTCATTGCCAAGGGTAAGAATGCCTGTCAGATTATGCAAAAACAATTAAATGACTTCCTCGGAGATAGAGTCATTGTTGAAGGCTATTTTTTGGAGGGTAAAATGAAACCCTCCATTGGTCGCGACCTTGTCGTAGCCTCCAGCGCGCAGGTGATGCAGTTGGCTGCCGAATATCTCAATCCAACTTGCCCGAGAGTGATTGCGCTTCGTTCCATCAACTACCAGGAAATAGATCCCCTTTTCAATCTTGCGCCGGGAACCAAATGCTTACTGGTTAATAACACGCTTTCTTCCGCCGAGGAAACCATTTCTTTACTGAAAGCCATTGGGATGGATCATATCGAATACTTTCCCTGCGCACCGGAAATGGACGATTATCCCAAGTTAAAAACAGCCATCACTCCCGGCGAGGTTGAGATCGTGCCCGACCACGTGGAAACTATCATAGATATCAAGAATCGCAATATCGACTTTGTAACCTTGGTAGAGATTCTCCAAAATCTTTCCCTACTGGACGAGAAGGCCAATTTGCTCTCCGCCAGATATGTGAGCAGTATCATAGATTTGATCAAAAAGAACAAGCAAATGGCGGTTCTTAACAGTCAGATCAAAAATCAACTGGAGACCATCATTAACTCAGTGCGTGACGGCATAGTTGCTTTGGACGCCGATCAAAATATAGCAGTGTTCAATGCCATCGCTGAGGAACTATTGGGTTGTTCCCGGGATGAGGTTCTCGGCAAGAGACTTACCGACAAACATATAAGGAAGGATATCTCTAATTGTCTCAAGGAATTGGACAAGAGAAGCGAAAGCTTTGTTAAAATCAATGGCAGACAACTGGTCTTTAACACTTCGCCTATCATTAAAGACGGGCAGGAGACGGGAAGGGTTTTCACCCTCAACGACGTCAGCGAAATCCAGCGCCTGGAAGAGGAGCACCGACGTAAACTTATCAGCCGTGAGAACTGCGCCCGCTATCACTTTAGCCACATTCTGGGGGACAGTTCCGTGCTGGAAAACACGAAGATGCTCGCTGAGAAAGTCGCTCGTTCGGACTCTCCGGTGTTGATCTACGGCGAAACGGGTACGGGAAAGGAATTGTTCGCCCAGAGCATCCATAACTTTTCGACGCGTAAAAACGGTCCATTTATAGCCGTTAACTTTGCCGCCTTGAGTGAAAGTTTGCTGGAAAGCGAGCTTTTCGGCTACGAGGAGGGAGCATTTACCGGGGCTCGTAAGGGAGGTATGGTCGGCCTTTTTCAACAGGCGCACAAGGGTACCATTTTCCTTGATGAAATTGGGGACGCCCCGGTGCCTTTTCAGGTCAAACTCCTTCGCGTCCTGCAGGAAAAGCAGGTGCGCCCAATCAGTGGTTCCAGGGTCATTCCCATCGACATAAGGGTTATTGTTGCCACCAACAAGAACCTCAAGGCTTTGGTCGGCGAGGGACTTTTCCGCCAGGATCTCTACTATCGCCTGAACGTCCTACCGATCCGGCTGCCGCCCTTGCGGGAGAGAAAACAGGACATACTCACCCTGGCCCGACACTTTTACCTTGACTACTTCAAGGGTTCGCCGCTTATTCCGCCCGAGGATTATTTCGCTTCCGTGGAAGGTGCGTTCACCGCCTACGACTGGCCGGGCAATGTGCGTGAACTGTGGAACGTGGTTGAATACCTGGCCAACATATGCGCGCACAGGCCACCGGACGAAGGGATATTGCCGGAAGAAATGAAGGTTGGGGGTCATGACCGGCGGAAGCCGGAAATGCCCGGGGAACGGTCGCAACCGCCGGCGGCAGGAAGTGCTCGATTCGTCGCCAGCGCCCGTAGGATTCTCGCCCTGGTCGCGGCGGCCAACTCTGCCGGCAGGCCGGCCGGCCGCCGGTCTCTGGCCGAAGAAGGCCGGCTTTCGGAAGGGGTGGTCCGGGGACTTGTTAAGGAACTGGCGGCGCAGGGCCTTCTGACCGTCGGTCGGGGCCGCCGGGGCCTGTATCTGTCGGCGAAAGGTATGGAGTACCTGCGCGATCACGGTGGGTAGCGATAGTTGCTCGCCGTCGCCGGGCGGACCATTGGCACGGCAAATGGGAAGTTAAAGGGCTAAAAGGGTGATCCCTTTTGGCCCTTTTGACCCACCCTTTTCCCATGGATCAGCCCGGCCCGCCAAGCGCTGCGAGCGTGGAATCCCTGCCGATCGGTCGGCGCGAGGGTGATCGCCAGATTCGTTGCGTCCTGGCATATAAATTGCGTTGGTGATCGGCAGAGCCGTACGATGCAACTTTGTGCAAGGGGTGCGCGGGCTTGTTTACGATTTTGCAGGGAGGCCGGGTCTTCAGTCCCTCGCCGCTGGGTGTCAGGGACCTGGTGATAGCCGCCGGAACGATAACCAACATCGCGGAGCATGTGCAACCCTGGCCGGATTACGGCGATGTGGAAGTCGTGGACGTCAGCGGCAAGTACGTGGTTCCGGGTTTTATCGACCAGCATGTTCATTTGATCGGCGGCGGAGGGGAGGGTGGATTCGCGACCCGCACGCCGGAAGTGGCCCTGAGTCATATCACCCGTGCCGGGATTACGACGGTTGTGGGTTGTCTGGGAACGGACGGCACGACCCGGCACGTGACCTCACTTCTGGCCAGGGCCCGGGGACTGGAGGAAGAGGGAATAACGGCGTACATCTACACGGGGGCCTACGAGGTTCCCACCTGCACCATCTTCGGCAGCGTGCGGCAAGACATTATTCTTATCGATAAGGTTATTGGCTGCGGCGAAGTAGCCATCTCCGACCACCGTTCGGCAGAGCCCACGCGGGAGGAAATTGCCAAATTGGCCGCCCAGGCACGGGTGGGGGGCATTTTGAGCGGTAAAGCCGGCGTTTTGCATCTGCACGTCGGAGATGGCAAAAGACGACTCTCTCCTCTTTTTGACATTCTTTCCGAATCCGATATCCCCATCACCCAGTTCACCCCGACGCATCTGAACCGGAACAGGGTTTTGCTGGAAGACGCGGTGCGTTTTGCCCGGCGGGGCGGCATGATCGACTTCACGGCCGGGGAGGCGGAGGGTTCCGAAACCCGTCCTTCCTTGAAGCCCAGCGAGGCCGTCGGGATCTGTTTGGCCGAAGGAGTTGACATCGGGCGGATGACCATGAGTTCGGACGGCAACGGGAGTATGCCCTCGTTCGATAACCACGGCCGGTTCTGCGGGTTGCGCATGGCCGAGATGTCCGCCCTGCCGGACGCGCTTCGGGACATCGTCGCCGCCGGAGTGAACCTTTCCGACGCTCTCCGGCTGGTCACCGTGAACCCGGCCAGATCCCTGCGGCTGTACCCGCGCAAAGGTGTGTTGGCGTCAGGCAGTGATGCCGATGTTTGCGTCCTGGATGGCGATTTGAGCATAGTGCATGTTCTGGCCAAAGGTCGTTTTATGGTCAGGGACGGTTATCCGGTGATCAAAGGGTCCTTCGAACACCGGGAACCGAAGGCAAAAGCGTGATCAGCAAGGCGTGCTCCGGCTGTCCGGGGCGCCGCAGGGGAGAAGCACAGCATATGGGCGAAGCGCTGCTGACCGTCCGGGGTCTGAAAACCTGTTTCCGGCGACGGGGCCGGGAGGTCCGGGCGGTCGACGGAGTGGATCTGGCCGTCTGGCCGGGGCAAATCGTCTGCATTGTCGGCGAGTCGGGTTCGGGGAAAAGTGTGACCGGGCTGTCCATTATGCGCCTGTTGCCGAAAACCAACTGCAAGATCACCGGGGAGGTCAATTTCGCCGGGCGGGACCTGTTAGGCCTCACCGACAGCGAAATGACGGACGTGCGCGGCAACCATATTGCGATCATCTTTCAAGAACCGATGACGGCGCTGAATCCGGTGTTGACGATTGGAAAACAGATGACCGAGGTTTTGTTGCGCCACCGCCGGCTTGCCAAACCGGAAGCCACGCGGAGGGCGGTGGAGATGTTGACCTTCGCGGGAATGCCGAGGGCCGGCGATGCTCTCCACACGTACGCCCATCAGTTGTCCGGAGGTCTGCGGCAACGTGTCACCATCGCCATGGCCATGCTTTGCGAGCCAAAACTTCTCATCGCGGATGAACCAACCACGGCCCTGGATGTCACCATCCAGGCCCAGGTTCTGGAACTGATGCAAAGGATGCGGCACGAGTTCCATACCTCGATCATTTTGATCACTCATGATCTAAGCGTGGTGGCGGAGACGGCCGACCACGTGACCGTGATGTATGCGGGCCAGGTCGTGGAATCGGTGGGGGCGGACGAGTTGTTCCGGCAGCCGCGCCACCCGTATACCATGGCTTTGATGGACTCCATTCCGTCCATCGACGAGGAAAAGGAAACTTTGTACTCCATACCCGGTATGGTGCCCGATCCGGCGGACATGCCGCCCGGATGCCGTTTCGCCGAACGTTGCCACATGGCCGTGGCGGACTGTTTCCAGGGGATGCCGGAATTGCGGGAGGTGGGGCCGGGCCACCTGGTACGTTGTATTGTGGCGTGATGGGATTGACTACCCGGCGGCTGGCCGATGAGGTTGCCCAAGGGTGCGTCTTGGCGGCGGACAAGCAGAGGTCGAAGGTTGGGGAGCCTGTGGAAAATCTCTTGGAGGCCCGGGACTTGGTTAAACACTTTCCGGTCAGAGCCGGAATTTTTCGGCGTGTGACCGGCCACGTGCGCGCTGTGGACGGCGTTTCCCTGAGTGTCCGACCGGGGGAGACCTTCGGCCTCGTCGGCGAATCGGGCTGTGGCAAGTCGACCCTCGGTTATCTGATCGTCGGTCTGCTGGAGCCGACGGCGGGACGGATCACCTTCGCCGGCAGCGACATTACCGCCGGGCGGCGAAACACGGTACGCGCGGTTCGGGCGGGATTGCAAATCGTGTTTCAAGACCCTTACGCTTCCCTGAATCCGAAAATGACCGTCGGCGAGATAATTGCCGAACCGCTGGTCATAAACCGCGCCGGTACCAGGCAGGAAATCGACGGCCGGGTGGTGGAACTGCTGGGGCGGGTGGGATTGCAGGCCGACCACCGTCGGAGCTATCCCCACGAATTCTCCGGAGGGCAGCGTCAGCGGATCTGTATCGCCAGGGCGCTGGCGCTCAATCCGCGACTGATTGTGGCCGACGAGGCCTTGTCGGCGGTGGACGTGTCCATGCAGTCGCAGATTCTCAACCTCATGGTCGCTCTCAGAAAAGAGTTGGGACTGGCTTATATTTTCATTTCGCACAACCTGGCAACGGTCCGCCATATCAGTGACCGCGTCGGAGTCATGTACCTGGGCCGGATGGTCGAGACAGCGCCCAAAAGGGACTTGTACGAGAAACCGTTGCACCCGTATACCGAGGCCCTGTTGTCCGCGGTGCCCCGACCGAAGCGTGACGGTCGCCGCAAACGAATCATTCTGGAAGGTGACGTGCCGAGTCCGGCCCATCCCCCCCGGGGTTGCGCTTTTCATCCGCGGTGTTCGAAGGCCATGGGCTACTGCAAAGACAGCAGCCCGGCGTTGAAGGAGGTCGAACCTTACCATCTGGTGGCCTGTCATTTGTATTGATCCAACACGATGTTCCCGTATCGGTGTCGACGGGGGGGTGAGGAACGCCGTAACCGTACTTGGACAGGAGGTGGGGAAACATGTCGACGGAGCCGGACCATGCGGGCTTGCCAGCGAGAGGGTTGTTTGGGGGAAAAGTGGCCGTTGTGACCGGTGCCGCCCACGGCTTAGGCCGTAGCGTGGCCGTCGAGTTGGCGCGCCGGGGAGCCCGGGTTGTGGCCGTGGATATCATGGCGGACGAACTGCAGGAAACGCTGAAGGCCATGGCGAGCGTCGGCCGCGGTGACGGCACGTCACAAATCATGCGGGTCGACGTCACGAATGAACACGAGGTAAATGCCTGCGTGGCCAAAACCCTGGACCGGTTTGGGCAGATCGACATTTTGGTGAACAATGCCGGCGGGGTGGACGGCCAGACTTTCAAACCGGTGGAGACGGTGACCGCCGGTGAGTGGGCCCGGATCGTCGACATCAATCTGAACGGGGTCTTTTACTTTATCCGTGGGGCGGCGGCGCCCATGAAGGCCAGGCGCTACGGGCGCATCGTCAACGTGTCTTCCGGCGCCGGGCGCAGTTACAGCCTGACGGGAATCCAGGCCTACGCCAGCGCCAAGGCGGGACAAATAGGTCTGACCCGGCAAATGGCACGTGAACTCGGACCGTTCAACATTACGGTCAACAATGTCGCGCCCGGTTTCATTCGCAGCAACCCGACCACGGAGAAGCAGTGGGCAGATATGGGGGAACGGGGGCAGCGTGAGTTGCTGCAAGCCATTTCCTTGCGTAAACTCGGAACACCGGAGGATATAGCCTACGCCGTTCTCTTTTTCGCCTCGGATTACGCCGGTCACATCACCGGTCAGACCCTGGGCGTGGACGGGGGGCACCACATGTTCTGAAGGCGGTTCCCAGAGCGGGGGAAATTGTTCGGACGGACAAGCCCACAAGGAAGAAAGGCAGGAAATGAAGGAGGGGGTAAAGTTGTCGAGAAAGACCATGGCGACGATGCTTTTTGTAGGGGCGTTATCCCTGAGCCTCGCCATCACGGGTTGTGGCGGGACTGGCGGTAACGGAGGGAGCCAGCAGGCCGCGGGTCAGACCCTGGTTATCGCCATAGGCGCGGACAATACCGGCCTGGATCCGGAAACGGTCATGAACAACGAATCCGGTTACATCATGGGCGCCATTTACAATGAATTGGTTGAATACAAACCCGGAACCACTGAGGTCGGTCCCGGTCTGGCAGACAGTTGGGATATTTCACCGGACGGCCTTACGTACACCTTCCACCTGCACCACGGCGTGACCTTTCAGGACGGAACCCCGTTCAATGCCGATGCGGTTATTGCTTGGTTGGACCGCCTGTTGAACAAGGATAACCCGAATTACTATGCCAAACGACCGGGCATCGACAGCTACGTGGATTTCACTTTCCATGGCGTGGACAAGTATACCAAGATCGATGATTACACCGTACAGATACACATGACCAGGCCCAATGCCGAATTCCTCAACAGCCTGGCCATGGTTTGGATGGGCGTAACCAGTCCCGCGGCCGTGCAAAAATACGGGCTCGACTACTACAAGCATCCGGTCGGCACGGGCCCCTTCAAGTTTGTCGAATGGGTTCCCAACGATCACGTTAGGCTAACCGCAAACAATGATTATTGGCAAGGCAAACCCAAGCTCCAACAAATCGTCTTCAGGGTTATTCCGGAGAGTTCCGTCCGACTTCTCGAACTTGAGAAAGGAAATGTCGACGTCCTGGCCGACGTCTCGCCCGCCGATGCCGATACGCTCAAGAGCGACAGCAGCGTGACCCTCCTGGAGCAGACGGGGCTCATGATCAACGGGGTGGCTTTGCCCACGCAAACCAAACCCTTCAACGACCCACGCGTCCGTCAGGCTCTAAATTATGCCGTGAACAAAGATGCCTTGGACCAGTCCCTGTATAAAGGGTTGGCGACGGTGATGAACAGTCCGCTGCCGCCGACGGAGTGGAGCTATGACCAGTCCCTGCCCGGTTATCCCTACAACCCGGACAAAGCCAGGCAATTGCTGGCGGCGGCCGGTTATCCCAACGGCTTCAAGGCCACGCTGTACGTGTACCCCAACCCCCGCGTTTACAATCCCGTCGGGGGGCCCGATCTGGCCCAGGCCCTGCAGGCGGACCTGTCCAAGGTCGGGGTGGACGTAACGTTGCAACAATTGGAATGGGGCGCTTTTTTGGCCAAGGTCCGTTCCGCCGGCTTCAGTGACATGTGTCTCGCCGGCTGGTCGGGTGACAACGGCGACCCGGACAATTTCCTCGACGCCCTGTGGGGAACCGACCAAATCCCTTCGGGGAACGAGGCCCACTACAGTAACAAACAGCTTGACACTCTGCTGGGCCAGGCCCTGGCGTCGACAAACCATGACCAGCGCGTCATTATGTACCAGAAGGCCCAGAAGATCATCATGGATGATGCCCCCTGGATCTTCCTGAATTATGCCAAGGTGATCCGGGCCACTTCCACCAAAGTGCACGGCATGGTGGTAAGCCCCACGGGTATGTTCTTCGGCTTGGACAAGGTTTCAAAAGGATGATTGCAAGCATGGCCGGAAGGGCGGGACTCCCGCCCCTTCCGGCCGAGGGGGGGGTGACGGTCTTGTTCCAATATGTGGTCCGGCGGTTGCTGCAGGCGGTACCGGTCCTTCTTGGCGTAAGTGTCATCGTTTTCCTGGGTATGCATGTCATACCGGGTGACGTGGCGCAAATGATCCTGGGCGACAAGGCCACGCCCCAGGCCCTGGAGCACCTCAGGAACCAGTTGGGACTTAATCAACCCCTGTGGAGGCAGTACTGGAACTTCCTGTCACACGCGGTCGTCGGCGATTTCGGCACATCCCTGAGAACCCAGAACCCCGTATGGCAGGATATTTGGTCCGCTTTTCCCGTAACCTTGCAGCTTTCCGTGTTGTCGTTGCTGTTCGCCCTGGTAGTAGGCATTCTCACCGGTGTCCGTGCGGCCGTCAAACAGAACGGTTTGTTTGATAACATAGCGATGGTGGGCGTATTAATAGGAGTATCCATGCCCGTATTCTGGACAGGACTTATTCTTATGATCTTTGTGGGAATGAGGATGAATCTCCTTCCCATCTCGGGTTTGTTGAGTTCAACCATTGTCATAAAAAGAATCACCGGGATGACTCTGGTTGACAGTCTATTGACCGGAAACATGGCTGGTTTTTGGAATACACTGCAGCACCTGATTTTGCCGACAATCACGCTGGGCACCATTCCAACCGCTGTAATCGCGCGGATAACGCGGGCAGAAATGCTCGACGTATTAAAACAGGACTATGTCCGAACCGCCTGGGCCAAAGGCCTGCGTTATTTCTCCGTGACGTATTACCATGCCCTGAAAAACGCTCTAATACCGGTGATTACCGTAAGCGGCCTGCAATTTGGCGCCTTACTGGGTGGGGCGATTCTGACGGAAACGGTGTTCGGCCTTCCCGGCTTGGGACGACTGGCGGTCGATTCAATCCTTTATCGGGATTATCCGGAGGTGCAAGGGATAGTTATAGTATCTTCCGTTGTCTTTGTTTTTGTGAATCTTCTGGTCGATGTTCTTTATGCGGCCGTGGATCCTCGAATTCGTTTAAGCAAGGAAGTAGGAGCATGAGTCAGATAGCCAGCCATTCGCAGATCGACCAGGGAAAACCCGCACTGCCCTTCATGCTGCGTTTTCCTGTTGCGTACCAATTTGTCCATAACCGCAAGGGATTGATCGGACTGGGTATCACAGGGGTAATCTTTATCCTGGCGATTATAGGACCCATGGTAGCCCCATACAGTCCGCTGCACCAGAATTTGTCCATGGCACTGCAGAATCCCTCGCCGGCCCATTGGTTCGGTACGGACGAGTTCGGGCGCGACGTGCTGAGCCGCATGTTGTTCGGAGCACGAGTGGCTCTCGAGGTAGGATTGATCGCGGACGGAATATCGCTGGTTGTCGGGGTTTTGTTGGGGCTTATCGCCGGTTATTTCGGAGGCATGGTTGATTCCTTTATCATGAGAACCATGGACGTTCTACTCGCCTTCCCATATCTGCTTTTGGCCATGATGATTGTCGCCATTTTAGGCCCCGGCCTGAGAAACGCCATGATTGCGATCGGCATCGTTTACATTCCCCAATACACTCGTCTGGTGAGGGGATCCGTCCTGGTGGTCCGTCACCGAGAATACGTCTATGCGGCCATGGTTTCCGGAGCTTCGCACGCCCGATTGATGATCAAGCATATTTTGCGGAACTGTTATTCGCCCATCATTGTGCAGGCGACGCTGTCCTTCGGGTCGGCCATAGTGGAAACGGCCGGTCTGGGGTTCCTCGGGCTGGGGGCCCAGCCGCCCCAACCGGAATGGGGAGCCATGCTGAGCACCGGCAGGAGTTTTATCCTGCAGGCGCCGTGGATCTCCACGTATCCCGGCCTGGCCATCCTGGTGACCGTGGTGGGCTTCAACCTGTTGGGCGACGGACTGCGTGACGCGCTCGATCCGAAATCTACGACGTAAGACACGGGATCAATTCTTCAAGGAGGACCGACGATGGCTGATCTGTGGGAAGTGGCCGGCCTCAAGGTGGCCCGGGGAGAGAAGGCTCGGGCCATGGTCAGGTTACCCGGTGTGGAGCGGGAAATGCCGCTCGTCCTGGTCCACGGCGTGGACGACGGTCCGCAGACGTTGATCACGGGCGGTATCCACGGCTGTGAGTATACATCCATTCACGCCGCCATACAACTGGCCAGGACCATTGAACCGCCGGGTTTACGGGGACGTCTGGCCGTGATTCCGGTGGTGAATGTGGAGGCCTATGCCGCCCGCAGCATCTACGTCCACCCGGGCGACAAAAGGAACTTGAACCGCGTCTTTCCGGGGCGGGAGGACGGCAGCCCTAGCGAGCGCCTGGCTTTTCAGTTGACGAAGAACTTCCTTGCCCACTGTGACTACCTGATCGACCTTCACGGCGGCGATATGAACGAATCGCTGGTCCCGTTCATTCTGTACCATCCCACCGCCGACCGGGACTTGAACGGGAGGACCGCCCGTTTCGCCCGGGCGTTCGGCATCCGTTACCTCGTGGCGGATCGCACCCCGGGCTCGGCCTACGAGACGGTGGCGACCGCGGGTAAAACCGCGGTGCTGGCCGAGGCCGGCCAGCAGGGGATCCTCGACACGGCCATGGCCCGTCTGCTGGTGGACGGAACCCTCAACGCCCTGCGTTCGGTGGGGACCATCCCGGGCGGAGTCGTCCGGCAGGAAGAATCGATGGAACTGCGGGAGATGGTCTGGACGCGTTCCGCCCATTTCGGAACGTGGTATCCGCGCGTCGGCGTAGGCGAACAGGTCGTTCCCGGACAGGAAATGGGCGAACTGAGAGATCTCCTGGGGAACCATTTGCAAACGGTGTGTACGGAGATTGCCGGTCCGGTGTTGTTCTGCGTCACCTCGTTGGCGATCAACCCCGGCGATCCGTTGTTCGCCGTGGGAAGTTGAGGATAGAGGCGCTCCGCAGGCACGATGGCTTTTTGTCTGGTAACGCCCGGTGACGGGAAGGAGACGATGGCGGTGGAAAGTGGCAAATGGAATATGCGGAACGAGACTTCGCCCGACCGTCTGATGGAACACGTCGAAAACATCGCCCGGTGGGTTCGCCTCAGCGGATCGGAGGAAGAGGCCAGGGCCTTCGACTACATCGAACAAAGGTTGCGGGATTGGGGCATCACCTATCGCAGGCTAAGCCACCCCGCCTACATCAGTTGGCCGGGAAAGGCGTCCCTGACCCTCATGGCCGGTGGGAAGGCCGTGGATGTGCCATGCATCACCCACTCGATGGCGGCTTCCACTCCACCGGGCGGAACGTCTGCCCGGGTGTGCGACGCCGGGGCGGGAGAGAGCGGCGCTTTCCGGAATTTCGCGGCCGGTGCCGTTGCCCTGGTCAGGGGGCTGGCGACGCCGCAGAAGACGGTGGCCGCCCGCGCCGCCGGTGCTTGCGGGGTCATCTTCGTCAACGGCGAGGAGCGGCATGAAATGATTGTTTCGCCGGTTTGGGGATCGCCCTCCGGCGACATGATGCGCCATCTGCCGGGGATACCGGTCGTTTCGGTCCTGGCGCGGGACGTGGAGCAGGTGTATGAGGATCTGCGTTCCGGTCGCTCCGTGCGGGCGGTTTTGACGACGGAAGTGCTGACCGGGTGGCGGGAGATCCCGCTTCTCACCGCGGACATACCGGGTACGACGTATCCCAAAGAAGTGGTGTTGCTCGCCGGGCATGTGGATTCCTGGCATTACGGGGCCATGGACAACGCCGGTGCCAACGCCGTGCAACTGGAGGCCCTGCGGATCTTCGGCGCGCGCCGGCAGCGGCTGCAGCGCACGCTCAGGGTTGCCTTCTGGTCCGGTCATTCCCACGGCCGCTACGCCGGATCAACCTGGTATGTGGATCACTTCTGGGAGGAATTGGCCGAACGTTTGGTCCTGCACCTTTACGTCGACTCGGTGGGTGGCAGGGGGGCCACCGTCCTGTCCGAAGCCTGGGCCATGGCCGAAACCAAAGCGATCGGGGCCGAAGCGGTCATGGCCGAAAGCGGCGGCGATTTTAACGGAAGCCGCTGTGGCCGCGGCGGTGACTATTCGTTTTACGGGCTCGGCGTTTCCTGCCTGTTCATGTGTCTGTCGGAGCAGCCGCCGGTATCCGATCCGTACCATATCGGTTCCAGCGGCCTGCTCGGCGGTACCGGCCGAACCGGAGGACTGGGCTCCTGGTGGCATACCACCGGGGATACGATAGACAAACTGGACCCGGCCTTCCTGCACCGGGACGCCGCCGTCTACCTCCATGCCCTGGCCCGGTACCTGGAGGAACCGAGGCTGGGCCTCGATTTCCGCGCCACGGCGCGGGAACTGGGCGACCATCTCACCATGTGGCAGGAAAAGGCCGGGGCCCGCTTCGACCTGAGCCGGCCCTTGCAATACTGCGATCGTTTACGGGAGCGCCTCGACCAGTTCTATGCCCGGACGGATCTTGCCGTCGCCGATTTCAACCGTACCGTCGTCCGGTTGCAGAGGATTCTGATCCCCTTGGGCTATTCCACCGGCAACCGGTACGAACACGGCTTGGCCATGCCCTACCCTCCCGTGCCGGCGTTGGAACCGGTAAACGACCTGGTTCTGACCCGGCCGGGTCAGGATGAGGAGATGCACGTGTTGACGCTGCTCCGGCGCCGGCTGAACTACGTGTGCGACAGTCTGCGCCGGGCCGTTGGCGTGCTGGGGGAGTGATCTTCGATGTTCACCATCGTGGGGGCCGGCGCCGTCGGCGGAGTGCTGGGGGCCCATCTGGCCAGAGCCGGCCGGGAGGTGGTTTTCTGCGACATCGCCGCGGACCACGTGCGGAAGATTAATGAAGGCGGCATCACCATCGACGGGCCGGAAGAAACCTTCGTCGCGCGGGCCCCGGCCTTTACGCCGCAGGAACTGGTGGGCCGCGGCGTTCCCCTGGAAACCGTGTTTCTTTGCGTAAAGGCGCAGGATACGGAGACTGCGGTCAAACAGTTGCTGCCTCTGCTGGGCACGGAAGCAGAGATTGTTTCCTGCCAAAACGGCCTCTGTGAAAACATCATTGCTTCGGTAGTCGGCCCGGAAAGGGTGATCGGCTGTTTTGTCAACTTTTCGGCCGACTATCTTGAACCCGGACGTATTCTCTACGGCGGCCCGTCGACCCTTGTCCTGGGAGAACCCGACGGCACAATCAGCCGCCGTGTCCTCGAACTCCGGGAGGTTCTGAAGGCCTGGGGTCCCGTCCGGGTTTCCGACAACATTTGGGGCTACCTCTGGGGGAAATTGTCCTACGGGGCGCTTCTCTTCGCCACGGCCATGGTCGATGCGACCATGGCCGAGGTGGTCGGGAACCTTCGCTACCGGGAAGCCCTCCTGGAGTTGTGTTCCGAGGTGCTGGAGGTGGCCGACAGGGAGAGGGTCGCGCCGCTTGGCTTCGACGATTGGGAACCGGCCCTGGTGTATCCCCGGCGGACGAGGGATATGGCGGCTTTGTCGGCCCAATGGAAAAAGCTCGAACTGCGCATGGCCGCCAACAGGAAAACCAAAAGCGGCATATGGCGTGATTTGGCGGTACGGAAGAGACGGACCGAAGTCGACTTCCAACTCGTTCCGGTCATCGACATGGGGAGGAGGCACGGCCTGAAATTGCCTCTTACTTCCTTCGTCGTCGAAGCGATCAAGGGGTTGGAAAGCGGCACCCGAAGCATGAGCTGGGGTAACTTGGAGGAATTGAAGACGCTTTACGAACACCAGCCGTAGGTCAAGGTGAAAGAAAAAAGGAGGTGAGGGCCGGGCGTTCCCGTCCGGCCGTGGTTTGGAATTGGTTTATCTGAATGGACGTCTATTGGACCCTCGAACGGCCCATATTTCGGTCGACGACCGGGCCTTCCTGTTCGGGGACGGCGTGTACGAAGTGATACGGTCATACGACGGCAAGCTTTTCAGCCTGGCCGAACACCTGCGGCGGCTGGAGCGGAGCATGGCGGCGGTGGACCTCGCCCTCCCCGGGGGTCTCGATCCGGCCCGCCTCGTCAGCGATCTTTACCGCCAAAGCGGCCTGCCCGACGCCAAGGTCTACCTGCAGGTCACGCGCGGCAGCGAACCGCGCAACCACCTTTTCAGTCTGGACCTGGAACCCAACGTCTACATCAACGTCAGTCCTCTTCCGTCCAGGGGCGGCGACGAGGCCCCCCTTTCCGTAATCACCACCGCCGACCAGCGGTGGCAGATGTGCCACGTAAAGACAACGTCCCTGATCGCCAACGTGCTGGCCAGACATCAGGCCCGCCTGGCCGGTGTCGACGATGCCGTTTTCATACGGGAGGGAATCGTGACGGAAGCGACATCGAGCAACGTCTTCCTGGTTGTGGACGGGTGTCTGTATACCCATCCGGCCGACAACCACATCCTGGCCGGAATCACCAGGCATCACATTCTGGCGCTGGCCGCGGACCGGGGAATCCCCGTGCGGGAAGAGAAGTGCGCCCAGGCGCTTCTGGCCGCCGCGAACGAGGTCTTTCTATCCGGAACCCTGCACGAAGTGAAACCGGTATCACGGATCGACGGACAACCGGTCAACGACGGACAGCCGGGTCCGGTCACCGTCTTGTTGCAAGCCGCCTTCCGCGAGTTGACCCGTTGATGTCCGCCCGGGATCCAGGAGACCACTTTGGCAATGAGGCCTTCCCCCGTCATCCCGACCCAGCGGTGGGAGCATGTCGGCCACCTGGCGGAAAGGGTTAAGGGGCTGGTCCGCAACGTCATGCTTCTGAAGGGCGGCATGGGGAAGAAAAAGCGCCAGCCCGCTGCGGAGGAGAAGCGCCTATCCCCGACCGGGCGCAAAGGGTCTTGTCGCCCCGGCCGCTATATCGGGGAGGTTTTTGACGACGCCCACCCGGACCCCTTGTCCTGGCCGAACCCATATCCTGGAAGGTGACCCTGCAGCAGTATGCGGGACGACTGCAACGGCTGCATGCGGATAAGAAGGTTGTCCGGATTTGCTACCATGGGGATCAGGGGGTGCCGATGCTCTACCGGATGCACCAAAGGACGGTCGGCGGATATGGGGGCATGGGACAACGGGTGCCGGAGATGGAATAATCTAGCCGCGCAGTATCTTGTCCTTCAGATATGTTTGAATGGTGATGATAAAGGCTTCGCTACTTCCCAGTAACTCTTGAGCCTCTTCCATATTGATCGCCGCTGTAGCTTCACCATAATCCCCTTCTTGTCGCAACTCGAAGGCACGGTGGAGAGTTTTGCTCATTTCTTTGGGAAACAAGCCTGACTTGACGAACTCTCGATCGAACAAGCTTATTACTCCGCTATGTTTGGCCGATGCCTGTCCTATTGTTGCCAACAGGGATAAAACTGCGTAGAACATTGCGTAATAGGATCGATTGGCGACGCTTCTGGCGCTGCCACGGGCTTCGTAAAGCTTCTTTGCATCCATCAACACCTCATCCGCTAAAGATATTCTATACTTTACCAGAGTGAGTATGATATTTTCCTTCATATCAGTACTCCTTCTGACTTGATGGTCTTACATAACGGGGAGACTGAAAAGATACCATTTCTCGCATCATCGCGAGAAACGACGAACGGGGAAATGACGAGGTCATTGTCAAAGCCAATCTCCCAGACGACGTCGCTGATCAAACGCCTTTGCTGACGCGATAGGGGACCGGTTTCCAGGTACAGATCGAGATCGGAGTCAGGAGCGGCGTCTCCCCGCGCCCGTGAGCCGAACAGCCGCACCTCGTAGAGCTTTATTTTGGGGATGAGGTTTTGCTTGACTTTTCGGGCAATAGTGAGGTCCCGACTGTTGATGGTGGGCATGCCACATTGCCTCCCTGGGCTTTTTGAGCTTATACCATAACGACATCTTTTTATGATCCATTCTCCGTAAAACTTATGGATCTACCAAGGCGTTATTAGGCCAAGGTTGTACTACCACTTCCTCTATGGTCAACCATCCTTGTTCCTGGCAGCCGCTCGCCCCGGGTAAGCATTCCCTCCCTTTGCAATGTCTCAAGTCGGAGGTGCCGCCTTCAGCGCTACCACCAGATGATCCTTCCCTGGGAACTCGTTCACTGGTATTATTCTACAGCACCCTTTGCGAGAAGGCAATACCCGGTGGCCCTGGAGGAAACCGTTGGCGGGACCCCAGGAAAATATCGCGGCAACGACATATACAGGCCTGATGATTCGGAGAAGAGAGCGGGGACCTCGCCCGGCCCTGACGCGCCATGGCTGCGCGGAACGAGATTCTGAGACGCACGCGTTCCCTGCCCCGGACGCAGCCTCGGTACGATCCCCTTTTCCGTTGCTTGGCGGCGCGGTATAGGCGGTGACCGGCAAAAAATTGGGCGGTTGCCGTGTTCCGCAATCCTTTGGCCGGCAAGGACCAGGAAAACCTCGACCTCCTGGTTCAATACAGTGAGGAACTCGGCCGGATGGTGGTGGAAAAGGCGGTCGCCGCCCTGGGCGAGGCGCCGGAAAAGGTCGAAAGCTACGGCAAGGGGGCCGTCGTGGGCGAACTCGGCGAACTGGAGCATGCCGCGGCGTTGCTCCATCCCAAGCTGGGCACCCCGATGCAGGCCGGGGTCGGTGGTGGTAAAGCCATTATTCCCCCGGCGAAAAAGTCGGGCGGCCCCGGCACGTCCATAGATATTCCCCTCCACTACAAGAACGCCGCCTTTGTCCGCAGCCATTTCGACGCCATGGAGGTACGCGTTCCGGACGCTCCCCGGGGCGAGTAAATCTGCCTGGTCGTGGGTAAGTGGCTTTACTTCAGGAAGTCAGGGCCCATACGGGAGACAGAAGTTGCTCATCGGCGGGGAATGGGTGGATTCCCAATCGTCCACCTGGCTGGAAAACCGTAACCCGGCTACCGGTGAGCCGATTTCCGAGTTTCCCGTGGCCACGCGGGAAGAAGCCCTAGCGGCGGTACAGGCCGCCACCGGGCCTTTGCCGGTTGGCGGGAGGTCTCGTTCCGGGACCGGGCGCGTTATCTGTTTGATCCGCGAGCGAAATTTGAAAACAGGTTCGAGGAACTCGCCCGCGTTCTTTCCCAGGACCACGGTCGGACCATCAGCGAGGCCAGGGATTCGGTGCGGAGGGTCATCGAGAACGTCGAATCGGCCTGTTCTGCCCTGTACGGTCTGCGCCGGGAAAACGAACACATGGAGCAGGTGGCCGGCGGGATCGAACAGTACCTGGCCTGACGGGCCGCCGGCTGGATTCCTCCCTGGTTCATGAATTCAGTTCCGCGGCGGGGGCCGTGGTTGCCGTCATGCTTGGCGATCGCCCCTCCGCCGCGTACAAGCGGGAGGCGTTTTGCGGGATCGCCGCCGGTCTATTGACCAGATTGTCATCCGAGGGGGGGCAGGTGCCAAACGATGCCTGATTTTCGCCTGGAAATGAAGGTGAACGGCAAACCCGTGAGCCTGAAAATCAACCCCGGGCTGCGCCTTTTGGACGTGCTCCGCGACGTCCTGCACCTCACGGGAACCAAGGAACGATGCGGAGAGGGGGAATGCGGCGCATGCTCCGTACTCCTGGACGGCGAACTGGTAAACTCCTGCCTGGTCCTGGCAGCACAGGCCCAGGGCCGGGAAGTGGTCACCATCGAAGGGGTTGCCGCCGAGGGCAAGCTCGATCCTTTGCAAAAAGCCTTTTTGGCGGCCGGCGCCGTCCAATGCGGATTTTGCACCCCGGGGATGATTCTGGCCGCCCGTGCCTTGCTTGACACGAACCCGCGTCCCGACCGTGAGGAGATAAGCCGGGCCATCTCCGGAAACCTGTGACGCTGCACCGGCTATGCCAAAATAGTCCGCGATCGAAGCCGTCTCGGGAAAGACCGGGGACGACGGGACAAAGATACGCGCGGACAATGCCTCCGGCTGCCGGAACATAGGCCGGTCGGTGCCCCGCACCGACGGCCGGGGAAAGGTCACCGGGGAGAGCCGCTATGCGGCGGACCTGGACCCGCCCGGGGCGCTTTGTCTGAAAGTCCTGCGCAGCCGGACCGCCCACGCCCTGGTCAAAGACATCGACACGCGTGAGGCATTGAAAATACCGGGGGTGGAAGCTGTTTTCACCCTTCGCGACATTCCCGGGGAAAACAGTTTCGGCATTATCGTCAAAGACCAGAGCGTTTTGACATCCCGGATCCGGTTCCGGGGAGACGCCCTAGCCCTGGTGGCCGCTGCGGACGGCCAGGCTGCGGAAGCCGCTTTGTCCGCATGTGACAGTGGAAGAATTGCCACCGCTGTACGACGTGCGACAGGCCATGGCCGCGGATGCCCCGGCTGTCCACGCAGGGGGCAACATTCTTTCGGTGGCCCGGATCAAAAAGGGCGACGTGGAAACGGCGGTGAAGCAGGCCGAAGCGGTTGTCAGCAGGACCTACAGGACCCCGAGGGTGGAACACTGCTACCTGGAGACCGAAGCCGGGATCTCCTACCTGGAAGCCGGGTTTTTGGTCCTGAAGGTCGGCACCCAGAACCCCATTACGACCGGCGGGAGGTCGCCCGGGTGCTCGGGCTGCCGGAGGACAGGATAAGGGGCGGTGACGGGCGGCAGTTTCGGCGGTAAGCTGGATATTTCCGTGCAGTGTTTCCTAGGCCTGGCGGCGTGGAAACTGGGACGCCCGGTCAAAATGGTCTACGACCGCAAGGAGTCCTTCGTGGCCACTGTGAAGAGACATCCTTTCGAAATGCATTATACCAGCGCGGTTTCCCGAACCGGGAAACTCCTGGCCGTCAAGGCAAGGATCATCGGAGATACCGGAGCCTACGCCTCCTACGGTCCGGCGACCCTGAACCGGGCGGCGGTGCATGCCACCGGTCCTTACGAAGTACCGAACGTGGACATCGAAGCTTACTGCGTGTATACCAACAATCCCCCCAGCGGGGCCATGCGTGGCTTCGGCACTCCCCAGACCGCCTTTGCCTGCGAAAGCCAGATGGACCTTCTGGCCCGCGTCCTGGCTATTCGCCGCCGCAATGTTTTTTGACCGGGTTCCTTGACCGCCACCGGACAGAGACTGACCGCCGGCGTAGGAATAGGCCTGACTCTGGAGGCGGCCTGGGATAAGGCTCTGGAAGTCATGCCGGGCTTTGGGAGGTAACCAAGAGTGAGAAAAAAAGGCTACGGCATAGGCTGTATATTTTACGGTATCGGAAATACGGGGACTCCCAATCCGGCCGGTGCTTTTGTGGATATACTGGAAGACGGAACGGCTGTCGTCCTGACGGGTTGTGCCGACATCGGACAGGGATCCGGCACGGTTCTGGCTCAAATTGCTCCCGAAACCCTGGGCATCGATGTCGGAGACGTGGCCGTTATTTCCGCCGACACCGGGGTGACGCCCGATGCCGGTGCCACCTCCGCGTCGAGACAAACCTATATTTCCGGCAACGCGGTGTTACTGGCCGCCCGGGAGGCCAGGCAGCAACTGCTGGGCAGTGCCGCCCGGCTTCTGGGAACGGGGGCCGAAACCCTGGATATGCGGGAGGGGCGAATATATGCGGGAGGCCAACCCACTGCCATGACCCTGGCGGAACTTAAGGAGAAATGCCGCGCCGAAGGTACCCTGTTTCTCGGCCAGGGTTATTTCAATCCGTCGACCACGCCGCTTTCCGGCGACACGGGCCAGGGGACTCCTTACGCCACCTATGCCTTTGCCACCCAGGTGGCCGAAGTGGAGGTCGATACGGCTACGGGGCTGGTCGAGGTCAAGAAGATCGTGGCTGCGCACGATGTGGGCACTGCCGTCAATCCCCAGAGCGTGGAGGGACAGATCGAGGGCGCCTGTGCCATGGGGGTGGACTCTGCCCTGCTGGAGGAGATGGTGGTTCAAGACGGCGCGGTCCAAAACCCCCATATGGCGGCATACCTTATTCCCACTGCCCTGGACGTGCCCCTGGTGTACCCGGTGATCGTCGAGGAAAGCGAACCCAGCGGGCCGTATGGCGCCAAGGGAGTAGGTGAGCCGGCCCTGGTACCTACGGCGGCTGCCGTGGCCAATGCCGTTGCCGATGCCCTGGGAGTTCGTTTTTACGACCTGCCGTTTACGCCGGAAAAGATAGTGGCTGCCGTTAAGGCCGGGGAGGAACCTCCGGGCAAACCAGGCGCTTGACCCACGACTGAATCGGTGAGGAAGCGACGTAAGACCGTGGGACTGCCGGGTATTCCCGACGGGGAGTAAAGGGTCATTGTGGCCACCGGACGCTACATCAGGGAGGACTTTGACGACGTCTCCCTGGATACCCTCTTCCTGGTGGGACCCTTATCCATGAAGGGTACCCTGCAACAATACGCGGGACGGCTGCACCGGCTGCACGGGGACAAAATGGTTACCCAGATTTACGACTACGTCGACGCGGTGTCGGTGCTGTACCGGATGGGCCAGAGGAGGGTGGCGGGATATAAGGGGATGGGATACCGGGTGGAGGAGGGTCAGTGACGTGACTCTAATTCCTGAACAGGATTTTCATATAATCACGTCTGCCATACAATATTCTTGAAACGACAACAACTCCATGTTCGTTCCTGTAGAATATCATATAATTGTCACAAATAAGTACACGATAATCTGTCTGTATATCGACGATAGAAGATAGCGATGCACCAATTTCAGGGTACTCCCTTAGTTCGCGTATCTTTTTTGTTATCTTAGAAACCAGACTTGTTGCCGCTTGGGAATTGCAAAGTTCCTGAGAAATATAACGTTGAATTTCTGTTAAGTCATTCCTGGCCTTAGGCGAAATTTTCAGCCTATACATTTTTAATCCCCAGTTCTGCTTCCACTTCCTCTATAGTCAGCCATCCTTGTTCCTTACCAGCCTGCTCGCCCTGGGCAAGCTCTGACAGTAGTTTCAGTGAGGCCTTTAGTTTCTCGTATTCGTGTATATCGACAATAACAAATTTCCCTCTTCCATCCTTGGTCAAAAACACCGGTTCGCCTGCGGTAATATCCCGTAATACTTCATTATAGTTACTTAAATCGGAGATAGGCTTGATATTAGGCATTGGGCCAGATCACCTTTCCTTTCGAGGGGCTATACTTTTGCCGATGCCTTACATCCGTCGGGCCATTTGTTAGCCCTCGTGTCCCCGTCTGCTTCATCAGTGACACCGAGGGAATCAGGCCAAACGGTATTTCCTCAACAGCCCCTTTGGTATTATTCTACAGCATTCCTCTGGAGAAAGCAATACCCGGTAGGGCACGAGGAAAACCGCCGCGTCAAGACTGAGGAAAAACATGGTGGCAACGACAAAGGCAGGCTTGCGAATTCGGAGAAAAGAGGGGGGCCTCGCCCGGCCCAAATGCGTCGCGGCGTCGGGGAATGAGATGCTGGGGGGAACGGGTGCCTGCCCCGGACGCGGCCGATGCCGGTCCCCCGTTTCCCTGGCTTGGCGGTACGGCAAGCGAGGGAAACGACAAAAGCTTGCCGGTAGACGTGTTGAAAGAAGCCGATTTTCAGGATATAATTACAGAGTGGTGAAAGGCAATGCATTTTTTCCCGCAAGGATGGAAGTCCGCCGGACCGGCGGCAACGGTAGGACGTATTGAAAGGGGTTGGCACCGGCCAACGGGAGAACCCGACCAGGATTGCTTTTGGTAATTATTGCCATGAATGTACCTAACAAGCAAGATCATCCTTATTATTTCCTTTGACAACTGCCGGAGCATCGGCGTGGCGGGCGACGATGGGGTACGGCGCGGGTCCCTGCCCTGTGAGAGATCCTCACTCGACCAACATGACATTGGTGGATTGTACGAGAAGTCGATACGGTTATGGAATTCGCAAACAGTAATCCATGGTTAGGCAGAAATGCAACACTTAGTGATGGTTCTACTTAAAAGGAGTATGGATTAACTCGTAGTGACATTATTAATGGTGTTCGGGCGGGTAAATTGCAATATCAAGAACAGAATTTTCATGGCAACCCATGGCTTAAGTTGCTTCGTTGTGAAGTAGAAGCTTTGGTGGTCGAATTGTATGGGCAAGAGTATTTACAAAAGAGAAAGGTAAAGAACGAATTGGCTCAAATAAATAAGGCCCTGAATAAATTGAAAGCTGAGGTAGCCTCCCTGGAAAAAAGAAGAGCCGAACTGTTGTCAATGGCCAGTGGACCCAAGTAATGTGCTGTGGTGGTACCACCCAAAGAGTGTTGTGACGGTTCCCATGGTGTGTTTTGAGATGCATTTCGTTCCGGGTTTGTGTTGTCAGAATACTAACGGTGATAACGATGCTGGAAGGGTGCCTGGATCTTGCCTCCTGTGAGACAACCCTCGCCGAATCAACACGCCATGTTGAATACCTGGGTGAGGTTAATTTCTCATTTTCCGATATTGAGAAACTTGCCGCGCTGTTGAAAAACGTGGTGGTGGGAGAAGAAAACGTAGCGGGATGTCTGAGGAAATATCCGGCCTGCGTGTCCTTCTACCTGGTGGGCAGGGGGATCACCGCCTACAGCGGCGGCAATTTTTGGACCCCGGTCAACCAGGAACTCGGCCTTCAGGACACCATAAGTCAATACCGGGTCGGGGCCGTCTTTCGCAAGTTTCTCCAAGATAACAAGCTTCATTCGCCCCGGATCAAGAGTGCCCTGCCATTTGTTTCCCCGATCCTGCTGCATGGCGGTATGCCGCAGTCCTGCCGGAAACAATTTTATGAGGTGGTTATCAAATACCTGCTGGAACGCAAACTGGTTAATGAAGATGAAATAAGGTCTGAAATAGCCAGGTTGCGGGAACGGGAGAAAAAGCGGGCCGAACTTGCGGACGTCAGAGACGAACTGCGGCTTAGGTGCCAAAAGCTGGAACGTGAGGTCGAGACCCTCGATAAGGTGATCCGTCTCAACAGGCGTCGCCAGGAGTTGGCCGGCCGGATCCCCGACCGGGATGACGCCGGGCCGGACTATGATTCCCTCCTCGCCGACGCGCGGCAGGAGCGCGCAACTCTTACCCGTACAATTGAAGATCTGCGTCGGCGCCAGGACGAATGCCTCGCCGTTATACGCCGCTTTACCCCGGAAGACCGGATCCTGGTGCGCCTCGGCGGGACTATCGACCACCTGGCCGGAGCCCGTGAACAGTACCGGGACGCCCTGCGCCGGATCCCAACCACCGTCGCCGAGGTGGAAAAAGGTGAACGTAGGTTATATGATTCGGTGGACTTTCCGGCCCCGGGTGGCGAGGAGTTCGCCGCCGATCTTCCGCGGACCATTGAGCGGGAGTTTCTCGACGCGGCGCTGGGGGCGAAAAAGAATAGGGATGTGTGTAACGGTCGCTCATCGCCGGAGGAATTGGTCTCCCTGATCAAGGAACAACCGAACCTCGATGGATGGGTGACCACTGCTGAGGCGTGGTGCGGTCGTCTTGTGGCCCTGAGGGATGCCGGACGTAACCGGCAGCGGTACGAAACGGCTTTGTCGGCGATCGAGCCTGCCATAGCGGACTGGGAGGCCACCCTGCATAGGGTGACCGACGGTTTGTCCTCTCCACCGGCCGGCTCGCCGAAGGACGTGCTCGACGAATTGGGGAGGAGGAGAGATCAGGCTTGCTTAAGGAAGAACCTTGCCTCTATGGCCGGGTATTTGCGGGAGCGGGAGATTGCTCCGGCATTGGCCGGCGCCAGGGCCGGCCGGGAGGAAATAACACGGGAAATTAGCCTGGCCCAACAGTTTGTCCGGGACCTGGGCGAAGGTGACCTCCAGGTGGGACTCCGGCGGCTGGGCGAGAAATACAGGGCCTTGCTCGAATGGCGGGACATCGAAGAGGAACTCCATCGGTTCAAGGCCAAGGGGTTTTCTTCCGGCCTCGACGAGGGAGCGGCTCAGGCGGCGGGACTGGCACGGGAACTGCGAAACGTCAGGAAGTACCTGGACCTGAAAGAGGAACAAATAGAATTACAGGCCTTTCTCACGGAGACCGGGCATTGGGCCGGACTTCCCGATTACGCCGGGTTCATGCTGGAAACACAGGCCGAACTGGACGTCGTCGACGGGGAGTTGGAAGAGCTGGGAGCCCGGGAAATGGAATGCGCGGGGAAGATTAATTCTTTCACTCCCGCCGACCGTAGAATCCTGGAATTTGGTTCGGTCATCCGCACGCTGGCCGACAACCTGCACCTTTACCGCGCTGGCCGGAAGAAGCAAGGTCTCCTGACAACGCAGGTGAACGAGTGCACGGAGAGAATATCGGCGCTGGCGGCCGCCCTGTGGCCGGACGACTGGCAAGAAGGATATGCCTTGCCGGTGACCGGCTTGGACATCACCGCCCTTCAAAGAGCCTGGGATGGATGCCGGGAGGCCCGGCAGGCCTATCGCGAGGTGGAGCAACGCCTGGCAGACACGCCTGCCGTGAAGATCCGGCCCGGCAAGGAGTTCTGGTGGGGACTCTTTCTGGCCGCCGGCGGAGCGGGGCTGTTACCGACCGGCCTGGCTGATGCCGGATATCCGGTTGGTATCCTCGGATTGGCTCTTCTGGCGGTGGGTTGTTTCCGGCTGAGCAGGACCAGGGGAGAGAAGGTCGAAGAGGAGCGGCGGCGGGAGGATCTGGAAAAGGAACTCCGCGCGGCCGGGGCCGCCGTGACGAACCGGCAGCAGAGACTCCGGCAACTGTTGCATGGTCTTCCGGTGCCCAACTTGTTTCAAACTGCGGACGGGGACTGGGTAAGGTTTTTGGGGGAATTGCAGGAAGTTTGCCGGGAACGGGATTACCGCCGCGAAGAACTGATCCGGCACGAGCGGATACTGGGGCAGTGGGAAGCCGCCGTGCAGGAGTTGGCTACGGCCCTGCCCGGCCCGGTGGGCGAAACCCCGGAGAGGTTGGCGGAGGAGTTGGCCCATATGGCCGGCCGGGCGCTTCGGCGGCGGCGGGAGGCCTTCGAGGCCCGCAACGAGGTGGAGATGGCCATTGGACCGGCGACGCGCCGGCTGCTCAAGCGGCGGGCGGCAATCGAGGCGTCTCGCGCCGCGGTCGAGCGGGAGTTTCGGGACCTGGGCGGCGGTGACCCCGCGGTGGGTCAACGGCGGTGGGCGCAAAGGAAAGCGGCCTTGACGCGATTGCGGGAACTGGAAGGTGAACTCGGCGGCTTTGTGGGCCTGAAACCTCTTCCCGGCTGGGAGGAGGCGGTGCGTCTGGAAGAACGGTTACTTAAACAGTTGGAAGATCTGAAGAGATACCTGGCCTTGAAAAAGGAGCTGCGGGAACGGCGCGTGATAACCGGCGACCCCGGGGAGTGGGAACAATTCGTCGATTACGGCTCGTTTATCGCCTCCCGGGAGGCGGAACTGGCCGCGCTCGCCCCGGTCATAGCGGAGTTGGAAGAGAGGGAGGCCCGGTACATCGAAGAAGAAAGGCGTTTTTCACCGGATGATCGATTCCTCGTGGCCCAGGGAGGCACCATTGGCCAGCTCTATAATAACCTGGAGGCCTATGAGGGATGGATTGACCAGAGGGATATACTGTCGCGGCAAATCGGGAAATGCCGCGATGAGGTCGATTCCCTGGTTGACCGGCTTTGGCCCGGTGGATGGGAAGGCGGGTACCCATGCGCATGCGGATGGTCCCGGGATGGATTTGTTCACCAACTGGTTTGCTGTAACCGGCTGGAAGAGTGGCTGGGGCGGTTCGTCGCCGGTTTGAAGACCATGCAAGAAGCGCACAGGCAATACCGGTGCTGGGCCGCCGAACTGACGCGTTTACAGGAGACGGTCGCCGACTGGAACGATAAATGGCAGCGGGTCGTAACCAAAGTGCCTTCATCTTCCCTGGATGATGTCTGCCAACGTCTCGACCGCGCCCGGACCAGGGCCCGGGAGGCGGCGACAGTCGGAGAAGTCTTCCGGACACAGGTATGGCCGCAGTTGGTGGAAGCGCAGACCATGAAAAGCGCTTTGGATGGCGTAATCGCTGAAATGGAGCTTCAACTCCGGGAACTGGGGGCCGGGGATCAGGAGGAAGGCCTCCGTAGGGCACGGGAAAGGAGGCGGTCCGTGGCCGAGTTGGCCGCGTTGGAACAGGAATTGGCCGCCTGCACGGCTGGACTGTCTCTATCGCCCGGTCGTTGGGATGATGCTGCCGAACTGCGGGCGGAAAAAGCGGCGGATCTGGAAAGCGTCCGGACATCTCTGAACCTGGTTGAAAGTCAGATCGCCGCTTGCCATTCCTTTCTTTACGGTACCGACGAACCGGTGCAACGGTTCGTGCTCCACGGGGGTGATTGGGCCGTAAAATGGCTGTATGCCGGCGTGGCCTTGCATCGTTACCACCTGGGGGAGGACATGGACCTGACGCCGGTTATCGATGGCTTGCCCGCCAGGGTGTTCCGGGACCTCGACGACCTGGTCGGTTCCGTGCGGGAGGACGATGCACCGGCGCCGCAGAAGGTCGCGCCGCCGGTCAAAGACGCGGGCCCGAAAAAAGGGACGCCTCTCGCGAGCGCTAACGGCAAGACAAGGAAACTTTCCGAAGAGTTTCCCCGGCCCGAGTTGGTGCTGGACGTCGAGCACAGCGAGTTGAAACTGCGTGTCGGGGGGTACCGCTTCTACCTCTACGATCCGGCGGCGAAGCCGAAGATTCGCGTGCAGCTTGCTTCGGGGGAGGAGTCGTTGCCGTGGCAGGAAGAAATCGTTCTTCCCGGTTACCGGGAAGACGGCACGGTGAAAGTGCCGGTCGTCCCCTGCACCCTTCCGGTTTTGGCGGCCAATTACCTGGTCACCGCCCACATTGGTGGAATCAGGTATGATTGGGAAATAGAGAGTTTTAATCATAATTTGCCATACCTGCTTTTCACCGAAACAGGGAAACAAATTGAAACCAACCGCCCGGCGCGGGAAAGGCTCTGGCTGGCCCACCCGGCCGGCCTTACGGTTGAACCGGCCGGGGCCGTGCTTTCGGAGAGCAGCCTTCCGGCCGCCGGACGGGAACTACGGTTGGCCTTGATCGATTTGGGGCGTTATCCGGTTGTTTATTTAACCAGCGGCGGACAACGGTGTTACGAGATCGGGACGTCCCCCGGCCAAACGCCGTCCGCACCGTATTTGAGTGAGGAGGGGATGGCCCTCGGGGCGCGGGGGAAGGATGACCGGCCGGTCTACGTCGGCGATGTTCCCCGGCTCGTGTTGCCGATCGCAAACCCGGAGGACATGGCGGCCTGGAGCATGGTCCTCGAGGGTCTGTGGCCGGACGGTTCCTGCGCCAGGACGGTGAGCGGACGGGAGATCGTCGATCTGGGGGTGGCGGAAGCCGGCCGGCTGAAAATATGCCTGGACGACGAGCATCTGCTGGGACGGCGGCCCCTGGGCGAATATTCCATACGTTTGAAGCAGGCGGATCAACGTGAATACCGGTTTGACCTGACGATCCTTATGGGGCTGGATCTGTTCTTTGAGCGCTGGCTTTACTTCCCCTGGGAAGGGGAAGGGAGACGGATCCGACTGAACGTGATCCTTCCCGAACCTTTAGCCGGGCACGTGCGGGTTAAGGTCAGGGATCCGGCGCGGTTGACGGGGCAGGACGATGACGAGGTCCACGTCGAAACGCATGCCGGATCCGGCCTGGTGGGGCTTGAACTGGTTTACCGGTCGGGAGGCCGGATTGGCCGTGCCTCTATCAGTGTGGAGGTGCCGAGGGTTACCTGGCGGTTGCGCACCAGGGCCGGCACGGAAGAGGTCGAGTGGCACGAGCGGGTGTTGGAAGTATGGCATGAGGATCTTTATGGGGGAGACAACCCCCGGCTGGAGGTCACGGTACCAGGGTACCTGCCGGAGCCGGTGAAAAGAGCCGGTGTCTTTCTGGACGGCGGCGGGCAGCGGGTGGAGGGGCGCTTCGCGAAAGGAATATGGGCGTTTGATCTGGCCGGGTTGGCCGACTCCCTGCGGAGCGGGGCGGAGGTGCGAACCCTGACGCTGGTTCTGGAGGATGACCGGGGCCGCCGGATCCGGGACGGCCAAGGGACCCTGCAAGGGACCCTGGTGACCGTTCGCACCTGCTGGCGGGCGGCGGACCTGGCTTGCGAGGTGGAAGAGTGTCCAGGGGGAATCACCTTGAGGGCTTCCTGGACGGATCTCGGCCGGCCGCCCGGTCGCGTGGCCCGTCTGTGGCGACTGGCAGAGCCCTGGGCCAGCCCGTCGGAAGTGCCCGTTGACGACGGCGCCCAGGGTCTGAAACGGCATTTTGACCGGACCGGGTTGCCGCCGGGTTCGTATCTGTTCGAACTTGCCGAAGACGACCCGTGGGGTGGGGAGGCCGAATTCCCGGCCGACCAAACCGGGTGCCGGGAGATTCGGGTCGGCTCGGTCCCAACGCGGGTAATCATCGATGAATGCCGCTGGGAGGATGAAGACGTACTCGTGGTCGATGGCACGGTGACCAATGCCGCCGCCGGGGCGCAAGTGACCTTGGGGCTCTTCGGCGTCGTTAAAGGTAGCCCCCGGGTTTCGTGGCATAAAACAACAAGCGGTGAAAACGGTCGTTTCGGTGTACTGTTGAGAGGCCTTGCGGACCAGTCTTTGCGGAAAACTCTTGCCATCAGCCTCAAGGCCGCCCGGCCGCATTGGCTGGCAGTTATGGCCGACGGAAGCCGGGTCTATCGCTTCGAACTCCTGCCCGATCCCGGCGGGGTATGGTGGCCGCTGGGATCCCCCCAGGCCCTGGCCGGGGGGGAAGGGCTGGGTGAAGGGCGGCTCTTCATTGATTGTCAGGAGGCCAGTCTGGATCAACCGCTACTGAACGACGGGTGGAGCAAAAAGTTCAGGGAGTCATTGAGCCGAGGCCGCAATCCGGTTGCACTTGCCCTTGACATGAGGGGAAGGTCTGAAACAGCCAGTTTGCTTGTAGAAAATGGTTCCAACCGGGCCAGATTGGAGCTGAAAACCGGAGCAATAATTTGCACCACCTGCCATAAGATCGAGCCGGATCAAGCCAGTTGGTACGCCAATCATTCCACCCTTGCTCCCAAATGCAAAGGATTCAGGTATGACGTTCGAAAATTGGTTGCCGGGCTGTACTGGTACTGGGACATAACGCCCCGGCTGGCCGTCCTAGGGGACAAATACGCCCTGGCCGGCCGGCATCCTTTGATGTTGTTTGATAACGTGGCCAGACCTCTTCCCGATTATGTTTGGAGTGATCAAGAGAAGTCGCCCGATTTCAACTTGGAAACACTTGTTGCGGCTTTATGGGAAAGAGAAGTAACTCTTCTTAATGCTGTGGGGAGGTAGGATTACTTGGGCATTAACCCCGTAAAGGTAACGGAAAAGATCAGCACCAACTATCGCCATTATCTCGGTACCACCTTCCGTTTTCAGGATCCGGAGTTGCAGGCGCAATTGATCCGGGGCTTGGGCGAGGAGGGAAGGTTGATCAAGGGCCCGATCCTGGAGGCCACGCCGGCCTTTGCCAAGGGAACCGGTATTGCCGGCCTGGTGGCCGAAGGCGTTCTGTCCCGGGAGTTCCTCCTCCTCGGCAGCGACGTCCTGCCGCCCGACCGTCCGCTCCACCGCCACCAGGAGGAGGCTATACGCAAGCTCGTGGCCGGACGCAACATCGTGGTGTCCACCGGCACCGGCAGCGGCAAGACGGAGACCTTCCTCATCCCCATTTTGAATCACCTCTTCCGAGAAGCCGAAAACGGATCATTGACGCCGGGTATCAGGGCCCTGCTCCTGTATCCCATGAACGCCCTGGCCAATGATCAATTGAAGCGCTTGCAGTTGCTTCTGGCCCACTACCCGCAAATAACCTTCGGCCGGTACACCGGGGAAACCGAACAGAAGTATGGTTATGCCCTGGGCAAGCACCGGAAGCTTTATGGAACCGACCCCCTGTCCAACGAGTTGATCTGCCGCGAGCAGATGTGGGAAAGACCGCCGCACATCCTCCTCACCAACTACGCCATGTTGGAATACCTGCTGCTGCGTCCCCGGGACACCGTCTTTTTCGATGGCGACCGGGCCCGGTACTGGCGTTTCGTCGTCATTGACGAAGCCCACACCTATTCCGGTGCCAAGGGCATCGAGATAGCCATGCTTTTGCGCCGGCTGAAAGACCGGGTGATGGGCGACTCCGGAGGGAAACTGCAGTGTGTGGCCACCAGTGCCACGCTGGGACGCGGCCGGGACGATTTCCCTCTAATCGCACACTTCGCCCGGCGCCTCTTTGGCGAGGAATTCGACTGGGAGCTGGAAGACCCCGGGAGGCAGGACGTGGTGGAGGCCGCGCGATTGCCTTTGGCTGCCGCGGAGATGGGATGGGGTCGACCGGATTCCCGGCTCTACCGGGAATGGGAGAGGATTATGGAACGGGGCGGGCCGCCGGAAAAAATGGTGCGGGAAATGCGGGCGTGCGCCGTGGCCGCCGGCGTTCCCCCGGAAATTGCGGTTATGCGGCCCGGCATGGACGAGCGGGAATTCCTGTATGAGGTGTTGAAAGGCGATACCAATCTCCTGCGCCTGCAGCGCGAACTGCAGGAGCGGCCCAGGCTGCTGGCCGGGTTGCCGGCGGCTTTGGGACTGGATTCTGCGGACGGTGCGGAAACCGTTGTTTCCCTGGTCAACCTGGCCAACCAGGCCCGGAAGGGTGAAGCGATGCCCCTTTTGCCCGCCCGTTACCACCTTTTTGTCCGGGCCATAGAAGGGGCCTACCTGTCCCTCCGGCCCGGGAAGAAGCTCTTCCTGGAAAGGTACGAAAAGATCAGGGAGCAGGGATCGGAATACCGGGTGTTTGAAACGGCTACCTGCCGGCAATGTGGCGCCACCTATCTCGTGGGCCAACGAAAACCGGAAAACGGCCACGAAATCCTGGGTATGGCCGGCGAGCGGGGCCGGGTGGAATACTTTCTCCTGCTCGACCAGGGCCGCCAACCGGTGGAGGGTGACGAGGACGAGGAAGTGGCCTCTGCCGCCGAAGACGGGGGTAAAGAAGACAAGTACAAGAGACACCTGCTCTGCGTTCGTTGCGGAACCATCGACCGGGAGAATATCCTCCAGTTCCCCTGCGAATGCGGCGAGGAAAACCGGGTCCTTCTCCTGCACGTTCCATCGCGGGAGGGCCGGATATCGGTCTGCCCCGCCTGCGGCAGGCACAGTTCCGGGGGCGTGACCCGGCGTTTTCTGGTGGGCGTGGACGCCGCGGCGACCGTGTTGGGCAGTGCCCTTTATCAACAGATCACTCCCAGCCGGAAGGCCGCTAATTTGGTGCCGCCTACGGTGGAAAACGAGGACCCGTGGGCTTCGGAAGCGTCGGCCGCCGGCACGGCCGGTACGGAAAAAGGGGAGGATGCCGCCCGCAAGCTCCTGGCTTTTTCCGACAGCCGCCAGGATGCGGCCTTTTTCGCTCCCTATCTCAGCCGCACCTACAACCAGATCCTCCATCGCCACCTCATCGTCCGGACCCTGCGCGACCATGCCGACGTGGCACGCACGAACGCCTGGCGCCTGCAGGACCTGGTGCCCCCGCTGCGGTATACCGCCGAGAACTGTGGGTTCTTCACCGATGACGAAAGCCCCCAGGAAAGGATCAACGAGGTCTGGAAGTGGGTCATGCACGAGTTCGTCGGCCCGGACCGGAGGATCAGCCTGGAGGGGTTGGGACTCCTGGGATTCACCCTGGTGGAACCTGCCGACTGGAATCCGCCTCCGGCTCTGTCAAAGGGTAAATGGGGTCTTTCCCGGCCGGAAGCGCTCACCATGTTACAGGTGCTTTTGAACAGCCTGCGTACGAACGCCGTAGTTAAGTTTCCCGACCAGGTGTCGCCGCGGGACGATTTTTTCAAGCCCCGCGACCGGGAGTATTTCGTTCGCGCCAACAAAGCCGTGCCGCGCAAAGGAATCTTCAGTTGGAACTCCAACCGAACCAACGGACGTCTCGACTATTTGCTGCGCCTGTCCGCCGCCCTGGGTACCGGGATCACCGCCCAGGAATGCCGGGATGTGCTGGCGAGAATATGGGATTCGGTTCTCAAGCCCGGTCAGGGCGGGCCCTGGGCGGATTATTTCGTTGGCCGGAATAACGGTCACGAGGGGGTGGTGTACCAGCTGAAGCACAACCTTTGGCGGCTCCATTCCCCGCTCATTGACGACCATGTGCCCTGGTACGTTTGCGACCGGTGCCAGAACCTGACCCTGCTCAACCTGCGGGGGGTGTGTCCTTCCTACCGCTGCGACGGGCGCCTGCAACCCTGTGATCCCGGGACGCTCTTCGCGGCCAACCACTACCGCCAACAGTATCTGGATACGTTACCGGTCCGCATGAAAGCGGAAGAACACACGGCTCAACTGACCACCCAGGCCGCCGCCGAATTGCAGAACGCCTTCATTACCGGTGAGGTCAACATCCTGAGTTGCTCGACCACTTTTGAACTGGGCGTGGATGTGGGCGAACTGGAGGCCGTGTTCATGAAGAACATGCCACCCTCGGCGGCCAACTACATCCAGCGGGCGGGCCGCGCCGGCCGGCGGACCGACTCCAACGCCTTCGCCCTCACCTACGCCCAGCGGCGCTCCCACGATCTGGACCATTTCCGGGAGCCCTGGCGGATGGTGGGGGGGAAGATAGGGGCCCCGTATTTTACCCTGGAGAACGAAAAAATCGTTCTGCGCCACGTTTACGCCATCGCCCTGGCCGCCTTTTGGCGCGAGCACCGGGAACTGTTCGGCACCGTGGAAGACTTTTTCTTTAAGTCCGACGGTCCGCAGTTGCTGCGGGACTATCTGGCCGCCCGGCCCGGGGAGTTGAAGGATGCCCTTCTCAGAATAGTGCCTCCTCGTTTACGCGATCAACTGGAACTGGAAACCTGGGGATGGGTGGACAGGCTCTTCGAAGAGAAGGGAGTCATGCGGACGGCGGCCGAGGAAATCACGACGGACGTGGGACAACTGAACCAATTGAAGCAGGAGTTATTTGCTCAGAATAAAAACCTTGGACATATTATGCATCTAATTAACACTCTTATGGGAAAGGACATTATCGGTTTTCTGTCCAACCACAACATCATACCCAAATATGGTTTTCCGGTCGATGTGGTCGAACTGCAGATTTTACATCACGGCAACGAGGCGCAGCGCCTCCAGTTGGAACGGGACCTGCGGATCGCGCTGGCCGAGTATGCGCCCAGCAGCCAGGTGGTGGCCGGAGGGAAGCTCTGGACCAGCCGCTACATCCGGAGACTGCCGGAGCGGGAGTGGGAGACCTTTTATTATACCATCTGCGACGAGTGCCAGAACTTCGAGCGGAAGAGAGCCGAATTGAATGAGAAAGCCAACTTTTGTGCCGTGTGTGGGAGCAAAATTGGCCAAAGCCAGGGAGTGTTCATCGTTCCCTCCTTCGGCTTCATCGCCGACGAGAAGCCGGGCAGCCCCGGCGAGGAAAAGCCGGAAAGAACTTACTCCACCCGGGTTTACTTCTCCGGTGAATCGGCCGATAAAGGTGAGAAGGAGAACATGCGACTCGACCTCGGTCCCGGCCTGAGCCTGGAACTCACCGCCGCTTCGCGGGGCCGACTGGCCATAATCAACAACGCCGGCCACGCCGGATTCCAGGTGTGTAAGTTCTGTGGGTTTGCCATACGGGGTGATGAAGCAGTACCGGGTTCCCACAAAACCCACTGGGGCAAGGACTGCTCCGGCAAGCTGCAGAAACATTTTTCCCTCGGCCACGAGTTCGAGACGGATGTGGTGAAGCTGCATTTTGCGGGCCATCGGGACGGGCGCCGGGGCTTTTGGACCTCCTTGCTCTACGCCCTTATCGAAGGGGCCAGTGCCGCCCTGCAGATCGAGAGGCAGGACCTGGACGGCTGTCTGGCTCCCACGCCGGGGAATCTGGGCAGCCCCACGCTGGTGCTCTACGACGACGTACCGGGCGGCGCCGGTCACGTGCGCCAACTGGTCAGGGAGGATGCCCTGCGAGAGGTCCTGCGCGTTTCTCTAAAACGGCTGGAGCTGTGCGAATGCGGCGGCCCCGAGGGCGACGCCAGTTGTTACGGATGCCTGCGCCATTACC
>Ga0078972_1003009_pt1 | contig 52341 bp, 47 predicted proteins | sample YelNatPaOPGAMG01_FD_67568 | JGI IMG/M metagenome (GOLD analysis project Ga0078972, IMG submission 67568) | Hot spring thermophilic microbial communities from Obsidian Pool, Yellowstone National Park, USA - OP-RAMG-01 (SPADES assembly) (version 2) | ecosystem: Environmental > Aquatic > Thermal...
GCTATGCGGTTCATACACCGGGCCGGTCCGCCGGTCACGGTCTCAACCCCGCCCGACCGGAGCCCGCAAGCCGAGGCAACCAACAACATGCCTAGTCGGGCTGGGGCGAAGCCCCGGTTAGCAGCTTGGCACTGCAGACGGACACCGCTCTCCGTTTAATGTTCCAACGCCATTGAGGCCACGCCGCCGAATGTGGACTGACGAGGTTTGGGCAGCCTGACTTTCCCACGCATTGGGTGGGCGGGGTGGTCGGACCGGGCTGCAATGATGCGGTGATGTCGGCGACCGCCTAACTGCGCGGTCCCCGGCTCTGGGACCAGCTGCGGTCGGTACGCGCATCACGTCCGACATTCCCCGTCGAACGTGAATCCATTGCGAAATCTGTTATGTTTTTTCGCATTAGCTTCACGCTCGGTGTGTTCGGATCGTGTCATCACGATCATCGTAACCGCAGCCGATCCGACTGTCACCGACCACTCCGGGCGGCTTTTACGCGCCGGATCGCTTGCGCGTGCAACGAAGCTGCCCCCGCCCAGCGTCCCTGCATGTCCGGGTCCCATCGGCGAACACACCGACTGGTGGATCGCCGTTACCGCGTCAAGCGGGCCGAATGCGTGGTCACGGTCGAGCAACAATCTTGTACCAAACCGCTTGTCTTTCATAGTGATGTCGGTCTGGCCAGGCGAAAATGGCTGCGAGTTGTACGCGTCCCGCACCGGGCGGGTGCGTGGCCTCGTAGACAGGTGATCGACATGAAACTTTGGCATTACCTCAGGCGTGACCCGGTATCGGACGGGCGTGAAGACACCGCCGCCACCGCACCGGACTCGCGCCTAGCGCTTCGTCGGCTGGCGGCTGCCGCGCTGGTTGTCGCCCTGACGGGAGCGGGTTATCTGGGCTGGACGGCGTACCAGCGTCACCAAGCCGACGTCGCTGCCGCCCAGGCGCTCGACGCGGCGCGGAACTATGCGTTCAAGCTGGCCAACCTCGACGCCGACACGATCGATCAACATCTCGCCGACGTCGAGGGCGGCTCGACGGGGGAGTTCCAGGGTAGACACGTCAAATCCCGTGAGCACCTTCGCCGGCTTGTCGTGGACAACCGGGTCACGACGCGCGGCAACGTTGTCGAGGCGGCGGTCAAGTCGACCAGCCCGAACAAAGTAGTGGTTTTGGTGCTGGTGGATCAGGCGGTGACCAATGCGGCGTCTCCGGACCCACATATCGACCACAGCCGCATCAGGATGACCATGGAGAAGGTTGACGGCCGGTGGCTGGCCAGCAAGGTGGAACTGACATGAAACAGTGCGTGGGTTGGGCAGCGACCGGGCTGCTCGCAACCTCGATCGCATTCTGTGCCGATACTGCGAGGGCGGAACCGGTCAACTGGGAAGCCATTGCCCAATGCGAATCAGGCGGTAACTGGGCGGCCGATACCGGCAACGGCGCCTACGGCGGCCTTCAGATCACCGAACCGACCTGGCAATCCAACGACGGCACCCCGGGGTTGCCCTCGCAAGCCAGCCCCGCCGAGCAGATCGCCGTAGGGAAGCGGATTATGGCCACCCAGGGGCCGGGTGCCTGGCCCACCTGCGCCCAGGCCAGCACCGCTGCAAACGCCCCGGTCGGCTCCCTGACCAATTACCTGACAACCTTGATGACCGACATGTGACGGATACCTATTCTGAGCGATGATCGGGTGTGATGACGTCGCATCCCTCCTCTGTTGGCCTGCCCGAGGTGCAGCTGACCCGCGGCACACCGTTCGGCATCTACGTGCACGTGCCGTTTTGTCTGACCCGTTGCGGCTATTGCGACTTCAACACCTACACGCCGGCCGAGCTGGGTGGGGTCAACCCCGACGCCTGGCTGCGGGTGTTGGGCTCGGAGCTGGAGTTGGCGGCCGCGCAACTGGGCGGCCCGACGGCCGACACCGTGTTCGTCGGAGGCGGGACGCCCTCGCTGCTGGGCAGTGCCCGGCTGTGCGCGGTCCTCGACATGGTGCGGCAGCAGTTTGGGCTGGCACCCGATGCCGAGGTGACCGCCGAAGCCAACCCGGAGTCGACATCGCCGGAGCTGTTCGCCGCGCTGCGCGCCGGCGGCTACACGCGGCTGTCGCTGGGCATGCAGTCGGTGGCACCGCGGGTGTTGGCCACCCTTGACCGGGTGCACGCACCGGGGCGGGCGACGGCCGCGGCCGAAGAGGCGCTGACCGCGGGCTTTGAGCATGTCAGCCTCGACCTGATCTACGGCACCCCGGGCGAATCCGACGACGACCTGATCCGTTCGGTGGATGCGGCGCTCGACGCCGACGTCGATCACGTGTCGGCCTACGCGCTGGTGGTCGAGGAGGGTACCGCGCTGGCGCGGCGCGTCCGGCGCGGCGAGCTCGCCGCGCCGGACGACGACGTGCTGGCGCATCGCTACGAGCTGGTCGATGCCCGGCTGTCCGCGGCCGGTCTGCAGTGGTACGAGCTCTCCAACTGGAGCCGTCCCGGCGGGCAATGCCGGCATAACCTCGGTTATTGGGATGGCGGCCAATGGTGGGGCGCCGGCCCCGGCGCGCACAGTTTCGTCGGCACGACGCGCTGGTGGAACGTCAAGCACCCCAATGTCTATGCCCAACATTTGGCTCACGCGCAGCTACCGGTCGCCGGTTTCGAGAAACTCGATGCCCAAGCACGGCACACCGAGGATGTGATGCTCAGGATTCGACTGCGTCGGGGTCTGCCGGTCGAGCTGCTGGACGCCGCCGAGCGCGAGCGCGCCGCGGTGGCCGTCAGCGACGGGCTGCTGGCAGACGATGGTGATCGTCTGGTGCTCACCGACCGCGGACGGCTGCTCGCCGACGCGGTGGTGCGCACCCTGCTGGGCTGAGCCGGCAGCGCCGGTCTCGCGTTAGCTTGTTGCCTCGCGCCGGCGTTGGTGTCACGCTAAGCGGCATGACAGACGTCGAAGGATACGTCGACCAGGCTATGGCCGGCTTGGCGGAGCCCCAGCCGATGTACAAAGCGCTGCGTGAATCCGCGCCGGTGTTTCGCTCGCCGCAGTCGGTGGTCCTGAGTAGCCTCGCCGACATCGAGATGGCGCTCAAGCGCACCGAGGTGTTCTCCTCGAACATGGACGCAGTCGATCTGGGTAACCTGCGCCCGCTGATCCCGCTGCAAATCGACCCGCCCGAACACGCGAAGTACCGTCGCATCCTTGATCCGCTGTTCACTCCGCGCGAGATGGCCCGGCGTGAACCGCGTGTCACCGAAATGGTGAACGAGATGATCGACGGCTTCGCCCATCGGGGCGAATGCGATTTTCACGCCGAATTCGCGGTGCCGCTACCGTGCACGGTTTTCCTGCAGCTGCTCGGCCTGCCGCTGGAGGACCTCGAAACATTTTTGGTCTGGAAGGACGGTGTGATCCGTCCGGAAGGTGCCCGGGGCTACACCGAACACGGTAAGGCCGCGGCACCGGTGGCGCGACAGATCTACGAGTACTTCGAGCGCGCCATCGACGACCACATCGCCAACCCTCGCGACGACGTGCTGTCCGCGATGATCGCGGCGAAGATTGAGGGACAATCACTTTCCCGCGAAGAATTGCTCGATATCTGTTTCCTGTTCCTCATCGCGGGGCTGGATACGGTGACCGATTCGCTGGACTGCTTCTTCGTTTACCTCGCGCGGCATCCCGAGCACCGTCGGCAGTTGATCGACGAGCCCGACATCCTGCCCAGCGCAATCGAAGAGCTGTTGCGTTGGGAGACGCCTGTGCCGGGAGTTGCTCGGGTGGCCATCGACGATATCGAGGTGGCAGGATGCCCGATCCGCAAGGGGGAGCGGGTCAGCCCGCTGCTCGGCGCGGCCAACACCGACCCGGCGGAGTTCCCCGACCCGGAACTCGTTGACTTCCGGCGCAACCCGAACCGGCACCGCGCGTTTGGTGGCGGCCCGCACCGCTGCCTCGGTTCGCACCTGGCCCGCATGGAACTGCGGGTGGCATTGCGCGAATTTCACCGGCGCATACCCGATTACGCGATCAAACCCGGTGTCGAGCTCAAATACACCCGCGGACTGCGGTCGGTGGAAGCGCTGCCGCTGATCTTCCCGGTGCCCACATCGTGAGGCGCGCCGGTGCCGATAGGCAGCCCAGATGGCCACTTCCCGCTGGCGGGGGAGCGCGGCGGTCATGATCCACGTCGCCGTTGACGCGGATCGTTGCATGGGGCACGGACGCTGTTACACCTTGGCGCCCGACGTGTTCGACGCCGACGAGGTCGGGCATTGCATCCTACGTGTCGCGCACGTCCGCGGCGCGCTGGAGGAACAGGCCGTCAACGCCGAGCAGAACTGCCCTGAGCAAGCGATCACGCTGTCTGGCTGAAGCACACTAGGCTGCGCGCCCCCTGCCCGGCGGCCATGTCGGCGAACGCGCTCTCGACGTCGTCGATGCCGATGCGCCGCGTCACCAGCGCCTCGAGATCGAGCCGGCCGCGGCGGGCGAGCTCGGCGAGCACCGGGATATCGCGCGCGGGGTCGCTCGCTCCGTAGACGCTGCCGCGGACGACCTTGCCGTCGGCCATCAACGACAGCGCGGGAAACGTCACCTCGTCGGTGATTCCGGCCGCACCTACCAGCGTGACGGTGCCGCCGCGGCGGGTTGCCTCATAGGCCGCGCGGATCGTGGCGGGCTTGCCCACCACCTCGATCCCGTGATCGACCCCGGCGCCGCCGGTGTGGTCGCGCACGGCGGTGACCAGGTCGACCTCGCTGGCGTCGATGGTGTCGGTGGCGCCATTGGCTACCGCGGCCGGCAGCTGGGCGGCAACCCGGTCGGCGGCGATGATGTGCGCCGCGCCGGCCAGCCGGGCCCCTTGGATCGCGGCTAATCCAACACCACCGCAACCGATGACGAGCACGCTCTCGCCTGCACGCACGGCCGCCGTTCGCAGCACGGCGCCCACCCCGGTGGTGACGCCGCAGCCCAGCAGCGCCGCGTGATCCAGCGACAGCGACGCGTCGACCGGCACTACGGCCGCAGCCGGGACCAGCGTCTCCTCGGCCAGTGAGCCAACCCCCAGCGCCGGCCACACCGGACCTGAGGCGCTCTGTGCATACGGCTCGCCGTAAGCGTGGTCGTAGCCGTGCACGCACAGCTGGGCCTCCCCACGAAGGCAGTGCGGGCAGCGCCGGCAGGGCACGTTCCAGGTCAGCACGACCCGTGCGCCGGGGCAGACGGTGGTGACGTCGTCGCCGACCTCGGTGACGATGCCGGCACCTTCGTGACCGAGCGTGCACGGCAGCAGCGTCGGTATGGACCCGTCGCGCAGCGACAGGTCGCTGTGGCACACGCCGCTGGCGGCCAGCCGGACCCGGACCTCGTGGCGGCCCAGCGGCCGGAGCGCAAGGTCTGCCACCGCGGTGGGCTGGCCGACCTCGGCCAGCACCACCCCTTTCACGCGAGGAAATCTGTGATCGGCGTCATACCGTCTTACGATGGCGGCACGACCGCAGCCGGTCAAGGAGACGAAGCTATGACCGCAATTTCTTCTGACGTGTCGCCGATGAACCTGGCGGCGATGCTCACGATCGGCGGCCAGCCGCAGCCGGGCGCGCCGTACCCGGTGCACAACCCGGCGCGGCCCGCCGAGATCGTCGGGCACGCCCCGGCCGCTGACCTCGATCAGCTCGACGTCGCGGTGCAGGCCGCGCGGAGGGCGTTTCCGGCCTGGCGCGGCCTCGCCGCTGCCGAACGGGCTGCGGCCATCGGCGACGCGGCGGCCGCGGCCGCTCAGCAGCTCGCTGCCGCCGACGCTGCCCGGCTTTACACCCGTGAGCACGGCAAGGTGCTCGCGGAGGCGCGCTTCGAGATCGACACCGCCCCGGTGCTCGCATCGCTGCTCGGCTCGATGGCCGAGGCGGCGCTGGCGACCGAGTACATCGACCCCCCCGCGGCCTGTCCGCGACTGCATCGCGAGCCCTACGGTGTTGCGGCACTTGTGCTTCCGTTCAACTGGCCGCTGGCTCTGATGACGACCAAACTGGCCTCGGCGCTCGCCGCCGGCAATACCGCGGTGGTCAAGGTGCCGCCGACCTGTCCACTGGCCGCTCTGCACTTCGGTGCGGCGTTCGCCGCCGCGCTGCCGCCGGGTGTGGTCAATGTGCTCGCCGGACCGGGGGCCGGACTGGCTCAGGCCTTGGTGAGCCATCCGGGAATCGACGTCATCTCGCTGACCGGCGGGGTGGCCACCGGGCGCGCGGTGATGGCGGCCGCCGCCGCGCGGCTCACCCCGGTACTGCTGGAACTCGGCGGCAACGACGCCGCGATCATCGCCCCCGACATCGCGGTCAGCGATGAACTCGTCGAGCGGCTGGTGACCGCGACCTACACCACCGTCGGCCAGGTGTGCATGGCGATCAAACGGCTCTACGCGCCACGCGACCGGGTCGGCGAACTGGCCGATGCGGTGTTGGCGCGCTGTGCCCGGGAGGTGGTCGGCGACGGGCTGGCCGAGGAGACCACACTCGGTCCGCTGCACACCGCGGCCGGCCGAAACCGGGTGCGCAGGCTGATCGCGGACGCCGAGGCGCACGGCGCGACGGTCCGCAGCGCCGGACGGATTCGCGACCCCGACACCGGCGGCTATTTCGTGTTGCCGACCGTCGTCACGGGCCTGCCGCCGGACGCAGCGCTGGCAACCGAGGAGCAGTTCGGTCCGGTGCTGCCGATCTTCGGCTATCGCGACATCGATGAAGCGGTGGCCGCGACCAACGCCACCGATTTCGGCCTCACCGCCTCAATCTGGACCGGCGACGACGCGCTGGCCGAACGGGTCGCCGCCGAATTGGTCGCCGGCACCGTCAGCATCAACTGCCACGGCATGGCCGCCCAAGACCCGCGGCTGCCGTTCGGCGGCGTCGGCCAGTCGGGTCTGGGTCGCGAACTCGGCGCCGACGGGATCCGGGCGTTCACTCAGCCGCGAGCGTTCGTACGCCAGCCGGCACCGCGGTAGGCGAGACATCTGGTGTCGGTCGGACGCCGGAGCGCCAAAACCACAGCGGCGTGCCGATCAGCACGGCCACGAACACGAACACGTAGCTGCCGGTGATGATGTCGCGCCAGGCACCGCCGGGCCGAAACGAGAGCAGACCCGCCTCCGGGCTTGCGCCGCGCAGCGAGAGGAACCAGCCGCCAAGCAGGGCCCACAGGGACCACAGCAACCAGGCCGAAGCGCCTCGGCCCAGCGCGTACGCCCGATACCCGAGGTGGACCGTCAACGGCGCGAACCACACCCAGTGATGGCTCCAACTAAACGGCGACGCCGCGGCGCAAGCCATTCCGACGATGGCGATAGCCAAAACGCTTTGGCCGCGCCGGTACGTGGTCGCGGCAAGCGTCAACGCAACCACTGCGAGTACCACCGCCACCGTGGTGGCCAACGCCGCGGGTGCGTGTAGCCGTGTGAGCAGCCCACCGACGCTGGTATTGGCCCACCGGTCAACCGAAATCCGGCCGACATCGTGGAAGCCTCCGCGCAGCCAGTAATAGGCCGAACCGGTTGGCAGCAACACGAACCCCACGACTACCGTGGCGACGAACGTTGCCCCGGCCACCAGCGCCGCACGCAGGCGGCCGATCGCGACCAGGTAGAAGATGAACAACGCCGGAGTCAACTTGATCCCGGCCGCCAGACCAATGCCGATGCCGGCCGCCGGGCGTTGCGCCTTACCCAGCAAATCGGCCAGCACCAGCGTGAGGATCACGATGTTGATCTGCCCCAGCTGCAGCGAAAGCCGGACCGGTTCGAGCCATATCACCAGCCCCGTCAATAGCGTTGTGAGACTCCACAATCCGTCGCCGACGGCGAGACCCGTCGCGGTCAGCATCCGGTGGACCGCGTAGGTGACCAGCCCGCACATCGACAGCAACCAGAGCACCTGCACCGTCGGCTCGGCGACGTAGGCCAGCGGCCGCAGCGCGAGGGCGGCGAACGGCGGATAGATGAACAGCAACGTTTTCGGATTGCCGGTCAGCCCAGCCGAGTACAGATCAAGTCCGTCCCTCGCCCGGGTCGCGCCGAAGCGGTACACCTGCAGGTCGACCTGAGCCAGCATGCCGGGCCAGTGGGCATATGCCATCAGGTAGAGCAGCAGCGCCGCGGACAACACGGCAGGACCACCACGGCGAACCCACGGCTGCACCCTCATGTCGCCGCGTCGCATCGGTCGATCAGGCTACCGGGCCGCCGGCCGTCCGTCGTCGCCACCCCAATCTTTGCATTGATTGCTTAGATAGCATTGACAGTGCGAAGAACCCGTCGTTAGCTTGCGCTATGGCGCTGCTGCCGGACCCGGCTCCGCGTGCGCGACGATACGTGGTGATCTCGGTGGACGACCACGTCATCGAGCCACCCGACATGTTCGTCGGGCGGCTGCCGGCCGCGCTGGCCGACCGGGCACCGCGGGTCGTCGAGACCGACGATGGGCGCCAGGTGTGGCAGTACGAAGACTGCCAATACCCCAACGTCGGGCTCAACGCGGTGGTTGGCCGGCCGCCGGCGGAATGGAGCATGGAACCGGCCCGGTTCGACGAGATGCGCCGGGGCTGCTGGGACATCACGGCTCGCATCGCCGACATGGACCTGGCCGGCATCTGGGCGTCGCTGAACTTTCCGTCGCTGATCGCCGGGTTCTGCGGCACGGTGTTCTGGAAGAGCAAGGATCCGCAGCTGGGCCTGGCGGTGCTACGGGCCTGGAACGACTGGCACCTCCAGGTGTGGGCCGGCAGCTTCCCGGAGCGCATCATCCCGCTGCAGCTGCCATGGCTGGCCGACCCGCAGCTGGCCGCCGAGGAAATCTGCCGCAACGCCGCCCGCGGCTTCAAGGCGGTCAGCTTCCCCGAGTTGCCTGCCCAGTGCGGGCTACCCAGCCTGCACACCGGGGTGTGGGACCCGTTCTTCGCCGCGTGCCAAGAAACCGACACCGTGGTGTGCCTGCACACCGGATCAGCCCAGTGGGCGCCGATCCCGGCGCCGGACACCCCCTTCGAGACCATCACCACCCTGTTCCCGGTCAACGGCCTGGTCGCCTGCGCCGACATGCTCTGGTCCGGCGTCCCCGTGCGCTTCCCGAGACTGAACATCACGCTGGCCGAAGGCGGGCTGGGCTGGGCGGCTATGCTCGGTGACCGCGCCGACTACGTGCTGGCCCACTCTGCATCCGGTCGCGAAGGCGGCTCCTGGAAATCCGACCTGCTGCCCAGCGAGGTGCTGCGGCGCAATTTCTGGTTCTGCTCGATCGACGACCCGCACGCATTCGGGGCGCTGGACGCGATCGGGGCTGAGCGCATTCTCGTCGAAAGCGACTATCCTCATGCCGATTCCACCTGGCCGGACACCCAGGAGGTCATCGCGCGCAATGTCGCGGGGCTGTCGGCCGACGATGCCGCCCGCATCACCCACCGCAATGCCGCAGAGCTGTTCCGCCATCCGCTGCCCGACGCCGGGTGGTTGGCGTGCTAGATCTGCTGATCCGCGACGCCGAGATCGTCGACGGCACCGGCGCGCCGGCCCGCCGCGGCGACGTCGGCGTGTGCGACGGCCGGATCGTCGCGATCGGCGAGGTCGGCGATTCGGCCACCAAAACCGTTGACGCGGCTGGGCAGGTGCTGGCGCCGGGCTTCGTCGACCTGCACACGCATTACGACGCGCAGCTGTTCTGGGATCCGACTGCCAGCCCGTCGGTGCAGCACGGCGTCACCACGGTGTTCGGCGGCAACTGCGGGTTCACCCTGGCACCCGCGGCGCCCGGTCAGCAGGACTACCTCACCCGGATGCTCGCGCGGGTGGAAGGCATGCCGCTGGAGGCGCTGCGGGCCGGGCTGGACTGGGAATGGTCGTCGTTCGGCGACTGGCTGGCCCGCTTCGACGGCCGGATCGCGGTCAACGCCGGTTTCCTGGTTGGTCATTCGGCGCTGCGGCTTGCGGCGATGGGCGACGATGCGGTCGGCGGCCAGGCCGGCCCCGGCCAGGTCGATCGGATGGTCGCGCTGCTCGAGGACGCGTTGGCCGATGGCGCGCTGGGGTTTTCGACGTCGCAGTCGCACACCCACAATGACGCAGCCGGGCAGCCGGTGCCGTCGCGCGCCGCGTCGCGCGAGGAGCTGCTGGCGCTGGCCGCCGGAGTGCGCCGGCATCCGGGCACCACGCTGGAGGCGATCATCCCGGGCTGCCTGTCCGGGTTCACCGACGACGAGATCACCCTGCTCACCGACATGTCGCGGGCCGCCGGCCGGCCGCTGAACTGGAACGTGCTGGGCGTGTCGGCGGCTAACCCGGCCGGCCACCAACATCAGCTGCGGGCCTCCGACGTCGCGGCCGAGCGCGGCGGCCGGGTGGTGGCGCTCACCTTGCCGCACACGATGGGCATCCGGTTGTCGTTTTTGAGTGGCTTCGTGCTCGACGGGCTGCCCGGCTGGCGCGAGACCATGCACTTGCCGTTGCCCGAGCGGCTGGCGGCGCTGGCCGACCCCGAGGTGCGCCGGCGCCTCGACGAGGGCGCGCACAGTCCGGAAGCCGGCGTGCTGCGCGGGCTGGCGAACTGGGCGCGGCTGATCATCGTCGAGACGTTCGCACCGGAAAACGCCGACGCCACCGGGTATTCGGTGGGTGAAGTCGCCGCCGCCCGCGGTGGCGAGCCGTTCGACACGCTGTGTGACATCGTGATCGCCGACGAGCTGCGCACCGGGCTCACGCCGCCGCGCACCGATGACGACCTCGCCGACTGGCAAGCCCGCGCCGAAGTCTGGCAGCACCGGGACGCGGTGATCGGCGGCTCGGATGCCGGGGCTCACCTGGACATGATGTGCGGCGCCATCTACACGACGTCACTGCTCGGCCACGGTGTGCGCGAGCACCAGGTGGTGACTCTCGAGGAGGCCGTCCGGCTGATCACCGACGTGCCGGCGCGCCTGTACGGGCTTCGTCACCGCGGCCGGATCGCGCCGGGCTGGCACGCCGACCTGGTGCTGTTCGACCCCGCCACCGTCGACCACGGACCCGAACGCACCCGCTACGACCTGCCCGCCAGCGCGCCGCGGCTGGTCGCCGATGCCCGCGGCATCAGTTCCGTGCTGGTCGGCGGTGTCGAGGTGTGTCACGACGGGGTGGCCACCGGCGCGCTGCCCGGCACGGTGCTGCGCTCCGGACGTGACACCGACACGGTGCCGGCTCATGGCTGAGACTGCGAACTCGCCCAGCGACGAATTCGACCCGGTCGAACTGCAGGGCGGTCTGCTCATGCAGGTCGAGAACGTTCACGAGCGGTTGCGTGCGGCACGCGCCAAGCACCGGGTGATGGTCGGCAACCCGTTGAGCGAAACATCCGGCCAGGATCCGGGCACCGCGGGCGTGACGGTGCTGGGATACGACGAGTGCCAACGAGTGCTGACTCATCCGGACACCTACTCGTCGTCGATCTACGAACAAATCATGGGTCCGGTCATGGGCCGCACGCTGCTGGAACTCGAAGGTGCCGAACACCGGGCCAGCCGGGCCCTGGTGTCGCCGTCGTTCCGATCGGTGCTGCTGGAGCGGTGGCGCACCGACCTGGTTGACGTGGTGGTCAACGAGCTCATCGACGAAATGGCCCCGCGCGGTCGGGCCGAGTTGGCCCGCGAATTCACCTTCGCGTTCCCAGTCCAGGTGATCGCGCGGATCATGGGCCTGCCGCGCGCCGACTACCTGCGTTTCCAGCGACTGTCGATCGAGCTGCTCAACGTGGTCTACGACTGGGAACGCGGGATCGCGGCGTCGGCCGCACTGAAGGCCTACTTCGCCGAGGTCCTCGCGCAGCGGCGGCGCACCCCGCAAAACGATCTGATCAGCACTCTGGCGGAGTCGGAAATCGACGGCGCGCGGCTGACCGACGCCGAAATCTTCGCGTTTCTGCTGCTGATTTTGCCGGCCGGGGTGGAGACGACCTACCGCGCCTCGGGAAACTTGCTGGTCGCTCTGCTCACCGAGCCGGCGCTGTGGGACGCAGTGCGTGCGGATCGCGGCCTGGTCCGCAGCGCCATCGAGGAGGCACTGCGCTGGGAGCCGCCGATCACCACGGTGATGCGGTTGGCCGCGCGCGACACCGAGCTCGGTGGGGTCGAGATCCCGGCGGGAACGAAGGTCAGCGTCAGCGTGGCGGCCGCCAATCGAGATCCGCAGCGCTACCGCGACCCGGACCGCTTCGATCCCACTCGCACCGACATCGCGCACCTGACCTTCGGCGGCGGGCCGCATCTGTGTCTGGGCATGCATCTGGCGCGGATGGAGGCGTCGGTCGCGATCAATGCGCTGCTCGACCGGCTGCCTGATCTGCGACTAGACCCCGACGCGCCGCCGCCGAAGGTGGTCGGCTTGGCGTTCCGCTCCCCGGCGGCGCTGCCTGTGCAGTTCACTGCCGCCTGAGCTGGCGCGGCATACCGGGACAAACCGCGGGGATACCTGCGAAAAGCTGACTATGCTCGCACCGTGTCCGGTTGCCCGCGGATTAGTTTCGGCAGCTAGCGGGCGTCCGTTTCCGGTGCCTGTTCCAGATAGTCCGCGAGGATGCGACTGACCAGCGACTCCCAGCTGTGACAGCGGCATTCGGTCGGAATAGCGATCCAGCCACTCGATGGCCAGCCGGACGGTGATGTTGGGTTCGGGCAGTTCGCCGTCGTCGAGCATGCCTCAGCGCTTCATCAGTGCCAGTTCGGCATTGGCGTGGCGTTGCTCTTCGGCGTGGAAGTATCGGGTATCTTTCGGCCAGTGTCGGGGTGGGCGCCTTCTTGGCCAGCGCCGCGAATCCCCGGCCGTCGACGTTTTCGATCCAGCACAGGTCGGCCATGAATCGTCGAACCGCGACACGTCGCAGCGGACAGTGAAGGCTTCACCGCCCTGGTTGGTGATCCGGTCAACCGTGCACCGATGCCGCTGCCGGCCCCGGTGACTACCGCCGACGCGCGGTGGCTGACCTTGGGCGACGTGAGGCCGACCATATTCATCTGCGGTACCGGACGCGAGAGCCGGTGGCGCATTCAGTGGCGAAGCGACATCCGCCGGGGCGCCCCGGTATCAGAGCGCCCCGAGAACTGCCGCATTAGTCCATGGCAACGTTGCGCGCCGATGGCACCTGACGCTAATACAGTGGCCCAATGACCGAAGATGACCGCGGCCGCTGGGACGGGAAGTATGCGAGCAAGGGCCCGGTGGCGCTCGGCCTGGTCGATTTGCCTGCGGTGTTCGCGCCCTACCGGGATGTCTTCCCCACCTCAGGACAAGCCCTCGACCTGGCGTGCGGGCAGGGTTCAGGCGCGGTGTGGCTGGCGCAGCGAGGCCTGGACGTCTGGGGGCTCGACGTGTCGCCGGTTGCCATCGGGCAGGCCCGCGACCTCGCCCGTCGCGCCGGGATCGACGCCCGCTGCCGGTTTGACATCGTCGACCTCGACAGTGGTCTGCCGGCCGGGCCGCCGGTCGACGTCGTGCTGTGCCACAAGTTTCGGGACCGCCGCCTTGACCGCGCGGTCATGCAACGTCTGGCTCCCGGCGGAGTGCTCGCGCTGAGCTCGCTCAGCGAGGTCGGCGGCGCTGCAGGGCCTTATCGAGCCAGGCCCGGCGAACTGCTGACGGCTTTCACCGGCCTCGAGGTGATCGCCGCGGGTGAAGGTGATGGTGAGGCCTGGCTGGTGGCGCGAGCGTGCCCGCTGTAACACCGGGCCCCGGACGGACGACACATACCGACGTAGGCGCTTAGCACGCCTAATCGTTAGCGGAAAGGACAGCGTGGTGACCATGAAAGCTTTCGCGACAGGGGTGGCGGCCGCGGCCGCAATCGGAGCCGCCGCGGCAGGCGTGACCGGGGCAAGCGCCCCGGCCGCGCTGCACGTGCAGCCCGTCGTCTTCAGCGCACCGCTGCCGGCCGACCAGACCGCAGGCCTGCCGACCCCAAGCCAGTTGACCAGTGTGTTGACCAGCCTCGCCGACCCGGACGTTCCGTTTGCGAACAAGTCCGGGCTGGTTGAAGGCGGCATCAGCCCGACCGAGGCGGCCCTGGCCGATCACGCGCTGCAAAAGGCCGCCAAGAAGGGGCAGCTGCCGTTGTCGTTCACTGTGACCAACATCGCCCCGGCCGGCCCGGCCGCGGCCACCGCCGACGTGGCCGTCGCGGGACCTAAGCTCAGCACGCCGGTCACCGAAAACGTCACGTTCGTAGACCAGGGCGGCTGGATGTTGTCGCGCAGCTCGGCGATGTCGTTGCTGCAGGCGGCCTCGGGGCACTGACGCCCTCTTTTTGCCCTTTGTGCCGCGAACGTGCGTGTTTGCGCGCCGACACGCCGCGGCAGCCGTACCGTTGCGCACGCTCGGCCGCATTGGGGCGCAGCCCGCGACCAGTCGCGAGTCACCGTAAAATGAACCGGATCAGGAAGGTGGATCGGATGGGAAGTGCCGAGGAGCGCCGCTTTGAAGTGTTACGCGCCATCGTCGCCGACTTCGTCGCCACCAAGGAACCGATTGGCTCGAAGTCGCTGGTGGAGCGGCATAACCTTGGCGTCTCGCCCGCCACGGTACGCAACGATATGGCTGTGCTGGAGGCCGAGGGCTACATCACCCAGCCGCACACCAGCTCCGGGCGGGTGCCCACCGAGAAGGGCTATCGCGAATTCGTCGACCGACTCGACGATGTCAAGCCGCTGTCGGTGGCCGAGCGGCGCGCCATCCTGGGTTTTTTGGAGTCCGGCGTGGACCTCGACGACGTGCTGCGCCGCGCGGTACGGCTACTGGCCCAGCTCACCCGCCAGGTGGCGATCGTGCAATACCCGAGGTTGTCGACGTCGACGGTGCGCCACCTGGAGGTGATCGCGCTGACTCCGGCGCGGCTGCTGATGGTGGTGATCACCGATTCGGGACGGGTCGACCAGCGCATCGTGGAGCTCGGCGACGTGATCGACGACCACCAGCTCGCTCAGCTGCGGGAGATGCTCGGCCAGGCGTTGGAAGGCAAGAAGCTCTCGGCGGCGTCGGTCGCGGTGTCCGAGCTGGCCGGGCACTTCGACGGGCACAACGGAGCCGCCAACAGCCTGTCTGACGCCGTCGGCCGGTCGGCGACCGTGCTGCTCGAGTCGCTGGTCGAGCACAGTGAGGAGCGGCTGCTGCTCGGCGGGACCGCCAACCTGACCCGCAATACCGCCGATTTCGGTGGGTCGCTGCGCTCGATCCTGGAGGCCCTCGAGGAGCAGGTCGTGGTGCTGCGGCTGCTGGCCGCCCAGCAGGAGGCCGGGAAGGTGACGGTCCGCATCGGACACGAGACCGCGGTCGAGCAGATGGCGGGCACCTCGGTGGTGTCCACCGCCTACGGCACTTCCGACACCGTCTACGGCGGCATGGGGGTACTCGGGCCCACCCGGATGGATTATCCGGGAACTATCGCTAGTGTCGCTGCGGTTGCTATGTACATCGGCGAAGTGCTGAGTGCGCGATGACCAAGCACTTGCTGCAGTATTCGTTCATAGCCGCGTAAGGCGGCCCAAGAAAGGTCAGGCGTGGCACGCGACTACTACGGTCTACTTGGCGTGAGCAGGGGCGCCAGCGATGCGGAAATCAAACGCGCATATCGCAAGCTGGCGCGCGAGCTGCATCCCGACGTCAACCCCGACGAGGACGCGCAGGCGAAGTTCAAGGAGATCAGCGCCGCCTACGAGGTGCTGTCCGATCCGGAGAAGCGCCGCATCGTCGATATGGGTGGGGATCCGCTGGAGAACGCCGCCGCCAATGGTTTTGCCGGGTTCGGAGGTCTCGGTGATGTGTTCGAGGCGTTCTTCGGCGGGGGTGCGACATCGCGCGGTCCGGTGGGACGAGTGCGCCCGGGTTCGGACTCGCTGCTGCGGATGCGTCTGACCCTCGAAGAATGCGCGACGGGTGTCACCAAGCTGGTCACCGTCGACACCGCGGTGCTCTGTGACCGATGCCAGGGCCGGGGCACCAACGGCGACTCGGGACCGGTGACCTGTGACACCTGCGGCGGGCGCGGCGAGGTCCAGACGGTGCAGCGCTCGCTGCTCGGCCAGGTAATGACGTCGCGTCCCTGCCCTGTCTGCCGCGGCATCGGTGAAGTCATCCTCGACCCCTGCCACCAGTGTGGCGGCGACGGCCGGGTACGGGCGCGCCGGGAGATCAGCGTGAAGATTCCCGCCGGGGTCGGCGACGGCATGCGGGTTCGGCTGGCCGCCCAGGGCGAAGTCGGGCCCGGCGGGGGACCCGCCGGCGACTTGTACGTCGAGGTCCACGAGCAAAGCCACGACATCTTCGTGCGCGACGGTGACGACCTGCACTGCACGGTCTCGCTGCCGATGGTCGACGCGGCGTTGGGCACCACGGTGACCGTCGACGCGATCCTCGACGGGCTCATCGAGATCACTGTTCCGCCCGGCACCCAGCCTGGCTCGGTGATCACACTGCGCGGCCACGGCATGCCGCACCTGCGTTCGGGTGTTCGCGGCGATTTGCACGTGCACGCCGAGGTGGTGGTACCCGAGCGGCTCGATCACCGCGATGCCGAACTGCTGCGCGAGCTGAAAAGCCGCCGCAACCGCGACGTGGCGGAAGTTCGGTCCGCCCATGGCAGCCCCGCCAGTGGGTTGTTCAGTCGGCTGCGCGAGACGTTCACCGGCCGCTGAGTGGCACGTGCCCGGCCTGTTCTACGCCGACGCGCTGCCGGAGACGGGGGCGCTGGCCGTCATCCGGGGCGACGAGGGCTTCCACGCCGCGACCGTCCGGCGGATCCGCCCGGGTGAGGAGCTGCTGCTCGGCGATGGCGCCGGGGGCGTGGCCCGCTGCCGGGTGGAGGCGGCCGGCGGTGACCGGCTGCAGGCCCGGGTGCTCGAATGCTGGACCGTGTCGCCGGGGCAGCCGCCGGTGACGGTCGTTCAGGCACTGCCCAAGGCAGAGCGGTCGGAGCTCGCGATCGAGCTGGCCACCGAGGCCGGCGCGGACGCGTTCGTGGCCTGGCAGGCCGCGCGCAGCGTGGCGCGCTGGGACGATGCCAGGGTCGAGAAGGGACTGCGCCGCTGGCGCGCGGCGGCCCGCGCCGCGGCCGGGCAATCCCAACGTGCGCATATCCCGCTGATCGACGGCGTGCTGTCCACCGCAACGCTTGTCCGGCGGGTGGCCGACGCGGTGGCGTCGGGCACGGTGGTGTTGGCGCTGCACGAGTCGGCCCCCGCCGGGCTGGCGGAACTGGCGCTGGGGCAAGCGGGTGCGCTGATGCTCATCGTCGGTCCCGAGGGCGGCATCGCGCCCGAGGAGATCACCGCGCTGACCGACGCGGGTGCGCTCGCCGTCCGGCTGGGCCCCACCGTACTGCGCACATCGAGCGCGGCCGCGGTCGCGTTGGGTGCGCTCGGGGTGCTGACACCGCGTTGGAATCAGCGGCCGTGACACTGCTGGGCGTCGGCACGGCAGCGCGCCGTGGCTACCGATCGCGTCGTCGACGAGATGATCATGTCGTTCACCCACGAGATCTCGATGCCGGCCGACCTGCCGAAAGTGGCGCCGACCGGCCGTCGGGTCATGCTGCCGGTAGTCGTGGTGATGGGCATCCAGAACGGTAAGGTCGCCTATGAACGGATCTACTGGGACCAGGCATCGTTGCTGGCGCAGATCGGAGGCCTCTCCGCCGAGTGTGCACCCTCCGACGCGACACGCCGGAATAGCGTCGAGAAATTCACTCTGAAGACCGCAGTCGAGCCCAGCGGTAGACTGTCAACCTGAGCTGCACCACTACAACCCGCAGAAAGCAGGCATTCGAGACCACGTGACGCCCCGCGAGACAACTACTGCTGATCCCGCTCCGGTGCGCAGCAGCATCGATGTTCCGCCCGACCTCGTCGTGGGCCTGCTTGGTTCGTCTGACGAAAACCTGCGGGCACTGGAGCGCGTCCTGGCGGCCGACCTACATGTGCGCGGCAACGCCCTTACCCTCTGTGGTGAGCCGGCCGATGTTGCGCTGGCCGAACGGGTGATCTCCGAACTGGTGGCAATCGTGGCCAGTGACCACCACGTCACCCCCGAAGTGGTGCGCCACAGTGTCGCGATGCTTGTCGGCGCCGGCAATGAGTCGCCTGCCGAGGTGCTGACCCTCGACATTCTGTCGCGCCGAGGCAAGACCATCCGACCGAAGACGCTCAACCAAAAACGCTATGTCGACGCGATCGAAGCCAACACCATCGTGTTCGGGATCGGCCCGGCCGGCACCGGCAAGACGTATCTGGCGATGGCCAAGGCGGTCAATGCGCTGCAGACCAAGCAGGTTACCCGCATTATCTTGACCCGTCCGGCGGTGGAAGCCGGTGAGCGACTGGGCTTTTTACCGGGCACACTGAGCGAGAAGATCGACCCGTACCTACGTCCGTTGTACGATGCGCTCTACGACATGATGGATCCGGAGCTGATCCCCAAGCTGATGGCTTCCGGAGTCATCGAGGTGGCACCGCTGGCATACATGCGGGGCAGAACATTAAATGACGCGTTCATCATTCTTGACGAGGCGCAAAACACGACTGCCGAGCAGATGAAGATGTTCCTCACCCGCCTGGGATTTGGCTCCAAAGTCGTCGTCACCGGGGATGTCACCCAGATCGACCTGCCTGGCGGCGCCCGGTCCGGGCTGAGGGCAGCGGTCCACGTCCTCGAGGGTATCGACGACATTTACGTTGCCGAACTGAGCAGCATTGACGTGGTGCGACACCGGCTGGTCTCCGAAATCGTCGACGCTTACGCCAAATACGAGGAGCCCGGCCTGACGATGAACCGCGCCGCCCGGCGGGCGTCGGGCAGCCGCGGTCGCGTGTGAAGCCATGAGCCGCGCCGGCGACGATGCAGAGCGAAGCGATGAGGAGGAGCGGCGCCCATGAGCATCGAGGTCTCCAACGAGTCCGGTATCGACCTCTCCGAGGCCGAACTGATCGACGTCGCGCGGTTTGTCATCGACAGGATGGACGTCAACCCGGCCGCCGAACTGTCGCTGGTGCTGTTGGACACCGCGGCGATGGCAGATCTGCACATGCGGTGGATGGATCTGCCCGGCCCAACCGACGTGATGAGCTTCCCGATGGACGAGCTCGAGCCCGGCGGCCGCCCCGATGCACCCGAGCCGGGACCGGCCATGCTCGGCGACATCGTGCTGTGCCCGGAATTCGCCGCCGAGCAGGCCGCGGCCGCGGGTCACTCGCTGGGTCACGAGCTGGCGTTGCTGACCATCCACGGGGTGCTGCACCTGCTGGGTTACGACCACGCCGAGCCGGACGAGGCAAAGGAAATGTTCGCTTTGCAGCATCGGTTGCTCGAAGAGTGGGTAGCCGATCAGGTTGCGGCCTACCACCAGGACCGCCAGACTGAGCGGGACCGCCGGCTGCTGGACAAGTCAAGGTATTTCGACGAGCCGTGACCGAAGTAACGTCACTGCTCGGCGCGATCGTATTGATCTTTTTGGGTGGATTGTTCGCCGCGGTCGACGCCGCGATCAGCACATTGTCGGTGGCCAGGGTCGAAGAGCTGGTACGTTACGGGCGCCCCGGTGCCCGACGACTGGCAAAGGTAATGAGCGACCGACCGCGCTACATGAATTTGGTTGTGCTGCTGCGCATTGCCTGTGAGATTACCGCGACCGCACTGCTGGTGGTGTTCCTCCGCCACAACCTGAGCATGGATTGGGGATTGTTCATAGCTGCCGCGATCATGGTGGTAACCAGTTTTGTCGTGATCGGTGTCGGCCCGCGCACTCTCGGCCGCCAGAACGCCTATTCCATCGCGTTAGTGGCCGCTTTTCCACTGCAAATGATTTCGTGGCTGCTGATGCCGCTCAGCCGGCTGCTCGTAGTGGTGGGTAACGCGCTGACCCCGGGGCGCGGGTTTGAAAATGGACCGTTCGCGTCCGAAATCGAGTTGCGCGAAGTGCTCGACCTTGCCCAGCAGCGTGGGGTGGTCGCCGCCGACGAGGGTCGGATGATCCAGTCGGTCTTCGAGCTCGGTGACACCCCAGCCCGCGAGGTGATGGTGCCGCGCACCGAGATGATCTGGATCGAAAGCGACAAGTCGGCCGGACAGGCGACATCGCTGGCGGTGCGCAGCGGGCACTCCCGCATCCCCGTGATCGGCGACAACGTCGACGACGTCCTCGGCGTGGTTTACCTGAAAGATCTTGTCCAGCAGACCTATTCGTCGACCAACGGCGGCACCGATATCGCGGTCACGCAGTTAATGCGGCCGGCAGTGTTCGTCCCGGATTCTAAGCCGCTGGACGCACTGCTGCGCGAGATGCAGCGCGACCGCAATCACATGGCGTTACTGGTTGATGAATACGGGGCGATCGCCGGGCTGGTGACCATCGAGGACGTGCTGGAAGAGATCGTCGGCGAAATCGCCGACGAATACGACGCGGCCGAGACGGCGCCAATAGAGGACCTTGGCGACAACCGGTTTCGGGTATCGGCGCGCCTGCCGATCGAAGACGTGGGTGAGCTCTACGAGATGGAATTTGACCACGGTTTGGACGTAGATACGGTCGGTGGGCTGCTCGCCCTGGAGTTGGGCCGCGTCCCGTTGCCCGGAGCCGAGGTGATCTCCCATGGTCTTTGGCTGCGCGCCGAGGGCGGCCCCGACCACCGCGGGCGGGTCCGCATCGGCACCGTGCTGGTGAGCCGTGTCGACTCCGACGGCGGGAAGGCGTGCGACCATGACGGCTGAACCGCTGGATCCCGAGGATTCCAAGCTGGTGCTGCTGGCCCGCTCGGCGATGGTCCGCGCCGCTGCCGGCAGCGGCGCGGCGGTGCGTGATGTCGACGGCCGCACCTATGCCGCGGTGCCGGTGAACCTGGCCGCCCTACAGCTGACCGCGCTTCAGACGGCGGTGGCCGCGGCGGTGTCCAGCGGAGCGGCCGGCCTGGAGGCCGCCGTGCTGGTAGCCGGTTGCGCCGACGACGCCGGGATCGCCGCCGTTCGCGAACTGTCGTCGACGGCCACGATCATCGTGACCGACAGCCTCGGGAATCCGCCATGACCGCGTTGTCCGGCGATAGGCTGTGAACGAATTCCATTCCGGCTTCGTCTGTCTCGTCGGGCGGCCGAACACCGGAAAGTCGACGCTGACCAACGCGATGGTCGGCGCCAAAGTCGCAATCACCTCCAAGCGCCCGCAGACCACCCGGCACACCATCCGCGGCATCGTGCACCGCGCGAACTTCCAGATCGTCCTCGTCGACACCCCGGGGCTGCACCGGCCGCGCACGTTGCTGGGTAAGCGGCTGGGCGACATGGTCCGCGACGCCTACGCTCACGTCGACGCCATTGGCTTATGCATCCCCGCCGACGAGGCGATCGGCCCGGGAGACCGGTGGATTCTGCAGCAAATCCGCTCCAGCGCGCCCGACACGACGCTGGTCGTCATCGTCACCAAAATCGACAAGGCGTCCAAGGACAAAGTGGCCGCACAACTGGCCGCAGTCGGCGAACTCGTCGGAGTCGCTGAAGGCCGGCACGCCGAGATCGTCCCGGTCTCAGCGGTGACTGGAGAACAGGTCGACGTCCTGATCGACGTGCTGGCCGCCGCGTTACCGCCTGGTCCGGCGTATTACCCCGACGGTGTGCTCACCGACGATCCCGAAGAGGTGCTGATGGCCGAGTTCATCCGGGAGGCCGCCCTGGAAGGGGTGCACGACGAGCTGCCCCACTCCCTGGCGGTGGTGATCGACGAGGTCCATCCCCGTGCAGGCCGCGATGACCTGATCGACGTGCACGCGGTCCTCTATGTCGAGCGCGACAGCCAGAAGGGCATCGTCATCGGCAAGGGCGGCGCCCGGTTACGGGAAGTCGGCACCGCAGCGCGCAGCCAGATCGAGAAACTGTTGGGCACCAAGGTCTACCTCGACCTGCGGGTCAAAGTAGCCAAGAACTGGCAGCGTGACCCCAAACAACTTGGCCGGCTGGGATTTTAAGCGCGGCAGGCGTCCACGCCAACAACTGCCGCGAGTAGCCGCGCAACGCTTGCAGCTATAGGCGGGCCGGGTGTCTATGGGCCGGGCCGCGGACCTTCGGAGGCCGGCCCGCTGTCTGTGCCGGTGTCCCACCAGACCTGCGGCTGTTTGGACGCCCAGCCGTTGACCGCTTCCAGTTCGGCGGCCAGCGACACCAACAACGGCTCGCTGTTGGCAGGCCCCATCAGCTGCACACCTATCGGCAGGCCTTCGGAGGTGAAGCCCGCCGGGACGTTGATCGACGGCCAGCCCAGCACGTTCCACGGCCAGGTCACCGGGCACGCCGCGATCATCGCGCGGTCAGTGGCCAGGCTGCCTAACCTGTCGAAGCTGTGGACCAACGGTGGCGGCTGCGCGGTCGTCGGCGCCAGCACCACGTCGACGATCCGAAATATCGAACCCACCCGGCGCTGATCGGCGGCTTCCCTCGAGCGGGCGGTGCGAAGTATCGACTCCGAGAGCACCCGGCCCACCCGCATGTTAGCCAGGGTGCGGGGATCCCAGTCGACCCCGTCGCCCAGCCGCTCGGCCCAGTCGAGCAGACCCGAGGTGGACCGGGACAGAAAGTTCCACGACAACCTCAGCCCGTAGTCGGGGTTGCCCGCCACCACGGTGTGGCCAAGTAGCTTCAGCTGATCGGCCACCGTTTCCAGTGCGGCCCTGATCTCGGGGTGCAGCCGGGCCGCGAACACGGTGAACGGAAACCGCGTCGACATCGCGATCCGCAGCGGGCCCGGCGCGATGCCCACGTGGTCGGACACCCGCACCGGCGGCGGCTTGTGCAGATCACCCTCGGCATTGCCCGAGGCGGCGTCGAGCACCAGCGCCGCATCGGCCACCGTGCGGGCCAGCACGCCGTTGACCGTGATGCCGTTGAAGGCCTCCGGCAGCGGCCAGGTCGAGATGCGGCCACGTTGCGGCTTGATGCCCACCAGATGGGTCCATGCCGCGGGGATGCGGACGCTGCCGGCCCCGTCGGAACCGATCGCCGCGGTGACCAGACCGGCCGCCACCGCGGCCGCGCTGCCGCCCGACGACCCGCCCGGGGTGTGCCTGGGTGACCAGGGATTGCGGGTGTGGCCGAACCCGGGTCCGCTGGTGAACGGCCATTGGCCCAGCTCGCAGGTGTTCGTTTTGCCGACGATCACCGCGCCGGCCGCCTTGAGCCGTCGCACCACCTCGGCGTCGGCAGTGGCCGGCCGGACATGCCCCGAAGTGCCGAACGCGGTCGGTACTCCGGCGATGTCGACGTCATCTTTGACCGCGATCGGGATACCGAGCAGCGGGGCGTCCTGGCCGTCGGCCCGCCGTCGGTCGGCCTCGGCGGCGTCGGCCAGCGCCGATTCGGTCAGCACCACCCGGAACGCGTTGAGCGTGGACTGGCTGGCGTCGATGGCGTGCAACGAGCGACGCACCAGCTCGCACGAGGTCACCGCACCGCTGGCCAGCCGGTAGAGCTGGTCGGTCAGCGTCGGGAGGCGGGATGCGGCAGGTGCAGACATCGCTTACGAGCGTATCGGCGCGGGCAATAAGGGAATGTCGTTACGCAATGCCACACTGATGTGATGCGGTTGTACCGGGACCGGGCGGTGGTGCTGCGCCAGCACAAGCTCGGCGAAGCCGACCGGATCGTCACCCTGCTCACCTGTGACCACGGGCTGGTCCGCGCGGTAGCCAAGGGTGTGCGCCGCACCCGCAGCCGCTTCGGCGCACGGCTGGAGCCGTTCGCGCATATCGACGTGCAACTGCACCCGGGCCGCAACCTCGACATCGTCACCCAGGTCGTCTCGATCGATGCGTTCGCCGCCGGCATCGTCAGCGACTACGGCCGTTACACCTGCGCATGCGTGATGCTGGAAACCGCCGAACGCCTCGCCGGTGAGGAGCGGGCGCCGGTTCCGGCGCTGCATCGGCTCACGGTCGGCGCTTTGCGGGCGGTGGCCGACGGGCGACGGCCCCGCGAGCTGGTACTGGACGCCTACCTGCTGCGCGCCATGGGGGTCGCCGGCTGGGCGCCGGCGCTGACCGAATGTGCCCGCTGCGCCACGCCGGGTCCGCATCGGGCGTTTCACGTCGGCGCCGGCGGCAGCGTCTGTGGGTATTGCCGCCCGGCCGGCTCCACCACTCCGCCGCTGGGCGTGCTCGACCTGATGGCCGCGCTGCGTGATGGCGACTGGGAGGCGGCTCAGGCCGCACCGCAGTCAACCCGCAGCCACGTCAGCGGGTTGGTGGCCGCCCACCTGCAGTGGCATCTGGAGCGTCAGCTGCGCACGTTGCCACTGGTGGAACGCAAGTACCGGGTTGAGGTTGACCAGACGGTCGCCGACCGGCGGGTGGCGCTGGTCGGGCAGGATGTGCCCCATGCCGACGAACCGGGGCAGCAGCTCCACGCGTAGCTCCCAGCGCCGCCGGGGCGTCTTCCCGCAGCTGGCGCCGGCCCCCGACGACTATCCGACCTTCCCCGATACCTCCACCTGGCCGGTGGTGTTTCCGGAGCTGCCGCCCTCGCCCGGTGGCGGTCCGCGCCGGCCGCCGCAGCACCCGTCGAAGGCGGCGCCGCCGCGGATTCCCGCCGACCAGCTGCCCCATCATGTGGCGATCGTGATGGACGGCAACGGCCGCTGGGCCACCCGACGCGGACTGGACCGGATCGAGGGCCACAAGATGGGGGAGGCGGTGGTGATCGATGTCGCGTGCGGAGCAATAGAGATCGGCATCAAATGGCTCAGTCTTTATGCGTTCTCCACCGAGAATTGGAAGCGTTCCGCCGAGGAAGTTCGTTTCCTGATGGGTTTTAACCGGGACGTGGTGCGACGGCGTCGGGAGAACCTTAACGACATGGGCGTGAAGATACGATGGGTGGGATCCCGACCACGCCTGTGGCGCAGTGTCATCAAGGAATTGGCGGTCGCGGAGGAGATGACGCGCAACAACGACGTCATCACGATCAATTACTGCGTCAACTACGGAGGTCGGACCGAAATCACCGAGGCTGCAAGGACAATCGCACGTGAAGCAGTCGCGGGAAAATTGAACCCGGACCGGATTACCGAAGCGACGATCACCCGTCACCTGCACCGGCCCGACATCCCCGATGTGGACTTGCTGCTGCGGACCTCCGGAGAAAAGCGGTCCAGCAACTTTATGCTGTGGCAAGCAGCCTATGCGGAGTACGTCTTCTCAGAGAAACTCTGGCCCGACTACGATCGCCGCGATCTCTGGGCCGCCTGCGCGGAATATGCGACACGGCACCGGCGATTCGGGACCGCCTGATGCTGTCGCTGCCGGAGCGGCTAGCTTCCGTGCTCGACGAGGTGTTGTCGGTCCAAAAGGAAGCCGACGGCGCGCTGACCGTCCGTCACAACGGCACACTGGCCTCGTTACGGGTGGTAACCATCGTCGAGAACCTCGACCTCGTGTCGCTTACCCAGGTGTTGGCTTGGGACCTGTTGTTGAACAAGAAGACTCGCGACCGGATAGCCGAGCAGACCAACACTACCCTGCTCGGCTCGGTAGTCTTGGTCGAGAAGGCCCGTGACACAGCCGCTGCGCGTCAGCCGGGGAAAATCGCCGACGTGATGTTGCGCTACAACTTTCCGGGCACCGGCTTGACCGACGACGCGTTGCGGACGCTGATCCTGATGGTGCTGGACAAGGGCGCCGAGATCCGCCGCGCGCTGATCACCCTTTAGGCTGGCACGCGGCACTCCGAACAGGTTCCGAAGATCTCGATGGTATGGCTGACGTCAGAAAACCCGTGACGTGCGGCCACCTGTGTCGCCCAGGTTTCGACCTCGTGGTCGCCGATCTCCACCGTGGATCCGCAGCTGCGGCAGATCAAATGGTGGTGATGATGCTCCGAGCAGCGCCGGTAGACCGATTCCCCCGTGTCGGTCCGCAACGTGTCGACCAGCCCCGCCGACGACATCGACTGCAGTGTCCGATAGACGGTGGTCAGCCCAATGTTCTCCCCGCGCCGGCGCAGTTCGTCGTGTAACTCCTGGGCTGAGCGGAAGTCCTCAATCGTGTCCAGTAGCGTCGCGATCGCCGCCCGTTGCCGGGTGGCGCGCATGCTGGCGCCGCTCACGGCTTGTCCTCGCCGGCGTGAGCCACGGCATCGATGACAATGTGAGCGAGGTGGTGATCGGCCAGCCGGTAGAGCACTTCGCGGCCCGACCGCTCCCCGGAAACCACACCGGCCGCCTTGAGGATCTTCAGGTGCTGGCTGACCAGCGGTTGCGGCACGCCGAGCACGTCGACCAACTCGTGCACGCAACGCTGGGATGCGCGTAACTGCAGCACGATCGCGATCCGTACGGGTGCGGCCAGCGCCCGCAGTAATTCGCCGGCAGCGTCGAGGACCTCCCGCGACGGAGGCGAAACTGCGTTTGCCCCGCCGTGCTGGTGAGCCCTGATATCGGCTGCCGTTGACGTTGCGGGGGACATCACCATCACCTTCGAGCTTGAATCAATTGAGAATCATTGTCGCGTGAGTCCACTGTCACATGCATACAGACGCATGTCAAAGACTGCGACGTGATCGCTAGGATGACGAAGGCTCTGCCCGACGATACCCCCAGATCGTCTCCGCCCACAGACAGGAGTGCACCACCTCGTGGCGTCCGTGATCGACACCATCGTGAACCTGGCCAAACGGCGCGGACTGGTTTATCCGTCCGGTGAGATCTACGGCGGCACCAAGTCGGCGTGGGATTACGGGCCGCTCGGGGTGGAGCTCAAGGAGAACATCAAACGGCAGTGGTGGCGCTCGGTGGTCACCAGCCGCGACGACGTCGTCGGGTTGGATTCCTCGATCATCTTGCCGCGCGAGGTATGGGTCGCCTCCGGGCATGTCGAGGTGTTCCACGATCCGCTGGTCGAATCGCTGATCACGCACAAGCGCTACCGCGCCGATCACCTCATCGAGGCGTACGAACAAAAGCACGGACATCCGCCGCCGGGCGGGCTGGCCGATATCCGCGACCCGGACACCGGCGAGCCCGGCCAGTGGACCGAGCCGCGCGAGTTCAACATGATGCTCAAGACCTACCTCGGGCCGATCGAAACCGAGGAGGGGCTGCACTATCTGCGGCCGGAGACCGCGCAGGGCATCTTTGTCAACTTCACCAATGTGATGACGACGTCGCGCAAAAAACCGCCGTTCGGTATCGCGCAGACCGGTAAGAGCTTCCGCAACGAGATCACACCCGGCAACTTCATCTTCCGCACCCGCGAATTCGAGCAGATGGAGATGGAGTTCTTCGTCGAGCCCTCGACGGCCCCCGAGTGGCACCAGTACTGGATCGACACCCGGCTGGCTTGGTACGTCGACCTCGGTATCGACCCCGACAACTTGCGGCTGTGGGAGCACCCCAAGGAAAAGCTGTCGCACTACTCAGATCGCACTGTCGACATCGAATACAAGTTCGGCTTCGCCGGCAATCCCTGGGGCGAGCTGGAAGGGGTGGCCAACCGCACCGACTTCGACTTGTCGACGCACTCGAAGCACTCCGGAGTCGACTTGTCCTATTACGACTCGGTCACCGACACCCGTTATGTGCCGTACGTGATCGAACCGGCGGCCGGGCTGACCCGCTCGTTCATGGCGTTTTTGATCGACGCCTACGTCGAGGACGAAGCCCCGAACGCGAAGGGCAACATGGAAAAACGCACGGTGTTGCGGTTAGACCCCCGGCTGGCGCCGGTCAAGGTTGCGGTGCTGCCGCTTTCTCGGCATCCCGATTTGAGTCCCAGGGCCCGTGATCTGGCCGCTGAGTTGCGCAAGTGCTGGAATGTCGAGTTCGACGACGCCGGCGCCATCGGTCGCCGGTATCGGCGCCAAGACGAGATCGGAACGCCGTTTTGCGTGACCGTCGACTTCGACACACTCGACGACCATGCGGTCACGGTCCGGGAACGTGACACCATGACCCAGGACCGGATCGGCATCGGTGCCGTCGCTGAGTACCTGGCGATGCGGCTGAAAGGGTGCTGAGGGCGCGAGGCGATTATGCCATCCGCCATCGGCTGCCCACCGATCGGCAAGTCGCGCAACCGCACTAGGCGCCGCTCCCTCGGGCAGGCCGCCACGATCGAATCCGTGGCTGAAGTCCGGCTACGTCAACAACTTCATCCTGGCTGGTCATCATCCGATCCACGGATCAGCCCGATTGATGCGTCAGGAAGACCACTCGTACGGGTTCCGAAGGCACTTAATCGTTTCGACACCCAAACGAACCAATCCGGCAGTGCGACAGGCTAAACTAAGTTGACCAGATACATGAAAGAGCCGTGTGATGCAGACTCGCTGGACTCAGAAGGCCGTTGACATACGCGTCGGGGACTGTTACGGGAGCTGTCGAGGAAGTGCAGATCACCATGGTGGGTGGGGCCGTCATTGGCGATGCTTGCCGGTTCACCAGTTCCGATCAGGTGGTGTGTTTTGCCGGGCGTACGTCACAGTGTCCTCCTCCGACGCCAAACGTTCACCGGGACATCTCTTCCGGCAAAACTCCCCGAGCTGCGCGGGGCCGCCAGCTGCATGGCCCGTCATGGCTCCCCGGAGTGCGTCTGCTGCCGCCAGGTGGCCGCCGCTCACGGCAAACGTGCTGCACGCAAAGTCGAACGCAAGGTGTTGCGTTGCTGCTATCACACGCTGCGTGAGCTGGCCGGTGGCGCCCTGCCCGTGCCGGCCGCCAAACAACGCCAGGCCGCCTGAGATGTGTTGCGCGCGTGAGTTGCCCATAACTCAGCCATCCCGCACGTTTGCTGTCACCACCCGGTACGGGATGGAACCACTGAAAAGATCGCACGGACGCACCCTTCGATAGCTCAAATGCCCTACACCCCCAGGATTATCACGCCGCCAGCCGGTGTCCTGCGGACGCCGATAAGCCTGGTGGCGGCCGCCGCAGCGCGTCGCATCACATCCATTCTCATCAGGAGGCTGACATGACTTGACGCACTTGCCGTCTGTGTCTTGTCCCTGTGGACGAAGGTATGTGGCGGGCAATCGCTGGCCTCGAATCCGTTTGTCCTCGCTGCCGCGGGCGTTTCACCCAGACCCGGCTGCGGTCCACTGCTCCCGACACGGGTGAGAACGCGGGCATAAGCCATGAAACACCCACCTTTACTGGGTTCCCAACACAGATGACGAGGTTTATTTGATGTATCGCCGAATCATGCTGGCCGGGTTGGCCGGCGGCGGGCTGGTGGCCACCGCGCTATTGCAGGCCGCCGCGGCGCTCGCCGACGCTCCCGGCGCCAACAGTGCCGACGCCTTCACCATCGGCAGCAACACCTTCGATCCCTACTACATCAACAGCAGCGGCGCCGAAGTCCAGGGCTGGGCGCCGCTGACCCAGATCAGCGTCGCTTCGCCGTTGTGGGAGCTCGCCGAGCCGGTCGACAACCAGTACCTCGACGTCTCCAGCGCCAACGCCGTCGACATCGGAACCATCAACGTCAACGACTATGTGGCCAACGTGCTGGGCATGACCGACACCTCATTGACCGTCGCCGCCGTGACACCGGCCAGCGGGGACACCAGTGCGCAGGCCGCGGAGCTGCCGGCCGTCGGCACGGTGTATGACGTGTTCAACCTGGGTCACGGTGTGGCGAACGTCTACACCGCCACCGCGGGAGCCCACGGCACCGTCACCGACACCCTGGTTACCCCGCTGGGGGGCATCGACCTCAGCCCGCTGGTCAGCGGCATCGATGCCGCCGTGCCGCTGCAGCCCGGCGACGCGTTCACGGGGTTGGTCGGCCACACCAGCGCCGGCAATTCCGAGGCGTTCGCCATCGGCAACATCACCTTCGACCCGTTCACCATCGGCAGCAGCGGCACCGAGGTGCCCGGCTTCGCCACGGTAGCGTTGTCGGTCACGACACCGCCGGTTTTGCTGGTGGGTGGCGGGTCGGCGGGCAACCCGGCCAGTGCCACCGCCTACGTGCTGGCCACCCAGAGCTTTGATGTCTACAACGGCACCAGTCCCAGCGCGGTCGACGTCGGGACGATCACGACCGCCGAGGACGTGACGAACCTGCTTGGCATGACCAATACCGAGCTTGTTGTCCGGGGAACCACTGCCGCCAGCGGGGACACCGGTGCGCAGGCCGCGGAGCTGCCGGCCGTCGGCACGGTGTATGACGTGTTCAACCTGGGTCATGGTGTGGCGAACGTCTACACCGCCACCGCGGGAGCCCACGGCACCGTCACCGACACCCTGGTGAGTCCGCTGGGGGGCATCGACCTCAGCCCGCTGGTCAGCGGGATCGATCCCGCCGTGCCGCTGCAGCCCGGCGACGCGTTCACGGCGTTGGTCGGCCACACCAGCGCCGGCAATTCCGAGGCGTTCGCCATCGGCAACATCACCTTCGACCCGTTCACCATCGGCAGCAGCGGCACCGAGGTGCCCGGCTTCGCCACGGTCTACCAACTGCTCGGGGTTCCGCCGCTGCTGAATCTCGGCGGCGGCTCCTATACCGACTGGATCCCCCCATTGGCAACCCAGAGTTTCGATGTGTACAACGGCACCAGCTCCAGTGCGGTCGACGTCGGAACCATCAGCACGAACGAGTACGTGGCTGACCTGCTGGGCATGAATAACACCGGGTTCATCGTCACCGCCGCCACTGCGGGCAGCGAGGACACCAGCGCGCAGGCCGCCGAGCTGCCGGCCGTCGGCACGGTCTATGACGTGTTCAACCTGGGTCACGGCGTGGCGAACGTCTACACCGCCACCCCGGGAGCCGACGGCACTGTTACCGACACCCTGGTAACCCCGCTGGGCAACACCGACCTGAGTCCATTGGTCAGCATGATCGATGCGGCGATGCTCAATCCCGGCGCGGCATTCGACGTGAGCTCGGCAGCGGCCGCCGTCATCGACCCGCTGTCGTTCCTCGGTCTGTGAGGTCTGGCCCACCGAACGCCAAGCACCCCAGGGCTCCCAGCATCCTTGGGTGCTTGGCGTTGCGCGTCGGTTTCGCCGCGAGTGTGAGGCCTAATAGCCAACGAGCCTGAGGCTGCGGCGAATACCGGTTCGGCTCGGAGGACAAAGGCCCTCACGAGCGTCGTCGTTTCCCGCAAAGCCCCCGTTGGGATCGGCTCATAGAGGGCACCTCTGGGATGCCGAGTTCGTTGCGCGGCTGCGATTGTGTCCGCACGGTGAACGAGGCCACACAAAACTTGAATCGTCTGACGGTGTTGATCGCCGGCAAACACTGTGGTGAGCGTGCCCCGCGTGGCAGCGCAAGAGCACAGCCCGCGGAAGCTTCTAGTGTATTTTCTCACGGTCGGGGTGCAGTCACCAGCACCACACGTACGCAGGGGAGGTCCGGCAGATGGCAGTCGGCAACCGTACCGGGAAGCAGCACTGCAAGGCGGGCCGTCGCAATGGGGCGGTCGGAGCCGCCGGCACCGTAGCGGCGTTTTTGGCGTTCGGGATGACCCCGTTGGCCACTGCGCCGAGCGCGCAAGCCGATGAGCTCGATTGGATCGTCGACCTCTTCACCATATTCGACCCGTCGGTTTTCGCTCCTGCCGCCGACGTGGGCGCCGGCACGGAAGGAGTGAGCAGTGCCCTTGCAGCCGCGTTGAGCCTGCCGGCCGACGCCGTCCCGAGCGCCACGACCGGGGTCGACAGCGTCTTCGGCAATTCACCGTTTTTTGACGCACTGATCCAGGCTGACCCGCAGCTCAACCCCGCGCTGGTGATCAACTCGATGCTCTGGAATCCGTACAACACGGCCATGGAGGCCTGGATCAACAGCCCGCTCGGCGAGCACGTCGACACTGCCATCAACAGCGCTGCCGGCGCGTTTCTGATCGGCAACGGCGCTCCCGGCACGGAGGCCGATCCCACCGGCGGTAACGCCGGACTGTGGTTCGGCGACGGCGGCGCCGGCTGGAACAGCACCGAGGCCGGTGTGGACGGCGGCAACGGCGGTGACGCCGGGATGTTCGGCGATGGCGGCGCGGGCGGTAGCGGTGGGATCGGCGCTGACGGCGGCGCCGGCGGCACCGGCGGCACGCTCATGGGCGACGGCGGCACCGGTGGCGCGGGCGGCGCTGGTCTTTCCGCCGTGTTCCACGGTGAGGGTGGCACCGCTGTCGGCGGCGTCGGCGGTAACGGCGGGGCCGGCGGCAACGCGGTCGCCTCCATCTTCGGCAACGGTGGTACCGGTGGTGCCGGCGGTGCCGGCGGCACGGCCATCGCCGACGGTGCCACTGGCACCGTCACCGGCGGTGCGGGCGGTGTCGGCGGAATGGGCGGCAGCACCACGGCGACCATCGGTGACGGCGGCACCGGCGGCACCGGCGGCGTCGGCGGCGCCGGTGGGGATGGCACCGCCAATGGATTCAGCGGCACCTCGACCGCCGGCGACGGCGGCATGGGCGGCACCGGCGGCACCGCCGAGAACGGGACCGGCGGCACCGGTGGTGACGGCGGTGCCGGTGGCGACGCCACGGCCAACGGACACCTCGGCATCGCCACCGCCGGTGCCGGTGGTACCGGCGGCGTCGGCGCCGAGGGCGCTGCCGGTGCGGCTGGCGGGACAGGCGGCCAGGGCGGTGCCGGTGGCGACGCCACGACGCATGGCGCCGACGGCGTCTCGACCGCCGGTAACGGCGGCGACGGCGGCGCCGGCGGCAACGGCGGTGCACCCGGCGGGGCCGGCGGCCAGGGCGGTGCGCCCGGCAGCGGCGGCACCGCCACGGCGACCGGCAGCGACAGCACGGCGACAAACGGCACGACCGGCACCCCCGGCGCGACCGGTGAGCCGGGTGCGGCCACCGCATCCACGTCATAGCTCGAACCGCGTGGCATGACAGTGCCCGCACGCTGGAACGTGCGGCTGGCGGCTACCCGGCGGGAGAGCGCCACAGGATGCTGTCGCGCCAGCTCGCGGCGGACATCAACGCACGCGGCAATGACGTTGCCGATGCTTATCTGGCCGTGCGTCAGAATCGCCCACCGCCGCCGAGGAATCCGTCGTCACCCGACGAACCGCCGAACGACGTGGGACCCCCACTGCCGAAGCCGCCGCGCATCGCGCCGCCGAGCAGATCTCCGATGATGATGCCGCCCATCATGGCGCCCATGTTGGTACCGCTGTAATGCTGGCGGTAGGCGAGTTGAGCGGACTCGACGTCGGCGTTGGCCAGCGACTGCGCCTGCGCGGCCAGCGTCGAGGCGCCGTTGGCATGGGCGATCGCTTCGCTGGGGTTCGTCGCCCGTTTGCCGTAAGCGGCTTGCAGTTGCCGGCTGGCCTCGGCCAACCGGGTGCGCGCCTCGGGACCGATGCTGCCGCGGCGGGTGTCGATGTAGTCCGAGACCGCGCGCACTCGCGACTCCGCCGTGAAGATCGCCTGGTCGAGGGTGCGGGCGAGGCGCTCGGCGGTGGCCTGCTCCTCGGTGACCACGCCCAGCAGCCGGTCCAGGTTGGCATGGACTTCGGTAAGCCGGACGAACGCGCCGAGCGGGTCGGCGGTCCCGGTGGCGCGGGCGGCACGGACCGCGTCGGAGGCGGCGTCGCGTGCCGCAGCCAGGTCGTCCGCGTGCGGAGCCACGGCCTTCGCGGCGTTGTCCAGATGGGCATCGGCCTGCTCGATACCGGACTCGACGTCGGCGATCAGCGACGGCAGTGTGGCGACCGCGCGACGGATGTCGTCGGCGGCGCTGTCGACGGCGTCAAGCAGCGACCGCGCCTGTCCGAGAGCCGACTCGGCGCCGCGGACCGCGTCGACCAGACCAGCTTGTCCACCGCTGACCGGCCGGTCCGCCAGATTACGGGCCGAAGTGATGTTGTGCTCGGCAAACGCCAACCGCTCTTTGGCCGCAGCGACGTTGCCGGCTACCGAAGCCAAGGCGGCGGCGTCGAATTCCTTGTGCAGCGCGGCCAACCGTTGTTCTGCCGGTTCGATTCGCGCGGTCAGCTCGACGACGTGCCGGGTCAGCATGTCCAGCCGCGAAGGCGCGTTGACCACCAGATCACGCAGCTGCTCGAACGCCTCGGTCTGCGCCTGTAGCTCCTTATCGGCCCGCGCTGCCGAAACGATCACCCGGGTCAGCAGTTCACGCCGCTTGGCCGGTGTTGCGGAAGTCGCGTCGTCGAGTTGGTGGCGCACGGCGAACGCTTGCGCTAATGCTGCTTTGGCATTGTTGACCGTCCGGGTGAACGGCTCGGTCCGTTGCTGCCCGAATTCCTCGACCGCCAGCGCCAACTCGTTGGCGCTGGTGCGCACCGCGTTGTCGACGCGCACCACTATCGACCGCGACAGTTCGTCGAGCACGTCGAGCGGCAACTCAGCCAGCGCGTCCGGATCAGTGGGGTCGACCCGCTTGGCCGCGGCCAGCGCGGCCCGATGCCGGCGTCGCCGCCGGTAGCGCATCACCAGCAGCAACGCCAGTACCGCGACGGCGATCACGCCCAGTCCGCTCAGCAGCGGCTGCCAGCTCGCGGCTCGGCTGCGGTTGAGCCCGTTGGCGGCGGCGATCGCCGCGCCGGCCCAGTCACCGCGGTGCAACGCGGGTTCAATCTGGTTGCGCCGCAAGTCGTCGACCTGCCGCGCCGTGACGTTTGGTACTGTCGACGGCACCACGAACGCGTAGCCACGGGCGATGGTGGCCACCGCCAACAATGCGTCGTAGGCGCCCAAGTCGCTGACCCGTCGGGTGCTTTGCGCCCAGCTCAGCGGTGCCTGCCCGGAGAAGGTGTCGACGTAGACCACCCACAGCCGCACGCGGCGGTCGTTGTAGAGCTTGTCAACGGCCGACTCGACGGCGCTTCGGCCCGAGGCGCTCAATACCCCGGCGTTGTCGGTGACGTAGGCCGACAGCCGGAACGGCCGCTGGGCGTCCGCGCCCGGCGCCGACAGCAGCCCGGCGATCAGCAGCGCCAGCAACGCGGCGACGAACGAGCGGGCGATGCGCATGCTCGTCAATCTAATCGCCTGCGTGGCGATCCCGGTTGGTGCTGGCAGACTGTGGCTCGATGATCTCGCAGGATGCCTACGACGACCTGGACCACCAACGGTTGGTGCCCGAGGCGCCCAAGACTGCCGGCTTGCCGGGTGCCGATGGCCAGCACCACCGGACCGACTTCGCCCGCGACCGTGCCCGCGTGCTGCATAGCGCCGCGCTGCGCCGGCTGGCCGACAAGACCCAGGTCGTGGGGCCCCGGGAAAGCGACACCCCGCGCACCCGGCTCACCCACTCGCTGGAAGTCGCCCAGATCGGGCGGGGTATGGCGATCGGGTTGGGCTGCGATCCGGACCTGGTCGACATGGCCGGTCTGGCCCACGACATCGGGCACCCGCCTTACGGGCACAACGGCGAGTACGCGCTCGACACCATCGCCGCGGCCTGCGGTGGGTTCGAGGGCAATGCGCAGAACTTCCGAATTCTCACTAGGTTAGAACCCAAAGTCCTTGATGGCCAGGGTAATAGCGCCGGTTTGAACCTGACTCGAGCGGCGTTGGACGCGGTCACCAAATACCCGTGGACACGCTCTGTCCACCGGCCCAAGTTCGGCTTTTACGACACCGATCGCGATGCGGCAGCCTGGGTGCGCGCGGGCGCGCCGGGTGAGTGCACCTGTCTGGAGGCGCAGGTGATGGACTGGGCTGACGACGTCGCGTACTCGGTCCACGACGTCGAAGACGGTGTCATCTCGGGACGCATCGACTTGCGCGTCCTTGCCGACGAAGACGATGCCGCGGCGCTGGCCAAGCTGGGGGCGCACGAATTCTCCCGGGTGCCGGCCGATGACCTGCTTGCGGCCGCGCAACGGCTCTCGGGGCTGCCGGTGGTCACCGCGGTCGGCAAGTACGACGCGACGTTGCCGGCATCGGTTGCGCTGAAACGGCTGACCAGCGAACTGGTCGGCCGGTTCGCCTCGGCGGCCATTACGGCCACCCGCTCGGCCGCCGGACCCGGCCCGCTGGTGCGCTACCAGGCCGACCTGCAAGTGCCCGAGCTCGTTCGCGCCGAGGTGGCGGTATTGAAGATCCTGGCGCTGCAGTTCATCATGTCTGACCCGCGACATCAAGAACTCCAGGCCCGCCAGCGCGAGCGGATCCACCGGGTGGCGCAGTGGCTGCTGGCCGGTGCGCCACGAACCCTTGACCCGATCTTCGTCCCGGCGTTTAACACCGCCGCCGATGACGCCGCCCGGCTGCGGGTCATCATCGACCAGATCGCCTCGTACACCGAGGGCCGTCTGGAACGCATCGAGGCCGGCATGAACACGGCGGCTCAGTAGTTTCGCGGCAGCGCCGCGACCATGGCTTCGACCTGTGCGCGCGTCAGCGTCGCGATGCTGCCGTCCGGCAGTCCGAGGATGCGGTCGATGGCAAGACCGTGACGTTTGTATCGTGTTGTCAGCACATCGATTGCCCGGTTCCGGGCGGTGTCGTCGCCGGCCTCTTCTTCAGGGTCGAACGGGTCGCAGACGCTGGCTGCGACCTCCGACATCCGCCCGTCGTCATGGTGACGTAGAAACCGGCCTGCAACACCGCATTGAGCCGGTCCAGCGCACTACTGCCGCACCGAGTCAGAGCGTCGTGCGCACGTACGAGCCGCGCACCGCGACCGTCGTGGGCACGATGGTGAAGAACGGGCCCATCGCGCGTGCCTCCGCGGCTCCCACGTCCGGTATACCGACCGGTGGTCGGTGAACGCATCGGTGGTTGGACCTCCGCCCGACCCGGTGCGCTCTACACTGAGCCGGTGGCCAGCCGTATCTCCGATCGTGATATCGCTGCCATCCGCGAACGAGTCCGCATCGACGAGGTTGTCGGCGACTATGTGCAGCTGCGGCGCGCCGGCGCGGACTCCCTGAAGGGTTTGTGCCCGTTTCACGACGAGAAGACGCCCTCGTTTCACGTGCGACCCAACCATGGCCACTTCCACTGCTTCGGCTGTGGCGAAGGTGGTGACGTCTACGCGTTCGTCCAGAAGATCGAACACGTCACGTTCGTCGAGGCCGTCGAACTACTCGCCGACCGAATCGGTCACACGATCAGCTACGCCGGCGCAGGCACCAGCGTGCAGCGCGACCGCGGCAGCCGCAGCAGGCTGCTGGCCGCCAACGCCGCGGCGCTTGAGTTCTACGTCGAGACGCTGGAATCCGCCGAGGCCGCGCCGGCCCGCCAATATCTGAGGGAGCGAAACTTCGACGCCGACGCCGCTCGGCATTTCGGCTGCGGGTTCGCTCCGTCGGGCTGGGACCGGCTGACGAAGCACCTGCTGCACAAGGGGTTCGAATTCAAAGAGCTGGAGGCCGCCGGCCTGTCCAGGCAGGGCCGGCGCGGTCCGATCGACCGGTTCCATCGGCGGTTGCTGTGGCCGATCCGCACGCCCGCCGGTGAGGTGATCGGGTTCGGCGCGCGGCGGCTGTTCGACGACGACCCGATGGAGGCCAAGTACGTCAATACACCGGAGACCCTGCTGTACAAAAAGTCGTCGGCGCTGTTCGGGATCGATCTGGCCAAACGTGACATCGCCAAGGGGCATCAGGCCGTTGTCGTGGAGGGGTACACCGACGTGATGGCGATGCACCTGGCCGGGGTGACGACGGCGGTCGCGTCCTGCGGCACCGCGTTTGGGGATGAGCACCTGGCGATGCTGCGCCGATTGATGATGGACGACAACTTCTTTCGCGGCGAGCTGATCTACGTGTTCGACGGCGACGAAGCAGGTCAAAACGCCGCGCTCAAAGCGTTCGCGGGCGAACAGCAGCTGGCCGGCCAGTCTTTCGTCGCGGTCGCGGCCGACGGGATGGATCCCTGCGATCTACGGTTGGCTTCCGGAGATGGCGCGTTGCGGGACCTGGTCGCGCGCCGAACCCCGTTGTTCGAGTTCGCGATTCGTTCTGCGCTGGCTCAGATCGACCTGGACAGCGCCGAGGGCCGGGTGGCCGCATTGCGGCGCTGCGTGCCGATGGTCGCCCAGATCAAAGACAGCACGTTGCGCGACGAGTACGCGCGGCAACTCGCCGGCTGGGTGGGGTGGTCCGATGTTGCGCAGGTGATCGGTCGGGTCCGCGAAGCAGTCAAGCGGCCCGGGCGCGCCGGCTTCCGGCGCAGCGCTCCCGCACCAGCCTCCACCGGCGCGACCGAGCCGGCCGCGCTGCGCCCCGATCCCGGTGACCCCACGCTGTGGCCGCAGCGCGAGGCACTCAAATCGGCGCTGCAGTACCCGGCGCTGGCCGGCCCGGTATTCGACGCATTGACCGTCGAGAGCTTCACCCATCCCGGCTACGTCGCGGTGCGGGAAGCAATCGACGCGGCCGGCGGGACCGGCGCGGGCATCACCGGGGGACAATGGCTGGATGCGGTGCGCCAACAGGCCCCTTCGCCGGCGGCGGCCGGGCTTGTCAGCGAGTTGGGCGTCGAAACCATCCGCGTCGACGACGACGAGAAGCTACCGCGCTACATCGGCGGGGTGCTGGCCCGGCTGCAGGAAGTATGGGTCGGTCGGCAGATCGCCGAGGTCAAGTCGAAGCTGCAGCGCATGTCACCGGTGGAGCAGGGCGATGAGTATCACGCCTTGTTCGGTGACCTGGTCGCGATGGAGGCGTATCGGCGCAGCCTGCTTGAGCAGGCCAGTGGCGACGATCTCACCGCCTGAGGCGGATCCGGTCAGGTCGCGCCGCGCGGCTTCTGCGGCTCTACGACGCTGGTGACGGCGTCGATCTCGGTCACCGTCCGCACGTCGGGTGAGACTCGGTTTGCGACCTTGCGTCGCCCCGCCTCGATCGCCGATCTGACGGTGGGATTGCTGGTCAGAGCGCGATAGATGCCGACGATCTGCTCGTAGCGGCGACGGCCGGCTTTCGCGCCCAGCACGTAGCCCAGGCCCAACACGACGACATACCGGATCAAAACGCTCTCCTTTGGACCTCTGCAGGCAATGGTGCGTGCTTCCATCCTGCCTCACGCGAGCCGGCAGATTCGCGTCACCAGTGGTGACTTGGCGCGGCGGGGGGCCCGTAGGCTAGAGTCATCCCTCGTCGCGCGGGTGGGTAGTCACACGTGGGCCGGGCAGTCCCCTGTAGCTCAACTGGCAGAGCATTCGGCTGTTAACCGAAGGGTTGAAGGTTCGAGTCCTTCCGGGGGAGCCACTGAAGATTGCCGGCGCGGCACGTTCTAGCCATGGTTCTGGTCGATCCGGGGGAGCACGGACGGCCCCGGTGGTCCTTGAGGTTTCCTGGATTGCTGCTTCTTGGCTGCCTGCGCGAGCGCGTTGACAACCGGGCTGGCGGCCGCCATTTCGCGGCGCTCCTGATCGGTCAGTTCGAAGAACAGCCATGCGCCCCAGGCGGCCGGCCGAACGTAGAGCGTCACCTGGCGGCGGTTTTGGTGGAACACCGCCGGAATCGCGACAGCACGGTCGATCGTTGCCGAGCTGACCATTTCTTGCTCGATCTGCTCGACGTTCGCCGATTCGTGCAACTCGTAGGTTGGCGCATGGCCCATCCGGTTGGGCGGTCCTTGCAGCGCTAGGAACCACGCCATCTCTACTCCTTCGCTCGGTCGACCAGACAAGCCTAAAGTGTGTCGATCGGCCGCCGGGCGAGCTGCTACGCCTGTGCCGTTTTGATGCATGGCCGCCAACAAAATAGCTGGTACAAGCCACTGATAAGGCCTGGGGTGTAGTTTGCAATAGCTGAGGTGGCCCAAATCAGTGGGGCGGATTGCCGATTTCAAGGGCGTGGCATCCAGATGGCATGCCCTATGAGGGCGAAAACACTGCGCCCGATCAAGATCGAGAGCCCTATGACGTACTGCCACACCGCCCCGTGAGCGCCTCGTCCACCTCGATCGAGGCCGGAGCGCGATGCCCCTTGCCGACTTATGACACGACACGGTCGAGGTCGAACGCGTTACCGATGGCGTCTGCCAGGGCTGGCTCTTGCGACGCGAGAAAGTAGCCGATTTGACGACCAAGGTCAGACACCGGGATTGTTTGGATGTTGTCGCAACTGACGACAGACGGTTGATTCAGCCCGTTCACCGTGCCTACCGGGACTTCGGTGGCCAGCCCTCGGACGGTTGTCGTGATCGGGGCGACGGTGACGTTGGTGAGATGCACACGCACGACCTCGCGGGTGAGAATCAGGACGGGTCGAGCTTTGTCAAGCTGGGCGATGTGGATAGGTCGCATCAGTCGATGTCGAGGGAGGTACGAGCAGCGTGGCCGGCCAGCGCATCCAAATCACTCGACGCTGACATGCTGGCCGCGAGGATCTCCGCGTCGTGTTCGGCGAGACGACGGCGACGTTCCCGTTCCAGCGCCCGGACCACGACAGCCGCACGGCTGCGGGCATGTTGCCCACGGACTTCGTCATCGATGAAAGCGATGATCTCGTCGGGTAAACGGACCGCAATTTGTGTGCTCACTTCACGGATGGTACCAGTTTGGTATGCACATCGGGATTCACATCGGCTCGGGTCGCAACCTGAACGGAGCGGGTAGATTAACGACTTCGCAATAACCTCGAGATGGTGTGTCGCACCAGGGGATGTGCTGGTCATGCTGGGTGAACTGCGGCAGAGAAGTCCGAGGGTTCCGGCGCATCGCTAAGCTACCCGCTGGCCAAACGCGCCCCCTGCAAGAGTGCCGGCACCGGGTGTGACACCCTTGATCCGCATTTACGTGTTACGATATTCGTGTGGAGATTGGCCCGAGCACGCTCAAGCGAAAGTGGACGTGCGACGACCATCCACGCACTGCAAGACCGGCACATCGACTATGACATCGAGGATGACGACCCCCGGCGGGCGAGTCATCCACTGCGTGAAGGCCCGTCCAAAAGAACTGGAGAAAGCCCTCCGAGCACGAGACAGGCGATGATATGACCCACACGCACAAGCAGACCCACCCACCGCTGGACAGTGCAGGAGTGGACCGGCTCGTCGCCGAGGCCGAAGCAGGCATCCCTGAGGAGAAGCTGCGCCGCCGCGGCCGACCGTCGATAGGCGATGAAGCCGCGAGCACCTACTCGGTGCGCCTGCCCGACGACCTGGTGACGTTGGTGGACGCCCGAGCAGAACTCGAAGGTGTGAGCCGAGGCGAGACCATCCGGCGCGCACTCGTGGAGTACCTGACCACGTGATCGGCGGCTACGCCGTCCACGCCTAGTTGATTTCCGAACGGGCGTCCGCCTGAAACCCGAACGTGTAGCCTGGCCGTTCTACTGCCGTTAACGAGGGTAGATTCCGGACTGGTCTCTAATGTCGACGCGGTGTGCCGCTGACTTAGCTGCTGCGACGCACGCCTAATTCGCCGCGCAGGTATTCAGCACGGCACGCGCGACGTGCCAACTTGCCGCTGGTTGTTCTCGGGATGGCACCTGCCGCCACCAACCGCACATCTGATATCCGCACCCCATGCCGGCGCGACACCGCCGCTCGGATTGCCTCCGCCACCGGTTGCGGGTCGATGCGGCCGGCACCCGGCGCCCGTTCGGCAACGATGACCAGGCATTCGCCGGTTTCGGGAGTGGTGCCTGCCGGCATTTCCTCGGCCGGCACCGAGAATGCCGCGACGTAACCGTGACGCACGGCCGGCGATGCCTCGACGACAGTCGCTTCGATGTCTTGCGGGTAGTGATTGCGGCCATCCAGGATGATGAGGTCTTTGATCCGACCCATGATGTAGAGCTCGCCGTCGATATAGGCACCGAGATCTCCGGTCCGTAACCAGGCCGCTTCGACCGGTGCCCCGTCCGCGTGGCTGCCCTGAGGAAGCCGGGACTGCAGCTTGTTGTCGAACACCTGCTCGGTTTCTTCTTTGCGTGCCCAGTATCCGCGGCCGATGTTGTCGCCGTGCAACCAGATCTCGCCAATCTCACCGTCGGGCAATTCGGCATTGACCTCGGGGTCGACGATCACGCCCCATTGGCACGGGGCTATCCGGCCACAGGAAACGCAGCGCACGGCGTTGGGGGTGTCTGGGGCAACGGGCACCGCGTGGCCGCTGCCCAACCGGTCACGGTCGAGGAACACCGCCTTGGCCTCGACATTCTCGTCGGTGGTTGACACGAACAGCGTCGCTTCTGCCAGCCCGTAGGACGGTTTGACCGCGGTAGCGGGCAACCCGTACGGTGCGAAGGCCTTGTTGAACTTCGCGATCGAATCGATGCTGATCGGTTCCGATCCGTTGATCAGGACGACATCGCTCAAGTCGATGTCGTCGCCGTCGTCAGGAAGGCCGCGCTGGGTCGCTAACTCGAAAGCGAAATTCGGCGCTGCCGTCACCACGCGGCCGTACCGCGACTCTGCGGCCAACGCCTGAATCCACCGCTGCGGCCTACGGACGAACGCGGTTGGCGACATGAGCGTGACGTGCCCGCCGTAGGTTGCTGGAAAGCCGATCATCAAAAGGCCCATGTCGTGATAGAGCGGCAACCAGCTGACACCGTGGATGTCTCGGAGTTCCAGACCGATCGACATGATCATCTGCAACAGATTGGTGCCGGCAGCACGATGACTGATCTCAACACCGGCCGGGGATCTGGTCGAGCCCGACGTGTACTGCAGGTAAGCGATGTCATCGGTGGCAAGTGCGACGGGGGTGAACGTGGCGCCCACCGAGTCCGGCAGGTGGTCGACGGCGATGATCCGTGGCCTGCGGCTCCGTGGGAGGCTCCGGATAAAGGCCGCAGCAGCTTCGCCCGCCGCAGCGGTGGTGAGCACAACGGTGGGCTCAGCATCGGCGAGCACTGCATCGAGACGTTCGGCATGGCCGGGCAACTCCGGCGCGAACAGCGGCACCGCGATGGTTCCCGCCTTGATCGCGGCGAAGAACCCGGCGACGTAATCCAGGCTGTGCGGTGCCACGATCGCTACGCGCTCCCCGCGGGACGTCACCTGCTGCACACGGGCAGCGATCGCTTGTACTCTGGCGCCTAGCTGGGCCCAGGTCCAGTCGATGCGCTCCCCTTCGACGTGGCGGGCGTAGTCCAGGTAGCGATACGCGGTGACTTCGCCGAAATGCGCGATGTTGTGCTCGAGTAGGGAGACGAGGTTGACGCCCTCCGGCAGGACGATGCGGCCAGCCGAGTCCAGGTAGTCTTCCACCTTCAGCCGAGCCCCCCGACTCCGAGTGTCGTTCATAAGCGAAGTTTAAGAGAACGGCGCTCGGTGTTATCGCATGGCGTGCCGAACTGCGCCAGGTTTGTGCTGTCGCACCGGACTGACCGCGGCGACAGCGCTGCCCGGATGCCGTCGGCCGGTGTGTTGTGCACCGCTGACTGCCGTTCGTGGGGGCGCTACCGGTAACACAATCCGCGGCGATAGTTTTCATCAGGAAACCCGACGAGAATTTACAGATTCCGTCCAGGTTCCTAACCCGTGTGACATTCGGCACAGTTCTGCCCGAAGTTCTGGACAGCCCGGACGCTATTTTCTTTAACCGCTACTTGTATCAATTGCTGCTTGGCAATTCACAAAGCTGTCTTGGGGGCGGCGGTGCGAAGTGTGATTGTCAGCGACGCATTGTCGTGCTGCGACACAATCGGCGCTCGAGGCTGTCTCCGCGCGGCAATCATCGAAGTTCTCGTCGAGTTTGCTAGTCCGCCCGGCTTCCGGGCTGTTGCACTCGGTCAGGCTCCGGGTGACTTAGTTGGGGCGCCCAGCACAAAGGCAGCACAGTCGAGTTTCCTGGAAAGATTCTGTGCATCGGGCGGTTCGGGTTCGGCTGAACGGCGGCAATAGTTCACGTCTGCTACAACTTAAGCGTCACGAAAAAAACTGGGAACGCCGAGGCGGTTTCGACCAGTCGATCCTGTAGGACCAACCAACGCCGGTTGTCATTACTTGGCGGTGGCCAGCATGCTCGTTGAAAGGCGAACGCCATATGGCGCAAAGGCAGCGTATCGCAGAGTGGAATCCCGAAGACGCCGCGAGTTGGTCGGAGGGTAACAGCAAGATCGCTCGACGCAATCTGATCTGGCAGGTTGTGACCGTGCACATCGCTTTCTCGATCTTCTATCTATGGTCGGTGATGGTGCTGTTCATGCCGCGCGAGGTCTACGGGTTTTCGACCGGCGACAAGTTGCTGATCGCCGCCACCGCGTCCCTGGTCGGCGCGCTGGCCCGAATCCCGTATGCGATGGCGGGTGCCCGGTTCGGCGGCCGCAACTGGGCGGTGCTCTCGTCGCTGGTGTTGCTGATCCCCACCGCCGGGACCATGTGGCTGCTTGCCCACCCCGGCCTGCCGTTGTGGCCGTATCTGGTGTGTGCGGCGTTGACTGGATTGGGTGGCGGCAGTTACACGTCGTCGATGGCTAATGCCGAGGGCTTCTACCCGCAGCGGCTCAAGGGGTTAGCGCTGGGGCTTACCGGTGGGCTCGCCAACCTCGGGTCGGCGGCCGTCCAGATCGTGGGGCTGGTGGTGCTGGCCACCGCGGGACACGAAGCGCCTTACCTGGTGTGCTCGTTCTATTTGGTGTTGCTGGCCATCGGCGGCCTCGGGGCTGCACTGTTCATGGACAACCTGCACTACCGCATCGATATGAGCCATTTCAAGGCCGCCCTGAAGGTGCCCGACTCGTGGGGGATCGCCGTGCTCTACCTGTGTGCGTCGGGCTCATTCCTCGGTTTCGCGTTCGCCTTCGGCGAGGTGCTGGAGCACAACTTCATTATCAGTGGGCAAAGCCACGGGCAGGCGGCGCTGCACGCCGCCCAGGTGGCCTTCATCGGGCCGCTGCTGGGATCGCTAGCGCGGGTGGTTGGCGGCCATCTGAGTGACCGCTTCGGCGGCGGCCGCGTCACCGTGCTCGTTTTCGGAGCCTCGATCCTGGCCGGTGGGCTCCTGGTGGCCGTCAGCACCCACGACGACCTCACCCGTGGTCCGGGCGGCCCCGTGACACTAGCCACAACCGTCGGCTATGTCGTCGGGTTCATTGCGCTGTTCGTCTTCTGCGGCGCGGCTAAGGGAGCGGTCTACAAGCTGATCCCGACCATGTTCGAGCTGCGTAGCCGTGCGCTGGACGTCAGCGACGCCGAACGCCGGCACTGGGCGCGGGTGATGTCGGGGACGTTGATCGGGTTCGCCGGCGCTTTCGGAGCGCTCGGTGGGGTGGGGATCAGCCTGGTGCTGCGGCAGTCCTACGACAGCACCGGCACCGAGACTCCGGCATTTTGGATTTTCTTCATCTGTTACATCGCCGCGACGGTGCTGGCCTGGGCGCGCTACGTGAGGCCGCAGCGTGCAGGCGGATCGGTACTCGACGCGTCGGAGGCGCAGGACTGGTCGCGCTCACCTACGCCGATGGAGCCGGTCAGCCCGTGAGTGCCCGCGGGCGACAGCCGCATTCGGCTGTTGGACGCTCCGCAGGCGCAGGTACACCAACACGGTCCACACCGCCCCCAAGGCGATCAGCATCGCCATGTCGAACAGCCACCACCCTGCAGAGTGCGTCCAAGACTGGTCGGAGCTTGCCAGCGAATTGATCGCGGGCAGGTCGACGGCTGACGCCGACGCCGCGAACCCCCATCGGGACGGCAGCAGCCAAGAGATCTGTTCTAGGCCGAACCGGCCGTTTAGCGGAAAAACGCCGCCGGAGAACAAAACTGAGATAAAGGCAACCAGCACCGCCATCAGCAGCAGCTGCTCCGCATACTTCGCCAGCGACGAGAGGGCCAGCGCAACAACAGCCGACACGACAGCTGTGACAACCACGGTCAGGTACAGCTCGAGCACCGGGGAACCGAGCAGGACGGCGCCCCGGCTGGGCGCGCCCTTTCCGGAGACGGCAACGGTGGTGGTGATCGCGGTCTGCACCATCGCAACCAAGCTGTAAACCCCGATTTTGGCGATCAGGTAAGCGCCTGTCGACAATCCATTGGCTTGCTCGCGACGAAAGACAATCCGTTCCCTGCGTACATCGCGAATCGTCGACGCGGTACCCATCACGACGGCGCCGAAATTCAGCAATACCAGAAGTTCGAGTGCTTCATCGGGACTGTTCCCGTACAGGTCGGCCGGACCGAGACCAGCATGGCCGGGCACCAGCAGCACCAGCCCGCCGAACAGCAACGGCAGCAACGTCAGGAAGATAAGGTAGCGCTGGTCGGCAACGACGAGCCAGGCCTGTCGGCGTACCGCGAGGGAGATTTGGCGCCCCAGTCCGATGCGCGCAGGCCGATCCAGTGGCTCGACCGCAGCAGTCGGGGCCTGCTTCGGCAGAGCTTGCTGTCGGCCGGCCACGAATGCTTCATGGGCGCGGTCCGGGTCGTTGATGAGTTGCGCGAAAATCTCCGGCCAACTGGTGCTGTTCAGCGCTGCTTCGATTTCCCCAGGTGGCCCGGCGAAGGCGGTCATGCCGGTTGAGGTGAGCATCAGCACTTGGTCACATGCTTGGAGGTGATCCACCGAGGTCGTCGAGATCACCACGACTCGACCGGTGGCGGCGACCCGCCGTAGCGCCGCCATGATTCGGCGTTGCTGGGCCGCGTCAAGCCCGGCGGTCGGGTCGTCGAGGACAAGCAGTGAAGGGTTCGTGAGCAGTTCCGCCGCTGCCGATGCGCGCTTGCGCTGTTCGCGCGTCAATGTGCCGACCTGGATGGTGCGCAGCGCGGTCAGTTGCAGCTCGCAAAGAACCCGATCGACAACTTGACGTCGGTCTTTGGCGGAAGTATTTGGCGGCAGCCGCAATTCGGCAAGATATCCCAAGGCTTGTTCGATGGTGAGCTGTGGGTGAAGCAAATCGTCTTGGGGCACCATCCCGATCCGGTGTCGCATGTCCTCGGCGTAGGGGTCATGTCCGTCGACGGCGACTTTCCCGGAGCCAGGGCACATTACGCCGCCGACGATTTGGGCAAGGCTGGTCAGAGCCGCCTCCGATGGCCCGATTAATGCGGTCAGCGTGCCGGGCTGTGCGGTGAACGAGATGTCGGCCAGCACCGGTTGCCCGTCGACGCTCAACCCGAGCTCATGCACCTCAAGCGCGCCGAGGTGCGGCGCTACTGGCCCGCCCGGCCGGGGCGGTTGCTGCTGCGCCGACGGCGACGGGGTCGATTGTGGTGGTGGCTGCGGCGGCGTGAACGGCCGAGTGGGCTGCTGCGGCGGCTGCAGTGACCGAAATCGCTGGGTGGTCAACTGCGAGGACGGTTCTGGTGTGTGATTGGACTGCGGTGGGGGCTGGGGTGTGCGAAACGCTCGGGTGGGCAGCTGCGAAGGACGATCCGATCGCGGCGGTGCGTCGAACCGGGGTGGTTCGGATTGACCCGACCCGGCGGGGGCCGGCGGCTGAGCCGGACGCCGCGGCTGAGCTGGCCATGGCGGAGGTTGATCGGGAAGTGGTTTCGGCGGGCTGCGCCGCTCTGCTGGTCGGTCCGTACCTCGGGGAGGAAGCGGCGGTGAAGCCGCCGGCCGGTCAATCTCGAATATCAGTCGCAGCCCGTGCCGCGGATCGCCGAGAGTGATGGCCCGGCCGTCACGGATGAGGACCCTCGACATCCGCATGCCGTCGACGTAAATCCCGCTTCGACTTCGGTCGATGGCCACCCACTGCCGACCGTCATGATGCAGCACCAAGTGGGTGGGTGAGGTAGACGGGCCAGCGCCGTCGAGGCGGACGTCCGACCGACTGTCGCGGCCCACGGTCACGTCGCGACCGACGGGGAAGGTGTAGTGGCGCGGTCCGACCCAGACAGTCAACGGGGACGCAAACGCCTCCGTCTGCATGGTTACCACCTTCCGTACCGATCATGTTGGGTCTCGCTCGACGGTTTGTCTACCCGCCATGACACGACCGCAACCGTCACTCGCTTCGATCGCGGGTTGTCATCGTGGCCGCGGTCCGGGTCCGGCGTCCTCCATGAGCCGCCGTAACACCTTGACCGCTTCGGTCAGCGTCTGGCGGTCCGCGGGCGGCAGCTTGGCCAGCTGCGGCGCAATCGCCGCGCCCCGGTCCACACGCACCCGGTTGAGCGTGCGGACTCCCTCCGGGGTGATGCGGATGCGGACGGCACGGGCATCGCCGGGGTCGACGGTCCGAGCGACCAGGCCCGCCTCCTCCAACCGGCGCACCTGGGTCGTCATCGTCGGTTGTGAGCAGTGGTCCATATCCGCGAGATCACAGATTCGTGCTTCTCCGTGGGCTTCGATCGTCGCGAGCAGTCGGGCTTGTGCGGCCGGCAACGGCATCTGGACGCGCTGGGTGGCGTATCGATTGAGGCGAGCGACCACAGCCAGCAAATCGGCCCCCAGGCCGGAGCCGGCGTCGGTGCTCGTGAACGGTGCCATAACACCCATATTTGCATAGCCTGGCTATCTAGACCAGGTGGCACGCGCCTGTGTTGACACCGAACACGCCTCGGCGGCTGGCAGAATCAATGAGGTGACGACCGGCTCAGCGACTCCGCCCCGCCGGGCGCGATCGCTGCGTCCGGGCGAACTGGCTCAGGCGTCCGTCATGGCGTCGCTGGCCGCAGCGACCGCGATCATCGCGGTGATTGTCCCCTTCGCCGCAGGTCTGTCGCTGTTGGGCACTGTGCCTATGGGGCTGCTCGCGTATCGGCACCGTCTGCGAGTGCTCATCGCGGCAACGGTTGCCGCAGGGGTCATCGCGTTCCTGATCGCCGGGATGGGCGGATTCATGACGGTCGTCTACAACGCCTATATCGGCGAACTGATCGGGCTCGTCAAACGCCGCGGCCGCGGCACCCCGACGGTGATCGCCGCGTCGTGCGTGTCAGGCACCGCGGTTGGGGTTGTGTTGGTTGGCGCACTGGCGGTCCTGACGCGGCTACGGCAGTTGATCTTCGCTTCGATCACCGCCAATGTCACCGGAGCAGCGGAGGGACTGGCATGGATCGGCCTGGACTGGACCGGTAACGGCCTCAAGCGGTTCGTGAGTCTCGCTCTGCACTACTGGCCGTGGCTGATGCTCGCTCACGCTGCGGCCACGGCCCTGTTCGTTTCGCTGATCGGGTGGTGGGCGCTGTCGCGGGTGCTGGAGCGGATGTACGGCGGCATTCCCGACGTGCACAAACTGGACGCGCAGACCGAGACCGGCCCGATCGGTCCGGTCCCGGTGCGGCTCAGTGAGGTGCGGTATCGCTACCCGGGTGCCCAGCAGGATGCGCTTCGCCCGGTGAGTCTGGACGTGCAGGCTGGCGAACACGTGGCCATCACCGGCGCCAACGGCTCGGGAAAGACCACCCTGATGCTGATCCTGGCGGGGCGGGAACCGACGTCGGGCCACGTCGAACGGCCGGGCGCGGTCGGCTTGGGGAAGCCGGGCGGCACTGCCGTCGTCATGCAGCACCCGGAGAGCCAGGTGCTGGGCACGCGGGTCGCCGATGACGTGGTCTGGGGGCTGCCAGCCGGCATTACCACCGACGTCGACCGGTTGCTCGGCGAAGTCGGTCTCGACGGTCTCGCCGAGCGTGACACCGGAAGCCTGTCCGGCGGCGAACTACAGCGACTGGCACTAGCAGGAGCGCTGGCGCGTGAACCGGCGCTGCTCATTGCCGACGAGGTCACCAGCATGGTCGACCAGCAGGGCCGTGATGCCCTGTTAAATGTGCTCTCCGGCCTGACTAGGCGGCACCACACGGCGCTGGTTCACATCACCCACTACAGCGACGAGGCCGAGTCTGCGGACCGCATTATCAATCTCAGCGATTCACCGGACAACACGGAAATGGTCGAGACGGCGGTCGCGCCAGCAGCTCCCGCCACGATCGGTCACCAGGGCGAAAAGCCGGTGCTCGAACTGGTCGGGGTTGGCCACGAATACGGCAGCGGCACGCCGTGGGCGACGACTGCGCTGCACGAGATCAGTTTCTCGGTCTATCAGGGCGACGGCGTGCTGATCCATGGGGGCAACGGTTCGGGTAAGTCCACGCTGGCCTGGATCATGGCTGGGCTGACGACCCCGACCGTCGGAACGTGTCTGCTCGACGGCCGGCCCACCGACCAGCAGGTCGGCGCGGTGGCCTTATCGTTCCAGGCGGCCCGGCTGCAACTGATGCGCAGCCGGGTGGATCTGGAAGTGGCATCAGTGGCCGGTTTTTCGCATCGTGACCGCGACGCGGTGATGGCCGCGCTCGCCGGTGTCGGGCTGGATGCTTCGCTCGCCCAGCGGCGCATCGATCAGCTCAGCGGAGGCCAGATGCGCCGGGTGGTCCTGGCCGGGCTGTTGGCGCGCTCGCCGCGTGCGCTGATCCTCGATGAGCCGTTGGCCGGGCTAGACGCCGCCAGCCAGCGTGGCTTGCTGCGATTGTTGGAGGACCTGCGCCGAGAACGAGGTTTGACCGTGGTGTTGCTCTCGCACGACTTCGCCGACCTGATGCAGCTATGCCCGCGCACACTGCATCTGCGGGATGGCGCGCTCGAAGTGGCTTCGACGGCTACGGAGGGCGCGTTGTGACGACTGCCGTATCGACCCGCCGTCCAACCCGACCTGTGATGCTGTTACGGCCGGTGCCCCAGGGCTCGGTGGTCCATGACATGTGGGCTGGAACCAAACTGATTGTGGTTTTTGCAATTTCGGTGCTGTTGACGTTTTACCCGGGTTGGGTGGCAATCGGCCTGATTGCCGCACTGGTATTAGCGGCGGGGCGGATCGCCCACATTCCGCGCGGCGCGCTGCCTTCGGTGCCGCGTTGGCTATGGATCCTGCTGGCCTTCGGCGCGTCGACGGCTGCATTGGCCGGTGGCAGCCCGGTAATGCAGGTGGGCACAATTTCGCTCGGACTCGGAGGACTGCTGAACTTCTTGCGCATCACCGCGCTGTCGATCGTGCTGCTCGGCCTGGGAGCAATGGTCTCGTGGACCACCAACGTCGCCGAAATTGCCCCGGCCGTTGCGACTTTGGGGCGACCACTGCGGTGGCTGCGGATTCCGGTCGATGAATGGGCTGTTGCACTGGGGCTCGCATTACGCGCGTTTCCGATGCTGATCGATGAATTCCGGGTGCTCTACGCCGCGCGTCGATTGCGGCCCAAACGGATTCCGAGCACGCGCAGGGCTCGCCGCAGGCGCCGAGCATTGGAACTGGTCGATCTGCTTGCCACGGCCATCAGCGTCACGCTGCGTCGCGCCGACGAGATGGGCGATGCGATAACCGCACGCGGCGGCGCTGGCCAGATTTCGGCTGCCCCATCGCGGCCAAGGCTGATCGACTGGCTGGGCCTTGCGATCGCCCTGGTGGTGTGTGCGGCTGCGCTGGCAGCCGAACTTGCGTTGGGCGGCTAAACGCCCAAGCCGGGACGCATATCCCCGAATCTGATCTAGCGGGCCTGCGAACGCTCGTGGACCGCCTGCTTGTTACCACGGAGACTCCCTTTGACATCTGTTTGATAAACGGCTGGATGGCTCCTTGAGCAAATCAGTCAAGACGATAGATTCGGCCCGTCGCTATGACACGAACCGAGGAACAGATGTCACGGACCACGAACCGCCTGGCCGTCGTCGCCGTTGCAACCGCGGGGCTCTACGGGGCTGTTCTGGCGCTCAGCTCGGCCATGACTCCGGCCTCGGCCGCACCGGCTGTCCAGGGCGTCCCGTGCGTAGACGCTGTTCCAGGCATCATCGCTGCGCCGGCTGGCCTGCCCGAGCCGCTACCGGGCTTAGCCCCGGCCTTAGCCGCTGCACTGCCCGTGGGGGCCGGCGGTCCAGCTGCCGCCGCTCCGGATAGCGTCGCGCCCTTGGTCGCCGGGCTTCCGGCGGCCGTTGCTGCGGGTGCTGGATCACCGGTGGGGGTAGCTGTGCCGGGCGTGGCGGGTGGGGCGATTCCGGACGCTGGTGTGTTAACTGATGCGTTCGGTCCGGAGGCTGCGGCGGCGGGTGCACCGGTTGGCGGTGGGGTGCCAGTGGCGGCGGGTACACCGGCTGCTGATGGGGTGCCGGCGGCAGCGGGCGCTCCGGTTGGCGGTGGGATACCGGCAGCGGCGGGTGGGGCGATTCCGGATGCTGGTGTGTTAACTGATGCGTTCGCTCCGGAGGCTGCTCCGGTGGCGGCGGATGCTCCGGTTGGGGATGCGGTACCCGCGGCAGCGGGTGCTCCGGTTGGGGGTGCGGTACCCGCAGCGGCGGGTGCTCCGGTCGGTGGTGCGGTACCCGCAGCGGAGGGTCCGATGCCTGATGCTGGTGTGTTAACTGATGCGTTTGGTCCGGAGGCCGCACCAGCCGCGGCTGCTCCGGTTGGGGGTGGGGCTCCGGTGGCGGCGGGTGCTCCGGTTGGTGGTGGGGCGCCGGTGGCGGCGGGTGCTCCGGTGGGTGCTCCGGTTGGGGGTGGGGCGCCGGTGGCGGCGGGTGCTCC
>Ga0078972_1003010_pt1 | contig 52338 bp, 59 predicted proteins | sample YelNatPaOPGAMG01_FD_67568 | JGI IMG/M metagenome (GOLD analysis project Ga0078972, IMG submission 67568) | Hot spring thermophilic microbial communities from Obsidian Pool, Yellowstone National Park, USA - OP-RAMG-01 (SPADES assembly) (version 2) | ecosystem: Environmental > Aquatic > Thermal...
GCTAGCAGCCTGCGGATAAAGCCGCACTCGGTTGTAGGAGCCGTCTCCAGACGGCGATCTGCGAGCGTGACGCCAGTGGATTCGGGGTCTGGAGACCCCTCCTACACCACTTTGTCCGGCGTCTGCTAGTGCATGATCTTCGCCCACGCTACCGAGTAGTCGAAGTCCGGGGTGCGCTCAGTGGTGTGACAGGACCGGCAGGTCTGCTCCCCAGCCTGTCCGAAACCCCTGGCCGGCTTCGCGATGTGTGTCTCAGCGGCACCGTGGCACGCCTCGCACTGCACGTTCGCCAACTCAGGCGTGTCCTTGGCGTTCGCAAATCCGTTACGAGCAACCGCGCCTGTCACGTGGCACTGAACACACTCGGGATCGTATTCCTGGTGGGTCTTCTTGAGCGTGTCCATCGCGCGGGCGTGCTGAGAGGTCGACCATATCTCGTAGATCTCCGGGTGGCAGTCCTTGCACTTGCCGGCTGTCACGAACGGGCTCTTGTGAAGCCGCTTGCGCATGTCCGCGATGTTCAGTCCGCGCTGAGCCAGCATGGCCTCCGCGTTCTGCCTGAACAGCGACGCGCCCGCGAGAGTGGCCTGCTTCACTTTTTCGTTGTAATCGTCGTAGACCTTGACCATCGCCGGATCCTCGTCGTACGATCGGTCGAGGTAGAGAAGCTTGTGCTTGACGGATGTGATGCGGCGATCGTTGGAAAGCGATATGTCCAGCCTGCCCAGGCACCAGTTGGTGGAGGTCTCCGACTTGACCAGGACCGCGCTTCCCAACTTGCCGACCGGCGCGTCCACTGTATTGGAGTCCTTTGCGGGGAATATGCGATTCTGGTCGTCCGGATGTGTCGTCAGAACAAGGTCGATGCCCTTGGTTTTCGCAAGGCTGCTGGCCGGATCCGCAACGCCGTGATAGACCACGACGATGATGTCGGCCTTGGCTCGCGCTTGCTTCACGAGTGCGGGAAGGACTTCCTTGGGATCTTTGACGACCTGGTCGTAGGTCGTGCCCAGCCAGGGCGAGCAGAGGGACTCGTCGATCAGGCCGATCACCGCGACACGCAAGCCGGCCGCGGTCTTGAGGACCACATACGGCGGGAAGAGCGGTTTGTCGCTGCCCCGCTTGAAGAGGTTGGCACAGATGACCGGGCATCTCGAGGCTGTCTTGGACGAGACAGACTGGGTCTTACCGGAGCCTGATGGGGCCGCGGTGAACTTATCAATGTATCTCGTGCCCCTGACCCCGAGTTCCTCCTCGCCGGGGACCATCACACCGTAGCCAAGTGTGTTCATAGCTTGTGACGCGACATCAGCCTTGAGCGACGCTTGGACACCGGCGCCACCGCAGGCGTCGCCGCCCTCGATGAGCAGCACGTCTTTGGACTTGGAGCGGATGCCCTTAAGCACTGTCATCTCTCGCCCGTAGCCGCCGAACCTGAACTTGGTGCAGTTGCACGACCTGATCTGTCCATTGGCGCACGACGTGTAGAGCAGAATGAGTGATGATGGCGTGGTGGGTTTGCCCGGCCGCGCGGCGATCGAGGAAAGCGCGGCAGTTAGCGCGACGAGAATGAGTAGCTTTGCCTTCATGCCTGAGTTGCCCCTTCTTCGGATTCGTGGTGGAAAAGAAAAGCCGGTGTCACTGTCGCGAGGGTACACTCACAGGACACCGGCCGTGGTTATCTCTATCGGGCTAGGTGCCCGCCTTAACGCTATTTGATTGTTTGGTCGCAGGCTTTGATGCGAGTTCGCGCTTTGGCATCGGCCTGATCACGTAGTCTTTCGGCACCTCGAATAGCGAGTCCGATATCTTGGCCCCGTCGTCGTATAGCACGTAGGTCGCGGTCAGTTCGTCCATGACCTTTCGCTTGCCCTGCATCCAGAGCTTGACGGGTTTGCCCGTCTTCGAGTCGACCCAGAGCTTGCAGAGCCTCTTGGTGGTAGGCTCCGTGTAGGAATAGACCTCGCAGAGCTGCTTGCCGACCTTGTCATTGGCCAGTTTCTTAGCTTTCACGGCGCTGAGAAACGCTTTCGACGAACCGGTCGGTCCGGGCAGCAATGCTCTGGCATTGCCTCTGGGGCTGCCATCGGGGTACTTGCCCGCGATCTTGTTGAACGGGTTGATCAGGAACACGCCTTGGCTGTTCTTGACGACTGTAACGCGCAGCTTTCCACCGAAGATGTCACAGCGCATCTTGTCGCCCTTGAGCCAGACCTCGCGTGTGCCAGCGTCTTTGCCAAAGCTGGCGGACTTCATCTTCACCTTGTAGTGCAGCGATCCCGGAACGACGGTTCCGGCGCTCGCAGTTGCGCCGATAAGGGCAACGATGCATAGCAATAGAAGGATGTCTCGAGTTCTCAATGCTATTCCTCCTGATTTGCCTTCGACCTGTGGGATACTACCTCTAGGCCCCTTACGTTGGTTGGTGTAAGCTCAGACTGGCGCAGGCCAGTGATTTGATTGATTTGTTGGTAGTTTTCTGTCCCGGGAGCCGGTCGCCCGGCTCCCGTATTGCACTTCGTTCGGTCCCGACCCTCGCCCTAGCAGGTTCGGGTCGGGGCAGGATTACTTCTTCGGCTGACCGATGCCGGTGGTCTGCAGGATGTACTCCACGTCGATGAGGAGCTTGCAGCAAGCCGGGTTCTCGGCGCTGTTCGCGATACCCGTGCCGGGTCCGGTCGGGTTCGGGAACGAGGGCGACTCGTCGATGCAAGCATCCATGACTTCGAGCTCGAAGTCGGCGAGGATGTTGGCAGCGCTGGCGAGGTCGCCAGCGTTGTAGGCGTCATTGGCGGCAGCCAGCTTGGCCTGCAGCGCTGTGTAAAGGAACTCGTCGCTGATGAGCGGAACCTCATCAAGGCCGAACGGCAGCTCGTGGAACAGTTCGAGGATGTCCTCGAGCGTGTCGATGGTGGCCTCAACGTGCCAGACCCACTGCTCGACATGCACCCACGCAGGCGGGTTGGGGCCAGGTCCGTCATCGTCGAACAGGTTCGGCGTGCCGTAGAGAATGGTCAGCGTGAAGGTGGTGGACGGAATCTCGTACATCAGCGGCCACCACAGTCGGATGTTGGGAGTGCCCTGCTGGGTCACGGTGTGCTGCGGGAAGATGTCGTTGCCGAGAGCGTCTTCCTTGCACTGCACGTGCGGCGGGGTAACCTTGACGAAGCTCACGTTCTTGATCGTCCAAGACTGCCCGGAAACCTGAGCGGCCTGAACGAAGTTCGGCCAGTTGGGCCCACCCGGATCGATGCACAGAATGCCAGGGGCCGAGGAAATGACCGGGGCACCGGGCACTGTGGAGTAGCCCACCGAGCAGAGACAAGGCGATGTGGCCTCGCACACCTGATAGATCGGCAAGACGTGCGTAACGGGCGTGGTGAGAATGCGGCCCGCGAAACAAGGCACAACGACCAGCATAGTCAGTGCCAACACCAGAATGAGAATCCTTTGCATCGTATAGCCTCCTTTGAGGTAAACAGAGAGATTTGATCTGCTGTGCTGCTTTGAATCACTACCTCGCTGCCCGGTGCGCGTCCAGCACACCCACGCAGGGTCCGGCGCGATGCCGGACTCCGGACAGGCCGTTCAGTTGTCCAAGGCGATACAAACCACCTCCTTGATTAGACTGCATTGGGCAGACCCCGACTCTGCGGGCTCAGCCTCCGCTAGGGTAGTCTGTTCGTGACGGCCTGCCGGCGCTTGACAAGCAGCCTGGCACCGGCTAAAATGCAACCGGCCGACAAAGCGATCCCTACCCAGACCGTTCTTGGAGGCCGCGGCTGAGAAGGTTGCTCTTCTCAGCCCTTTGTTTTTGACAGGGCTTGGCGGCATAACCGCCCCGTCCGCGATCTTCCCACGACCAGCCTGCGGCCCCACGGCTGATCTCAAAGAATGGCTGCTCTCGCTCACCACTACCCTCGCGTTTGACTGCTGGGGTATGTGGGAAGAAACGGACCGTTCGTCTATCGGTGTCGCAGCGAGCATCGCCTGCCCGCTACATTGACCAGCCCAGGCAAAATACCCAGCCGAGCAAACGTTTCAAACCTGCCGTTCATATTGTTATTCTGCTTTTGTCACTAGCCCAACAGTATCGCCATCCGCTATCTCAACAATGTTAGCACGCCTGCTTGCCAGCCTCAGCCATACAATATATTGCACACCTTAGACTCATCTGTTTCTAGTTATGGCACGATAATTGCATTGGATCAGGCAGGCATCACGGTTCAAGGGTAGGGATCGATATGCAAGAATACAAAGGCAGACGCCTGCGCGTGCGTGTCGCAGCGGTAGTGGTTGCGGTCACCGCGTTGGCAGGTCTTTATGGCGGTGCTGTTGCGGCAGCGCCACAGTGTCCCGTAGTCCGATATAACGCTCAGGCGACAGGGTGGACAAATGTGTACGCCACGTACAACCCGACCAGGGTGTGGACCCTGAACATCGACTATGCGACCACGCCGGTCATCGGCCAGGATGGCAGCCTGTATCTAGGGAACGGCTCGCGGAGTTTCGCGTCATACTCGTCCGGTGGCGCGCTCCAGTGGACGTATAACACCCCAGCGTCTGTCGCGGGCAGCGCGGCACTGGGGGCCGATGGTTCGATCTACGTCGGCCTGACGGGACAGCTCCTGGCGCTGTTGAGCAGCGGAACATCGAAGTGGGCATCGCCCTACGTGTTCACGTGTGGAGCGACGCCCGCGCCAGTGATCGTCGACCGTGGCGGCACGCTCTATTTCGGCGCCGATGACAAGAAGGTGTATGCGGTCAATCCGGACGGCACGACGAAGTGGACCTACAGCACTGGTGGAATAGTGAAGTACAGCTGCGCGGTCTCGCGGGACGGCGCCACGGTATATGTAACGTCCGGAGACGGCTCGATCTACGCGATCAACGCGAGCAACGGATTGCTTAGATGGAAGAGCTCCTCAATCGCCGCCGTCTACAACTGCGCAGTCGCCGATGACGGGACGATCTACGTCGGCTCAACGAACGGGAAGCTGTATGCGTTCGCGCCCGACGGCACCCAGAAGTGGACGTATCAGTCCCAGAGCAAGGTAACCTGCGCGCCGGCAATCGCGCCCGACGGCACGGTCTATTTCGGCAGCCAGGACACGTACTTGTATGCGCTCGATGCGGGCGGCCATCTGAAATGGCGCTACAGGACGTATGGCCCCGTGTATTCGGCCCCTACCATCGACGAGGGAGGCAACATCATTCTGACAGCGTGGCCGGGAGTCCTGACCGAGCTGGATCCCCTGGGCGGAACCGTACTATGGAGCCGAACGCTCACCGCGAGTTCGTATTCGCCAGCCATAATCGATCAGGACGGCTCGATCTATGCGTTGAGCACAGACGGCGTGCTAGCGAAGTTTTCAGGGCCGCACTACACACCCGAGCCGTCCTCACTGGCGGCGCTGGGCAGCCTGCTGGTTGTCTTCGGCTCGGTTCTTCGCGCCAAGCGGAGACGATAGCTCTGGCGTTGAATGGGCCCGGTAACGGTCGTTCCCGGGCCCTCTGTCTTGGATAGGTTGTGTCCTAGGCTAAGCTGTCCGCCGCCTGCGAATCATACACCCCGCAAGTGGAGCCATTCCCGCAAGCGCCAACACGAGCGTGTTGCCATCGGGTATGGGGACCTCCTGTATCTCGAATCTGCTGGTACCGCTGGCATCATCAGCAGCGGTGAGATGGAAATCCCACTGCGCCCTCATGCTGCTGACCGGGACACCAATGGGAGTCGTGCCCGTGGCAGGAAAGCGCTCGGTTTGCACGGTGCTGTTGTTAGGAGGCGACACAAGCAGACCATCAAGGCTGGCAAAGACGGTACCCCCATTATAGGTTGCCTGGTACGACTTCAGGCCGGTGAAGTTGCCGCTGAAGATCGCACCGTCGCCGTCCGCGGTCAGCGTGGTCGCGGCCGTGGCAAATCCCACGGGAGTGTCGATCGTCGGAAACAGAAGGTCTCCGGTGTCGAACGCGAAGTCGCCCTCCACGAACGCATGGACCGAGAAGTCGAGGAACAGGGCTGGGTCGCCCTGGATTGCACAGCTGAGGCCGGTGATCCTGCCCAGGATGGTACCGTCCGCAGCCTTAAGGTCTACGGGGCCATTGAGGCAGTAGGCCGACTCGCCCGGCAGCCACTCATACGTCCATGTGGCAACCTTGCCGCCACAATCGGCGACCACAGTCAGTGGGCTGACGTTGAGCGCCCAGGCACCTGCGCAACTCGCCAGCAGCCCTGCGGTGCACACGCACACCATGAGGAATCTCATCGATGACATCCTCCCTATCCGCCCGGCATGGTCTATGGGTCCCCGGGCTTGGGAAGTCTTACCCGTCGCATACACAGTTTCATCGCTCAGCGGTGCAGCGTGTGCTAGATTTCGTCAAGTTATTACCGACCTAGCACACTCATGGGCAGCTATCTGTGTGTCGGGTCGCATTCGTTAAGTGTGACGTCGTATCTTGTGCAGACGGATCCTGGTGAGCAGCGCGGGCTGAGGGGCAGGCTTGCTCGCGCGAAGAAAAGGCCCGGACGGTCTTGGGCCGCCGGGCCATAGAACACTCGTGTGGATATTATCCCAGGCTACGCGACCCGCCTCCTGCGGATCAGACACCCCGCCAACGGAGCTGCCCCAGCAAACGCAAGCACCAGTGTGCTCGCGTCCGGGACGGGCTCGATGTCGTACCTGCTCGTGCCACTGGCATCGTCATTAGCGGTCAGGTTGAAGTCCCACTGCGCCCTCATGCTGCTGACGGGAACACCGATAATGGTGGTTCCGACGGCAGGGAAGCGATCGGTCTCCACGGTGGACGTATTTGGGGGAGAGACGAACGTACTGTCCAACGTCGCGAACACCGTCCCCCCATTGTACGTGGCTTTGTAGCCACTCCCCCCGAAGTTGCCGGTAAAGGTAGCGCCATTGCCGTCAGCCGTTAGAGTAGTCGCAGCGGTCGCGAAAGCGGCAGGGATGTCGATCGTTGGGAAGAAGAACTCTCCCGTGTCAAAGGTGAAGTTGGAGTCCACCACCGCGTGAACAGCGAAGTTCAGGAACAGGTCCGGGTCTCCCTGCATTCCGCAGCTCAGCCCGGTGATCGTGGCAAGTAGAGTTCCATCTCCTGCCCTCAGGTCCACGGGGCCGGACAGGGTGTAGCTGGTCTGCCCAGGCATCCAGTTGTAGGTCCAAGTTGCGACCTTGCCGCCCCCGGTCGCCTTGATAGTCAGCGGGCCACTAACGTCAGCCCAAGTGCAGCTTACACAAAGCACCATCGCACAGACCAACATCGCTAGCCTCATAAGCGGGTCCCTCCTTGATCTCGTAGTGTTGCGTCCAAACAGGAAGATCATACCCGCCTGGCTCGCAATCACACCGCTCATGCGGGCGAAACACGCGAACTTTTTGTTCTGGCTGTGCCTGCAACGCGTAGGTTGGTCACCAAGCTGACTGAGCCGTCACAGACTGTCCAGTACGCACGGAATGGCCCGGCAGGCTGATCTGCCGGGCCACTCCAATACTGCCGTCGCGTAAGCGCCTGATAGGAAGAACCGCTTCCTATCGCTTGGAGAACTGGAAGCCTCTTCTAGCTCTCTTGCGACCGTATTTCTTGCGCTCTTTGACTCTCGGATCTCTGGTCAGGAACCCCTGCCTGCGCAGCGGCGTACGCATATCGGCACCCACCTGCAGCAGTGCAACGCTTATGCCGTGGCGCACGGCGCCCGCCTGGCCGACAATGCCGCCGCCCAGACACTTCGCGTCAACATCGTACTTGCCGACCGCATCAACGGCCTCGAAAGGCTGGCAGATCAGCAGTTCCAGGGCTCTCCGACCTACATACGCGGCCATGGGCACGCCGTTGATCGTGACGTTGCCCTCGCCGGGGGTCAGCCACACCTTGGCCGTCGCGTTCTTCCTGTGACCAGTTCCGTAGTATCTCGCGGTATCTTCCATTATTCCTCCGTCAGAGTTGCAAGTTCCAAGTTGGAAGTTGAAAGTTGGAGACCACTCCTCTGACCTTTCAACTTTTGAACTTTCAACCTTGAACTAGAACTTCAGTTCCTCAGGCATCTGGGCCTCGTGATTGTGCTCAGGCCCGACGTGAATTTTGAGTTTCTTGATCATGGCGTCGCCGAGTTTGTTGTGCGGCAGCATTCCTCGAACGGCTCGATGCACGGCCTTCTCCGGCTTCTCGGCAAGGATGTCGCCGCGCGACGCGCTCTTCAGGCCGCCGGGGTAACCCGAATGCCTGTAGATCGGCTCGTCAGCCTTGCTCACGCCTGTGAGGATGCACTTCTCGGCGTTAACGATTATCACGTGGTCTCCGCAGTCAACGTGAGGAGTGAATGTCGGCTTGTGCTTGCCGCGCAGAACCTTGGCAACCTCTACCGCCAGCCTGCCGATAGGCATGCCGGCAGCGTCCACCACCCACCATTTCCTCGTCACGTCTTCCCGCTTAGCGAAATATGTTCCCATCATAAATCCTCTTATGGTCAGTAGCGTAGCGGCTGGCCTGTGTCCCAGCCTGTCCGAGACAGAGGTCGGACACTACGAATCTGGCTCCACTCAGTATTCGACTTCTTTGAGGCACAGCCCTTGCGGAGGAGCGGTCTTACCCGCCAGCCGCCTGTCGTGCGCCTCCAATATCGTCTCGACATCGGCGCCGGGCCTCTGACCCAGCCCCACTTCCACAAGCGTCCCAACGATGATCCGCGCCATCGATCTGAGAAACGCATTCGCCCGCATCGTCACGAATACGTGCTCGCCCTGCCGCTCCACGTCCAGCTTGGTCATGTCGCGGATCGGGCTGCCCTCATCTCTATCGGCGCAGGCAAACGAGGAAAAGTCGTGCACCCCCAGAAGAGGCTTCGCACTCTCACTCATTGCCTGGACGTCCAGCGGGCGCCTGACGTGCCAGCTATACCTGCTCTGCAGAGCGCTGGGCACCGCGCGGTTCAGTATGTCATAGACGTAGAGCCGCGACCTCGCCGAGTACCTCGCATGGAAGTCCGCATCGACCTCACCTGCTTCCGTCACCGCGATCGACGGCGGAAGCAGTGAGTTCATCGCAATGCACAGTTTGTCAATGGGGATGCTGCCTTCGGTTCGGAAGCTGATCACCTGGCCCTCGGCGTGCACCCCGGTGTCGGTCCGGCCTGAGCCGTAGACCGTCACCTTCTCTTTTGTTATCAAGCGTAGAACCCTCTCGAGTTCCGCCTGGATCGTTCTTGCCTCCGGCTGGTATTGAAAGCCGAAGTAGTCGGTGCCGTCATAGCCGACGACAACCTTGATGTTGCGCACTAGTCTACCGCAAGCTCCAGCTTGACGACAGGCGCCGCGTCTCCCCTGCGGAAGCCGATCTTGGTCATCCGGGTGAACCCGCTCTGCTTCTCAGCGAACTTGGGCCCGACGACGTCGAATAGCCGCTTCACGGGATCGTTGGCCTGCATCTCTTCACGCATCTTCTTCTGAGCCTTGCCACTGGCGCTCAGCATCCCCTTGGGGCAATGGGCGGCAGGCAGCACCTTACGTGCCTCCCGCCTCGCGTGAAGCGTGTTCTGCTTGGAAAGCGTGATCAGCTTCTCTGCGATGACCCTGGCTTCCTTCGCACGAGGCTCGGTCGTCTCGATTGCTTCGTACATTATCAACGATCTAACCAGCCCGCGCAGGAGCGCCATTCTCTGATCGCTGGGCAGATCCAGTTTTCTTCCGCCAACACGATGTCGCATTCGTCCTAATCCTCTTCTATGCTCGTAGTGTCCGATCCGGGTGTCGGACCGTGCCGGCACGCAGACCAGCAGCTACGTATCCTAAGCTTCGGCTTCCTCTTCTTCGGCTTCGGCTTCGCTATCTTCCTCGTCGGCGACTTCCTCGGCCTCAGCCTCGTCAGCCTCCTCAGTGTCCTCGGCCTCTTCCATCTCGTCGAGCTCCTCCTCTTCCTCTTCGTCGAGATCCGACGGCGGAAGAATCTTGAGCTCGCTGCGATCGCCTGCCGCCTTCAGCGCCAGGTTGAGGGAGGCAAGCTTATCCTTGACCTCGTTGAGCGACTTCTTGCCGAAGTTGCGTATGTTCATCAGGTCCGCTTCGCTGAGCTGAACCAGTTCGCCCATTGTGAGCACGTTAGCCTTCTTAAGGCAGTTGTAGGTGCGCACGGAGAAATCGAGCTCCTCGATCCTGGCGTCAGGCGGCCCGGGCATCGCACCGGTTCCAGCCTCGCCGAACTCCGCTCCAAAGCCCTTGGGCGATCTGGCGAAGTCGAAGAAGAGCTTGATCTGTCGATCCAGGATCTTCGCGGCGATACTGACTGCATCGCTGGGCATGATAGTGCCGTTCGTGGTGACGTCGAGCACCAACCTGTCGAAGTTGGTCTTGTGGCCGACTCTGCAGGGGTCAACCGTGTAGCTGACCTTGCGGACCGGCGTAAAGACTGCTCCAACCGGGATGACCCCGATGCTTTCCTTTACGTTCTCCTGGTTCTCCGGCAGCACATAGCCCTTGCCACGCTCCACGGTCATCTCGGCCGACAGGTGCGCGCTTTCGTCGTTGAGCGTAGCGATGTGGATCTCCGGGTTGACGATCTTGATCTCAGGCGGAGTCTGGATATCGGCTCCACTGACGTCGCCGGGCCCATGCACGTCGATGCGAATGACCTTAGGCTCTGCCGGTTCGGCGCCATCGGGCTCCATTTCGACATAGAGCTCCCTGAGATTGAGTATCAACTCGGTCGTGTCTTCTTTGACGCCGGGTATGGTCGAGAACTCGTGCAGCACCCCGTCGATCTTTATCGAGGTGATTGCGGCTCCCGGTATGGACGAAAGCAGCACTCTGCGAAGAGCGTTGCCTATCGTATAGCCAAAGCCCTGCTCAAGCGGCTCGACGGCAAACTTGCCGTAGATTTCGCCATCTTCCAGTATTTCGATGCGCGGCTGCACCATCTCCATTATTCGGTCGCCTCCGTATTATCTCGAATAGTACTCGACAATCAACGACTCCTGCACGTCCGTGTCGATCTCGTCTCGTATCGGCGCCGACACGATCGCTCCCTTATACTGGTTTGCGTCGAACGACAGCCACCGAGGAACTCCCTTGGCTCCCTCAACCGCCGCAACCAGAGGCGCGATCTTGCGTGCGCCATCAGCGACCTCTATCACGTCGTTAGGCCGAACCTGATACGACGCGATGTTGACCCTCTTGCCATTGACCAGAATGTGCCCGTGCGACACGAACTGCCGCGCCTGCGCTCTCGACGAGGCCAGGCCCAAACGGTACACTATGTTGTCCAGCCGCATCTCGAGAAGCTGCAGAAGGATATCGCCGGTGACTCCCGGACGGCGGATTGCTTCCGCGATGTAGTTGCGGAACTGCCGCTCGCGAACGCCGTAGATCCTGCGCATCTTCTGCTTCTCGCGAAGCTGAACGCCGTAGTCCGAAAGTTTGCGCTGCATCCCCTGCCCGTGCTGTCCAGGCGGATACGCCCGCTTCTCGACCGGACACTTTCGGGAATAGCACTTATCACCCTTCAGGAAAAGCTTTACGCCCTCTCGCCTGCATTTTCTGCAGACCGGGTTGCCTTCACTTGCCATGTTCTAGTTGTCTCCTAAGATACCCAATCGTAGGAGGCGTCTCCAGATGGCGACCATTCGCGCCATCGGGTTCTGGAGAACCCTCCCACAACCTACACTCTTCGCCTCTTGGGCGGGCGGCAGCCGTTGTGCGGGATGGGGGTGCAGTCCTTGATCAGACTGACTTCCAGCCCCACTGCCTGAAGCGAACGAATCGCGGTCTCGCGGCCCGACCCGGGGCCCTTGACGAGCACGTCGACCCTGCGCATACCGCACTCCATCGCCCTTCGGGCGGCGGACTCCGCGGCGAGCTGCGCCGCGAACGGGGTGCCCTTCTTGGTTCCCTTGAAGCCCACCGTTCCGGCACTGGCCCAAGAGACGACCGCCCCGGTCATATCGGTGATCGAGACGATCGTATTGTTAAAGGTGCTCTGAATGTGCGCCACACCCTGTAGGACGTTCTTTTTTTCCTTGGGCTTAGTGCGAGCACCGCCTGCTGCTTTTCTAACCAATTAAGAACCTCCTGTTACTTCTTGCGCCGGACGCCGACGGTCTTCTTCGGACCCTTGCGCATGCGGGCGTTGGTCTTAGTCCTCTGGCCGCGCACGGGCAGTCCGCGCCGATGCCGCAGCCCTCTGTAAGAACCGATCTCCATGAGGCGCCGAATGCTCATAGCCAACTCACGTCTGAGGTCGCCCTCGACGCGGTAGGTGGATTCGATCACCTTTCTGAGATCGCTTATTTCGCTCTCCGTCAGGTCACGCACTCGAGTGTTCGGATCGACTCCGGCCTCGGATACGATAGCCTTCGCGCTCGCCAGCCCTATCCCGTAGATATAGCACAGCGCGTACTCGATCTTTTTATCCCTGGGGAGGTCTACACCTGCGATTCTTGCCAAGCTACATTACCCTCCAATCGAACCTACCGTCATGCTGAACTCGATTCAGCCTCCACGGTGGATCCTGAATCAAGTTCAGGATGACACGACCTTCTACCCCTGTCGCTGCTTATGCTTGGGGTACTGTCGGCAAATAACGCGAATTACGCCTCTTCGCTTGATGACTTTGCACTTGTCGCACATCGGTTTAACCGAAGCTCTTACCTTCATCCGTCTTTACCTCTCGAACTCGCAGAAACGCGGGCCCCAGTCCACGCCGAAACCGGAAGTGACAGCGAAGACCAGCCGCGGGACCTCTGCCCCTACTTGTAGCGATATACTATCCTCCCACGACCAAGGTCATACGGGCTCAGCTCAAGCTGCACCCTGTCGCCCGGCAGGATCTTGATGAAGTGCATCCTGATCTTGCCCGACACGTGCGCAAGCACCGTGTGCCCGTTCGGAAGCTCTACCCTGAACATTGCGTTGGGCAGTGACTCCGTAACGCGACCTTCAACCGCGATCGGTTTCTCCTTAGACATAACTGTGATCAGGCCCCCTCTGTCGGCAGCAAAGTCAGAATGTCCGGACCGTTGCGAGTAATCGCCACCGTGTGCTCGAAATGCGCCGACAGCGACCTGTCCGCGGTGACAACGGTCCAGTTGTCTCTTAACGTCTCGACCTCCATGCCGCCGATGTTCACCATAGGCTCTATGGCCAGCGTCATGCCTTCCTCAAGCCGAACACCCTTGCCCGGCCTGCCGTAGTTGGGAACGTTAGGCTCCTCGTGCAAATTGCGCCCGATCCCGTGCCCGACAAGTTCCCTTACGACCGAATAGCCACGCTTCTCCACATAAGACTGCACCGCGTGACCTATATCAGAGAGCCGGTTCCCGGCTCTCGCCTGCTCAATACCCTTAAACAACGCCTCCCTGGTTACCTTCAGGAGCGCATTTGCCTCAGACGAACCCGCCTGACCGACAACGACGGAGATCGCCGAGTCCGCATGCCAACCGTCCAGGATTACTCCCAGGTCGAGCCCGACTATGTCTCCCGACAAGAGTACGCGATCACTGGGGATACCATGGACCACCTCTTCGTTGACGGCCACACACACCGTGTTCGGATATCCCCGATAGTTCTTAAACGAGCCGATACCCCCATACTTGGGAATCAACTCTTCCGCCATTCTGTCAATGTCCTTTGTCGTCGTCTTACCAGGCACGATAGACAGGGACAACTCCCTCAGACACCGCGCGACCACCGCTCCAGCGGCACGCATTTTCTCGATCTCGGCCGGCGTCTTTCGAATGATCATCTATCCGCCAAGCGACTCGGCGATCCGGGTCATTATCTCGTCGATGCTCCCCACCGCGGCAATGTTGCGCAAAACGCCGGAATCCGCGTAGTAGCCGAGCACCGGGCTGGTCTGGTTATCGTATACCTTCAGCCGGTTTCTGATCGCCTCCGGCTGATCGTCGGCTCGGTGAACTAGCTCCGCGCCGCACTTGTCACACTTGCCTGCCGTCTTCGGCGGCTTGGAGTCCACGTGATACGGCTCGCCGCAGCTCGGGCAGACCCGCCTGCCGGAGAGCCTTCGCACGAGTTCCTCTTCGTCAACCTGCAGGTTGACAACTGCGTCCAACGGCTTGCCGATCTCCGCAAGGGCCTGGTCAAGGGCCTTGGCCTGCGCGATCGTCCGCGGGAATCCATCCAGGATGAACCCCTGGTCGCCGATCGAACTCAGCTTGTCCTTGGCTATGGCGATGACTACCTCGTCGGGCACGAGTTCGCCCTTCTCCATGTAGCCCTTCGCCTTAAGCCCGACCTCAGTCTTGTTAGCAACGGCCTCGCGCAAGATATCGCCGGTCGAAATGTGCGCGGCGCCGTACTTCTCACTCAGCAAACTCGCCTGGGTGCCTTTTCCGGCGCCAGGCGGTCCAAACAACACGATACGCAAAACAAAGCCCTCAGCTTTCAGCTATCAGCCGCGTCATGCTGAACTGGTTTCAGCATCCACGTGGATCCTGAATCAAGTTCAGGATGACACCGTGGAAGCACGCCTGACGGCTGACAGCTATTTTATGAATCCCTCGTAGTGCCGCATCAGCAGGTGCGATTCGATCGCCTGCATCGTCTCCAGGGCAACACCTACGACGATCAGCAGCGAGGTTCCACCGATGAGGGTGAACGAGTGAACGTTCAACACGTTCGGCACCTCGTACTGCAACAGAGCAATGATCGCAAGGAAGATCGCGCCCGACAGAGTGATTCGGGTCATGATCTTGTCCAGATACTCCTGCGTCGGCTTGCCCGGTCTTATTCCGGGAATGAAACTCCCCCACTTCTTCAGGTTGTCCGACACTTCCTTGACGTTGAACGTGACGGCCGTATAGAAGTAGGTAAAGAAGATAATCAGCACGGCATACGCCAGCGATCCGTACCACGCGCCGCCGGGGCTTATGCCGGTGGCGATGCGCAGCCATATATTCTCCTTGTCCCCGTGCACGAAGAAGTTGACGATCGTCGCGGGGAACGACATAATCGACAGCGCGAAAATGATCGGGATAACGCCGGCCGAGTTGATCTTGAGCGGCAGGAAGCTCGATGAGCCGCCAACCATCTTGTTGCCGACCACTCTTTTGACGTGCTGGATCGGGATCTTGCGCTGCGCTTGAGTGATGGCCACAATGAATGCGACCGTCGCGACAAACAGAGTCGCCAGGACCGCAAGCGTCAGCCAGTGTCCGTTCTCAATGCCCTCGACCCGAACCGTCGCCGCAATCTGCGACGGCAGATAGGCGATGATACCAGCGAAGATGACTATGGACACACCGTTGCCGATGCCCTGGTCGCTGATCAACTCGCCGAGGTACATCAGGAACGAAGTCCCGGCAACAAGCACGATCGCAATCTGCACGATGTGCCAGTCGAAGACCGAGCCCGCGCTCGGTATCGCGCCAGCCTGCCTGATCATGATGGTCGTGCCATACGCCTGGAACAGAGCCATCACGCCTGTCAGCCAGCGGGTGTAAAGCCTGATCTTCTTCTGACCGGCAGCGCCCTCCTTCTGGAGAGCCTCCAACTGCGGAATGGCGATCGTCAGCAACTGCATGATGATCGACGCGTTGATGTAGGGCATAATTCCCATCGCGAAGATGGTGAACTTCTTGAATGCCCCACCTGTGAACGCGTCCAGCAGGTTGAACAGGTTGCTGTCCCCAAACACCTTTCCTAACGCCTCGGCATTGACGCCGGGCACCGAGATATGGAGCCCGACCTCATAAACCATGAACATCAGAAACAGAAAAGTGATTCTCTTCTTGAGGTCAGGGATCCTGAAAGCAGCCATCAACGATGCAATCATCTAAAGAACCTCCACCGTTCCACCGGCAGCCCTTAGCTTCTCCTCGGCGCTCTTGGAAAACTTGTGAGCGCGCACGGTGAGAGCCTTGGATATCTCACCGTTCCCGAGGACCTTGATCCCATCCTTTTCGCTCTTGACAATCCCGCTTCCGATGAGGAAGTCAGGAGTAATCTCCGTTCCGGCCTCGAATCTCTCGAGGTCATCCAGGTTCACAACCGCGTATTCCTTGCGACTGATGTTCCTGAAGCCGGCTCTCTGCGGCAAGCGGCGGTGCAGCGGAGTCTGCCCGCCTTCGAACCCGAGCCTGGGCGTTGCGCCGGCACGGGCCTTCTGGCCCTTATGCCCCTTGGTCGCGGTTTTGCCCATTCCAGAGCCCATACCGCGCCCCACTCGCTTGCGCTTGTGAGTTGCCCCTGGCGCGGGACGCAAGTCCTGAAGTCTCATTGCTTGGCCTCCACAGGTTCTGCCACGGTCTCCACCTCTAGGAGGTGCGGGACCTTTCGGATCATACCGAGAATCGCCGGGCTCTCCGCCTGGAGAACCGACGAGCCGACCTTGCCCAGTCCGAGCGCCTTAACTGTCGCCCGCTGTCTCTTGTCGTATCCAATAACGCTCTTCTTGAGAGTGACCTTCAGCATCGTTTAAGCCTCGTCTTCCTCGCGGCCCTCGACGGCGGCCTCTTCGATCTCCTCAACCGTCTCGACCTCGACGGCAACCGGACCCTCTTCCTGCCGCTTCTTGGCCAGCCACGGGACCAGCTCGCTAAGGTCCTTGCCGCGCACCCGGCAGACTTCCTCCGCCACGCGCAGGCTCTTGAGGCACTCGACCGTCGCCCAAGCCGTATTGATCGCATTCGGCGAGCCGAGGCTCTTGGCGAGCACGTCGCGAACACCCGCAAGTTCGAGTATCGGCCTTACGGCTCCACCCGCCACGACTCCGGTTCCCGGCGAGGCCGGCTTCATTCGGACCATCGCCGCCCCGAACCGCATCTCTGTCTCGTGCGGGATGGTGGTTCCGACCATGGGCACCTCTATGATGCGCTTCTTTGCATCTTCCATCGCCTTCCGGATCGCGTCGGGAATACCGCGGGCCTTGCCCAGGCCCACGCCCACGTGGCCGGCGCGGTCACCGACCGCCACAAGCACGTTCCAGCTCAGAGTCCGGCCGCCCTTGTGCGTCTTCTGAACCTTGTTAGTACGGATGACCTGCTCTTCGAGTTCGCCAAGCGCATCCGGGTTGAATCTAGCCATGGTTCCTCCCTGGGCTCCTAAAACTTCAGTCCGGCCTCGCGAGCGCCGTCTGCCAACGCCGCGACCCTGCCGTGATATTGATAGCCACCACGATCGAAGACGACTGTCTCGACGCCCTTCTCGATCGCCCGCTTTCCGACAAGGCCACCGACCACCTTTGCGGCCTCGATGTTGCCACCGGTCTTGACCTTGCCCTTGAGCTCTTTGTCCACCGTCGATGCCGACGCAATCGTGTGGCCGGTAGAATCGTCGATGACCTGCGCGTAGATGTGCTCGATACTTCGGAACACGTTCAGCCTCGGCTTGTCGGCCGTGCCTATCGCGCGCTTTCTAACTCTCCCATGTCGCTTCTTGCGAAGCGCCTCTTTGTTGAACATTCCTATGACCCCCGGCTTCAGGTTTTCAGGTGATCCCCGCGTTTGGCCTGGCCGTTCGCCAGCACCAATCTCGCCAAATCCAGCGAGCACCCGACGCCACTTGTGCGATCCGGCACCAAACGCGGGCTATTCAATTCAGAATTACGAATTATGAGTAACGGATTACGAATTGGGAGCGTTTGCCCAACCGTAGCCCGCAACCATCAACTCGCAACTACTTCTTTCCGGCTGCTCCAGCCTTGCCGACCTTCTTGCGTACGACTTCGTCGGCGTAGCGGATGCCCTTGCCGTGCATGCCCTGCGAAACCACATACTTGTAGGGCTCCGGCGGCTTGATCCGTCTGATCTCGGCCGCCTGCTGGCCCAGCACTTCCTTGTCGATGCCGCGCACCCAGATGAACGGCACCCTGTTGTTGGTCTCCTGACCGACTTCGAACGTGATGCCTTCCATCGGCTCGACCGTCACCGGCTGGGAGTAACCCACCGACAGGACGAGGTTCTTGCCCTGCAGCTCGGCGCGGTAACCGACGCCAACGACCTGCAGTTTCTTCTCGTAGCCCTGAGTAACCCCGACTACCATGTTGTTGACCAGCGTGCGGGTAAGGCCGTGGAGCGCACGGTGCGGCTTGGCATCGGACGGGCGCTCGCATACGATCCTGTCGCCATCGACCTTAACGTTGATGACGGGATTCAGCGAACGGCTCAAGGTGCCCTTGGGCCCCTTCACCGTCAGCACGCCACCATCCTGGCTGATCTGAACTCCGCTCGGCACGGGTATTGGCAACTGTCCTATTCTACTCATAAGCCTTCTCCTCTACCAAACGTAGCACAGAACTTCACCGCCGATGCCCAGTTTCCTGGCTTCACGGTCGGTCATAACGCCGCGGGACGTGCTGATGATCGCCACGCCCAGTCCTCTGAGTACTCTGGGCACCTTGTCGCGCTTCGCGTAGACCCGCAGTCCGGGCTTGGAGACGCGCTTCAGGTTGCTGAGTATCAGTTCCTGCTTCGGTCCGTACTTCAAGCCGATCTTAAGCGTCGGGAACTGCCGTTCCTTGACTGGCTCGAAGTTCTTGATAAAGCCTTCGCCCTGGAGAATGCGAACAATCTCCATATTGAGCTTAGAGGCCGGAGCCTCCACGAAGTCATGCTTCGCTGAGTTTGCGTTCCGAATCCTCGTAAGCAGGTCGGCCACAGGATCTGTCACGGTCATGCTTGATCCTCCGTCTTATCGGGCCGCCACAAACGCATATTGTAACATTTTGTGCGACTCGATGTCAAACGATTTGTAAGTTCTGAAATCTCAACACACTGCCGCGCTGAACTGGTTTGGGCACCCTCTCGGATCCCCGAGCCAAGTTCATTACGACATGTAACCTACCAACTCGACTTGGTGACGCCCGGGATGAGCCCCTTGTGCGCCATCTCGCGGAAACATATTCTGCACAGGCCGAACCGCCTGATATAGCCCCGCGGCCTACCACACATCCCGCAGCGGTTATACTGCCGAACCTTGAACTTCTGCGGACGCTTCTGTTTTTCGATCAGGCATTGCTTTGCCACGCAATCACTCCTATGTTCTACACGCTGGGAGGCCGGACACTAGATCCAGCCATCCATAACTGCTCGCCGGCTTGCCGGCCTACTCTTCCTTCTTGGCTCTCTCGGCCTCAGCAATCACCTGCTGCGCCGCGTGAGCCGGCATCTCTTCATAGTGCGAGAACTTGGCTGAGAACCTGCCTCGACCTCTCGCGATCGACCGCAGGTCGATAGAATACCGCAGGACTTCCGACTGCGGAACCTGGGCGCGGATTACTTGCCTGCCGCCGCCCATCGGCTCCATTCCCAGAACCCTGCCGCGCTTGGTGTTGATATCGCCGATCACGTCGCCCATATACTCCTCGGGCACGATGATCTCCAACTCCATCAGGGGCTCGAGCAGGACCGGATTGGCCTTGGCCGCGGCCGCCTGGAACCCCAGAACACCCGCGAGCTGGAACGCCATATCCGACGAGTCCACCGTATGGAAGCTGCCGTCGTAGCAGGTCACTTTGACGTCGACCACCGGGTAGCCTGCCAAAATGCCCCTGCCTATGGCTTCCTGAACGCCCTTGTCAACCGACGGAATCCACTGTCGCGGAATCGCGCCGCCAACGATCGCGTCCACATACTCGTATCCGGCGCCACGCGGCAGTGGCTCGAGTCGCAGCCAGCAATCGCCGAACTGCCCGCGTCCGCCTGTCTGCTTCTTGTGCCGACCCTGGGCCTCGGCGGTTCCGGTAATCGTCTCGCGATAGGCGATCTTCGGGGTGTCGGTCTCGACCTCGACTCCGAACTTTCGCTTCAGTCTCTCGACGACTATGTCCAGATGCGCCTCGCCCAAGCCGCTGATAAGCGTCTGGCCGACTTCCTGCTCGCGCACGGTGTGGAAGGTCGGATCCTCTTCAGCCAGCTTCTGCAACCCGGGTCCGAGCTTGTCTTCGTCGGCTTTGGTCTTGGCCCTTACCGCAAGCGAGTAGACCGGATCCGGAAACGCGATGGGCTTGAGCGTGATCGGCTTGGCCTTTTCGCACAGCGTGTCGCCGGTCGAGGTGTCCTGCAGCTTCGCAACCGCGCCGATGTCGCCGGCGCCGACCGACGCCGTGGCTTCCTGGCTTTTCCCGAGCAGGAAGTAGACCTGCCCGATGCGCTCCTCGCGCTCCTTGTTGGCATTGAAGACATGCGAATCGGACTTGATCGAGCCGGAAAACACCTTGAAATAGGTCAGCTTGCCCACATACGGGTCTGCCATCGTCTTAAAGACCAACGCACAGAATGAATCCTCCGGACCGCGCTTCTCGCCGTTGGTCCCTTCGACAGGCGGAACGCTCGCCGGGGACGGAACGCTGGATACGATGAAGTCCAGCAGCGTATCGACGCCGACCATCTTCATCGCAGAGCCGCACAGCACCGGGACGACCTTGCCTGACTTCAGGCCGATCTCCAAGCCCTTGGCCACGTCCTCATCCGACAGCGTGCCCTCGTCGAAGTACTTCTCCATCAGGGCATCGTCCATCTCCGCGACGGACTCGATCAGCGACTCGCGCATGCTGGCAATCTGATCGGCCATGTCGGCGGGAATGTCCGTGGGGCTGATCTTGCCGTTAGCCCACGTATAGGCCTTGTGGGTCAGCAGGTCGACGACTCCGGTGAACTTGTCCTCGGCGCCGATCGGGAGCTGCAGCGGAGCGACGCTCGTTCCGAACTTGCTTCGCAGCGCCTCGAGTGTCCGCGCGAAGTCGGCGTTCTCCTTCTCCAGCTTGTTCACGAAGAACAGCTTGGTGATCCCCGCCTCCTCGGCAAGGTCCCAACCGGTCTCGGTTCCGACCTCGATGGTGCCCGTGCCGTCAACAACCAGCAGCGCAGCCTCGACAGCGCGGAGGCTGCTGACCACGTCGCCCACAAAGTCCGGGTAGCCGGGAGTATCGATCAGGTTGATCTTCGTGTTCTTCCACTCGCACGGCAGGACCGCGGCGTTGATGCTCATCTTTCGCGAGATCTCGTCCGGATCGAAGTCGCTCGTGGACGAACCATCGTCCACGCGGCCCATTCGGCTGATGATCCCCGAACCAAACAGCATAGCCTCTGCAAGCGATGACTTCCCGGTGCCTCCGTGGCCCACAAGGGCAACGTTCCTGATTGCGTTGATCGGATATGATTTCATCGGCCTAAGCCTCTCTCAAGGGCAGACCCATCGCCTTCAGCAAGCCCCTGCCCTCTTCATCTGTCTTGGCGGTCGTCGCGATGACGATGTTCATTCCACGCGTGCGATCCACCTTATCGTAGTCGATCTCCGGGAATACCAACTGCTCCTTGAGGCCCATCGCGAAGTTGCCGCGGCCGTCGAACGAGTCGGCAGGGATTCCGCCGAAGTCACGGATTCTGGGCAGCACCGCGTTGAAGAGCCTGTCGAGAAACTCATACATAATGGCTCCCCGCAGGGTCACCTTCGCGCCAATGCGCATACCCTCGCGCACCTTGAAGTTCGAAATCGATTTCTTCGCGCGGGTCACGGCCGGCTTCTGGCCGGTGATCAGCGTCAGGTCGCCAATGGCCGCGTCGAGGAGCTTGGGGTCCTGCGTCGCAGCGCCGACGCCCATGCTGACCACGCACTTGACGAGCCTCGGAGCCTGGTTCACGTTCCTGTAGTTGAACTGCTTGACCAGGGCCGGCACGACCTCGTTTCGGTATTTGTCTTTGAGTCTAGGCATTCGTCAACTCCCTTGAAAATGGCCGAGCATTTTCATTTCGTTCGCCGTCAGGCGCCCCTCGAAAATGCATAGCACCCTCGTTTCGTTCGCCGTGAGGCAATCCCTCTAGTCGTCCACCGGCTGGCTGCACTTCCGGCAGCTTCGCACGAGCTTGCCGTCGGAGGCGGGCACACGAGCCATTCGGGTTTCCTTGTTGCACTTCGGGCAGACCAACATCACCTTGGCGACGCCGATACCCATAGGCATCTGCATCTCGCCGAGCTGCTGCTTGACCATCGCCCGCGAGCTGGCCGATCGCGGCTTCTGGTGTCGGGTGACAACATTGACGCCGTCCACGATCACCTTGCCCTCCTCGGGAATGGTCTGGATGATCTTGCCGCGCTTGCCCCTGTCCTTGCCGGAGAGCACGATCACCTCATCGCCTTTGCGCAGGCTCATCTTGCCTTCGTAAACTGGTTTCTTCTTCTTCATCACAGCACCTCAGGCGCCAGCGAGATGATTCTCATGAAACCCTTCTCGCGCAGTTCGCGTGCGACCGGCCCGAAGATACGGGTCCCGCGGGGTTCATTTGTGTTGTTAATCACCACGGCCGCATTGTCGTCGAAGCGCAGGATGGAACCATCCGGCCTCTGAATGTCGTTCTTGGTCCTAACCACTACGCAGCGGACGACCTCACTCTTCTTGACCGTCGCGCCCGGCTGGGCCTGCTTGACGGCGCCGATGATGATGTCGCCGACGCCCGCGTAGCGGGTATTGGATCCCTTGAGAACTCTCACGCAGAGGATCTCGCGCGCTCCGGAATTATCAGCCGCTCTTAATCTCGTGTAAGGCTGTATCATTACAGTTCCTCTCTGAAAGCTATCAGCTTGCAGCCCATGTCATCCTGAACTCGTTTCAGGATCAAGTGGATGCTGAATCAAGTTCAGCACGACGCCGGTGGCTGACAGCTACTTTGCCTTCTCTACTATGCGGGACACCCGCCATCTCTTCTCTTTCGAGATCGGCCTGGTTTCCGTGATCTCAACGGTGTCACCGACGCCGCACTGGTTCTCTTCGTCGTGCGCTTTGAACTTGGTGGTTCGGCGCACAATCCTGCCATACAGCGGATGCCTGACCAGCGTCTCGATGGCAACGACCACGGTCTTTTCCATGCTGTCGCTAACTACGCGCCCGCTTCGGACTTTTCGTCTGCCTCTCTCCATGCTACGCCTTACCTGCCTTTATCTCGCGGGCCCGCATCTCACTAAGCACACGAGCCACGTTCTTCTTGGCACTCGTAATTGCATGAGGGTTGTCGAGCTGCTTGAGGGCGATCTGCTGCCTCATCTTATAGAGGTTCTCGCGCTCCTGCTTGAGGAGGTTGGCCAACTCGCTCTCGCTCGCCTCTCTCACCTTGCTGCGAAACTCAGACTGTCTCACTGATGCTGCCCTGCTCTTTCTTGGTGACGAACCGGACCTGGATCGGCAACTTGTGCGATGCCAGTCGCATAGCTTCACGAGCCATGCTCTCCTCAACGCCGGCCATCTCGAAAAGCATCCGGCCCGGTCTCACAACCGCGACCCAGCCCTCCGGCGAGCCCTTACCGGAGCCCATGCGCGTTTCCGCGGGCTTCTTGGTAATCGGCTTGTCCGGGAAGATACGTATCCACACCTGGCCGCCGCGCTTGACGTGCCTGGTGATAGCAACTCTCGCCGCCTCGATCTGATTGGCCGTGATCCATGCAGCCTCAAGGGCCTGGAGACCAAACTCGCCGAAATCGATCTTGCTTCCGGCAGTCGCTTTTCCCTTTCGCGTGCCGCGCATCTGCTTACGATGCAGCACCTTCTTAGGCATAAGCATGTCAGCCTTGCCTCCTCTCACCGCCGCCGGAGCGTCCGCCGCCACCGCGTCCGCCATAGCCGCCGGTGCGCCCGCCGAAGCCACCCGTGCGTCCGCCGCCGCCTGGCCGTCCGCCCTCGTCACTGCGCGGTCTGCGCTCGCGCGGGGGCCTGGCTCTCCGAGCCGCAAATATCTCTTCCTCGGTCGGTTCCACTTGCTTCGCGCCGGGCAGAATGTCGCCCTTGTAGATCCAGACCTTTATGCCGATATGTCCGTAGGTCGTCTTCGCCTCGGTGAAGCCGTAGTCGATGTTCGCGCGCAGCGTGTGAAGCGGCACCTTGCCCGACTTGTCGCCGTCAACGCGAGCCATTTCCGCTCCGCCCAGTCTTCCGGCAACTCGAACGCGGATCCCCTTGGCGCCCATTCTCATGGCGCGGAAGACCGATTGCTTCATCGCCCTCTTGTAGGAGATGCGCTTCTCGATCTGCTGGGCGATCGACTCAGCCACGAGCTGCGCGTCGATCTCCGGCTGGCGTACTTCCTGCACGTTCACGTGCACCATCTTGGAACCGCTGATTCGCTCGATGTCCAGCCTCAGGTCGTCAACGCCCTTGCCACCGCGCCCAATGATGATGCCGGGCTTGGCAGCATAGACAGTGACCTTGACCTTATTCGCGGCGCGCTCGATCTCGGTGCGCGACACGCCGGCCACGTTGAGAGTCTTCTTCACGTGCTTACGGATCTTCGCGTCCTCGATCAGGAGCGCCGGGAAATCCTTGCCGGCATACCACTTGCTCTCCCAGTCACGATAGACCCCTATGCGGAATCCGATTGGGTGAATCTTCTGTCCCAATTACTCTCCTCCTTCGACCGTTTCGACAGCGGCCTGAGTCTCGGTGGTCGCCGGCGCTTCGGTCTGGACGGTTTCGACCTCAGTCTTCTTCGGTCGAGGAGTACGCGTCTTCTTCTCCCCGGCCGGCTTCGTCTCGGTCTTCTTCTCGGCTTTGGCCGGAGCAGCTTCCGTTGCGGCCGCTGCGGGCTTGCGACCAAGCCTCGGAGCCTTGGCTGTGCGCGCAACTTCCTTGCGCTTGGCCTTCTTCTCCGGCTTGGGCTCGCCCTCCTCGACCGCCACTGTAATATGGCTAAGCCTCTTGACCATCCGGTAGCCACGGCCCATCGGCGCATACCTAAGCCGCTTCATCATCGGGCCACCGTCCACGAACGCCTTCGAAACCTTGAGGTTGTCCGCGTCCATATGGTGGTTGTTCTCGGCATTGGCGATAGCCGAGCCCAACACCTTCTCGATCAGCCTGGCCGCGAAGTTCGGCGTGAACTTAAGGATCGCCAAGGCCTCCTTGGTGTCCTTGCCCCGGATCGCATCTATAACAAGGCGAGCCTTCCGCGGCGATGTGCGCACGAAGCGCGCCTTTGCATAAGCCTCCATACAACTGGCCTCCTCTGCATCGTTCACGTGGAGCGTGAAGATGCTGTTTAACCTGACCTATTTGAGCGAGGTGGAACGCTCGGTATGATGACCATGGCCCCTAAAGGTCCTGGTCGGGGCGAACTCACCCAGCTTGTGCCCGACCATATTCTCGGTGACAAACACCGGAATGTGCCGCCGACCATCGTGCACCGCGATCGTGTGACCGATCATCAGCGGGTAGATGGTAGAACGGCGGGACCAGCTCTGGATGATCCGCTTCTCGCCCCTGGCGTTCATATCTTCGATCTTCTTCAGGAGTTTCGGCTCCGCGTACGGGCCTTTCTTTAGCGAACGCGCCACTGGCTGTTCCTCCTACTTAGTGCCTCGTCTTCTCACAATGTACTTGTCGGACTGCTTCTTGCCGCGAGTCTTGGTCCCGTGAGCAGGCTTGCCCCACTTGGACACAGGGGTCTTGCGACCGACCGGGGACTTGCCCTCGCCACCACCGTGTGCATGGTCTCTCGGGTTCATGACCACGCCGCGGACGGTCGGGCGAATGCCTTTCCAGCGGCTGCGACCGGCCTTGCCTATCGAGAGGTTCTCGTGCTCGACGTTGCCGAGCTGGCCGATGGTAGCCTTGCAGCCGATCTGCACACTTCTCATCTCGCCCGACGGCAGCCTCAACTGCGCGTACTTGCCCTCTTTGGCCATGACCTGCGCGCCGCCGCCGGCACTGCGAACGATCTGACCGCCCTTACCGAGCTTGAGCTCGATGTTGTGAACGATGGTGCCCAGCGGTATGTTCAGCAGCGGGAGGCAGTTGCCCGGGCGAATGTCAGCACCCGCGTCCGAGATCACGTTGTCGCCAACCTTAAGCCCAACCGGCCAAAGGATGTAGCGCTTCTCGCCATCGGCGTAGTTGACCAGTGCGATGCGAGCCGAGCGGTTGGGGTCATACTCGATTGCCGCGACTTTGCCGGGCACGCCGATCTTGTCGCGCTTGAAATCGATAATCCTGTACTGCCGCTTGTGACCGCCGCCCTGATGCCGAACGGAAAGTGTGCCGGTGTTGTTGCGACCGCCAGTCCGCTTGATCGGCTTGAGCAGGCTCTTCTCGGGCGTGCTCTTCGTTACCTCTTCAAACGAGGAAACCGTATAGTACCGCCGCGCTGGCGATGTCGGCTTATATGACTTGACAGGCATGATTAAGCTCCCTCGAATATGTCGATGCGCTGGCCCGGCTTGAGGGTGACGTATGCCTTCTTCCAATCCGGAGTCTTGCCTTCCGGATAGCGGCCCATACGCTTGGACTTGCCCTTGACCCGCAGCGTGTTCACCTTGATCACATTCACCGAGAAGATCTTGTTCACCGCATCCGCGATCTCGATCTTGTTCGAGTTGATATCAACCTCAAAAGCATACTTGCCCATGGCAGCGATGCTCATGCCCTTCTCTGTGATGAGAGGTCGTTTGACTATCGAATACGGATCTTTCATCCTACAAGGACCTCCTGCAGCTTCTCGACGGCGGCGCGGGTCATCACGATCTTGTCCGCGTTGAGTACGTCGCGCACACTTATCGCCGGGGCAACTCTCAGCTCGAGACCGGGTATATTGCGCGAGGACAATCGAATCTCCTGGCTCATCCCGTCCAGCACGATCAGCGTCTTGCCGAACGCCTCGAGACCGTCGAGAATGCCGGCCATCGACTTCGTGCTGATCTTGTCGAGCTTAAACTCCTCAACAACGATGATTGCTCCGTCCGCAAGCCTGGCCGAGAGAGCGGACCTGATCGCGCCGCGCCTCATCTTCTTGGGCAGTGACTGCGCGTAGCTCCTCGGATGCGGACCGAAAGCGACTCCGCCGTGGTACCAGTGCGGCGCGCGGGTCGAGCCCTGTCGCGCGCGGCCTGTGCCCTTCTGCCGATAGGGCTTCTTGCCGCCGCCGCTGACCTCGCCGCGCTTCTTGGTGTCGGCAGTTCCCAGCCTGCCATTGGCCTGCTCGGCTACGACGGCCTGGTGCATCAGCGGCACGTTCGCCGCCACCTCGAAGACCTCACTGGCGAGATCGAACTGGCCCGCGGACTCTCCCGTCAATTTCTGAATGCTGACTTTGGCCATCGAACTAACCTCCCACCATCTGCCTGGCGATCAGCACCAAACCGCCGTTCGCACCCGGCACCGAGCCTTCGATAAGAAGCAGATTTCGGAACGGGTCAACTCTGTAGACGCTCAGTCCGCGCTGCGTCACCTGCTTGCTGCCCATGTGACCAGGCCGCCGAACGCCCTTGAACGTGCGGGCCGCGTCGGTGGCGCCGCCGGACTGCGGTTTGCGATGAATCATCGAGCCGTGGGTCATGTCGGCTCCGTGGAAGTGCCATCTCTTGACGGCGCCCGCAAAGCCCTTGCCCTTGGACGTGCCAGTCACCTTCACCAGGTCGCCCCGCGAGAAGATGTCGGCCTTGATCTCCTGGCCCAGTTCAACGTCCTCGACGCTATCGATCGGCACCTCTCGCATGTAGCGCTTGGGCGCCGCGCCGGACTTGGCGTACTGGCCTTTAACTGGCCTGGTGACTCGCTTTTCCTTGACCTCGCCGAAGGCAACCTGTGCTGCCTCGTAACCGTCCTTCTCCATGGTCTTAACCTGCGTAACCACGCAGGGACCGGCCTCAATAACGGTCACGGGAACAAGCGTCCCGTTGTCATCAAAGACCTGGGTCATACCCAGTTTCTTTCCTACGATTCCATTGATCATCTGATGATCCCCAATCTGCGCCATTCGGCGTTCCGTTGGCGGAGGCAGCAGCGCCTCCTTGAGACGGTATTTCCGAACGGCTGCATCGTCGCTCACGCCGGACTAGCCATCCGCAGGTGGGGTCTCTCCCGACCCCGATCCCCGGGCGCGGCACCTATGCGTTCGGGGTCTGGAGACCCCTCCTACATCGCGGCGGCCGCTCCGCAGCGGTCCGGCGGCGGAGCCTAAAGCTTGATCTCGATATCCACGCCGCTGGGCAGGTCGAGGCGCATAAGCGCGTCGATCGTCTTGGGCCCGGGGCTGAGGATATCAATCAGCCTCTTATGCGTTCGAATCTCGAAGTGCTCCATCGACTCCTTGTCGATCGTCGTGCCCCTGTTGACGCAGTAGATGTCCTTCTCCGTCGGCAGAAGCACCGGACCCGAGATGCGTGCGCCGGTCCGGCGGACGGTCTCTACGATCCGTTCAGCACTCTGATCCAGAATCCTGTGATCGAACGCCTTCAGCCTGATTCTAACCTTGTCTTTGCGCATACCGTTGATTCTCCGGCCCCCGGTTGGGCCGCGACACCGTCACGGCCCAACCGGGAAAATAACTATTCGATAACCTCGCTGACGACGCCAGCGCCGACCGTGTGGCCGCCCTCGCGGATAGCGAAGTTCAGACCCTGCTCCAGAGCGATCGGAACGATCAGCTCGGCGGAAATCGTCACGTTATCACCGGGCATGACCATCTCCATGCCCTCAGGCAGTTCCATCGCACCCGTCACGTCGGTCGTCCGGAAGTAGAACTGAGGACGATAACCCTTGAAGAACGGAGTATGACGCCCGCCCTCTTCCTTCGTCAACACGTAGATCTCCGCCTTGAACTTCGTGTGCGGCTTCACCGAACCGACCTTCGCGATGACCTGGCCGCGCTCGATGTCCTTGCGGTCGATACCGCGCAGAAGCAGACCAACGTTGTCGCCGGCCTGGCACTCATCCATCATCTTGCGGAACATCTCGATACCCGTGCAGACCGTCTTGCGGGTCTCCTTGATACCGACAATCTCGACTTCCGTGCTCAGCTTCAGCGTTCCGCGCTCGCAGCGACCAGTAGCAACCGTCCCACGACCCGTGATCGTGAACACGTCCTCGACCGGCATCAGGAACGGCTTGTCGGTGTCGCGCTCAGGAGTCGGAATGTAGGTGTCGATCGCGTCCAGCAGATCCCAAATCGGCTTGACGGCCTCCGTGTCGGCCTTCTTCTGGTCCAGATCCTGCAGAGCGTTCAGCGACGAACCGGTGATCACCGGAAGATCGTCGCCGGGGAAGCCATACTTGCTCAGAAGCTCACGAACCTCCAGCTCGACGAGTTCCAGCAGTTCCGGATCGTCAACCATGTCCGCCTTGTTCAGGAACACCACGATATACGGAACGTTTACCTGTCTCGCAAGCAGAATGTGCTCGCGAGTCTGAGGCATCGGACCGTCCGCCGCGCTTACCACCAACACAGCGCCGTCCATCTGCGCGGCGCCAGTGATCATGTTCTTGATGTAGTCGGCGTGACCAGGGCAGTCCACGTGAGCGTAGTGACGCTTCTCCGTCTCATACTCCGCGTGGAAAATGTTGATCGTAACGCCGCGCTCGCGCTCCTCAGGAGCGCAGTCGATCTGGTCGTAAGGAGTATACTTCGCCAGACCCTTCGTCGCCAACGCCGCAGTGATTGCCGCGGTCAACGTCGTCTTGCCATGGTCAACGTGACCGATAGTGCCGATGTTTACGTGCGGCTTCGTTCTCTCAAACCGCTGCTTAGCCATCTAGATCGCCTCCCAATGTCAACGCGATAACGCTTGCCTGTAAGCTCTGAAACGTAATAGTATACCAGTTTGCCCCAAACGCTGACAACTGAAATCCAACACGCCACGCGTGGCGTGTTGGATTTCAGTGGAGCCCACGATGGGATTCGGACCCATGACCTCCTCTTTACCAAAGAGGTGCGCTACCCCTGCGCCACGTGGGCATATCGATAACCACTTTGCACTTCAATGGGGCGGGACATGGGCCCCGCCCCACTGAAAAGGCTTGGTGGGGAGAACTGGATTCGAACCAGTGTAGCCTTCGGCAACAGATTTACAGTCTGCCCCCTTTAACCACTCGGGCATCTCCCCACAATGGAGCCGACGATGGGACTCGAACCCGCAACCTGAGGTTTACAAAACCCCTGCTCTGCCAATTGAGCTACGTCGGCCCACATCGGTTCCGATCGGCCGCCGGTCTAGATGTCCTGGGTCTGAAGACCCCACCTACACCAGCCTGTCCCGCGGCCTCAATTCAGCTCCATCAGCCTGCGACCCGCTTTGCGCTTCGCGCGCTGAAGAGCGTTGTCCACAGCTTTGAGCGACCTTCCGAGCCGCGCGGCCATCAGGTCATAGCTTCTGCCGTCCAGATAGCCTTGCAGCACCTCGTGTTCGAGATCGCTCAGGTCTTCGGTCGCTTCGCCAGCCAAACAGTTGGCTATTTCCCTGTCGAGCAGCATCTGCTCGGGATCGGTCCCGTGTTCATCCGCGATGATATCGCCGAGGCAGCCCTCGCCATCCTCGCCAATCCCGCGCTGCAGCGACAGATAGTCATTGAGCGCGGAGTGCTTATGACGGGTCGCGGACTTCACGGCGGAAATGATCTGCCGAGTTACGCAGAGCTCCGCAAACGACCTGAACTGTGCCTGTTTGCCGTCCTGATAGTCACGAATGGCCTTATACAGACCGATCATGCCTTCCTGAACGACGTCATCCTGCTCAGCACCGGCCAAAAAGTAGGACCTCGCCTTCATTTCCACGAAGCCCCGGTACTTCCTGAGCAGAAATTCGGTCGCGTCCGGACACCCGGCCCTCGCGCGCCGCACAACCTGCTCGTCCTCCAGGCACGAAAACCCGGAAGTCGAGGATAGTCCAAGCAGCCCCCTTGGAGACATTTTGCCCTCCGTTCCACCTCAAGCGATGGAACAGACAGGCTTGCGCTCACCCCCACGGGTTCGACTGCATCCTGTATATTATATTGGCGACGGGATAGGCTGTCAATACCCGGTTGGCCGCCAAGCTCAACTTGCTACTCCGAAGCAGTAACCGCGGGTTGGGCGGGCCGCGTCGAGAGGGTCGAACGCGCCGGCTGGGCCGGCGGAATGGGAGCGGCCGCGGGCACGGCGGGAGTGTGCGGGGCGTAGCTGGAGCGGTAGGTATCCGTGGTCACGGAACCGTCCGACTGGGTAATCTGGCGGTAGAGCACCGCGCGGCAGCCGCCGTCGGCGCAACTCACGAGCTTGCCTGCATAGACCTTGACCTGCTTTCGGTCGGCTGCGGCGCCGTAGACGTGCGCGATCAGCCGGGACCCGCTCACGGTCATCACAATACCCACCGGTGACGAGTTCGAGTTGACGAATCTGAAGTCTCTAAGGCCGTAGGCAACGGTCGCATCACGACCGGGTCTGACGTAGGGCACGGTCTGCGAGTGCGGGCTGCGCTCTTTGACGGTCAGACCCGCTAGCAGCACTGCGTTGAAGAGCGTGCTCGACACCTGGCACACACCTCCGCCGATGCCGTCCTCCAGCTTGCCACGAATATAGATCTGTGCGGTCTGGAAGCCGCGTGCCTCGAGGCGGGGCCCGACAGCCGCGTTGGTTGAAAACTCCATACCCGGCTTGAGAACCGTACCGTCCACGCAGCGCGCCGCGAGCGTGAGATTGTGAGTCCGGCCTCGCAAGCCGCGGTTGAACGAGGTCGTGTAACTTGCCAGCAGCGTGTCGATACCGGCCGCGTCGCGGGCCGTGACCTCGGGTCGGTCGATTGCGATAGGAAGTGGTATGACGTTCTGGCCCGATCGGGCGCCGTGGCAGATGACGCCAACGGTGCGCTCTTCATCGAGCTTGATCCCGCAGCTATCCTGCTTGATGTCGAGCCTCGAATCGACAATACGTATCCGGGCGTCGGCGTGAGGACGATTTACGGCCTTCGCCACCTTGCGAAGGGTCCGACGGAGGACGGGATGGTTCACACGCATTCTCGCGATGATGCTCTTGCCGCTGCCCCTGGAAGTGAGCACGCAGACCAGGCGATTGGCGAGACCGCCAGTACGACCGGCTGAGAAAGCACGGTCCGAGGCCTCCCGCCAATCCACGGTGATGCCCAAGCTGGCCAGCGGACCACTCCAGCGTCGGTCCATCGCGGTGAGAGTAACATCGCGGCGCGCCTGCTTCGCGGCCCAGGACCGAAGCATCGCATCGGCCTGTTCGCGCGAGAGACCACCCACCTCGTTGCCCGATACCGACACGCCCTTGGCGATCCTGTCGCCGGCCGCAAATTGAGACGTCACGGCGTAGGCGACCACCAGCAGCGCGGCGGCCACCGCTGCAAGAACCGCTATGAATTTGGCAAGTCTTGTTCTCACCCAGGAAGTCATCGGCTTTCGGTCGCATGACACGGACGTTCAGTCCGTGCGGCGCCAGAGGGTACCGGAGGACGTATCCTCCAGGACGATCCCCTGCTCGCTCAATTGCTTGCGTATGTCGTCGGCGCGGGCCCAGTTCTTGTCGGCTCGCGCTTGCTCGCGCTCCTTGATGAGCGCCTCGATATTAGCGTCCACGCTCGTCGCTCGTTCGGCGGACTCGCGCAGCTTCAGTCCCAGAACTCTATCGAAGTCATACAGCGCATCCAGCACGCCGTATTCGCGCCGCTGCTCGGCCTCACGGACTAGCTCGTTTACCGCGGCCATCGCCTGCGGCATGTTGAGATCGTCCGCGATGGCCTCCTCGAACTTCCGGCGATGCCCGGCAACCCACGGTTGCTGCTCGCCGCCGATCTGCTTTGCGCGCGCTACGAAGTCCTGCAGGTTCTTATATCCAGCCGCCGCCGCATCCAAAGCCTCCCACGTGAAGTGCAGCTTAGCGCGGTAATGCGCGGAGTAGCACATGTACCGATACGCGAGCGGATCGTATCCCTCATCTATCAACGTCTGAAGCCGAAGGAAGTTACCCTCGGATTTGCCCATGCGCTTGTCCGCGCCAACGACGAGGAACGCGCCGTGCATCCAGAACCGCACGAACTTCTTGCCGGTCGCGCCCTCGCTCTGGGCAATCTCGTTGGGATGGTGAACCCAGATGTGATCCTCGCCGCCGGTGTGGATATCGAGGGTCTCACCGAGATACTTCATCGACATCGCGGAGCACTCGACGTGCCAGCCGGGAAACCCCACTCCCCAGGGTGAATCCCACCGCATTATGTGGTTCTCGAACCGGCCCACAGCCTTGAACCACAACGCGAAGTCGGCGGGCGTGCGCTTCTCCGGATCCTCCTGGACCTCGTCGCGCGCGGCGGTGAGCTTGTCCTCGAGCGACTGCCGGGAGAGCTGGGTGTAAGTGGGGAATGTGGTCACGTCGAAGTAGACGGCTTGCCTGGTCTCGTAGGCGTGGCCGTTGGCGACGAGCTTCTCGACCAGCGCGATCATCTCCGGCACGTGCTCGGTCGCGCGACACTTAACGGCGGGCGGCTCGATGTTGAGCTTCTCGATATCCTCGAAGAAGACTCCCTCGAAGTAGCGCGCGATCTCCCAGATGTCGCGGCCCTCCTTGCGGGCCTCCATCTCCATCTTGTCCTCGCCGGTGTCCGAGTCGCTGGTGAGGTGGCCGACGTCGGTGACATTCATCACCTGCGGGACTTCGTAGCCGGAGTATTCCAGCGTGCGACGAAGCACATCCGCGAAGATGTACGAGCGCAGATTGCCGATGTGCGCGTAGTTGTATACGGTAGGGCCGCAGGTATACAACCTCACCTTGCCGGTCTCGATAGGAGTGAACTCCTCCTTACGGCGGGTGAGTGTGTTATAGAAGCTAAGGGCCATCCCCCTCCCCTTTCTCGACTTTTCGTACCCTCTTTTCAAGCTCCTCGATCTTATGGAGCATGCACTTTATCATCTCCATCTCGGGGTCGAGGTCGCGGCCGTGGCTGAGGGGCCGTTCCTCCTCGACGCGGCGGCCGTCCTGCACGACCACGCGCCCGGGTATGCCGACCACGACGGAGTTCGGCGGGACATCCTTTAGCACGACTGCGTTCGCGCCCACCTGGACGTTATCACCGAGCGTAATCGCACCCAGGATCTTCGCGCCCGCCCCGATGACGACGTTGTTGCCGAGCGTGGGATGGCGCTTCTTCTTTTCGAGGCTGACCCCGCCGAGCGTGACGCCGTGATAGAGCAGGCAGTTGTCGCCAACCTCGGCGGTCTCGCCGATAACGACTCCCATGCCGTGGTCGATGAAGAACCCCTTGCCGATCTTGGCGCCGGGGTGAATCTCGATGCCGGTCATGAACCGATTGATCTGCGAGATGACGCGAGCGAGGAACTTGAGATTATGTCGCCAGAAGAAATGAGCCACGCGGTGCCAGGTGATCGCGTGAAGCCCGGCGTACGTAACGACCTCCCACGCGTTTCGTGCGGCGGGATCGTTACGAAAGACCGCGTTCCAATCGGCTCGGAAATTGCTGAACATTTCGCACTCAGTATATCACGGCGCTGCTTCACGGAACAAGGTATCGACGAACAGTTGAGATAGTGCTACAATACCCAGAGTTCCGTATAAGCTATACACTTGGCGGAAGGATATGGTTCTATGCGCGTGCTCCTATTGCTCCTTTCAGTTGTCATCTTTGCCTCACCCGCATCGGCCGTCACACTGAAGCTCGGCGGGCCGACCCCAAAAGCCACAGTCTACAAGCCGTGCGAGACGCAGGTCATCGTGTATGACGCCCGGCCGGAAATGGGCATCAGCTTTTCGAGCGAGACCCCGAACATAGCACCGCTTGCGTCGATCGGCGTGCGAGTCGCGCGGGTGAGTCTCGACATAAACGCGCTCGAACCGACCAGCCGACCGGGTTTGTACGACTCCGCTTACCTAGCGAAATCGGACCAGCTCGTCGAGGACTGCCGTCAGCAGGGCGTGTGCCTGTATGTGGCGCTGAAAGGCAATCCGGCGCTGGGCGACTCGAACTCGCAGGTCACGGCTCCGCAGGATAGGCTGGCACGCCTGGTGGCCGACATTGCGGCGCGCTATCCGAGCGTGCTCTATTGGGAGATCGGCGAGGGTATGTATGAGGGCCTAGGTGACGGCAAGACGGTGTCCTCGCTGCTGAAGGCGCTGTACCCCGCGGTCAAGGCGGCGAATCCGGTGGCGCAGATCTCGTGCGCCGTGCGGTCCGATAAGCTGCTGCAGGCGGTCTACGAGGATGGAGCGCAGAAGAGCTTCGACCTCGTGTGCGCGATCACCGATGCGAAGGGCTTCTCCGACGATGCGATTGCGCTACGCAAGGTGATGGCGGCGGGCGAGGATATGTCGAAACCGCTGTGGTGTGTGTTTGAGAGCGGGTTCGAGCAGAGCTTGCTGGAAGCTGCGTTCGCGGCAAACAACAATGCGTTTCTTTACGCCAAAGTCCTGGTGCAGAAGGCTAAGCCCGATGAGTCTTGGGCGTGGCTTGCCGACACCCGCGCAAACGCCGGAATCCTGAGCAAGCCGAGCGGGCTCGCCAATGTGCTAGTGGAGACGAAGAAGCCGATGGTGGCGGTGGGCTATGACTCCAAGGCAGTCGATGGCGGGATCGAGATCCAGCGAGTCATGATCGACAGCCTCGTACCGACCGTTATCCAGCTAAGATTTGCGGCCGAGCCTCCGCCGGCCGCGCCCGCGAAGCCCGGAGCGAAGCCGGTCGAGTCGAAGCCGGAGATCGACCCGAGGCACGTCCCTGATCCTTGGGATATCTAGTAAAGAGCAGGAAACATCGACCGGAGACGTGATATGGGTGGGTTGGAGTTCACGAGGAATCAGAAACTGGCGCTGATAGCCATCATCGGACTGATCGTCATAGGGGTTTCGGTGAAGATGGCGCGCAACTCCAACTCAGCCAGATATCAGGGCGTTGTGCTCAAGGAAGCCGGCGGGGACGGAGTCGGTGTTACCACCTCGGATTCAGACCCTATGCAGGCATCGGCGACAGGCAGCGTGGGGAATGTCGTCTTCCAGGTGGCGGGATGGGTTAAGTCGCCCGATGTCTACACTCTGCCCGCTGGGAGCCGCGTCATTGACGGCATCAACGCGGCGGGCGGCGCGAAGTCGGGCGCGGACCTGCAGTCACTGAACCTTGCAGCGAAGATCGAAGACGGCCAGAAGATCGTCGTGATGTGCCTACCGCAGGCTGCGCCTCCGGCCAGCGCCGGCAGGGCGCCCACTGCCACAGCCAGCGCCTCAACGACGGCGAAGAGCACTTCGAAAGCGTCGTCATCGGGCGGAAAGCTGCACAACCCAGGTGACGGGACGGTCAACATCAACACAGCCGATGCGGCCGAACTCCAGCGCCTGCCCGGCGTCGGTCCGTCCACTGCGGACACGATCCTGGAGTATCGCCGCCAGATCGGCCATTTCTCGAGCGCGGATCAGCTCGACGACGTGAAGGGAATCGGGCCAAAGAAGCTGGAGAAGATGCGGCCGTTTGTCAGTCTGTAGGCTGCGGACGCCAGCGCCGCGCCATATTCCACGCTCTCGCTCAGAATGGCAGGGATTACTGCGGCTGGTCCGGCTTCTTGGGAACTGGCACCTCGTCCGGGGTGCGGTAGACGTCGCCACTCGAGAACTTGAACGTAACCGCAGGCTCGTTCTCGGCAGGATAGTAGGAGAACTGATACTCAACAACTGCCGTGCCGGACTGAGTCAACCGGATGAACTGACTGCCCCTCTGAACGGCCGCATAGGCGGCTCCCTTTGTCGCAAGCGCGTTCTTCAGCGCGTTCCACTGCTCCTCGGAGAGGGAAGCCGCATCCAACTTGGAGGTGGTCATGATCTTGCGCTGGTCGGCAGAGAGCGACATATAGAAGCGCAGTATCTGGCGGTTTCGCGCGGCCTCACCGGCACCGAATCGCACGAGCTGCGAATCGGCCATAATCGTGTGGTCGATCTGCTCGTCACGCAGATCGCCGATCCTCGCGAGGTCCTCAAGCACGAGCCCGTTGTTGAGCTTGCCGCGATCAGTCCAGTATTTCATCCAGACCTCGGGAACTGCCCACGCTCGCTTGGTGAACCAGTCCTTATCGCGGAAGACCAGGATGTTACCGGACTTGGTCCAGTTCGAACCGTAGGCCTTGCGAATGACCTCAAGTTGCTCGCCCAGGGTCTTCTCGCCGCCGTCCACGGCCGGCGCGGGGCTCGGAAAATAGTCGGAGATCACGTTGAGCTTCGTCTTTGTCGCCAGTATCTTCAGCGTCACCGGCAGGGAAAAGAGCTTGGTGGCGTCCTGGGGCGTGGAAGCCGGTCTTACCTCGAACAGCTTGATCTTGCTGCGAAGGTCCGGGTCGGAGGTGATATCACGACCTGCCGGCTGGGCCGCCTCCGATATGCTCACCGCGGAGGCCATGTCCTTCTGAAGCTGCTGGCCGACTGCGTCCTTTGTCGCGCCCTGCTTGAGGCTTATGATCGCCTTGCCGAGCGCCTTGCCCACGGGACTCGCCGGATCGAAGAGCGGGATGTCGAACGACTTGGCTCCGCTGCCAATCGTGATCCGCCCGAGCATGCTCTGTGAGACGATGTCTTGGGATGACCTCGTGCCGCGGTTGATCGTGATCTGCAACCTGTCGAATTTGCTGAGCAGGCCCGAGTTGTCCTCGGTGTTGCCAATGCTCTTGGACAGCGCGTCGTAGGACTCCGCAATGCGCTTGACTGTGTCCTGCAGAGCCGGCGGCAACTCGGCCACGGGGAAAGTCGCCTCGGTGCCCTGAACGAAGGCGCTGCGTGCCTCCGGGAAGTTGCTGAGGAGGTCGGCGACGTCACGGCCAAGCGGCTCGGTTGCCAGAACATATCGCCAGGGGTCGGTCCCCTGCAGGTTGCCGGCATCCGTGGCGCTGAGAGAGCCCAGGTTGGCCATGTCGGCGAGGGCGTTCTCGCGCTTCTCGCGGGCCTGCCGCGACTGCGTCGAATCCTCGGCTGCTCGCAGCGATTCCTCCTCGTCGCGCTCGGTCTTGTCCTGCCACAGTCGGTAGGTGAACTTGCCGGGATCGCCCGCGCGGCTCCAGTGGAAATGCAGTGTCGAGGACAACTGGCGCATCAGTTCGCCGAGCTTCATGTCCTTGACGTGCACGATGACTTCGCGGTCGCGAACGCTCCAGTCGTCGTCGTTAAGCCCGGCGACAACCGTTACGCCTGTATTGGCGCTGAGCTGATCGAGGACGGTGGAGATGGGAATGCCATCGGCATCGAATGCAACCTTAGCATCGAGTCGGGAATCGTCCCCTTTGGCCAGTACGTCCTCGCCGGCCCAGGCGGCGATGCTCAACGTGCTCAGCAGAGTCAGGATCGCGATGGAGAGCAGTAGTCGTCTATGAACCATAAGCCTGCCTGTCATCCTCAGCATCTCTTTTTCATACGACTTTGCCCGGCCGGATGTTCCAATCCAGCCTTGTAGATCCGATGCTCAGGCGGTCCGCGGTCTTCTGGCCCACGCATAGAGCAGCGCAGCGCCAATCGCAATCCGGACCAGTCCCGACGCCCAAAGGACGGCTAGCTGGAATCCCGGCTTGCGGTCCAATACTAACCAATACATCAGGTCTCGCACGATTCCGGGGCTGACAAGGGCCAACGTGCCCCCCGCGATCACGTAAAGGCCGAGTATGAGAACGAACGTCCTCAGGCCGACGAGCCTCCTGGCGCACGCGAAGAGCAATACCGCGCCAACCAGCAAGCCAAACACACCGACAATCCTCAGGGCGAGTCTATTGGCCAGCGCCTGCGTAAGCCAGATGAACTCCGTCGGAAACAGGATCTCCATCAGGCCCACAAGCAGAATCAGAATCGCGAGATATGCGACAAGCTGCCTCACGTTTGTCCATGCCCTCAGAGCGACAGGCATTCCCACACTGAGTCCTGATGTATGCGTGCCGCGACGTCGATGCCGAAGAAATCGCGGATGGGAGTCAGCACCTCGGGATTGTGGTCCCAGACCTGCCGCACGGCAGTTCTGACTATGTTCACACCCGCTTTGGTCATCTTCCCAAGCGGCCTCCGGCAGAAGCCGGACGGCATCCCAAGCCCCGCCATAAGCGTCTTGACCGCCAGCGGGTTGCGGTAGCGGTCGTTGACTATGACCTTCTCGCCGTTCGGCAGCTTGCGGTCGTTGTCCACTTTGACGGTCACGATCCCGAGCAGCGGCGCTATGGAGTCTCGCGCGGCCTGAGCCCCAGTGAGGTCGCCGGACGCGATGCATTTCACCATCTTCACCATCGCACCGGGCACGACGTTGGACATCACTGAGATCGCGCCGTTTGCTTTGATGCCCGGCTCGGTCATCATCGTATATGTGAGATCGTCGTCGCCACTGATGATGGAGAAGTCGTTACCGATCAGAGAGCGGGTCTTCGCCATACGCTCAAGGTCGCCGGTAGCTTCCTTGACCGCGTTGATATTAGGATATCTAGCCGCGAGTATCGCCAGATCCTCGACCGACAGCGCCGTGCCGGAGCGGCCGGGGATGACATACGGAACAACGGTCACGCGCGGGAACTTCGCAGCGACCGCAGCGTAGTACTCGTCTCGCAGTTCCTGTGACGAGGGGCCGTTGTAGTAGCAGTCGACCATCAGCACGGCGTGCGCGCCGGCCTCGGCGACGATATGCGTGCTCTCGATCGTTTCAGCAGTGGAGTTGCTGCCCGTCCCCGCGATCACGCCAACTCGATTCCTGCACCGCCTGAGCGCGCGCAGGATGACCATGTTGTGCTCTGTCCAGTTAAGAGTCGGCGATTCGCCAGTCGTGCCCGCGGGCACGACGCCATCAACGCCTTGCGATATCTGGAACTCGATGTTGCGCTCCAGACCCTCCATATCGAGCGCCAGGTCCGCATCGAACGGGCTGACCAGCGCGGTCCACACACCTTGAATCTTCACCGGAAGCTCCTTTACACGACGCGCCAGGCAGGCGCGAGTCGCTCTTGTCTGTATATTCTAGTGGAGAAGCGCGCGTTTGGCAATCAGCGGTCGAACGCGAGGGCTTGCAGGGGCTCTTGACGCGCACGCAGCGATTCGAATGTTGAGGCAATCCAGTCCACAAGTTCGCTGCGCGAGTATCTATGGATGGGCGTGATGCTTCGATGGGCGCCGGGGATGACAATGTCGCCACCACCTCTGCCGTCCATGACCAGCAAGCGTTTTCGGCCCATCCAGTGCACGCAGCAGTCAGGAAGCTTAACCGGATGGATCGCCGCTACTCCTCTGATGGTGCTGCCTACCGAACCCGCGGCCAGCGCGACAGCGGCCCCGAACGACCAGCCCACAAGAAGAACATCGCTGATGCCCTCGTCATCGAGATACTGGCATGCCAGAAGAGCGTCGATCGCGCACTGCGCACAGTCCCCGGGAAACCTGTAGTCCAACCGCATGGAGCCGATGTTCTGTCCGCCAAGGTCATGGGCTATCTGGTCGAGCTCGGCGGCGGCCTGAGGGTCGTCGGAATAGCTGTCCAGCAGAATGACGGCCTGGCGGGACGCCCGCATGAGGTGTGTGTAGGCAGTCAAGTCGCGGCGTGTCGTGAAGAATGTCACGCGTGTACAATCACCGCTTACGGCTTGCTCCCGAACGCCTATGAGGTACAGTTGCTCGCTACGACGGCTGGAAATCATGGCCCGCCCATCCGATCCGGAACTCATTATCCTCGTTCCGAGCATGCGTGGTGTGTATGGGAGCTTACCCCCGCCTGCTCAGAGACGAAACAAGGGGATATGCAGTAATGAGTACTACTTCAATGACGACGCCGGTTCCCGGATGTTTCCGCTCGCCAGGCATCTTTTTGCTAGACGGAGCATGTCGACGCGGCCTTTAGGCGCTCAACGATCCCGTAGGAGACCGTGACGCCGCCGACGGTGGTAGTCTTGCCGCCCTGGATGCAGTGGGCGTCGGAGCCGCCGGTGGGGATCAGGTCGTGCTTGGCGGCGAAGCGTTCATAGTATCGGGTGCCGGCTGAGCCGTGATCGGGATGGCGGACCTCGATGGCGCGCATGCCCTGCCTCATCAGGTCGATGAGCAGCTCATCGCGGTTGAGCTTGGCAACGTGCGCGCAGCAAGCCACCCCACCCGCCTGAACGATCAGTGTCACGGCATCCGACGGACTGATCTTGTAACGCGGCACGTAGCCAGGTCCACCCTCCTGCAGGTACTTGCCGAACGCCGCGTCGATGGTGGACACCACGCCCATCTCCAGAAGCGCCCGCGCGACGTGCGGCCTGCCTATCGCGCCGCCCTGTGCGATCTCCGTGACGCGCTCGAACGAGATCGCGACGCCGGCCTCGTTAAGGCGCTCGACCATCTTCTTTCCGCGGATCGTGCGCGCGTTACGGAGTGTGTCGAGCTGGCTGCGAAGGGCGGGAGCGTTGTGATCGAAGAAATAGCCGAGCATATGGACTTCGATGTTGTGGCCGTAGATCGCGCTGATCTCGACCCCCGGCACGACGATCACGCCGAGATCCTGCCCTGCCGCAACGGCCTCGTCAACGCCGTCCACCGTGTCGTGGTCGGTTATACCGATGGCCGCCAGCCCCGCGTCGGCTGCCATTCGAACGATCTGGGTCGGCGTCATGGCCCCGTCTGAGGCGGTGGTATGGATGTGCAGGTCGGCTAATCGCTCCATAGTACCCGACTTACTCGCGCGGGCGTCGGACTCCTGCGCGGGAATTGCAGCCAGTGACGCCCAATTGCAGAAGTGAGAATCGCGAAAGGAAGAAAGCCAACAAAGAAGAAAGAGCATGTGGAGACGGCTCTCGGTCTTTGCGGCCGGAGATAGCCAGGGCATAGATGATACCTTCGGATAGATTCGCAGTGCTGCTGATTGCGGCGGGGCTGATGATAGGGTTTTCGGGCTGGTTCACGCTGTTGATGCCGGCCGGACTCGCGCTCGCGGGGCTCGCGTTAGTGATGGCGGGGTCGGACTGGCTGTCGCTCACCAAGCTGGGCAGACCGGAGGTGACGCGGACGGTTGATGAGAAGCTGTCGTTGGGCGCGGAAAACCTCGTGACGCTGCGCGTCCGAAACTCGTCATTCGGCCGGCTCAGAGGCGCGCTGCGCGACGAGTTCCCTGAGGATTTCGTCGCGCACGGTAACGTGACCGATGTGGATATCGCGCCCCGCGCCGAGTCGGACCTAACCTATCACGTCATACCGCCGCGCAGGGGCGATTTTGGGTTCGGCGATGCATATATGCGGGTGCGTGGACCGCTTGGGTTGCTCACGCGGCTAATCAGGTTTCCGCTGACCGAGGAAGTGAAGGTCTACCCCAACATCCTTGACCTGAGGCGCTATGAGATCAGCCTGCGCAGAGAGCGCGTCGTGCAGCCCGGACAGAAAATGACGCGAGTTCACGGGAGAGGCACCGACTTCGAATCCTTGCGGGACTACCTGCCGGACGACGAGTTCCGTGCCATCGACTGGAAGGCCAGCGCGCGCAAGGGCAAGATGATCTCCCGGCAGTATCAGGAGGAGAAGTCGCAGAATGTGATGATCCTGCTGGACTGCGGACGCGTGATGGGGCCCGTCATCGATGGCCTGAGCAGGCTGGACTGGAGCATCAACGCGGCGATGATGCTCGCGCACGTCGCGGCGATCAAGGGGGACAAGGTTGGGCTGATGGCGTTCGGCGAACAGATTCAGTCGTTTGCGCCTCCTAAGGCGGGCAAGAGCGAGACGCTGAATCTGCTGCGGCTGACCTATAACCTGCAGAGCGCGTCCGGCGACTCCGACTACTACCGTGCGTTTCCGTTCTTTGCGCGCAAATGGACGCGGCGCAGCCTGGCGGTCGTGTTCACTGAACTCGACGATCCCGAGGCCGCAAAGCCGATGATTTCGCAGATAAGCAGCCTCACGAGAAAGCACTTGGTGATGGTCGTCGCCATGGCGGACCCAGCGGTCGTAAGGGCATCGACGGGCGCGCCCAAGAGCGCGGAGGATGCATTCAAGACCGCGGTCGCCAAGCAGGTGATTCAGGCGAGAAAGCGCGCCGCAGCCCAACTCGCGCGCGCGGGCGCAATCGTACTCGACGTGCCGCCGAATGCGTTCACGCCGGCGGTCGTCAATCAGTATCTGAGGGTCAAGAGCACCGCAAGGCTGTAGAAGGCATCTCCTGACGACGGCGCATGGTCGGGTTCAGAGAACCCTCCTGCGGGCGCGGCCCGCGAAGCCCAGGTAGAAGACCAGTGCGACGGCTGTGAGGCCCCCGAACGCGAGTTTGAACCGCTCGGGGACGTCGGCCGGCGTGATGAACCCCTCGATTATGCCGGCTATCACGAAGAACAGGACGGCCCCCGCGAAAAGCTTGAGCGCGGAGCCGGCCGTGATGCGAATCGAGTCCGCTCGCCGCAGATTGCCCGGCGCGATGATAGACGCCGCGATCATCAGCCCGGCGCCGCCGCAGATGAAGATCGCCATCAGCTCGATGACACCGTGCGGAGCCATCAGCGACCAAAAACGCGCCTGTCCCAGCACTGGGGCGGCCTTGGCGCATACCGCGCCGATGACAAGTCCGTTCTTGGCCATCTGATAGACCGTGAACAGGCCGACCGTCGCCCCGCCCGCAAATGCGAGAATGCCTTCGCGGATGTTGTTGGTGACAATGAAGCTGGACAGGAACGATTGGTCGATCTCGCTAGCCCAACTCGCATGCTTCTCTCCCTTCGGTGGTGGCGTCATCTGCTGAGAGAAAGCAGCGTCACGGATCTCGGGGCTCGTGGCGGAAGCGGCCCAGCCGATAAAGAAGATCATCGCGGCGATGAGCGTGTAGTTGACCGTACGCCGAAACAACGCCGGAAACTCAGCGAGAAGAAACAACTTCACGCCACTCAGGCGAGCCGGTCTGGACGCATAGACGACGCCGTGGGCGCGGCCCGCGAGTTCGTTGAGATACGTGACGAGGCCGTCGCTGGCACCCTGCGTACGTGCGAAGGACAAGTCCGAGACGAGGGTCCGATATTGAGTGCCCAGCGAGCGGAGCTCGTCGCGCGTGAGCGACTTCGCACCCGACGACCTCACCCGATCCAGCGCTGCTCCAAACGCTTCCCAAGACTGCTTCTTCGATTCGACAAACGACCTTTCGTCCACGAGGCGATTATAGCATATTACAGGAGTTCTGAGCTCCGAGTCCTAAGTTCTTAGTTGGCTGTGCATGAGTACGAGTGAGGAGTGTCCATTGCCCAGACACATAGAAACAGTTACGCCGGAAAACGTGCGGATCGAGTACGAGCTCGCGGGGTTTGCTTCGCGATGCGGGGCGGCGCTCGTGGACCTGGTACTGCAAGCTCTGGCGATTACGGCGGTCGTGCTTATATTCCTGCTAATCGAGATTGCTTTGCACCTATCGATAGTCGGCATGCCGACGGCGGTGGTGATCGTATCGACGTTTCTGCTGTGGTGGGGATACTACGTGTTCTTCGAGACGGTCTGGAATGGCCAGACCCCGGGCAAACGACTCCTGCGGCTGCGAGTGGTCAGATACGGCGGCAGTCCGATCGACCTGACGTCAGCGGGAGTCCGCGGATTGATACGAATCGTGGATATGGCCGTGGTCGGATTCGTAGCGATGTTCGTCACACCCAACAATCAGCGGCTGGGGGATCTCGCCGCGGGGACGGTTGTGGTAAAGGAGCGGAGCCAGTGGACCGGACACATCGAGCAGCCGAGGCAACAGTCCGGGCTCGAAAGCCCCGAAGCCGCGATCATCACGAACATCGAACTCGTCACGCCGGATCAGTTCGAGGCAGTGCAGAGGTTCGTGCTGCGGTGTGACGAACTTGCGCCTCAGGTGCGCGAGCAGATCGCGGGCAGGCTCGCGCGACCACTAATGCAGCACCTGGGCATCGAGCACGCGACCGTCGTCAGCCACACGGACCTTCTCAAGGCAATCCACGACAAGTGCGTAAGCGAGCGAGGAATGCGGTGATCGTCAAGTCGATAAGCGTCGAGCTCGACAAGCACTACTTCAACAGGCTGCTGACCGCGCGCGGCGAGTTGGACACGCGCAGTGGCGTGGTGATGGTGCTGCGGCGGCCGGGCGATCGAGTCCTAGTGCTCACCAAGAGCTTCTTTCCTCCCGGCATCTACAACCTGCCCACCGGTGGGATCCACCCTGGCGAGACTCCGGAACAGGCATTCAGCCGAGAAGTCATCGAAGAGACGGGGCTGCCATCTGTACCGCTTCAGATGATCGGCCGCCTCGACGAGCATTGCACGCTCGGAGACCGAGCCCTCGACTTCAGGCACTACTTCATTCTCGGCAGCGAGACCTCCGAGACAGCCCACCCCGCCGACAACGACAGCGAGTCTATCAGCGGCTACGCAGACGCCAGCGCCGAAGACCTGCGGCGGTTCGCGGCTGAGATGAGCAAACTAGCCGGAGACTGGCTGGGGTTCGGCCGGTTCCGCGCGCCGGCGCTGGACTTCGTGGCAGATTGGCTCGTATCATCCTGAACGTCAAGACTCTTCGCGACCGTGGAGATTCCTCGCTTCGCTCAGAATGACACGGGGACAGGATGCCTATGCATGGAACAATCCCTACGGGAATCGTGCGCCTGAGTTACGATCTCTGCATTTTGGGTATATAGCACCAAGCAGGCAAACGGGCCCCATCATTAGGTCAGGTTCCACGAGCATCGCTCGCATCACTCGTAGCCGGATGCGGCCTGCCGCACGAGTGCGGGCAGGCTTGCTCGCCATATAAACGTCATACTCTCTGCAGTTTTGTCGGCTCCGCACCAGCACGCGTGGTATAATGAGGAGTCGGTAAAGATGAGGTAATCGTCCAGGAGATGCCGCTCTCGTCGTCGAATGTCTCCGCCCTGCAAAGGATCGCGGAACTGGCCGGTTCGCCCGAACCGGCGGATGAAAGGCTGAGGCAGGTGCTCGCCGCGGCCCGCGAAGCGCTCGGGCTAAGCGCGCTGTGCGCGGTCGTCACAGGCGGCGCGCCCGGCGACGTGAAGAGCTGGCACAGTACCAACGGCGGCAAGCCTATGAGTCCGTCTGAGATAAAGGCGGCCGCGAAGGAAGCCCTGAGCTCCGGCACTAAGCCCATTCTGTCCGATGACCGCGTCTTCGTCCCAATGCCCCGCATCAACGGGTATCGGGGAGCGCTTGTAGGTAGGGGCGGCGACAGCGCGGAGGCCGAGGTCGCGCTTCTGCAGGTGGTCTCGACCTACGCATCCATGCTGGTTGAGAACACGGGTCTAGCCGATGCGCTAGATGGCTCCAACAAGCTCGCGCGACGCCGAATGGAGGAGATCGCTGCGATCTACGAGATCGGCAGGGCCATCGATGCGCACGAGAGCACTCGTCTTCTGAACTTGATCGTCGCCAAAGCCGCGGCGGTGATGGACGGCCAGGCATGTTCGCTGATGCTGCGCAACGCGCATGACGGCGCCCTGGTGATCGTAGCCAGCTACGGACTCGCCGATGACATCGTGAAGGGCGCACGAATCGCGGTCGGCGAGGGAATCGCGGGGAAGGTAGCCGCAACCGGCGAGCCAATGCTGATTCTGGACGTGGGTTCAGACCCGAGATTCCGCGAATGTGTGGTTCCCCGGTCGGGGGTCTGCGCCTCGATGTGCGTTCCGCTCAGGGGTCAAGATGGCGGCGTAATCGGCGTGCTCAGCATACGGCGTCACGTCCCGAAACCGCCGTTCGACTCGGACGACCTGAAGCTGTTCGGCGTTTTCGCGACGCATGCGTCTCTCGCGATAGCCAACACGGACCTCTATGCGCAGTTGCACCAGAAGATCCAGGAGATGTCCACGATCTCCGACGTGCTGCGTGCGATCAACTCCACACTAGACATCGAGGAAGTGCTCGATCAGATTTTGGACAGCATCACCGCTGTGGTCGGGTTCGACCGCTGCTCGGTCTATCTGCTCGATGCGCGGACAAGCGAGTTCGTGCTGCAGGCCCAGCGCGGCTACGAGCGGCTGGAGCAGGTTCCATCTAGGATCAGTGTCGACGAAGGAGTGGTCGGCCTCGCCGCGCGAGAGCGCATACCGATCTTCTCCAAGCAGGCCCCGACGGAGTTCGGCGACGCCTCGCTCGAGGGGGAATATCTGGTCGCACCGGTCGTGGTCAGGGACGAGTCGATCGGGGTGGTCGTTGTAGACAATTGCCTCCAGGGCAGGCCAGTGGAGCCGGCAAGCGTGGATCTGCTTGCCACGTTCGTGAGCCAAGCAGGTATCGCCGTAGAGAACGCCAGGCTGTACGAAGCCATGGAGGAGAAATACGCAGAGCTGAACGTGCTCTACGAGCAGTCTAAGAGCATAAGCGCAACCGGCGGGCTGGATAACGCGTCGGAGATGCTGGTCACGACCGCATCGAGGATCGTGAAGTGCGACGGCGCCGGTCTGTTGCTGCTCGACACCAAGCGCGGGAAGCTCAAGCTTCAGACGTCGACGGCTGCAATGTCCAGGGCCACGGACGAGATAATGTCGGCCGTGCGGAATGATGAGTGCGTTGAGTTCGTGCGCAACAAGCGAAACCCGGCGGCTCTTGCCCCAGACAGCCCGGAGCGGGCATCCGGACCAGTCGCGGAGATGCTCAACGCGCTGGCACCCGCGGACGGCAATCTCATGTTGGTGCCTCTTATCGCGGAGGATATGTCGATCGGGGCGCTGGTCCTGGGCCGTTCGCGAGCGGAGGCGTTCCTGCCGGGCGAGTTCAAGCTGGTTTCCATAGTTGCGTCGCACGCGGCGACCGTGCTCAAAAACGCTGCCGCGTACGAGCAGAAGATGCAACAGCGCGTGCTCGAGTTGACCGCTCTTTACGAGTTCTCCAAGCGAATAAGCTCCGCGGCGAATCTCGAGCAGGCTCTGGACTCGATACTTGCCATAGTGGCGGACCTGGTGGACTACGATGAGTCGTTCATCTACGCCGTGGACCACGAAACGGGCACGGCGTCGGTCCGGGCATCGAGATTCCGAGGGAAGCCGGAACCGATCCGACAGCAAGAGACGCTCGACGGCAGCAGCGTTATGAGCTGGGCTATCAAGGAACGCATGGCTCTGGTCTCGCCAGACGTCAGGCAGGATCCGCGATTTGAGGACTTCAACACCGGAGACCGGCCTGTGCGGTCGCTCATGGCGATCCCGCTGATCGTGCAGGACGAGGTCGTAGGTGTGCTCAACGTGTGCAGCTACACGCCGAATCTCTACACCGAGGACAACGTCCGCGTGTTGTCGATTACAGCCAGTCAGGGCGCTGCGATCTACAAGGAGCTGGAGGCGCTGTCGGCGCTCACGAGCTACACTGACAATATCCTGAGCAGTATTGCGGCGGGCGTGGTGACACTGGACTCGGATGGCTTCGTGCTGACGTGGAACGCCGCGGCGGAGCGCATAGTAAGGCTGCGGGCCAACAGGATCGAAGGCCTGCACTACGAGCGAGTGCTGGAGCGCCTCAAGATAGCCGAACCGGATAAGAACACGCTCCGGAACGCGGTAAAGAGCGTCACGGAAACGGGCGAGACATACCAGGCCTACAAGCTGGTATTCCACCGCGAAGGCCGCGACGAGGCCTATATCAACCTCAGCATTTCGCAACTGCTCAACAGCGCGGGCGAGCAACTCGGGCTGGTGCTGATCTTCGAGGACATAACCCGCGAGATCAAGATGGAAAACGAGTTCAGACGTATGGGAGAACTCGCGGCAATAGGCCAGCTCGCGGCAAGCATCGCGCACGAGTTGAGAAACCCGCTGAGCTCGATCAAGGGCGCGGCGCAGTTCCTGCAAAAGGAATACGAAGATCACGGCCCGATCGCGGAGTTTCTCGGGATCATCATCGACGAGGTCAACGGCCTCAACAAGCTTACAACGGAGTTCCTCGACTTCGCGCGGCCAATGCAACTCGAACTGAAGCCCACGTCAATCAACAACGTGGTCGATAAGACGCTGCAGCTCATGAGCGTGCACATCACGGACAACAACGTGGTCGTCAGGGAAGACCTCGATCACGCGGTGCCCGACATCCAAGCCGACGAAGGCCAGCTCGAGCAGGTACTGCGCAACATATTCATCAACTCGCTGCAAGCGATGCCGGGCGGTGGGGTGCTGTCGGTTTCGACGGGGCGCGGCCCGTCGGGCAGCGTCTGCATGTCCGTCACCGACACCGGAAGCGGCATAGCCAAGGACAACCTCGATCGTATATTCCAGCCGTTCGTCACGACCAAGACCAAGGGCACGGGCCTCGGACTGAGCGTGGTGCAGAAGATCGTCGAAAACCACGGCGGCAGGATCGAGGTAACGAGCGAGGTCGGCAAGGGAGCCACGTTCACGGTGTTCCTGCCGCAAAGCGGAATCCCCGCTTCGATGACGAGCGAGGTGGACCAGACACTAGAGCGCCGGGTCTCAGGAGAACTCCGAGGCAACGGCTGATCGCTTTCGCGGCGGCCTCGCCTATGTCCCAGCCCGCGCCAGCAGATCAGACACGACAGGGCTCCCGCGCTCCCGCCTGTCTGCTTCATTAATGAGCCCATGTGTGGTAAGATCAGTATATGAGCAAGAAGACTGGAAATATCCTGGTTGTGGATGACGAACCCAACATTCGGCGGGTGCTCGAGGCGGTCCTGTCCAAAGAGGGACATAAGGTCAAGACAACCGAGAACGGGACCAAAGGCCAGGAGATTCTTGCTACTGACGGGTCCATAGACGTCCTCATCACCGACCTCATAATGCCCGGCATGAACGGTGCCGAACTGCTCGAAGCCGCAAAGGAGATCAACCCGAATCTGGCGGTACTGATGATCACCGCGCACGGCACGATCAAGAGCGCGGTGGACGCGATGAAGCTCGGCGCGCTCGACTATATCACCAAGCCGTTCGACCTCGACGAGATCAAGCAGGTCGTGCGAAATGCCCTCGACCGCCGCACCATCGACAGAGCGCAGCCCAGCGCCGCACCGCTCTCGCGGGGATCGGCCACTATCGCACACTGCAACGACATGGTGGGCTCATCGCCGTCGATGATCGAGGTGTTCAAGATGGTCGAGCGGATCAAGGACAGCCGTGCATCGGTGCTGATTCGAGGCGAGAGCGGCACCGGCAAGGAAGGAATCGCGCGGGCGCTTCACTACAGCTCAGTGCGCGCGGGCCAGACGTTCGTGCCGGTCGCGTGCGTGGCGCTATCCGAGCAGTTGCTACAGAGCGAGCTATTCGGTCATGAGAAGGGATCGTTTACAGGCGCGATCGGCCAGAAGAAGGGCCGATTCGAGCTGGCAAACCACGGCACGCTGTTTCTCGACGAGATCGGGGACATTCCGCCGACAGTGCAAATGATGCTGCTGAGGGTCATTCAAGAGCGGGAGTTCGAGCGCGTGGGCGGCAGCGAGACGATCAGGGTAGACGTGCGCCTCGTGACGGCCACAAATCAAAACCTCGAGAAGCTCGTCGAGGAGGGCAAGTTCCGTGAGGACCTTTTCTACAGGCTGCAGGTCATCACGATCAACATGCCGCCGCTGCGAGACCGGCTGGAGGACGTCCCTGCGCTGGTGGAGCATTTTGTGGGCAAGTACGCGCCGGACAACGGCAAGAAAGTCGAGTTCGCCGACCCCGATACCCTGGAGTTGTTTACGGCATACCGCTGGCCCGGCAATGTGCGCGAACTGGAAAACGCAATCGAGCGCGCGATAGTGCTTGCGGACCTTGACGCGAAGCTGATCACCCCGGACCTGCTGCCTACCGAGATACGAAACGCCGCCGTGAAAGCATAGCCCCTATCAGGCCAACTGCGAGTCCGAGCTCCACTCCCGGCTCCGGCACGTATGTTCCATCCACGCGCACGCAGAACGGATACGCCATCCGGTACCAAGTCGCGCCGTGGTCGTCACTTCCCCAGCCGTAGTAACCCGACGCCTGCGAGTAGGAGATCGAGCCCCAGAAGTTGGGGTTGTTTGGCGCAAAGACGAGGTAGTATGCGTGACCCTGCTCCAGTATCATGGGGCTGTCGAGCGCGTGGTCGTAGTACTCCAGCACCGATCTGGTCGGGCACATCTCCCAGCCGGCGATCGCGTTGGTGGGAGCATTGACGAGGGTATCGGTCAGGAAGACCTTGAACCCCATCGCGTCGCTGCCAAGAATCCTGCCCATCGCAACGCTGAAGCCAGTGACACTGGCGTCGGCCGCCAGCGTGAACGGCTGAACGACCCAGTTCGGCGTGCCCGAATCTCTGATAACCGGCCCGGCGTGTTGAGGTATCCCGCCGTCGTAGAGCCACGCGAACGACGGCGCGCACGCAAGAAGCGCGAGCAGAAGAACCAGCGCACAGACAAAGGCGGTGTGAGGTCTCACAACTGCAGTATGCGCCCACGAATGGCTGTTTGTCAACCGCAGATCTGCCTGGTCAGCTCGATGAAGCGGCAGTAGTTGGCGAACGGCACATCCGGCGGCACCGGGTGATCGACCGAAGGGATGAACCCGCCGGTTTCCATCAACTTAGGCACCTTGCACATCACTTCGCGCTCGACGGCATCGAGGTCCCTGGCGAGCTCGCGCTTGTCGATTCCACCCCAGATCACCAACTTGTCCTCGTACTTCTCGCGGATCGGCAGAGGGTCCATGCCGGCGGCGATCTCGAACGGCATGAAGAAGTTGACGCCGGACTGCACGAACATGTCCATGATCGGCCGATTGTCCCCGTCCGAGTCCACCATTATCATCTTCACCCCGAGCGAGCGCAGGTGACTGTTGAGCTCGGTGTAGTACGGCAGCATGAACTCCTCGAAGAGCTTGGGGGAGATCAGCGGACCGTTCTTGAATGCCATATCCTCCCAGATGTACACATAGTCGATGCGGGCGTGATCGAGGACGTGCGAGAACAGCCGACAGTAGAAGTCGGTCCAGTGGCGCTGGATATCGTGAAGAAGACCGGGCTGGTCGTAGTAGGCGTAGGCCAGCCGCTCTTCGCCGAAGAGGTTGCGCGGCGTGCCGTAGGCGCCGCAGATGTGGAGCATCACGGGCAGATCCGGGTTCTGCAAGTAGTCGAGCTCGTCCCAGTTCGGGTAACGCTCCGGTGTGTCGGGGTCGAGGCGCCACTTGAGCGCTTCCCAATCGGCGCGTTCCTTGACGGGAAAATCGAGGAACTGCGACATCGACACGCCGAACCCGGGCTTGCGGTCGCGTTTCACGATGCCCTGCGCGTCGCGAAAGACCACCGACTCCCCCTCATCGGCCAGCACCTCGCGCTCAAATGCCGGACACAGAGGCACGTGACAGAAACCGGAGTCTACGGGTACCCTGTGCGCGCCTTCCATGCCGAAATACGTGCCGGGGTCGGTGCCCTCGGGCAGCCCCTCGCGGCGCCATCTCTCTACCGTCTCGCCCCAGAAACCCAGTGTGTCCCAGTGCGGCGGCGCCGCCTTCTCGAAGTTGCAGGTCTTGAGAAATCTCTCACGGACGTTGATGGCTCTGTCCCCCAGTCGGTAAGCATCGTCGTGCAGGGCTAGTGTACCATAAGAGGAAGGAGTAGTCGAGGTTCGCCCGGTCTGGGGGTGCTTGTCAGATCTACGGAAAGTGGCGGCAAGAGATTTGAAGCTGCTGGCATGATAAGAGGCGGTCTACGCCGAAGTGGTTTGTGTTGAGCAAAACACAGGAGGCGAGCCGCAATCA